>JAABVA010002634.1_pt1 | contig 17645 bp, 19 predicted proteins | sample 5560331 | NCBI WGS metagenome assembly JAABVA01 (sample SAMN12812661, study PRJNA571458) | rock metagenome | isolation source: Antarctica rocks | place: Antarctica: Victoria Land, Mt New Zealand sud | collected 2016-01-07 | reverse complement strand
CCTTCGGGGTCCGCCGGGCCGCAGCGAAGGGCTGCCCGGAGGTGTTGGCCGCCTTGGGGTAGGTCCCGAAGTAGTGATCGAAGGAGACGTTCTCACCGAAGATGACCACCAGATGCTTGATCGGCGTGGAGGTGCCACTGGCCGCCGCCGCCGGCGCCTGCGCGGCGGCCAGGCCGGCAAGTTGCGGAGCCGTGACCAGAGCGGCTGAGCTCAGCAGAGCCAGCCCCGCTGCTCGCGTGCGATATCCGGACACGTGCACACCCCCGTGGTGGTAGTCGCCGCCGGGGCGGTCACCGCCGGCGCGTCCGTCACGGTAGGCAGCGGACCCGGGCGGGTCGTGCAGAAGCGCCCATTGCGCCGCCGAGTTCACCAACTGCTCATCTGCTTGTCGCTCGCGGACTCATCAACGCCGACAGGCTTCAGTACGCGGGGCGGGGGGCGGTCCACTGCTCATGCTGGCGGCTCCGATGGCCAGCGGTTCGACCGTCCCAGCCGGCCCGCCGCCCTGGTAATACGCCAGAGTCCAGCTCACCCGGCCGGCGCCTCGCCAGGTTGGGAGGCCCCGAGAAAGGACGCCCATGCGTATCCACACGAAGACAGCCGTCACGGCCGCTCTGGCATCCGCAGCTCTCGCGCTTCCGGCAGCTGCCGCAACTGCCAGCCCAAGTGAGGCGCCCAGTCCCGCGGCGCGAGCGGGCACAGCCACAGCGACCGGTGCCGGCGGCCAGGTGAACCGGGCTCGGCAGCGGACCTCGTTCGACCTCGAGGGGCACCGCGGCACCCGCGGGCTCCGGCCGGAGGACACCCTGCCGGCGTTTCGCAAGGCGCTCGACATCGGCGTCCGCACGCTGGAGCTGGACACCGGCGTCACCAAGGACGGTGTCGTCATCGTCAGCCACGAGCGGTCGATCGCGCCGCTGGTCTGCACAGACACCGCGCCTGTGGTCCCCGGCGACCCGCAGTTCCCCTACGTCGGCAAGACCTACCACGAGCTGAGCTTCGCCCAGGTCGAGACCGTCGACTGCGGCTCGCGGCACCCGGCCAACCCGGCGACCGACCCCTACTTCGCCTCGCAGCTGCCGGTCCCCGGCACCCGGATCCCAACCTTGGACCAGGTGTTCGCCCTGGTCGAGCAGCGCCACGCTGCCGGCGTCCAGCTCAACATCGAGACCAAGATCGATCCCACCCACCCGGAGCAGACGCTGGCTCCCGAGGGGTTCACCCGCGCCGACCTCGCCGTGATCCGTCGTCACCGGGGTGGCGTCGCGCGCAGCCTGTTGCAGAGCTTCGACTGGCGCACCCTGGACGTTGCCAGGCGGCTCGAGCCGCAGCTTCGCCGGGTCGCGCTCGTCGGTACCGACACCATCCAGGCTGGCCAGCCCGGCGGGTCCCCGTGGCTCGACGGCCTGGATGTCGACACCTTCGGCGGTGACATCGCCGCCGCTGCCGCTGACCGCCGGGTGGGAGCAGACGTGCTGTCCCCGGACTACAGCCAGGTCACGCCGCAGCTGCTGGCCAGCGCTCACCGCCATGGCGAGCTGGTAGTTCCCTACACGGTGGACGACGTCCGCACGATGCTGCGGCTGATCGACCTCGGCGTCGACGGGCTGATCAGCGACTACCCGGACCGGCTCCGAGACGTCCTGGGCAGCCTCGGCTTCGCCCTGCCGCGCCGCTACCCGGCCCGCTGAGCACGCCGGGTGGGGACAGCCGCGCCGGCGGCTGCGGACGCTGCTCGACCCGGCGGCATCAGCGTCCTCCTCCCGGACCACGCATCGGCTACGGGCCGGGGACGTCCATGCCGCTGCTGGCAGCCCAGCTCCCCAAGCGAGGTAAGGAGTGTGCGCCGCCGCCTCACCGCCCGGGCTACTGGACGGACCGGCGCGATGTCCGGGTTACGGGTGAGCTGGGGCCGGGCCGTTCTTGACGGCCGCCAGCAGCCGCTCCCGGCTTCTGACGATCTCGGCCTCGGCTTCGCTGCGTCCGGTCCAGCCCGAGCCTTCCACCGACTTGCCGGGCTCGAGGTCTTTGTAGACGTTGAAGAAGTGCTGGATCTCGAGGCGGTCGAACTCGGGGAAGTGCCGGATGTCCTGAATGTGCTCCTGGCGGACGTCAGCCGCCGGGATGCACAGCACCTTCTCGTCGGGACCGGCCTCGTCGGTCATCTGGTACATGCCGATTGCGCGGCAGCGGATGAGGCAGCCGGGAAAGGTCGGCTCGTTGACAAGCACCAGGGCGTCCAGCGGTTCGCCGTCGCTGCCCAGGGTGTCCTCGATGTAGCCGTAGTCGGCGGGGTAGCGGGTGGAGGTGAACAGCATCCGGTCCAGCCGGAGGCGGCCACGCTCATGGTCCATCTCGTACTTGTTGCGCGACCCCTGCGGGACTTCAACCAGAACGTCAAACTCCACGACGACCTCCTGCGAGACGGTGACGGTGTCCCGTCTGTCTGCTCCGGAGACGATTACACCGCTGGGGCCAGCTGGACGCCAGGGGCGAACGGCTCCCTTTGTCGAGGCCATCTCACCTGGAAGGGCGGTGGGGCCGGCGTTCCCCGTGAGCTGCTGGGTCGGGCCCCGGGCCGGCAGCGCTGGTGCGGCCCCAGGTTCGCTCGGCGTCTTGACGGCCACTCCTTCGGTTGTCAGGCTGCACTCGGCGATGGATCCCGCCGAGCCGCTTGCGGCTGAACCGCCCGGACGGGGCTGATGGTTCCTCCTCATGTGTGAGGAGGACTATGGCGCTCGACGAAGACGAGCAGCGCGTGCTGGCAGCCCTCGAGGCCGAGTTCGACACCCGCGGCCCAGGTGATGCCAGAGCGGTGCCGCGACTTGTCGGGTGTCTGCCGCTGGCTGGGCTGCCGGCGATGACGGTCAGCTTCGTGTTGCTGCTGCTCGACGCTGCCGTGCTGACGGCCGGTGTCCGCCTCGCCGTCCCCGCGCTGAGCGTGGTTGCGGCGGTGCTGTTCCCGATCGTGCTGCTGCCCTGTGTCCTGACCGTGCGGGAAAGGCCCGGCAGGGGACCGGGCTCCGCCCGCGGCCGGTGAACGCTGCCGGCCGGGGTCTGCTGGTGCTGCTGCGGCACGGACAGAGCGAATGGAACCATTCTCACCGGTTCACCGGCTGGGCTGACCCCCGGCTGACCGCCAGGGGTGCCCGCGAAGCAGGGCAGGCCGGCCTGGCGCTCGCCGCGGCGGGCATGGGTCCCGACGTGATCGTCACCTCGCTGCTGGGCCGCGCGACCGAGACGGTCGAGCGTGTCGTGGCCGCAGCCGGGTGGCCGGGGGTCTCGGTCCGCGCCACGTGGCGGCTCAACGAAAGGCACTACGGGTCACTCGAAGGCCTGTCCCATGCCCAGGCTGAGCGCTGGTACGGGGTCGAGCCGGTGCACCGCTGGCGACGGACCTGGGCCGCGGTCCCACCGCAGCTGGCGCCCGAGGACGCGAGGCATCCGAGCCACGACCCGCGCTACGCTGCCGTGCCAGCAGGTGAGCTGCCGGCCGGGGAGTCCCTCGCCGGCGCACTTGCCCGCCAGCTGCCGGTGCTCGCCGTCGAGCTCGACCCGCTGGTGGGCGCGGGGGCGAGGGTGCTGCTGGTCGGGCACGGCAACAGCCTGCGCGCCCTGGTCGCCCATCTGGAGCGGATGCCGCCAGCCCGGGTGCCGGGACTGCTGGTCCCGACCGGGGTGCCGTTGGTGTATGGGAGGGACGGCGAGGGCTGGGTGGCCCGCCCGGTCGAGTTCGGCCTGACCGGCTCGCAGACCGGGCCGTGACGGTCACCGGGTCCGGACCAGCCGGCTGGCGAGCACCGCGACCGCCATCCAGGCGGCGGCGTAGCCGCACAGGCCGGTGTTGCCACGACCCCTTGAACCTAAGCAGCACCCCGGCCTGCCACACCGCGGCGGCCAGCCCGATCGCCGCGGTGAACACGGCGGTGAGCAGGTAGCCGCCGCGGGCCAGCCGAACCCGGCGCGCCGGGTCATCGGCCCTCGGGGCCGCCGAACAGCTTGGCGACCCCGAGCAGTGCGTCCGAGAGCCCTTCGATGATCCCCAGGGTGCCGGCGGTGCCGTGCAGGACGCCGGTGAGGAAGCCGGGGAACACGGCGGTGGCGATCTCGTGGCCGCTGTCGCTGAACAAGCTGGCCGCTCCGACGCTGGCCACCCCCGGTGACACCCACACCGGGTAGTGGCCGGCCGGGGCGGCTGTGCTGTCGGCGCCGCCGGCGATGTCGGCGGCTGCTGCGGGCCGGCCACCTGCGGTGCCGGCTGGGCCTGGGGGCCCAGTCTCAGCGGCGCTGGTCTTGGTACCGGGCCGGCCCGGCTGGAGGAGGCCGCTCACCTGCCTACCAGCTGCCGAAGCGGGGCGGGGGCGCTGACCGGGGCGATGACCGCGGGGCTGCCGGCTGCCAGCTCCACCTGCCGGGCTGCCCAGCCCTGCTCCAGCCAGCCCGGGCCGGTTCCGGGCTGGACGCGGCAGTGCAGGGAGAGCGACTCCGCGCCGTCGGGACGCACGAGCCGGGTCGCGACGGTGACGCAGTGTCGGGCCAGCTGTGCCGACGGCGGCGGGGCGGGTACCGGCGGCAGCCCGCATCCGCCCCGCCAACGGTCGAGGGCGCCGGTGAGCAGCCGGCGCAGCTCGTCATCGGCCGCAGCCTGATCCGCAGGGCCGGCGTTGCCGGCGACGACGGCGGCGGCGAGCCGGACGGCGTGCACGGCCTGCCGCCGCCAGCGCGCCCGGTGCAGCAGGCCGCCGGGAAGGGGCCGGACCAGCGCGCCGGCCCGGGCGGTGCCGCCGGCGTCGAGGGCTGCGCTCAGCACCCGGGCCTGCGCCGGGTCGGCGGCGGGCAGTGCGGTCCCCGCCGCGTGCAGCACCACCAAGGCGCCGGCCAGGGGCTGGTCCGGCCCGGGCGGGGCCACCAGCCACGGGGCCAGCGGCGCCAGCACCCTTCGACCGGGGCCGCTGGTCGCGTCGTTGACGGCCCGGGCGAGTGCCGCCAGCACCGGCTCGACCCAGCGGGGGCGGTCGGTCCAGGGACCTCCGGGCAGGGCGCCGGCTACCTCCACCAGGCATCCGCCGCGCCGCGGGTGGGTGTGCCGGCCGGCGGCGAGCAGCGGCACCTGGTAGGTCCGTACTGTGCTCATCTGGCCTCCTCTAGTGGTGGAGCGTGGCCGGGGGCGCGTCAGCCGCCCGGGGCCCTGGTGCCGGCAGCCAGCCCGTAGGGCAGGGCTGGTTCGGCGGCGGCGAGCTCGAGCAGCCGGTTGTACTTGGCGACCCGCTCACCTCGCGCCGGTGCGCCGGACTTCAGCTGCCCGCAGCCGGTCCCGACCGCGAGGTCGGCGATGAACGTGTCCGGGGTCTCCCCGGACCGGTGAGAGACCATCGCCGCATAGCCGGCCTTCCGGCAGGCGGCGAGGGCGGCGAGGGTCTCGGTGACGGTCCCGACCTGGTTGAGTTTGATCAGCCCGGCGTTGGCGATGCCGCGTTCGGCGGCTGCGGTGATGGTCGCGGCGTGGGTGACGAAGTTGTCGTCGCCGACGAGCTGGATCCGGTCGCCGAGCCGGTTGGTCAGCGCCTGCCAGCCGTCCTGGTCGTCCTCGGCGCAGCCGTCCTCGATCGACCAGATCGGGAACCGGTCGACGAGCTCGGCGTAGAACTCGACCAGCTGGAAGGCTGCCATCGACGCCCCGGCGACCCGGTACATCCCGGCGTCGAAGAAGCCGTTCGCGGCCGGGTCGAGCGCCAGCATCAGGCCGCCAGGTCCGGCGGTGTAGCCGGCGGCGCCGATCGCCTCGACCAGCAGCTCGCACGCCTGCGCCGGCTCGGCGATGTCGGGGGCGAACCCTCCCTCGTCACCCAGGCCGGTGGCGTACCCGGTGTCGGACAGCCGCCGGCGCAGCGCGGCGTAGACCTCGGCGCCGGCCTGCACCGCCTTGGCCAGGCTGGGTGCGCCCAGCGGCGCCAGCATGAACTCCTGGAACTCCAGCGGGTTGGCTGCGTGGGCGCCGCCGTTGAGGACGTTGAAGTGCGGCACTGGCAGCCGCGGTCCGGGCCCGCCCCCCTCGGCGGCCAGGTAGCCGAACAGCGGCTGGCCGGCTTCGGCGGCGAACCCCCGCGCGGCGGCCATCGACACCCCGACGATCGCGTTCGCGCCCAGCGAGGACTTGTTCGGGGTGCCGTCGGCGGCGCACAGCGCGGCGTCCAGCTCGCCCAGCGTGGCCCAGTTGTGGGAACCCAACGCCTCGGTGAGCGGCCCGGTGACCGAGCGTGCAGCCTGTTGCACGCCGCGGCCGGAGTAGCGGGCCGGGTCCCCGTCGCGCAGCTCGACCGCTTCCCTGGCCCCGGTGGAGGCGCCGGAGGGCACACCGGCGCTCGCCAGCGCCCCGGTCCCGGTCGTCAGGGTCACCTGCAGGGTGGGCTGGCCGCGGGAGTCCAGCACCTCGGTGGCGCTCAGCTGCTCGATGCGCATCGGCGGGTCCTTTCGTTGTGCTGCGCCCAGCGGCGGCAGCGGCGGCAGGGGAGGGTTACAGCAGTGCGAGTGCGAAACCGGCGGCGGCGGCGGCCAGACCGGCGGCCAGGCTGCCGGCCAGGTTTAAGGCTGCCTCGCCCAGGGCGCCGGCTTCGGCTAGGGACAGCGACTCCCAGATGTAGGTCGACCAGGTGGTGTAGCCGCCGGCGAACCCGACCCCGACCACCGTGGTCGGCTCGGCCGGCAGGCCGTGATGCACAGCCAGCCCGGTGGCCAGCCCGAGCAGCAGCGAGCCGGTGACGTTGATGACGAAGGTGCCCCACGGCAGGCTCTGGTCGTGCTGGTGCTGGATCAGCTGGTCCAGCAGGTAGCGGCAGACCGCCCCGGCGGCTGCGGCGACGCCGACCGCGAGGGTGAGGATCACGCCCGCGGTCCGGGCTGTTCGGGGGGTGAGGTGCGGGCGCCGTAGCGGACGACGTCGACGTCGTCGATGACCGCCAGGCCCTCGGCGACGACCCCGTCGAGTGCGAGCGCGAACGCTTCGACCCGTTCGGCGTCGTCGACCATCACGATCACCACCGGCAGGTTCTCGGCCAGGGACAGGATGCGGCTGGTGTGCACCTGGGAGGAGGTCCCGAACCCTTCGATGCCGCGCAGCACGCTGGCGCCGGCCAGGCCGGCCTGGTGGGCGCGGTGCACGATCTCGGCGTACAGCGGCCGGTGGTGGTAACGGTCGGACTCGCCGACGAACACCGTGAGCCGCTTGGCTGGTCCCCTTGCGAGCACAACTATCCCTTGGCCTTCTCGTGGTAGGCGGCGACGGACCGGCCGGTCAGCACCCCGAACGACGCCGCCGCCACCCCCGCGGCCACGCTCGCCGCCAGGTAGCCCGCCGCCAGCCCCGGGTGGCGATGGACGGCGAGCTGGTCGACGGCGGTCACCACCGAGCTGAAGGTGGTCAGCGCACCGCAGAACCCGGTTCCCAGCACCGGCCGCAGATAGGTCGTCGGGGGCAGCACCTCGAGCACCAGCACCAGCAGCACCGCGAGGATGAAAGCACCGGCGGTGTTGACCGCGAACACGCTCCAGGGGAACGTGCCGGCCCGGGTCGGCCATGCCAGCCCGGCGCCGTAGCGGACAATCCCGCCGACGAAGCCGCCGCCGGCGACAGCACCGACGATCCTCCACTGCAGCCGTGGCCAGCGGCTCCGGCGACCGCCGGCGATCGCCCCACCCGCCCTGGCAGCGGGATCCGCTGGGCGCGTGACTGCGCCGGCCAGGTCGGGGTCGAGCGGCAGGTCGCGCAGCTCATCCACGCCGGTCGGCGCCGCAGGTGAGCCAGGGGAGTCAGGCGAGGGCCGCGTCAACGCGGGCCTCCCGTCCGGCGGCGGCGTCGAATCGGACGGCCAGGGCGAGGGCCCGCGCCAGGACAGACTCGGCGTGGCGCCGAGCTACGTTGACCTGCGGCGCCTGCTCGGCGCGGAGCTGCGCCGCCGCCCTCACCGCCTCAGCGATCCGCCCGGCGCCGTCGGCGAACCGGCGGTCCAGCTCGCCGGTGAACCCCCGGCGGGTCTCAGCCAGCTGGGCTTGGAACGCGGCCCGGGCGCGGCCGACGTGCTTGTCCAGCAGCAGCGCGCTCTGTTCGGACAGGTACCTGGCACGCTGCCGGCCGCCCCACCGGCCGGGCAGCCGGCGCCGCAGCACAGCCGCCATCGCGTCGAACTGCCCCGGGTCCGGGGTGAAGGCGTAGCTGAACTGGTGGAACGGGGCGAGCCGCGCCGCTCGCGGAAGCACCGGCAGGTCCAGGGTGAACAGCCGCGCCGCGCTGTCACGCACAGCCGCGACATGGCCGGTGAGCTCACCGGTGAGCCGCTCACCAAGAGCCGCCAGCTCGGCGTCGAGCTCGGCACCGCGGGCGGCGAGCCACCCGTCGACGATCCGCCGGATGCTGCTGGCGACGACCTCCAGCACCTCGGTCTCGACGTCGCCCGCCGGTCCGGTCGCTGCTTCGCTTTGCCGGGCGGCGGGGTGTTCCTGCAGCTGCCCGGCGCTCAGCTGGCTCAGCTGGGCTGCCTGGCGGTCGGTGTCGGCCTGCAGCCGGTCGAACGCGGCGGCGGCGATCGCGGCCGTCTCGATCCGCCGCCTGCCGACCTCAGCCAGCGTCTGGTTGAAGCTGTTCAGCCGGCTGTCCAGGTCCTGCTCGGACAGGGCAAGGGTGGCCAGCGTCGCCTGCTGGGTCTCGGCGAGCGCGCGAGCCAGCCTGGCGCCGCGGCCGGCCACCGATCGGCGCAGATCCGCCGGTCCCGCTGTCGCGAGATGGTCCGTGAACGCGACCGCGAAGGCGGTGAACCCGGCCTCGCGCCTTCCGTCGGGGGCCAGCCGGGCCGACATCGCGTAGAGCACCGCCCCCGCGTCGGTGTTGACGTCGCCGCCGGTGTCGGTGTCGGTGTCGGTGTCGGTGTCGGTGTCGGCACCGATCTCGGCGGCCAGGACGGTGCGGGTGAAGGCGGCCGCCTCGGCAAGCTCGGCGCCGGTGAGCCGGTCGGTCTTGTTCAGCACACAGAACACCCGGACCGCCTGGCTGCGCAGGCGGCGCAGCAACGCCCGTTCGCTGGCGGAGATCGGCGGGTCCGCACTCAGGACGAGTATCGCCGCGTCCATCCGGTCCAGCGTCGCCGTCGCCTCGCCGGTGTTGTGCGCGTGCACGCTGCCGACACCGGGGGTGTCGACCAGTTCCGCGCCGCCTGCCAGCAGCGCCACCGGCGTGGTGAGGGTCACCTCGGCGACCCCGCGGGCGTTTGCCGGGTTGCCCTGTTCGGTGACCAGCCCGGGCAAGCACCCGATGAGAAGGCAGCGGGTCGTGCCGTCAGCGAACCGTACGGTGAGCTGCTCGGCGGGCCCGTAGCGGACTGTCGTCGCCACCGCGGTCAGCGGCACCACCCCGGTTGGCAGCAGGTCCCGGCCGAGCAGGGCGTTGACCAGCGTCGACTTGCCCCGTTTGGCCTCGCCGGCGACCAGCACGCGCATCGCCCGCCCGTCGAGGCGGCGCACCAGCTCGCCGACCGCGGCGACGTCGCCCGCCGGGACCAGGGTGCGCAGCTGCGCCAGTAGCGGGACGAGCGGCTCGGACTGCGACGTCACGGCAGCCTCCTACCCGAGTTCGGGTAGGGACCGTTGGCCGCGGCTTGCGACGGTTATCGGCGGGCCCCACCGCCGTTGACGCAAGGCCGAGCCTAGCGCCGCTACACCACCGGTGACCACCCCCGCAGGCCGCCGGCGCCCGCGCCCCGTTCTCGCCCAGTCGCAGATCCGCCCAAGGAAGAGCGGTACCGTTGCCGCGCGTCAGAGGACGCTCACCCGTCCGCCGAGGCTCGTGACCCTCGGCCGCAAGGAGGACGCCGATGGACCGCGGGCCTGCCGTGCAACAGGCGGTCCAGCTCACGCTCTACGTCGCCGAACCCCACGTCCGAGGCCGCCAGTCCGCCGTCGACGAACTGATCCGCCGCGCCGCCGCCGCCGGAGTCGCCGGAGGGACCGTCCTCGCCGCCTACCAAGGCTTCGGGCGGCGGCACAACGACGAGCCGACGTTCTGGCACCGCCCCCAACAGACCCCGCTCACCGTCATCTTCACCGACACCGCCGAACGGGTCGAACAACTGCTGACCCTGGTCGACGAGCTGCTGCCGGTCGCCGTCGCCGTCACCAAACAGGTCCGGTCCGTTCCCTACCCGCGCCACTGACCGCCTGACGCCTGCCTCGCCGCTGCCACCTTCCGTCACGGCCGGCTGCACCGCCCACCGTCCAAGATCGGCCCCGGGTCGCCCGGCCGGCGGCTGCCATGCTCGTTGAGGTGTGGGCAGTGCTGGGGGTCGCCGGCGTCCTGGTAGTGCTCACCGGCTGGCTACCGGCAGCGGACGCCCGGGAGGTGGCCCTGACCCGCGGCGCCCCGGTGCTGGGGTTCCTGGTCGCGATCACCGTCCTGGCCGAGCTGGCGGACCGGGCCGGGGTGTTCGACGCCGCAGCCAGCGCCTGCGCCCGGCTGGCACGCGGGTCCACCTTCAAGCTGTTCCTGCTGGTCGCCGTATTGGGCACGGCGACGACGATCGGGATGAGCCTTGACACCACAGCGGTCCTGCTGACCCCGGTGGTGCTGACCGTCACCGACCGGCTGGGGCTGCGGCCGTTGCCGTTCGCGCTGCTCGCGGTGTGGTTGGCCAACACCACCAGCCTGCTGCTGCCGGTGTCGAACCTGACCAACCTGCTGGCCCTGCAGCGTGAGCACCTGTCGACGCTGGGCTTCGCTAGCCGGATGGCGCTGCCCGAACTGGCCGCCGTGGTCGTCACCGTCGGCTACCTGGCGGTGCTGTTCCGCCGGGACCTGGCCGGCGGCTACCAGCCCCCCGCACCTCAGCCGCCTGCTGACCTGTGGACGTTTCGGGTCTGCGCTGCCGCGTGCCTGGCGCTGGCACCCGGGGTCATCGCCGGTGCACCCCCGTGGGCCGCCGCCACCCCGTGTGCTGCCGCCGCCGCTGCGGTGTTCGTCGTCCCCCGCCGGCCCGGGCTGGGCTGGTCGCTGGTTCCGTGGCGGATCCTGATCCTGACCGAAGGACTGTTCCTGGTCGTCACCGCGGTCGCCGAGCACGGCCTGACCCGGCTGCTGGGCCGGTTGTCCGGCGGCTCGGTGCTGGCCACTACAGCAGTCGCCGGTGTCGCCAGCAACGCCGTCAACAACCTGCCGGCCTACCTCGCGGTCGAGCCGGCGGTCCCGGCCGGGCACACCAGCCAGCTGCTCGGCGCCCTTTTGGGCACCAACGGCGGTCCGCTGATCCTGCTCTGGGGATCGCTAGCCACCCTGCTGTGGCGGGAACGCTGCAAGAGCCGCGGCGTCACCATCAGCCCGCTGACCTTCGCCGCTGTCGGCGCCGGCGGTGTGCCGCTCGTGCTGCTCGCGACCTGGGCAGCCCTGACCATCACCGGCTGACCCGCCGGGAGCGCACCTGCGGTTACTCCACCCGACCGCCCCGTCCACGGCGCGTGTCCACACCCACCGCGCCGACCGTGACCTGCCCGGCTACCCAGCCTCAACCCGCGTCACAGCTGCCGAGGGTGCTCGCGTGGGCCAGCACCACCCACCGACGGGGTGGGTGGGCCGTACCCAAGGCGCGCCCGCTGGTCGGGGCCGGACGCGGGCGTGGGTAGGGGCGTGGGTAGGGTGCCGCGGGTGGACGTCTCGGCGGGGCCGCCTGCCGCTGACGCTGTCGGGACCGGGACTGTTGTCGTTGAGCAGGTGCCGGCTCCGGCTCGGCTGCGCCGGATCGTCTGGTGGCGGGAGCTGGTGCTGGCTGTGGTTGCCTACGCCGTCTACGCCGCCGGCCGGTCGCTGCACGGCGAGACGCTCAACGCGGGCAATGTTCGGGTGGCTGACGCGCACGGCCATGAGCTGCTGCACGTCGAGCAGCGCTGGGGGCTGGCGTGGGAGCACCAGGTCCAGAACGTGTTCTTGGCTCACCACACGTTCCTGCGGGTCGTCGGCGGTTTCTACGGCGGTGCCCATTTCGTGATCACTGTGGGTGTGCTGGTGTGGCTGCTGTTCGCCCGGCCGGCGCATTACCGCTTCTGGCGCACGGTGCTGTTCACGGTGACGTTGAGCTCGACTGTCGTCTTTCTGCTGTGGCCGGCTCTACCGCCTCGGTTGCTGCCGGTGGGAGAGCGCACCGTGGACACGCTGGACGTGGTCGGCGGGTTGTGGTCCTACAACCACGGGGTGCTCGAGCACATCAGCGACCCGTACGCGCCGATGCCGAGCCTGCACCTGGCGTGGGCGACGTGGGTGCTGCTGGCGGTGTGGTTCGCGCTGCCGGCCCGGTCCCGCCGGGCCCGGGGGTTGCTGCTTGCCTACCCGGCCGTTGTCTACTTCACGGTGGTCGTGACCGGGACGCACTATGTGCTCGACGGGGTGGCCGGGGCGGCGATGGTGGGACTGTCGGTCGGCGCCGTCGCGCTGGCCCTGCGGCTGCACGCCCCGTGGTCACCGGGCGCTCAGGTGGTCCCAGCGCCTCGACCCGCCGACTGAACCCGGCCAACCGGTCCGGTCCCGGATGCTGGTCGACGTCCAGCCTTTCGGGCCGCGCAAGGGCGGTGTCGGATGCATGGCGGCGCTCGGCGGGCGTGCGGCGTGCGGACCGTGGGCTGGTCGGCAGCGTCGGCAGGGTCGGTGGGGGTGGTGGCTGGTGGACGGTGAGCCCGAGGATCATGACGTTCTGGTCCTGGCGGTTGACCTGCTCGCCGCGGGTCTTTTCCTGATCCTGGCGGTGTCGGCCGGCGGCTGGTGGTGGCTGCTGGTCGCGGGGTGGGGCGGGCTTGCTGCGGCGCAGGGCCGGCTGGTGCTGCGCAGCACGCGTCAGGCGGGGGCGTCGGGTCCGCCGGCCGGCTGCCCGGCTGCCCGGCTGCCCGGCTGCCCGGCTGCCCGGCTGATGGTTGCGGCCGATGCTGTGGGTGTGTGCTTTGCGGTTAACTGCTCGCGCCGGCTGGGTGGCCGGTGGGAGCCGGGGTCAGAGCCGGACCCGGGCGCTGGAGAGCGATTCGCAGCGAAGGGCCCGGGCGGTGAGGGTGGCGCCGAGCGCGGCGATCAGCATCGGCACGAGCAGCGCGCTGGTCTTGGGGGCGAGCTCGACCATCAGCACGGTGGCGGCGAGCGGGCCTTGCATGGCGGCGGCGAGCAGCGCCCCGGCGCCTAGGGCGGCGTAGCTGGTTCCGGCGGGGGAGGGCCACAGCTGGTTCCAGAGCCGGCCGCCGGCGGCTCCGGCTAGGGCTCCGAGGGCCATGGTGGGGGTGAACAGGCCGCCGGAGGCGCCGCTGCGCAGGCAGGCGACGGTGACCAGCGGCTTGAGCAGGAGCAGTGCGGCGAGCAGCCCGAGGCTTTGGGGGCGCTCGAGGGTGTCCTGGATGACGCCTCGGCCGTTGCCCAGCAGCTGGGGGTAGGCGATCGAGAGGCCGCCGAGGGCGGCGAAGACGGCGACGGGGGCGACCAGTAGCCGCCGGCCGGCGGTGCGGGTGTCGGTGGTCCAGCGGATCGCTGTGGTCCGGCCGGCGGCGGCGAGGCCGAACACGGGACCGAGGGCCAGCGCAAAGACCAGCTGGCTGGGCGTGGGGGGGAAGGCGCCGGTGGTGTAGAGCGGCTGGTTGGGCAGCCCGGTCCAGGCCACGACGGTGGCCAGGGTGGTGGTGGCCAGCGCCGGCAGGACGGTGGCCAGGGTGATCTCACCGAGCAGCACCTCGGTCGCGAACAGGGCCGCACCGAGGGGCACGTTGTACACGGCGCCCATCCCGGCGGCGGCGCCGCAGGTGGTCAGCAGCCGCCGCTCGCCTTCGCTCAGTGCCAGCCGGCCGCTGGCCTTCGACGCGGCGGCGGCGCCGACCTGTTGGGGGGCGGCTTCGCGGCCCAGGGAGGCGCCCATCGCGACGACGACGATGGACAGCACCGCGTTGCCCAGCGCCGGCAGCGCCGGCAGCTGACCCGAGCGGGTCCAGACGGCTCCGGCGACGTCGGTGCCGCCGGAGCCGCCGGAGCCCCAGCGACGCAGCGCATACCAGCCGGTCCCGGCGACAAGGCCGGCCAGGGTCAGCACACCGACCGGTCGGGCTGGTGAGCTGCGCTGCACCGCGGCGAGAAACGAGCCGGCGCCGTAGTCGAAGGACAGGTGCTGCACGCCCCGCAGCAACGCCATCAGCAGGTCAGCTCCCAGACGGCGGCGACGGCGACGACGAACACCGCGATCCACATCCGCGGGCGCACCAGCAGCAAGGGCCGGTCGGGACCCTGGTTGGGCTGCAGTCCCCGTCCGACCCGCGGGGCGACGCGCGGGCCGCCGGTTCCGCCAGGGGTTGCCGCCATATCCATCAGGGGGCTGGAGCGCTCTGCTCGCCGGCGTCAGCGTGAGCAGCGTTGTCGGCGTCGCTGTGGGCGGCGGCGTGTCCCCCGGTCCCCGGCCGCGGCGCCTGGGAGGCGGCAGGGCGGCGGCGGAGCAGGAAGGTCACGGCTGCGGCGAACACGACCAGCGAGGTCCAGTCGTTGAGGCGCAGGCCGAGCAGGTGGTTGGCGTGGTCGACGCGCAGCGCCTCGACCCAGGCGCGGCCGACGGTGTAGGCGGCGACGTAGAGCGCGAACGCCCGCCCGGCGCCGAGCCGGTAGCGGCGCTCGGCCCAGAGCACCAGCCCGGCGACCCCCAGGTCCCAGAGCGCCTCGTAGAGAAACGTCGGCTCATAGGTCGCGACCTGCGGGGTGTCAGCGGGCCGGTTGGCTGGGTCGATCCGCACCGCCCACGGCAGGGTCGAGGGCCGGCCGTAGAGCTCCTGGTTGAAGTAGTTGCCCAGCCGGCCGATCGCCTGGGCGACCGGCAGGGCAGGTGCCAGCACGTCGGCGACCGCAGCCAGGCGGACTCCCCGCCTTCGGCAGGCGACCCATGCCCCCACGGCGCCAGCGGCGACCGCGCCCCAGATGCCCAGACCTCCGCGCCAGACGTAGAACGCCTCGACGGGATGCTTGCCGGCCGCGAAGTACAGTTCGGGGTCGGTCGCCACGTGGTAGGCCCGCGCGCCGACGATCCCGAACGGCACCGCCCACAGGGCCACGTCGCTCATCACCCCGGGCTCGCCGCCGCGGGTGCGCCAGCGCCGTTCGGCCACGCTCAGCGCCGCGACGATCCCGGCGATGATGCACAGCGCGTAGGCCCGCACCGGCAGCGGGCCGAGATGCCACACCCCCTGGGAGGGGCTCGGCAGGTAGGCCAGGACGTGCATCCGACTGCCTCCATCTGGTGCGACAATCCCCACGCTATCTCTGTAGCAGAGATAAATTGCGGGAGTGAACCGAAGCGTCGCAGCGCCGCATGACGCGGGAGCCGACCAGCTGGCCGACGTGGTGGCCCGACTGCGCCGGGCACTGCGGCGCCAGATCCGGGGCGACTACCCCTGGGAGCTGCTGCCGATGGCGCAGGTCGAGCTGCTCCAGCAGCTCGCCGCCCACCCCGCCTCCCGGGTGAGCGACCTGGCGGCCGACCTGCGCCTGGCGCCGAACACGGTCAGCACCCTGGTCGCGCAGCTGACCGAACGTGGGCTATTAGCCCGGGTTGCTGACCCTGCCGACGGCCGCAGCCACCGGCTGAGCCTGACCCGTGCCGGCAGCCAGCAGCTGCAGGCCTGGCAGCAGGCGCAGCAGCGGATGCTCGCCGACGCGCTGAGCAGCATCGCAGCCGCCGACCAGCGCGCGGTGCTGGCCGCGCTGCCCGCCTTGGAGCGTCTGACCCAGGCCCTGAACCATGACAGCTGAGCGGCGGCCGGTGGCTGGCAGCACCAGCCGGCTGGCCGCCGCGACCAGGCGCCCGCAGCAGCTAAAGGCGCAGCGCGCTACCCGGACGGCTGCCGGTGAGCTGGCCCTGATCGGCGCCGGCTATCTCTGCTACACGCTGCTACGCAACGCCGTCCCCACCCACGAGCCAGCAGCCCGGCTGCGAGCCGGTGAGCTGCTGCGCTGGGAAAGCGCAGCCCACCTGGACCCCGAACGGACGCTGAACAATGCCCTGGCCGGTCTGCGTCCCCTGGCGGTCGCGGCCGACTACTACTACGCCACCGCCCACTTCCTGGTCGTCATCGCCGTCGCGGTCTGGGCCGCTCGCCGGGCACCGGGCGCAGCCCGCCGGCTGCGGGCCGTCTTCTACACCCTGAACGGCCTCGGCCTCGCCGGCTTCTGGCTCTTCCCCCTAGCCCCGCCGCGGCTGCTGACCGGCTACGGGTTCATCGACACCGTCGTCGCGTTCCACACCTGGGGCAGCTGGGGATCAACCTCGGTCGACGCTGCCTCCAACCAGTTCGCTGCCATGCCCAGCCTGCACGTCGGCTGGGCCCTGTGGTGCACCCTGACCGTCTGGACACTGACCCGCAGCCGGCTGGTACGCCTGCTCGCTGCCGGCTACCCGGTGCTCACCGCCCTGGTCGTGCTCGGCACCGCCAACCACTACCTGCTCGACGTCGCCGGCGGCGCCCTCGCCCTGCTGCTCGCACTCGCCGCCACCGCCGTGCTGTCACCGGCGCCGGCGTTCCGCCGCCGGTGACCGCGACACACCTCGCTGGCTGCCCCGCGGCGCCGCAGGACCTGCCGACTGAAACAGCCGTGGTGTCCGGGGAGCACTCGGTGGCTTTCTGCTCCTCCGAGCGCAGGTGTTCGGGGACGCGGGACTGGATGAGGCTGGCAAAGGTGACGTTGCCGGTTGACGTGGATAGGCCGTAGAACAGCAGTGCCCCGATGGCGAGTGGAACGGTCGTGCCGACGGCCGGGGCGAGGTCGAGGCCGCGAACGGCGTAGGGGCCGAACACGAACAGCGGACGGCGCGAGTCCTTGATCCGGTGAACGAGCAGCAGCGGCCCGAGCGCCCCCGGCGCCGATCCCGGCGGTCAGCAGGCCGGAGCCCTTGCCGCCGCCGAGCCGGTCGTGAGCGAGCACGACGAGCAGCGCGCTCGTCGCGCCGGCGGACAGCGCGGCGAGGAACCTGCCGACGGCGAGTGCCTTGAGCAGGGGCAGCGGCGAGGGCTTGCAGGCCCTCGCGGGCATGCGTGAACGGGCTGGTGACCTGCACCGACCTCGGGCGGTCGGGCTCGGGCAGGCCATGAAGGACCATGGCGCTTACGGCGAAGCTGACGGCGTTGAGGGCAAACGCCCGCACCGAACCCGACGTTGAGCTACGCGGGAGTCACCTGCCCCGGCCAGCTGACACCCTGGTGGTAGCGGCAACGTCGGGATCACTTTTGCCGACCACCGGGGTACCAGCACGGCGAGCTAAGCCGGCTGAGGTTTCCCTGCCCGCCCGCCGCCGCCGAGCGGTCAGCCTCGTTGCCCGCTCAGGATGAGTGCGGGAGCGGGTCGGCATTTTGGACGCCGGTGCCGTAGCGCTCGTCGAGCTTGCGCAGTTTCCAGTTGAGGATCGCCCCGATCCACACCACGAAGAAGATCCCGACGATGAACCGGCCAGCCAGGTTGATGTCGATGGATCCGATGAAGGCCCAGGGCTGGCCGTGCAGGCCGAGCTGGTTTGACAGCAGGCTCAGCAGTTCGATCGAGCCGATCACGAATGCCACGAAGATCGACAGACTCGTCGTCGTGATGTTGTAGTAGATCTTGCGGATGGGGTTGA
>JAABVA010002633.1_pt1 | contig 17645 bp, 16 predicted proteins | sample 5560331 | NCBI WGS metagenome assembly JAABVA01 (sample SAMN12812661, study PRJNA571458) | rock metagenome | isolation source: Antarctica rocks | place: Antarctica: Victoria Land, Mt New Zealand sud | collected 2016-01-07 | reverse complement strand
TGCCGGAGCCTATTCTATGAATAGTAGCCTTTTCAGCACTGCAGCCGAATTACGCAGTCGTTGGCGAAAGGTGAAGGAGGTTGGAACCGCCACCGTCCGCTGGATCAGGGTAGTTGCTGTATTCGGCGCCGGCGTCTTAATCGAGGCCTCGCCTGGGACGGATCAACACATTGAGAAAGCCTGAGATTTAGCGAGAGCAGGCCCTACGCACCCGCTGCAGGATTTCATGCGTCGCCCCTGCAGCTTGGGCGACAGGGCAACGGCTCGTGCTGGGGCAGGAAACAGTGTCGGAAAAGTCCAACGAGATCACCGCCATCCCGCTGCTGCTGCAGCGCCTGGAGCTGGCCGGCGCCTTGGTCACCATCGACGCCATGGGAACGCAGACTGCCATCGCCCGGACCATTCTCGACGGCGGCGGGGACTACGTGCTCGCGCTCAAGCAGAACCAGCCCGGCTTATGCGCCAAGGTCGAGGCGCTGTTCGCCGCACCACCGGCCGCGACGGCAGCCGGCACGCATCGGACCGTGGAGAGCGCGCATGGCCGGCTCGAAGCCCGCACGCACCACGTCTGCCACGACGTCAGCGGGCTGCTCTCCGGCCGCGGCTCCCCTGGCGAACTGGCCTTTCCGGGCCTGGCCATGGTCGGCTTGGTCGAAAGCCAGACCGACCGCGACGGCAGGATCGGACGTGAGCGGCGCTACTACCTTTGCTCGGCCAAGCTCGATGCCGAAACCTTCGCCCGCGTGGTGCGCAGCCATTGGGAGATCGAAAACCGTCTACATTGGGTGCTCGACGTGGTGTTCCGCGACGACCTGGCCCGGCTGCGGACGGGCTATGGCCCCGCGAACATGGCCGTGGTCAAGCACATGGCGCTCAACCTGCTCCGGCAGGCAAAGCCGACCCTCAGCCTGAAAAACCGCACAAAATGCGCGGGATGGAATACCGAATACCTCGCCGCCCTGGTCCAACAAACCGTCTAGCCGCTCACTCGATTGCCGTGCCGTCCACACATGCACCACGGCCGTACTTGTATGAGCGGACCCTCGCGAAACTGGCATCGCTATTGCGATGACGTATCAGAAATTTCTACGTCATCTCACCCAAAGATTTTCGGACTCTGGCATGAACAGAGTATAGCCATATCGTGGCACAAGCCGCCGGTATGCGGGCATACCGTTCTAAGAACAATAGGGATAGGTTCCAGACATGAGCGGCACAGACATCAAGCAGATGATCGAGACGGCGATCGAGCGCCGGGGCGTAATCAAGCGCGCAGGCATGGGAGCACTTGGACTAGGTGCCCTGGCAGGTGCCGGCATATCGCTGCCAACCCGTAGCGCGTCGGCGACGATGGCCAACATCGACGTGGACGTGCTGAACTTCGCGTTGAACCTCGAATACCTCGAAGCTGAGTACTACGTGCGCGCCGTAACCGGCCAGGGCTTGACGGACGCGGATCGTATCGGTGGGCAGGGCCAAGCGCCCGGCACCGTGAGCGCGCCCGACACCACGAAGGTGGATTTCCCGACCGGCTTGCTCAAGCAGTACGCCCAGGATATCGCCAATGACGAGCAGGCGCACGTGCGCTTCCTACGCTCGGCGCTTGGCTCGTACGCGATCGCCGAACCCACGATCGACGTTGGCCAGGCCTTCACCACGCTGGCCCAGGCAGCCGGCCTAATCGGTCCGGACCAGGTCTTCAACCCCTACCAGGACGAGATTTCGTTCCTTGTGGGCGCCTTCATCTTCGAGGACGTCGGCGTCACCGCCTACGCGGGCGCGGCCGGGCTGATCACCGACAAGGGCTACCTCGGTGCGGCGGCCTCCATCCTGGCGGTTGAGGCCTATCACGCTGGCACCATCCGCACGCTCCTGGCCGAACTCGGTTCTGGGGACGTGACGGACGCCATCGCCAACCTGCGTTCCACGCTGTCGGCCGGCGCGCCGAACGTCGACGACGCAGGCACCAAGGCGGCGGATGGCACTGTGATCCTGGCTCCGGTGGACGCCAACGCTCTGGCATTCCGCCGCACCACGCGTCAGGTGCTGAACATCGTTTACGGCGCTTCGAACGCCGCCAGCGGCTTGTTTTTCCCGAACGGCCTCAACGGCACGATCACCACCTAGCTTTCGAGCGGCTCGCCACCTCGCTCCCTCCCTGCGCCAGCTTCGCGTGGGGAGGGGCGAACAGCGCCCGCACGGCGTTGACGACCTGGTCCTGGTAGGCCAGCCCAAGCGCCGGCGTATGCGAATGATAGAAGCCGATGGCCGGCATCATTGCCCCTCCCGCCTCGTCCAGGTAAGTCCGCAGGATCACGCCCGCAGCGGCGATATTGAAACAGCTTCGTTGCAGCAAGTTTTGCTCCACCAGCGCCACCGGCAGTCCGGTGTATCGCGCCAGCGATGGCAGCCACCTCGTATTGACCTGCATCAGGCCGAGATCACGCGATCCGTCGGTGTTCAAGTGCGCAAGGCCCGGCCGTCCACCCTCGACATGCATGATCGACGGGAGGATACGGGGCGGCAAATGATAGATCGACGCGACTAGCGCCATGCAGGCGGCAAAAGGCACGGCCAAATGAGTAAACCCTCTTCACCACAGCGCAAGCATAGCGCGACAGAACGCATCGACCCATCGTTCTTTCGCTGGCGGGAGAAGTCCGGGGTGAGGGCGGCTAACCAAGCCGGCTTCACCCTGCTCGAAATCCTCGTCGTCATCGCCATCCTCGGCCTGCTGATCGGCCTCGTCGCGCCCGCGGTGCTGCGGCAGCTCGGCAACGCCCGCACCTCCGTCGCACGCCAATCGATCGAGCGGATCGGCACGATCCTGGACCTGTACAAGCTCGACATCGGCAGCTATCCCTCCACCGACCAGGGTCTCCAGGCGCTGGTGGACCGGCCAACCGGGGCCACCAACTGGAACGGTCCCTATGTGAAGGGCGCCGTGCCCGTCGACCCGTGGAACCATGGGTTCACATACCGCACCCCATCACAACGATCCGGCCACGACTACGACCTTTGCTCGAACGGGCCGACTGAAGGCGGCGCCAACAGCCAAATGTGCAATCCTTGATCACAGCGGGGGCGCCGACCACTCGGTGATGCGGAACGATCGGCCCGACCGGTCCCTGCCCAGGGCCACGGCGGCCGTGCGAGCGAAAACGCCACCGCCCGCGTCCTGCACGCGCGCCGTGATGGTGACAGCGGTCGGCGCCTGGGGCGGCCCCGTCGCCGTGGTCGGAACATGCGCCAGTTCGAGCGCGCGCAACACCACCGGGTCGGCCGCCCTTGGGTCGACCACCCCGTCGGAGTCGAGCGTCAAGTGCGGCCGCAGCGCTGCCAAAAGCTTGGGCGTCATGCCCAGCACGAGGCCGATTTCGTCCAGCGACTGGAAGCGAGCGCTTGGGGGAGCGTAGCCGAGTCCCGCCTGCCGGTAGCGCTGCGCTTTCGGGCCCGTGCCAGGATCCTCCCCTGACGCCTGACGCCACTCGTCCATCGCCAGCGCGATCGAAGCGGCAGCGTCCGCGGTCGCTCCGGCCGCCCGCAGGAGGAACACCAGGAACTCGGCCGGCGCCGTGTTCGGGTTGACCTTCCCCGCCTCGTCATCGATCCGCAGCTCGACAGCCGCCACGCCGGGCAATGGCGCCAGCCGTCGCAGCGCGCCGTCTGCGGCCCAGCGCGTGGCCGGCGCCGGGTCGATCAGGTGGAAGATCGCCTCGTGCACGGCGCCGTCCGCCGCGTTCTGCAACACGATCGCCCGGCGCAGGTTGTCGGCCAGTTGCGTCTCGCTGCGTCCGGTCGCGGTCACCTGCGTCAGCAGCAGGGCAAGCAGCGCCATCGACCACAGCACGATCAGCAGCGCGAAGCCGCGCTGCCTCATTTTGGCGGAGTCATTGGTCCAGGCGCAGGCGCCGGCGCAGCGGCTGCTGCGGATCAGCCGAACCCGACACGCCCAGCGCCTGCAACTGCTGCGGCACGGCGGCGGCGCTGTTCAGTTGCTCACGCAGGTCGGCGGTCAGCTCCGCGGCGTCCCGCTGGTCGTGCACCACATGGGGGGTAATCAGCACCAGCAGCTCGGTTCGTATGCGGGTGTTGTTTTGGCTGCCTGCCAACAGCCCTAGCAGCGGGACATTCTTGAGCCATGGAATGCCCTGGTTGTTGCGGGAATCGGCGTCGCGGATCAACCCTGCGAGGCCGACCGTCTGCCCGTCCTGGATCACAACGCGCGAGGTGATGCTGCGCTCGTTGAAGGTGGGCGAGTTCACGCCGGGGGTGGTCACGTTCGGATCGACGTCGCTGACCTCCTGCGCGATGTCGAGCGTCACCAGCCCGCCGCTGTTCACCCGCGGAGTCACCTGCATGATGACGCCGGTCTGTTGATACTGGATCGAGTTCACGATTGGGCCGTTGCTGGTGATCGTGCTTTGCGAGGTCTGGCTGATGTAGGGCACCAGCGCGCCCACCTGCAGCCGCGCGGCCTCGTTGTCCAGGACGAGGACCTGGGGAGACGACAGGACACGCAGCTTGGTGACCGATTGCAGCAGGTTCAGCGCGGCGTTGGTGTTGTTCGGTCCGCTGAGCACGAAGCCGGGGAAGCCGCTGGCGAACCCCGCCGCCGGTGGCGCCGCGAAGCTGAGCGCCCCTTGGATTCCGGCCCGGAAGAAGAATTGCGTGCCGTACTGCAGGGCGTCGTTCAGCGTCACCTCGGCGATGGTCGCGTCGATGCGAACCTGCAGCGGCAGGATATCGAGCTTGCGGAGCATGGTCTCGACCGTCTCGTTCTCGTGCGGCGTGGCATAGACCAGCAGGGCGTTGCTCTGCGTGTTGGGGATGATCCGCATGGTGTCCGCCCCGGCGCCCTCCGCCGGGTCGAGTCCGCCAAGCAGTGGGTTGCCGCCGGCCGCGGGTGCAGCCGGCGGCGGAGTCGCCGGTCCCGAAGGGGCGTTGCCCAAGCTGCTGGACAACCCGCCGCCTCCCGAAAAGCCTCCGCCCAAGCCTCCGGAGCCGCCGCCCAACCCACCGCCACCTAACCCGCCGCCGCCCAGCCCGCCACCTCCTGGCCCGCCGCCCCCCAGTCCGCCACCTCCCAGTCCGCCACCTCCCAGTCCGCCACCACCGCCATAGCCACCCCCATACCCGCCACCGCGGGAGGAGCCGGCCTGCTGGGCGGTGATCCCTGCCTGGGCCCCGGTGGATGGAGGCGTCGGCTGCGCCGTCACGTTGTTGGGCGTGAACGCCTGCTGGAGAACGTAGGCCGTATCGTTGCTGCGGCTGTTCTGCAGGTAGTACACGTGCCAGCTGCGAGAGGTCTGCTTGCGGTTGCGCTCGACCAACGCATAGATCCTGCGGGTTTCCTCGATGTAGCGCGGCTGCGACGACACGACCAGCACGGCGCCGATCCGCTGCATCGGCAGCACCCGGACGAGCCCGGCTAGCGCCCCGCCCTGCCCCCGGAACGCGTCCTGCAAGGCGCTCGCAAAGTCTTTCGCGTCGCCGGACGGCACCGGGAACAGCGCGTAGGATTGGCCAGCCAAAAGATCCACGTCGAAGGCGCGCACCAGCGATATGAGCGTCTGCCGGGTCGCCGGGTCGCCAGAAACGATCAGGGCATTGCGCCCGGCGTCTGCGACGATACGGCCGCCGCTTTGCACGAAGGGCTGCAGCGTCTTGCCTAAATCCTCCGCGCTGGCAAACCGCAGCGGCAGCACGACGGCGCCGCCCGCCGCCTCGTTGTCGGCCAAGCCCGGCGCCGTCGCCGCGGCCGCCGCAGGCACCACGCGCCATAGCCCGCCCGCCTGCAACGCCGCCGCCCCGCTCTGGCCGAGCAGCGCCTGCAGGGTCGGGATAAGCTGGTCCTGCCGCAGCGGCGTCGCCGAATGGAACGTCACCATGCCGTGCACCGCAGGGTCGATCGTGTAGTTCTGGTTGAGCAGCTTCCCAAGGATTTGCGCGACCACGTCCCGGATGTCGGTGTCGGCATATTCCAGGACGATGTCGCCCCGCCCCCCGCCGCCCGCGCTGCCGCCCGGCGTGCGCACCTGCACGTTGGGCGAGGGCGCCAGGCTGACCTGAAGCGGCGGCGACGCATTCGGAGACCCGGCCGAACCGTTCACGCGCGGGTCCGCCTGCCCGCCGCCCTGAACCTCCGGCAACGGATCGAGCACGGGAGGCTCACGCGATTCACAGCCTCCGACGAGGGCCAATGCGAGCAGGATGGCCGGGCGAAGGGTCAACGAGGAACTCCGAGCGCGGGCCGGGTCGGCGAACGGGTCGGGACCGGCTGCGCGTTGTTGAGGATAGCCAGGCCAGTTGGCGCCGGGTCGGACTTGAAGGGCACGGCGGCCGGAGCGGCGGCGCTGCCGGCGGCGGCATAGCGCGGCCGCACCGAGTGGAGCGTGGCGCCATCCTGCAGCGTCACCTCTCCCTCGTGTATCGATTGGACGCGGAATCCGCCGATGGTGTCCCCCTCGCCGACCACGAGGGCCTTGCCCGCCGCGTCCGGGGCGAAGATCGCCTGCCGCGTTCCCCCGGTGACCATGATCCCAGCCAGCCGCGGCAACGGGGTGGCGCGGGCGGCGATCTCCGGCGCGCGCGCTTCGGCGGCGGGACGGCGACCGGGGCTGAACAAAGGCCGCGCAAGCAAGGACGCGACCTGGTCGGCAGAGGGACCGGCTGGGCCGGCGGCGCGGCTGGCTGCAGGGGCCGCCACCGCCTGGGGCGCCCGCTCCGGTTCCGGCGCCTCGGTCGTCACCTCGCGCGCGACCAGGGCAGCCAGCAAAGCCGCCAGCGCCGACAGGAACAGGATGGGCCAGCGCGTCATTTCAGCGCCGCCGCGGGCTCGTGAAAAGCTGACACGGTGAACGTGGCGTCGAGCGGCTTGGCCGATCCGGTGGTGATCGCCTGCGTCGGTTGCAGCTGCAGATTCCCAACCAGCATCCGCGGCGCAGCCTCGTCGATCGCGGCGAGCAGGCTGACCAGCACCGGCCAGGTTCCGCTGACCGTCACCCGCACGCCAATCCGGCGGAACGGCCCGGCCGTCTCCGACTGGAGCGCTTCGGCGCTGGCCATGGTCGCACCGGCCTGGGTCACCAAATCCTGCACGCGCTGCTGCAACGCCGCCCCGGCCACCGCATCGGATGACGCGTCGAACGTCGCGCGCCGGCCCGGACCCTCGGCGCCGGCCGCTTCGACCGCGCGTTGCAAGGCCGGCGCGGTTGCGGCGAGGGCAGCCATGCGGGCGGCGATCACGCGGCGGTCCTGCAGCCGTTCCTGACGGTCCTGGTACCAACCGATCACCGGCGCCACGGCGCCGAAGGCCGCCAACGCCAGCACGAGCAGCAAGATCGCCACCGCCAGCGCCTGTCCGCGGCGTCCGGTCGGCAACATTACGGCCGACATCATGGCGTCAGCTCCACCCGGATGGAGAACTGGTCGAGCTTGTCGCCGCCCAGCCGCATCACCGGCGCCGCGAAGGCGGGGTTTCGCAGTTCCGGCGCGGCTGACAGGTCGCCGATCAGCCGCGCGGCGGCGGCGGACCGCCCGGTCAGCGTGACCTGCCGGTCCTTCAGCGCCAGCGCCGTCAGATAGGTGTCGTCCGGCAGCGCGCGGGTGACGGCGGCGAGCGCCAGCAGGGCGTTGCCGGCCCGCGCCGTTTCTGTCTGCAGCAATTGCTCCGCGCTGGTGTGGGCCGTCAGGCGGCTTCGCAAGCCATCGACCAGGGCCAGGCGTGGCTTGAGCGCATCGATCGCATCTTCCACGCGGGCCATGTCGCGTTGTTGCCGGATCACCGGAATGGCGCAAGCCACGGCGGCCAGCGCGGCGCATGCGATCGCCAGCGCCCGTGTGACTGACCGCCGGTTCCCGGCCCGGCCCGGCGCTTGCAGGTCCAATGCGACGCCGCCGGCTTCCAGCCGCGTGGGATGCAACCCGATCCGGTCCAAAACCGCCAACAAGTCGGCGATCTCGGCGCGCGGCACCATCGCCAGGCGCACGACCATGCGGTTGTTGGTCGGGTCGCGGCGGACGATCCGCCAGGACCAGGCGACGTCGGTGGCGCTGAACGGCGTCAAACGATCCATCTCGTAGCGCAGCACGGTCGCTGGATCGCGCTCGGCCGCCAGTGGCAGCACCGCGTCCTGCTGCAGCAGGCTGGCTTCAGGCAGCGCAATCACGGCCGGCCCAGCGCGGCGGACGCCGGCAAGGGTGGCACGGGCGGCCGCCAGCCCGGCGGCGTCCGGCGGAAACCGGCCGGCCGGCGCCGTCCGCCCCGCGCGGCGGACAGAAAGCTGTACTGCGCCGTCCGCGCCCAACTCCACGAGCACCGCATCCGGCGCGCGGCCGGTCCGCGTCAGCCCGTCCGAAACGAGCGTGCGCATCTGCTGCGCCCACCAAGTGGCGAATTCCTGCAACATTGTGTCTGGCTACGGTCCCCACCGCATAACGGTGCGCAACAATAGCCGGATGCGGGCGGCATCGGTAGCCGCGCGTTTGTGACCCTTTCGACGATCAACTCTGCGGCGGCACATCCCAGCCTAACACCAGGTACCGCCCCCGTTGCGCCCCATGCCCAGCCCAGGCGATGGCCCGGCGGCTGAACGCCGAACCGTCGTTGCGCGTGACCCAGACCGCAATTTCCGCGTAAACGCCGTCTTCCGCCGGTCCCTCCGTCGACGTGTCGTCGTCGTTGGCGCCAAGGCTTTGCAGCACGCGCAACACCACCGGGTCGGCGGCGGCCCGCACGGGGTCGCCGGGGTAGAACACGCTCATGTGCGGCGCCAGGCGGGCGAGCAGGTCCGGCGTCATGCCCAGGACCTGGCTCAGCTCTCCGATCGTCTCGAACGGTGCGCCCGGCGGGGCGTACGACCGGCCCGCTTCACGATATTGCGCGGCCTTGGCTCCGAGTGGGCGGGCGCGCTGGCCCGGCGTGTGCCAGTCGGCGATCGCGGCGGCCAATTTGGCTGCGGGTTTCTCGGCCATGCCCACCTGCTGCAGCAACGCCTTCAACAACGGCTCGGACGCCGTGTTCGGATTGACCTTGCCGGCGAGGCTGGTGACGCGGGTGACGGCTCGGCCGCCTGCGATGGCCGTCGAATGATCGAGTCCGTCCGCGCCGCGCTGCGCGGGCGAGGCGCTCATGAGGCGGAAGATGGCGCCGTAGATCAGCCCGTCGGCCTGTGCCTCCAACACCGAAGCGGTGCGGATATTGGCCGCCACCTGCAATTCGCTGCGGGCGGAGGCGGTGAGTTGCGTGGTCAGCAGGGCGAGCAGCACCAGCGACCACAGCACGATCAGCAGCGCAAACCCGCTTTGGCGCCTATTCACGGGGGCGGTCCTGTGCCGGCTCGGCTACGATATCCGGCCAGTGCCGCGGATCGGCCTCCGGAAACGCCAGGTGGATGCGGACCAGCCGCGGCAAGTAATCCTCCGACCAGGTCTCGGTCCAGCCGCTGCCCTTGGCGCCGACAGGATAAAGGTATTCGAAGCGGATAGCGGACAATCCGGTGAGCAGGGCGGCTTCGGATGGCGGCAGCGGGACGGCGGCAAGGGCGTGGGTGTGCGGCGTCCAGCGCATCAGCAAGGTATGGGCCGGGCCCACGAGCAGTGCGACGTCTGCGTGGCGCTGCAGCGCGTCGCCGGCCGCCGCGGGCAAGTCGGTCGTGAACGCGAACTGGAACCGGCTGCCGTTGACGCGCGGCGGGGTAGCGGCGCTGCCGGGGTCCATCCGTGCGACCAAGCCGCGGAGCACGCGACTTACGGCGTCCAGGTCGGCGCGCCCGCTGACCACGCGGTCCTGCATGGCCCAGGCGCGCAAGCCGAACTGCACACTTTGCACGATCCCGGCCAGTACGAGGCCGAACACGGCCAGCGCAATGAGCACCTCGACCAGGGTGAAGCCACGGGACAGCGATGTTCGTCCATCCCGGTTCCGTCTCCTTATCATGGCAGCTGGGGCGGCACCGGGGTCAAGCGCTGGGTGTCGAGGCGCACGCTGGACCGGTGCCGCCCTCCCATCCAGGACACGATGACGGATACCTGATACAGCGTCGTCTGCGTGAGGGTTGCCGGTTCGCGCCGGGTCCGTCCCGGGGCGGCTGCGGTAAGGCTGTCGAGCGGCGCCACGATCAGCCGCCAGTGAAATCCCTCACCCTCGTCGCCCTGCAAGTCCTCGGCCGTAGGAGCGGCGAGGGCGTCGAAAGTGCTGAGATGGGAGCGTGCAAGCGCCACCGCGTCCTCGGTGCGGCCCGCGGCGCCGACGCCACGCAGTCCGGTGGCGCCACCCTCCAGCAGCGCCACGGTGGCGAGGGACACGATGACAAAGGCGACCAGGACTTCGAGCAGGGTGAAGCCAGCGTCATGCGGGATCACTGCGCTGGTTTGAGCACTTTGTTGGCATGGTCGAGGATGTCGTTGCACTCGTCGTCGTCTCCCTCGGCGGCCTCCTTGCGGGCGTGTCGGAGGTCGTTGTCAAGCACCGCCCGCAGGTGCGCGTCGGTCACCGTCGCGATCTGCTGCGACAGCGCGGCGATGCCCTGGGGACAGTTGGTTGCGGCACGGGCCGGGCACAGCGGCGCGATAGCAGCGATGGTAAGCAGGGTAACGATTTTCTTCAAAGTGGCTTCCTGTGTCTTGGGTAATGGGGCGGAAACGGCTCAAGGACACGATCAAGGCCAAGTCATGTGACCTTTCCAAGACGTTTCACTTCCAGTTGATCAAACATTAAAAGTTTTATGATGTATATATAACGATTACGTCGTTATTTTACGCAAACAAATTACTGCAATCCGAAATACCTTGAAAAATATTTGTTGCTATATCATTATGTTTTGATCATTTCGAGGGTGATTTACTTCTAATCTTGCTTCCTCCTTACCCGACCCGGAGATAAACGTGCCAACAAATCCGACTATGCAAAGTCTCATCCCCCCTCGCGGTCGATGAGAACGGCAGCTCTGTCCTTATCGGGACCATCATCCCCGTCCAGGCCGGCGACGCGCTCACCCTCAACTACGATCCGACAACCATGTTCGGCACGCTGTCAATCAGTGGCACAAACGTATTCTACACGGCCGCAACCGGCGGCCCACCCATCACCGAGCAGATCAGCTACTCGGTGTCCGAAGCCGGGTTCGGCACCTCCGACCTGCAGTCCGGATCGTTCGTCGTCGAGCCAGCCCCCGCCCTGACCGCCGTGACGCTCACCGCCCCGGTCGAGGTTGGGCAGAGCGTGGTCATCGGCACCGTCGCCGTCACCCTCCCGAACAATCCGTTGACGCTTTCCAACGTAATCGGTTTGGGAAGCGTGACGCTGGGCGGGGTGGCAAACGGCGTCCAACAGATCCTTTACACGGCCCCGGCAGGCACCGGCGGCGCCGCGGCTGACACCGTGTCGTACACCCTCACCGACGCGTACGGCCTGTCCTCGTCGTCCCAGGCGGTGTCCGTCGCGCTCGATCCCCGGGCCTGACCTATGTTGCCAGCCTGCCGAGTGGCGTCGAGAGCGGGCAATCGACGGTGATCGCGGTGCTGACGCCGGGTCTCGCCGGCGACACCCTCACGTTGACAGCCATGAACAAGGCCGCCGCGGCCGGCGCCTGTCGATCGGGCCGTTGCTGGCGAATGGCACTGAGCAGCTGATCTACACGGCCCCGGCGGGCGTGACTACGACCCATGCGACAACCCTCGACTACACGGTCGAGGATCAGCATGTTGGCGGCCATAGCTACGTCACCGCGATCCAGTTGGTGGCCGGCCCGGTGGTCACGCCGATAATTCCGACCGGCAACCTGGAAAACGGGCAGTCTGTCGTGATCGGCAGCGTCAAAAGCGGCCTCGCCGGCGACACCCTGGCCATCATACCAGTTGCCATAAGTCTCGACCTGACCGTGCCGGCGTTCGCGGCCCAATCTGGTCCACGCATTACGCCAAAGGGAGGGGTCAGCTTTTACGCCAACGGGTATCACGCAGGGCGGCGACTTTCTCGGCGCCGTCAGCCTGGGCGCTGCCGACGCGAACGGCGTGCAGCAGATACTCTACACCGCGCCCGCGCACGTCCTCGCAAATGCGCTCGAGGCCGTGTCCTACAGCATCACCGATGGGCGCAACTCTCCGGCGACCTCCGGATCGGCCTCGGTGCAGCTGGACTACGGCGTGATCATCACGTCGACCGGGCCGCATGTCCTGTCGATCAGGCAATCCGCCGTGGTCGACACGATCACGACTTCGCTTCCTGGCGACGTCGTCAGATTTACCAAGACCTTCTCGAGCCTGGGCAGCTTCACGCTCGAGCACATCGGCGGCAGCGCCACGACGCCAAACACCTACACCGTCACCTACCATGAAACCGGCGCGTTCTCGGCGTTCCGGCGTGATTACGCGACCTTCCAAGTCGGGGATCGCGTGGGCGGCAAGCTGGCGGGAGACGGACCTGTCATCCGGCTGGACCCGCTGCCACCGGTAATCGTGGATCCTCCAGTGACTCCCGTCGAGAAGGGACAGTCGGTGGTCATCAGCACCGTCGCGCCTGGCACACCCGGCGACACCTTCATCCTATCGCAAACCGGCGCCATAGCCGGCACGCTGGCCCTAGCTCTTGTCGGTGGCGTCGAGGAGGTCGTGTACACCGCGCCGAGCTCCATGAAGTCGAGTGGAGCCGACTTGCTCAAATACACCGTGACGGATGAGAACGGCGGAACGGCCGTCAGCAACTTGACCTATGTCAGGCTCGACGCCGGCCCATCGACGCTGGCTTTCGCGCCGACTCCGGTGGTGACTGGCCAATCCACCGTCATCGGCGTGGCATACGCCGGCCTGGTCGGCGACACGCTGACGCTGACGCAAACGGGCACGAGCTTGGGAACCGTGACGCTGAACGGCAACAAGATCGTCTACACCGCCGCCGCCAACATGCCCGCCACCAGCGTCAACACCGACGCCGTGTCGTACACCATCTCCGACCAGCACAATGGCGTGACGCTGTCCGGCGTTTCCGCTGTCAAGATCCTGGGTGCACCGGCAACGACCGGCAACGCGACAATCGACAGCACCGCTTTCGAAAGCTTTTACGACCTGGCAAGCGGCGCCCCGACGATGACTTTCAAGGGCGCCAACTCGGCCGTGTTGCTGGAAGGCTCATCCAGCCCGATGATCACCGACAACGCCATCGGCCTCACGGTCGATGTCGCGTCGAGCAGCGTGTCGGCTACCCTCGCGAACTTCGCGGCGGATGCACGCGGCGTGATCGACCTGCTCAACGGCGCCGGCGGCTACACCTCGGCCGCCGCCGCGCAGAGTGCCCTGGTCTCGGACGGAAATGGCGGCTCGACCCTCGCGTTGGGCAGTGGCTCCCTCCACTTCCTGGCGACGAGTTCAATCGCGATGACGCACTTCAAGATCGGCTGACCGGCCTGTCCGGCCGTCCCCAGACGGCCGGTTGCTGCCCCGGCGCTTTCCCTGCCTAGCGAGGGAAGCGTCGGGACGACATCACCGTTTCATAAACTTGTCATCAAACCGCCGTCGCGTCCGCAGGCCTGAACTCTGTATCGAGATGGGGAAGCAACAACCAGCTTCGCCATTGGCGACAGACCAGGCCATCGACTTGCACATCGGCAAGTGCGGCTTGTTTTGTATTTGCAAGGAATTGAGACGAATGCATTACCGATCCAGGTCCAATCAGGTGCGGCAAGCGCTGCTCGCGGCGACGATGCTCGGCGCCATGAGCCTCCCCGCCTTCGCGGACGTTGCGGAGATGGATAACGAAACGACTTCCCCGCCGCTGCCGAGCGGGCAGCACATCGCGCCGACGGCCGCGACCGGCGCCTACTTCACCGGCCTCAACCCGGGCCTGGCGAACTACCCGGACCACCTGGCCAGCCAGGCCGTCAAGACCGCCATCAGCCCCGACGGCAACACGCTGCTGGTGCTCACGAGCGGCTACAACAACCTGAGCGGCCCCGACGGCAAGCTCGATCCGGCCGCCTCGAACGAATACGTCTTCGTCTTCGACATCAGCGGCGGCAACCGCGACCAGCCGAAGCAGACCCAGGTGATCCCGATTCCCGATACTTATGTCGGCCTCGTGTTCGCGCCCAGCGGTTCGACCTTTTATGTGTCGGGCGGCGTGGACGACGTCGTGTATGCCTACACCGCGACTAACGGCCAGTGGGCGCAGAGCGGCTCGGTGAAGCTCGGCCACGTCACCGGCAACGGTCCGCTCGCGACCCAGGGCCCGACCGTGTCCAACCTCGCGATCACCCAGGACGGCGCCAAGCTGGTCGCCGACAACATCTACAACGACTCGATCTCGCTCATCAGCCTGGCCGACCTCAGCGTGCTGGGCGAACTTGACCTGCGGCCCGGCATCATCGACCCGGCGCAGTCCGGCCAGGCCGGCGGCGAGAACCCGTTCGGCGTCGCGATCAGGGGCAGCGCCACCGCCTACGTGTCCAGCCAGCGCGACCGCGAGATCGATGTCGTCGACATCACCACGCCGAAGCCCACGCTGGCCGCCCGCATCGCCGTGTCCGGCAACCCGAACAGCATGGTGCTGAACGCCCAGCAGACACTGCTGTATGTAGCGCAAGACAACACCGACACGGTGGTGGTGATCGACACCCAGTCCAACCAGATCGTCGAGGAAATCCGCACGGCCGCGCCCGACGGCTTGCTGGCCAATCCGGTGAGCTACACCGGCGCCGCGCCCAACAATCTCACAATCTCGCCGGACGGCAAGACGCTGTATGTCACCAACGGCGGCGCCAACTCGGTGGCAGTGATCGACATCGGCGTCACCGGGCCGCACCGGACCATGGGATTGATCCCGACCGGCTGGTATCCGCACGCGGTCAGCCTCTCGGCCGATGGCCACTCGATGTATGTGGTCAATGGCAAGAGCGACCCCGGGCCGAACCCGCAGCACCTGACCAGCGGGACGAGCCTGCTGAAGCTCAACGGGCAAACCGCGGCGCAGAACACGGCGGCAGCGGCGGCGTCGAACGCGTCGAACCAGTATATCCTGCAGCTCGAATCGGCCGGCCTGCTCGCCTTGCCGATCCCCGGCAGCGCGGATCTTGCCAACCTCACCCGCGTCGTCGCCGCCAACAACGGCTACAGCCTGGCGCGCAACGAGCAGGACGAGGCCGTGATGGGCGCGCTGCGGCAGCAAATCCAGCACGTGATCTACATCGTCAAGGAAAACCGCACCTACGACCAGGTGCTGGGCGACCTGCCGGCCGGCAACGGCGACCCGGTGCTTACCGTGTTCGGCCAGGCCGTCACGCCGAACTTCCACCGGCTGGCCAGCAACTTCGTCAACTTGGACAACTTCTTCGACTCCGGCTCGGTGAGCGGCAACGGCTGGCCCTGGACGACCTCGGCCCGCGAGACGGACACGGTCGTCAAGACCATCCCGCTGAACTACGCCAACAGTCCGATCGCCACCCAGAAGTATGGTCGGGGCGCGCCGTACGACGCCGAGGACCAGAACCGCGGCGTGGACACCGGATACCCCACCGTCGCCCAGCGGCAGGCGGCCGACCCACGCTACCCGAACGACCCGAACCTGCTGCCGGGCACCAATGACGTCGGCGCGCCGGACGGCCCGAACGGCCAGAAGCAGCGCGGCTATATCTGGGACAGCGCGTTGCGCGCCGGGCTGACGGTCCGCAACTACGGCTTCCTCTGCGACCTGAACCGCTATGGCGCCGGGCCAGCGCAAATCCCGCAAGACCTGATGCCGGCCTTGAACAACCCGCCGACCCAGGTCGCCTACCCCGTCAACCCGACCCTGATCCCGCTCACCGACATCTACTTCCGGGGCTTCGACAACGCCTTCCCCGACATCTTCCGCGAGGAGGAGTGGGCGCGCGAATTCGACGGCTACGTTGCGGGCAAGAACCTGCCGAGCCTCTCGCTGGTGCGGCTGATGCACGACCACATGGGCAACTTCGCGACCGCGATCCTAGGCGTGAACTTCCCGGAGGCGCAGCAGGCCGACAACGACTTCGCCGTCGGCCTGCTGATCGACCGGGTGGCGCATAGCCCCTACAAGGACAACACCCTGATCTTCATCCTCGAAGACGATGCCCAGGACGGACCCGACCACGTCGACGCGCATCGCAGCACCGGCTATGTCGTCGGTCCCTATGTCAAGCAGGGCGCCTTGATCTCGACGCGCTACTCGACGGTCAACATGCTCCGCACCATCGAGGACGTGCTCGGAATCGATCACCTGAACCTCAACGACGCCTACCAGCGCCCGATGACCGACATCTTCGACCTCAACCAGAAAAGCTGGACGTTCCACGCCCAGGGTTCGACCGTGCTGAACCAGACCCAGGTCGCTCGCGAGATGCCGGTCGAGTTCGCCGGGGCTACGCCGTTCCATGTCGCCCACCCAGCCGCCTACTGGACGCACGCGACGCGCGGCTTCGACTGGTCGAAGGAGGACCGGGTGCCGGTGGAGCTGTTCAACCAGGTCGTGTGGGATGGGCTGACCAACGGCGCGCCCTACCCGGCCGCCCGCGACGGCGCCGACCTGCGGCAGAGCCGTGCCAAGCTGATCGCCGAGCGCCGCCTTCACGTTGGCGACCAGCCTGGCGAGTAAGCCTTGAATGTCAGCCCGCGTTCAGCTCGAACTTCACGTGCACGACCTTGACCAGCGTGCGTCCGGCGAGATCGCCGGGAGGCGGCGGGTAACTCGCGTTCCGAACGGCCGCAAGTGCCGCGCGGTCGAGCACCGGTGAGCCGGAAGTTTGGGTAAGGCCGGTGACGTGAACCGCTCCGTCGCGGTATTCGAACGCCACGACGGCCTGTCCAGTCGAACCCATGAGACGGGCCGCCGCCGGGTAGCTGCGCCGGGCCTCGGTTTGCACCGCCTGGAGAAGCAGCGTCTCGAACGATGCTTCTGCGGCGGCAGGTGCGGCGGCCTGCTGGGTCGGCGCGTCGCTGGCGAGACGTGCCGCCGCGACACTGGGCGCGGGAACGGCTTGGCGATGCGCAACCGGGGGAACGGCGCGGGACGCGAAGGGGCGCGTGTCCTAATGGAAGCGACCTTCAATGACGTGACAGGCAGCGTCTGGTTCGGCTTCGGAGGCAGGTCGGCAACCGGCTCGAGGACCTGTGAAACGGGGTTGGGAAGTGAATCGGCGACGGATTGCGGCGCTGGCGGTTCGAGGGCCAGTTCGGGCGGAGGTTCCGCCACCGGGTCCGAAGGCGGCACGGACGGTTGCTCAACTGGCTCGGCGACATCCGGCGCGACCTGCGGCGGTTCGGGCAACGGGACTGAGACCAGCGTCACTGGGATCGGCGTCGATTGCGGGGCAGCGTCTGGCCTCCCGGCGCCGGGAGCCAGCATCAACAAGGCAACGTGCACCGCGCTTGCCAAGGCGAGCCCTGGCAGGAGGGCAACGTTGCGGGCTTGGTCGGACGAAAGCGCGCGCGCTCCCATGTCGGCTCCAACCATGCACTTCCCCCTCTCCCCGATGCCAACGCAATTCAGCAGACGAGGGCCGCCGCGGACACCCGTATGATACCAATTGCCTTATTTGCTGACTTGATCGATGGCGTGGATGATCCAGGGATAGCTGGTCAGGGTAGTGAGGCGTCCGGCCTCGTCACGTAACGCATTCCAAGCGGTGCAGAGCGCGTCG
>JAABVA010002632.1_pt1 | contig 17650 bp, 13 predicted proteins | sample 5560331 | NCBI WGS metagenome assembly JAABVA01 (sample SAMN12812661, study PRJNA571458) | rock metagenome | isolation source: Antarctica rocks | place: Antarctica: Victoria Land, Mt New Zealand sud | collected 2016-01-07 | reverse complement strand
TGGGGTAGCCTAGGGCTAACCGCAATACCGTTCAGTTAGGGGCGATGATCTGATAGGTGGTGGGTTCTGTGGGGCGGGGCCAGTGGGCGTGGTGGGCTCGTTTGACGTGCCATTTGACGTACTTGCGTTTGATGACTCGGGGGCTGGCGCGGGGGCGTCGGGCGGGGTTGAGCCGGCCGAGCAGCCGGTGCAGGAAGGTCAGCCAGCTGCGGTGGCGGGCGTCAGGGTCGTCAGGGGGGAAAGTCGCCCTGGTGGCGATGGACTGTTTGGAGATCCGCAAGGCGGCGACGAAGCTGACCCGGTCCGGGTCGTGTCCGGCGTGTAGCGCGGCCTGGGTCATGAGGGTGCGGATCGCGTAGTGGCAGCACAGATGGCCCCAGATCTCTTGGAGGACCAGGTCGGGCGACTTGCTGCGCAGCACGGTGCGCGGGCCGCGCTGGTGGGTCTTGAGCTCGTCGAAGGCCAGCTCGATCTCCCAGCGTTGCGTGTAGGCGGCGGCGAGGTCGGTCGCGGTGACCTCGGCCGGTTCGGTCAAGGTGGTGAACAGCCGGTAGCTGGTCGGGTTCTCTCGTCCGTCCTCGATGGTGTAGTCGACGACACGGACCAGCATCGGCTGGGCCGCACGAGCGGCCGCGGAGTGGGTCTGCTGCAGGTGCGCCAGCCAGGACCCGTCGGGGAGGTCTTCAAGGTGGGTTGGTGTGGGCCCACCGCGGTCCGTGCGCACCCGCCACAACAGGTCGGCGCCCGTGCCGATCGCTCTGCGCCACAGGGCGTAGGAGAAGAACCCGCGGTCCGCGGTCAGGAGCATCCCCGGCCCCAGCTGGTCCAGCAGCGACTCGGTCAGCGAGGCCTCGGACTGCGAGTAGGTGCCGATCTTGGCGGCGAAGATGGCGTGCGTGCCGCACTCGGCCAACGCCACCACCCGGGCCTGGGGGAAAGCGGCCTGCTCACCCTTGTTCACCCCTGGCCGCCCGAAGTGCTCAGCATTCACCGGCGTGTCGGCCACGTCCAGACACGTCCCGTCGATCGCAACCAGACGACGTCCGGCCAGCCACACCCCTGGCGTCGCCTCGGTCCCGATCGGCCGGGCCACCCGCGCGAACAGCGCCGCCAGCGGCTGCGACCCCAGCCGGGCGCGAGCCTGGAAGATGGCCGACTTCGACGGCGGGGAGTACTCCTCGGCCCAACCCGAGGCCCACGACAGCCCATCAGTCAACTGAGACAGCACATCCTCATACGAACCCTCGGAGTACAGCGCCATCCCGATCGAGAAGTACGCCATCACCCGCGCCGGCAGCGACCGACGACGATGCTCCGTCCGACCCACCCCGGCAATCACCTCATCGACCAGATCCGGCGGGAACACCCGCGTCAACACGCCCACCGACACCAGGTCCGACAGCCGACGACCCGACTCCGGCTTCCTCCATCCAGCACGCGGCATGCCACCAAACTACACCGCTGTAACCTTAACTGAACGGTATTGGGGCTAGCTGTGGTCTAGGGCCTTCCCTGCCACCCTCCCCCTGTGCGTCCGTCCTGCACCCAATAGGAGTGCAGCGCACGGATGACCCGAAGCGGCCGCGACATCAGGAGCGCAGGGCACGGATTCCCGTGCGCTGCGCTCCTCATGTCGGGCCACCGTGCGCTGCCTTCCTATTAGGGGAAATCCCGGGGTCGGCGTTCGAACGGCGGCGGGCGCCGCGAGGCGTGACCGTTGGGGGCCCCGCGCCATGCCACGATGACACCCGTGAGTGAGCAGAGCACCGAGCCGTCCGACAGCAGCGAGCCGCAGTTCATCCCCAGCGCCGAGTTCAGTGTCTCGGAGGGGCGGCGCGACGTGGGGCTCTGCTTCCTGGGGGCGTCGATGACCGCCGGCTATGGAGACCCCAAAGGGCTCGGCTGGGTCGGCCGCGTCGTCAGCCGCACGCAGCACCCGGACCTCGACCTCACCGCTTACAACCTCGGAGTCCGCGGTGACACCTCGGCCGAGGTGATGGCCCGCTGGCGCGCCGAGACCGCACCTCGGTGGGCCTCGCGCACAGAGCGGCGCCTCGTCCTCATGGTGGGAGCGAACGACATCGCCCATGGGGTGAGCACGGCGCGCTCTCGTCTCAACCTGGCCAACATCCTCGACGAGGCCACGACGAGCGGCATCGCGGCCTTCGTCGTCGGGCTCACGCCGAGTCTCGACAGCGAGATGAACGGACGCGTCGAGGCGCTCGCCGAGGCTCAGGCCGACGTCTGTTCGCGGCGCGGTGTCACCTACGTCGACTGCTTCCGGCCGCTCGTCGGTCACGACCAGTGGCTGTCCGATCTCAACGCCTCGGCCGACCGGGTCCATCCCGGACAGGCGGGCTACGGGCTCATCGCCTGGCTCGTGCTGCACAACGGCTGGTACGACTGGTTGCGCATCTCGTCCTGACCCTTGCCCTTCCGACCAACGCGATATAACGTGTTCCTCACAAACGCGATATAGCGCGTATGCGGGCAGCGCCCGGTCGCGCGGACAGGAGCAGCAGTGGTAGCACAGGAGTGGAGCATCGACGGCCCACGGGTCCTCGACATCGGCGACGAGCACGAACAGGTCACGAGCCTGCAGGTCGGAGTCGTCGCGGGCCGGGTCGACGTCGTGACCCACGACGACTCCCCGACCGCGCGCGTCGAGGTGACGCAGGTCGAGGGCCTGCCCGTGCGGGTGCGCTGGGATGACGGCACCCTGCGGGTCATCCACGGCAAGGATGACGACGCCAACATCCTGGACATGCTCAAGCGGACGTTCGAGACCTTCGGACGCAACCGGGCCGTGATCAGCATCTCGGTCCCGGTGGCCACCCGCGCCTCGGTGAGCACCGTGAGCGCGGCCGCGGTGGTGTCCGGCGTGCACGAGAAGGTCACCGTCAACACGGTGTCAGGTGCGGTCACCATCAGCGACGTCGTCGGCGCCATCGACCTCAACACGGTCAGCGGGACGGTCGACGGCGACGACCTCGACGGCCCCACCACGGTCAACACCGTCTCCGGCAGCGTCACCCTGCAGGGCAGCCGGCTGCCGTCGGTCGACGCCAACACGGTCAGCGGCGACATCGCCATGGACCTCACGTCGGGCGCGGCCACGATCCAGTCCAGCTCGGTGTCGGGCGACGTCACGGTGCGGGCCCCCCTCACCGGGTACGACATCGAAGGACACACGGCGACGGGCCAGGTCATCGTCGACGGCCGCACCCTTCCCAGGGCGGGGCGCAACGGGTTCGGCGGCCCCGGCAAGGGGGGGCGCCTGTTCGACGGCGACGGGTCGCTCAAGGTCAAGGCCAGCGCGGTGTCCGGGAGCATCGTCGTGCTCCGGTCGACGGCGACGGGCACCGTCCCGAGCACACCGCAGGACCAGCCCCCCTCAGCCGGTGGGCCGCCGCAGGACCGGCCGCCGCAGGACCCGCCGCCCACGAGCCCGTCGCCGCAGGACAGCCCGCCCGAGGCGTACCGGCCCGTCGACGGGACGGACCGCTGACATGAGCCCCGTCTTCGCTCACGGCCAGCTGCGCCTATACCTGCTCAGCGCCCTGGCCCAAGGCCCTCGGCACGGCTACGAGGTGATCCAGGACCTCGAGCAGCGGTTCAACGGGCTCTACACACCGAGCGCCGGCACCGTCTACCCCCGGCTCGCCAAGCTCGAGGAGGAGGGCCTGGTCGAGCGGTCCGAGGAGGGACGCAAGTCCACCTACTGCATCACGGAGGCCGGTCGGCACGAGGTGGATGCCCGGGCCGGCGACGTTCAGGACCTGCACGACGACCTCGACCAGTCGGTGCGCCAGCTCGCGGAGGAGGTCCGGGCCCGCGTCCAGCACCAAGCCAGTGACCTGCGCACGGAGCTGAGGAACGCCGCGCGGGAGGCTCGGGCTTCGGCCATCCCCGCGGGCGGTCATGGCCACGGGGGCTCCCCGTCGGACGCGGCCGCGTACGCCGACCTCGAGGAGGCGGTGAACGCCTTCCGCGGGGAGGTCCGGCGGACGTGGCGCCGGCGCGGCCTCACCGCCGACCAGACGCGGGAGGTCGTAGGCATCCTGGCCGAGGCCGCCACCCGCATCCGCGCCGTCGTCGAGAGGCGCTGACGGGGCTGACTCCGGCCGTGGTGGGCCCGCTCCGGCGTCAGACGACGGGGCGGGCCCGAACCGCGGCGACGCCCGCGGTGCCGAGGCCGAGCACGACCAGCGCCAGCAACCCGCTGGCCACCAGCCGGTCCTCGGCGCCGTAGAGGGCGACGATCACCGGGATCAGGAGGCCGTTCCAGACCACGGTGGCGACGACCGCCCGACCCGACCCGACCCACCACACCCGGGCGAGCACGGCCAGGAGTGCGGCGAACACGAGGATCAGCGCGAGCGACAGGACCACGTTGGTCACACTTGTCCCCTCGCCGAGCGCCAGCTCACGCCCGTAGAACCCGGCCAGGCCGACGAGCAGCACGACGTGGACGAGGCACACCCCTGCCGCTGCCCGGGCCCAGGGGGTCCGCGGGCGGGCCGGACCGTCGTCCCCGCCCGGGCCGTCGGAGGCTCCCTGGGGGGTACGGTCGGTCACGATCGCCGAGCGTACCCAGGCCGGCTGGCGTCCCCCGCAGGAGGCCACCGGTATTTCGACGTCGAGATGGTTGCCCTTCCCCGCCTCAAGCGTCACACTGGAGGGCGGCCTGTTGGAACATCGGCAGGGCGCGCTGCGTTGCTCAAAGGTCGAGCCATCCACCTCCCAGGACCCCGGGGGTATCTCCGCTGGGTCCGTCAGGAGCACCGGCTCCGCGCACGCAGTACCGCATGACCAGCGCTTGACCCTGACCACGCGTCACCCGCAGGACCAGTATCGCCCCCGCCAGATCCCCACGAACACCAAGAACGAGGCAGCAGCGTCGCCGTCTCGCCACCCACCGGGTCCGCACTGCGGGTCAGGTCCCTGTACGCCGCCAGCCAGCCTCAGGTGGGTCCGATGACCACGCGCGTCGCCGATCTCCCAGCGAGATTCCCACGACGACCCAGCAACGACACGGACGATGATGACGACGAGCGCCACCCGCCCCGACCTCTCGACGACCCCCGGCCCGCACCGGCCGCTGCACCGCCCCACCACCTCTATCGGGACGACCCCGGGCGCAGCGCGCACCGCTTCCCCCACGTCACGGCCGATCCCCACCGCTTCCCGCTCGGCTCGGCAGAGCCCGGCTCAGAGCACGACAAGGAGCTCGATCCACATGGACTGGCGCGACCGCGCGGCCTGCCTTGACGAGGATCCGGAGCTGTTCTTCCCGATCGGGAACACCGGCCCCGCGATCCTGCAGATCGAGGAGGCCAAGGCCGTATGCCGCCGGTGCGAGGTGGTCGACACCTGCCTCAAGTGGGCGTTGGAGTCCGGTCAGGACGCGGGCGTGTGGGGCGGGCTCTCCGAGGACGAGCGCCGCGCGCTCAAGCGGCGCAACGCCCGCGCCCGCCGCGCCGGCTAGCACCCGGTCGGTCGGCTTCCGGAGCGTTCCGGGCCGGCCGTCCGAGGTGCCATCAGCACGTCGCCACCTGTCTCAACCCGTCAGTGGCCGAAGCACCGCGGTGAAGGTGACCTCGGTGCCGTGCGGCTCGGCGGGACCCCAGCGGATCGTGCCGCGCAGGTCCTGCACCAGCGACTGGACGATCTGCGTGCCGAGACCCGACCCCGGTCGACGGCGATCGGTGCTCAGCCCGATGCCGTCGTCGGTGATCGTCACGGTGAGCGTGTCCGGCGCGCCCCCCTCCCCGGGGGCCCGCCGGACGTCGACCGACACGCGGCCGCCGTGGTCGCCCGGGAAGCCGTGCTCGATCGCGTTCTGCACCAGCTCGCTGAGGATCATGGCCAGCGAGGTCGCGTCCTCCGCCCGTAGCTGGCCGAACGAGTCTCCGGTGCGGGCCCCCTCGACGCGCTTGTCGTAGGCCGCGACCTCGGCCACCGCCCGGAAGCCCCGGTCGGCGACCTCGTCGAAGTCCACCGTCTCGTCGAGACCCGTGCTCAGCGTCTCGTGGACCAGCGCGATCGTGCCGACGCGCCGCTCGGCCTCCCGCAGCGCCGCCTTGGACTGCTCGTCGTCGGTCCGCCGGGCCTGCAGCCGCAGCAGCGCGGCCACCGACTGGAGGTTGTTCTTCACCCGGTGATGGATCTCGCGGATCGTCGCGTCCTTGGTGAGCAGCTCCTGCTCGCGCCGTCTCAGCTCGCTGACGTCGCGCAGCAGCAGCAGCGCCCCGAACCGCTGCCCCGCCTCGGTGAGGGGGATGGCGCGCATCGAGATGATCGCGCCCTGGCTGCCGACCTCGGTGCGCCACGGCTGCCGCCCGGTGAGCACCAGCGGCAGCCCCTCGTCGACCGGCGAGGCATCCCGCAGCGTCGCCGTGACGATCTGCGACATGGACCCGCCGATGACCTCACCCGGCCAGCCCAACCGGTGGATGGCCGAGACGGCGTTGGGGCTGGCATACGTGATCACGCCGTCGTAGTCCAGGCGCACCACCCCGTCGCCCGCCCGCGGTGCCCCCCGGCGCAGGCCGGTCGGCGCCGACGAGTTGGGGAACTCGCCGGCCGCGACCATCCGCGAGAGAGCGTCGGCCGTGGCCAGGTAGGTGAGCTCGAGGCGGCTAGGGGTGCGCATCATCGACAGGTTGGTATGCCGGGTGATCACCGCGATCGCCCGGCCGCGCCGGACCACAGGCAGCGACTCCTCGCGTACGGGCAGGTCGTCACGCCACTCGGTGTCGCGCTCGCGGACGATGCGGCGCTCGGCGAAAGCCTGCTCGAGGATCTCCGCCCGGGCCCGGGTGGCCTTGACCCCGACCTGGTCCTCGAAGAAGACCATCTGCCCGGTGGTCGGCCGGATGTGGGCCACCGCCTGCCACTGCACCGGGGAGAGGCGGACCCAGAGGACGAGGTCGGCGAAGGAGAGGTCGGACAGCAGCTGCCAGTCGCCGACGAGCAGGTGGAGCCATTCGACGTCAGCCGCTTCGATCTCGGCGTGCTCGTTGAGGAGCTCGGCGAGCGTGGGCACGCGTCGAGACTAACCGGGTGGCCGACCCACCCGCACGCCCCGTGGGCCCCCACCATCACGGCGTGACGCAGGGTGTGCCGCAAGCGCTGGGTATGCCCGCCGCCAGGCCGTCAGCCGGGGGTAGCGGCCTGGCCGCTGCGCAGGACGCTGCGCAGCGTCCGTAGCGCCACGGAGAGCGCCGAGATGCCGGCGTTGTCGAGCCGCTCGATGCCGTGGAGCGAGGCCCTGGCCCGGGTGAGCGCCTCCCGGTTGGCGTGCGCCCACTGCTCGAACCGCTCGGCGGGCGGGTCCTGGGGGTCGCCCACGAGCAGGACGCTCCGGGTCAGCGCCTCGAGCACGGCGTAGAGGTCGTCGCGCATCGCGCCGCGGGCCAGCGCGTCCCACCGGTCGTCGCGGGGCAGGCGGGTCACCCGGGTCAGCATGGCGTCGATGCCGAACCTCTCCGACGCGTGGTAGTAGACCTCGGCGACCTGCTGCGGCGGCCGCTGCAGCTCATGGGACAGGTCGACCACGTCGAGCAACGAGTACAGGTCGAGCAGGGCCGCCGTGCGGGCGGCCATGGCCGGCGGGGCGCCGAGCTTCTCCAGCTCCTTGGTGCGGCGGTCGAGGCGCTTGCGCTCGCCGCCCTGCAGCAGGTCGTGGATGCGGGGGGCGAACTCTGCCACCGGCCCGCGGAACCGGTCGACCTCGGCGACGATGTCGACCGTCGTCGGCCGGGTCGTCAGGAACCAGCGCACCGCCCGGTCGAGCAGGCGCCGGAACTCCAGGTAGAGCACTGTCTGCGTCGTGGTCGACACCACGTTGTCGAGCGCCTCGACGTCGGCGACGAAGGACGACAGGCCGAAGACCTCGCGGCACACCACGAACGCCCGCGCCACCTGCTCGGGCGTCGCCCCCGTCTCCTCGACCGCGCGGAACGCGAAGGTGATGCCACCCCGGTTGACCATGGAGTTGACGACCGCGTTGGTCACGATCTCGCGGCGCAGGGGATGGGCGGCAAGCTGAGCGGCATACCGCTGGCGCATCGGCTCGGGGAAGTAGGCCGTCAGCGTCTGCTGGAACCAGGGGTCGTCGGGCAGCCCGGTGGGCAGCAGGTCCTGCTTGAGGGCCAGCTTGGCGTAGGCGACGAGCACGGAGAACTCCGGCGAGGTCAGCCCCAGGTTGGCGGCGTGCCGCTTGGCGATCTCCGCGTCGGAGGGAAGGAACTCGAGGGACCGGTCCAGGGAGCCCCTCTCCTCGAGCCAATGGATGAGCCGCTGGTGCACCCGCAGCATCGCGTGCTCCTGCGCTCGCGCGTTGCCGAGCAGGACGTTCTGTTCGTAGTTGTCGCGCAGCACCTGGTGGGCGACCTCGTCGGTCATCGAGTGCAGCAGCGTGTTGCGCTGGTCGAGGGTCAGGTGGCCGTCTCGGGTGAGCCCGGTGAGCGGGATCTTGATGTTGACCTCGTGGTCACTGGTGTCGACCCCGGCGGAGTTGTCGATGGCGTCGGTGTTGATCCGTACGCCGTGCAGGGCCGCCTCGATGCGGCCCAGCTGTGAGCACCCGAGGTTGCCACCCTCACCGACCACCTTGCAGCGCAACGCCGCTCCGTCGACCCTGATCGCGTCGTTGGCCCGGTCGCCGATCTCCGCGTTCGACTCCGTCGACGCCTTGACGTAGGTGCCGATGCCCCCGTTCCACAGCAGGTCGACCGGTGCCAGGAGGATGGCTTTCATCAGCTCGGCCGGCGTCATCCTCGCCGTCCCCTTGGGCAGGCTGAGAGCGCTCACCATCTCCGGGGAGACGGCGACCGACTTGGCCGACCGGTCGACGATCGCGCCACCCGAGCTCAGCAGCGAGGTGTCGTAGTCGGCCCACGACGACCGAGGCAGCTCGAACAGGCGCCGCCGTTCGGCGTAGGAGGTCGCGGCGTCGGGCTCCGGGTCGATGACGATGTGCCGGTGGTCGAACGCCGCCACCAGGCGGATCTGCTCCGACAGCAGCATGCCGTTGCCGAAGACGTCACCGGACATGTCACCGACGCCGACGACGGTGAACTCCTCGGTCTGGGTGTCGGTGCCCATCTCGCGGAAGTGCCGCTTGACCGACTCCCACGCACCGCGGGCGGTGATGCCCATGACCTTGTGGTCGTAGCCCGCCGACCCACCCGACGCGAAGGCGTCGTCGAGCCAGTAGCCGTAGTCCTGAGCCTTGGCGTTGGCGATGTCGGAGAACGTCGCGGTGCCCTTGTCGGCCGCGACGACGAGGTAGGGGTCGTCGCCGTCGTGGCGCACGACGTCGACGGGGGGCACCGCCACTCCTCCGACGAGGTTGTCGGTGAGGTCGAGCAGACCCGAGATGAACAACCTGTATGCCGCGACCCCCTCGGCCAGCCATGCCTCACGGTCGACGGCCGGGTCGGGCAGCTGCTTGGCGTAGAACCCGCCCTTGCTCCCCGTCGGCACGATGACGGCGTTCTTGACCATCTGGGCCTTGACCAGACCAAGGATCTCGGTGCGGAAGTCCTCCCGCCGGTCGCTCCACCGCAGCCCACCGCGGGCCACCGGCCCGAACCGCAGGTGCACCCCTTCGAGCCGCGGCCCGTAGACCCAGATCTCGTACATCGGCCGGGGCGCAGGCAGGTCGGGCACCTGCTTGGGGTCGAGCTTGAGGCTCACGTAGGGCTTGGGTCCGCCGGCCGGGTCGGCCTGGTAGTAGCTCGTCCGCAGGGTGGCCGTGATGACGCCCAGCAGCGCCCGGATGATCCGGTCCTGGTCGAGACTCTTCACCTCGTCGAGGGCCGTCTCGACCTGCGCCACGATCTCGGCCTCGGCCGCGGTGCGCTCCGGGGTCACGGCGAGCAGCTCGCCGTCGCGCCCACCGTCGGCGGCGGCATACCGGCTGGGGTCGAACCGGGTCTCGAAGAGCTCGACGAGCCGGCGCGCGATGCCGGCGTTGCCGGCGAGGGCTGCCTCCACGTAGTCCTGCGAGAACGTCGACCGGGTCTGTCGCAGGTACTTCGCGACCAGGCGCAGGATGACGACCTGGCGCCAGGTGAGCCCGGCCCGCAGGACGAGCGCGTTGAAGCCGTCGGACTCGGCCAGACCGGTCCACACCGCACGAACGGCGTTCTGCAACAACAGGGTTCGCGCATCGCGGTCCGCCCCCACGCCCCAGTCGCCCTCGGCGGGTGCCCGCAGCCCGAAGTCGTAGACGAAGACGCGCACTCCGTCGCTGCGCACGATCTCGTAGGGCCGCTCATCGGTGACCTCGACCCCGAGGTCGGTGAACAGGGGGAGGATCCGCGTCAGCGACAGCGGGCCGCGGCGGTAGAGCCGGAGTCGCCGCTCCCCCGGCGGGCACCCGGGCACCTCGTGCAGGCCCACCTCGATGCCGTCGTCGGACTCCAGCATCTCGATCCGGCGGATGTCGGCCACCGCTAGCGCCGGCGCGACGTCCTCCTTGTACGCCTCAGGGAAGGCCCGGCCGTAGACCCCGACGAGGCGCGCCCCGGCCTCCTCGCCGACGACCTCACGAAGGGCCTCGACGAGGTCCTCGCCCCACGTTCGGGTGGCCTCGATGATCTCGCGCTCCAGCGCGGCCACGTCGAGGTCGGGGATGGCCTCGCCGCGGGGCATTCGCACGACGAAGTGGAGCCGGGCGAGCACGGACTCGGAGATCCGGGTCGTGTAGTCGACCGTGCCGGCGCCGAACGCGCGGCGCAGGATGTCCTCCATCTTCAGCCGGACGTTGGTCGTGTAGCGGTCCCGCGGCAGGTAGACCAGGCACGAGACGAACCGCCCGTAGACGTCACGGCGCAGGAACAACCGTGTCTTGCGCCGTTCCTGAAGGTGCAGGACCGACAGGGCGGTGTCCAGTAGACCATCGGGGTCGGTCTGGAACATCTCGTCGCGCGGGTAGTTCTCGAGCACCTGCACGAGGTCCTTGCCCGAGTGGCTGTCGGGGGTGAACCCGGCCTCGTCCAGCAGGTCGCGCACCCGCTCATCGAGGATCGGGATGTGGAGAATCGACTCGGCGTAGGCGCTCGAGGCGAACAGGCCCAGGAAGCGGTACTCGCCGACCACCTCGCCCCGGTCGTCGAACTGCTTGAGGCCGATGTAGTCGAGGTAGGCCGAACGGTGCACCGTCGAGCGGGAGTTGGCCTTGGTGATGATGAGCAGCCGGTGGTCACGAGCCTTGGCCTGCGCCGCCTGGCTGAGTCGGGCGAACGACGCCGACCCGGTGCGGTCGTAGCGCAGGATGCCGAGGCCGGTGCCGGTGACGCCGTCGAGCGCGTCCTCACCGGACTCGTCACGCTCGAGGCGGTACTCGCGGTAGCCGAGGAAGGTGAAATGGTTGCTGGTCAGCCACTCGAGGAACCGGGCGGTCACGCGCACCTCGTCGGCGTCGACGCCGCTCGGTGGTCGCTCGCGCAGACCGACGGCCAGAGCGGCACAGCGCTCGGCCATCTTGGCCCAGTCCTCCACCGCGTCCCGCACGTTGCCGAGGACGGCCCGCAGGGCGCCGGCGATCTCGTCCCGCTCGGCCTCAGAGTCGACCCGGTCGATCTCCAGGTGCATCCAGGACTCGAGGGCGACGTCGAACTCCCCCGTCGGAGCCTCGGCGTCGAGGACCTCCTGGAGCACGCCGACCGCATCACGACGCACGACCAGCTGGGGGTGCACGACCAGGTGAACGGTGCGGCCGAGCCGGTCGAGCTCACCGGTGACCGAGTCGACGAGGAAGGGCATGTCGTCGGTGACGACCTGGACGATGGTGTGGCCGCTGCTCCAGCCGTCACCCTCCGCCGTCGGGTTGCTGACGGCGACGTTGGCGGTCCCGACCGCGCGTTCGTGGGCGAGGCGCTGCTCGGCGAGCGCCGCACCGAGCAGGTCGGCCGGCTCGCGTGCCAGCAGGTCCTCGAGGGCGACGTGGCGCAGGAAGAGCCGCAGGAAGCTCTCGACCTCGTCGGTGCGACGGCTGCCGTCCCGCCCCGCCCCGTCTGCGGCCTGCGCCGCCGCGTGGATCTGCTGGGTACGTGACTGCTCGAGTGCGGCCGACATGGGCTGGTGAGGTTCCTTACTGGGTGACTGCCGGCACGCCTCGTCGAGTGCCGTTTCGAGCCTATCGCCCGTGTTCACATACTGGACCCCGGGTCAGGGGACGCCACCTGTGACGTGACGGGCGATAGGGCGGTGGAGAAGTCCGGGGACGCGAAGGCGCACCTGCCTAGGCTGGCGGGGTGACGACGTCGGCCGGGCTACCCGACGGACCTCGCCGCGACGGTCTGGTGCGAGCCCTCGGCGCGGTGCGCTCCCTGGCGCTTGCCCAGGCGGACGAGATGCTGGGCTCCCTTCCGGACACCGGTGACCGGGTCACCGGACGGGCGGTCGACGACTTCGTCGAGCAGGCGGCCGATGCCCTGCGCGCCCTCGACGAGGCGGTGGCTCGCACCCTGGCCGACCTCGGCTCCCCCGCCCCAGAAGGCGCTGGTAAGCCTCGCGACCAGGCGGCATACGGGACCGCCGCCTCTCAGGGCGACCGCGCTCAGGACCAGCGTCCGTCCTGGGGTGACCGGCCGTGATCGACGGCGTCACCGGTGACCCCGGCTCCTGCTCGCAGCTGGGCGGGGCGCTGCGCTCGCAGGCGGCCCGCCTCCTGTCGCTGCGCGAGGAGCTGCACGAGCGGGCCGAAGACCTCCGGCGCACCGGCGCTCCGGCTGCCCTCGTCACGAGTGTCGGGGCCGACCTGGCGCTGCTCGACGCACTCGTCGACCGCATCGACGACGGCGGCGCCGCGTTGCAGCGGTATGCGCAGGAGCTGGCCGAGCTGGGCGAAGGCATCCGCCGTCTCGAGCACACTGCGACGGCCGCCGGCCTCGAGCTCGACGGGCTGCGCGTCATCGAGCCCTGGGGCGTCCTCACCACCGAGCTGGCCCAGCAACGCAACCGCGCGCAGCCCGAGCTCCAGCGCCAGGCCGACCGCCTGGCGAGCCGGCTGGGGCGGGCCCGCGGTGTGGCGACCCGGACCATGACCGAGTCGACCTCGCTGCTGGCCCATGCCGCGCAGGCCGCACGGCTACGGTCACTGTCCTGACCGAGGCATCCTGTCCTCCCCCTCCTGACCACCGCGCCCCTTCTCCGGCCGTTGGATACGGTGGCGGAATGAGGATCACGACGTCGTACGAGTACCCCGCCAGCCCGCAGGACGTCTTCGCGATGATGGCCGACCCGGCGTTCCAGGCGGCGAAGTGCGAGGCCACGCATCCGTTGTCGCACACCGAGTCCGTGACGCCGAAGGGCGACCAGACCGAGATCATCACGGCGCGTGTCCTGCCCACCGACGGGTTCCCGGACTTCGCCCGGTCGATGATCGGGCCCAAGGTCAAAGTCACCGAGACGCTGATGTGGAGCCCGGCCTCGGTCGACGGGTCGCGCACCGGCACGATCACGATCGGCATCGGCGACGCGCCCGTCGGGATGAAGGGCACGCTGCGCCTCAGCCCGACCGCGGCCGGCAGCCGGGTCGACATCGACGGCGAGCTGAAGGCCAGGATCCCGCTGGTCGGCGGGCGGGTCGAGAAGGCGGCCGAGGGGCCGATCCGGGCGGCCGTCGACAAGGAGCAGGAGGTCGGCCGGGCCTGGCTGGCCCGCTGACCCGGGACTCCCGGCGCCAGACCCCTGCGCGACGGCGCCGGCTCGCCCGCCAAAGGTCACCTCTGGCCTACCGGGACAGGCCCGGCTCGCCCGCCAAAGGTCACCTCTGGCCTACCGGGACAGGCCGAGTGGTCACTTTCGGCCCTCTACGGCCGGCCCGGACGACCATTCTTGACCTCTCGATCCCCACCTCCGCCAAGGTCACCGTTGATCTCCCGGGAAGGCCGAGTGGTCACCTTTGGCCCTTTACGGCCGCTCCTGACGACCAAACCTGACCTCTCGGCCCGCATCCTCCGCCAGAGGTGACCTTTGGCGCCTAGTTGGCCTGTTGGATCTCCCGCAGGACCTGTTCCGTCGCCGGCAGGTCCTTGAGCAGACCGTCGGCGACCGAGGGGTACGTGGCGTTGAGGGCGTACAGCGCGACGGCGACCTCCTTGCCGCGGGCGGTGGTGAGGTAGCCGGCCTGGCCGGCGGCGACGAAGAGGGCCGGCTGCGGACCGATCTCGGGGCGGGCGCTCAGGCCGCTCTTGACGAGGATGCTGCCGTCGTGGTCGATGTCCGGCAGGCCGGCCTTCAGCTGGGCGCCGAACGGCCGGCTCCGCAGCCAGGTGAGCCACTGGATCATCGCGGCCGATGTCGCCGATGACGGGTCGGAGCCCTCGCCGTCGTAGATCGCCACGGTGCCGGGTGTGAGGCCGGCCTGGTCGATCGTCGACAGGATGATGGGCAGCCCGCTCTCGCAGTCGCGCGACCCGGCACGCACCGCGAGCAGGCACATCAGCGTCTCGGCGCCGCGGTTGTGGCTGACCTTCGTCACCAGCTTGGTGAGGACGCCCGCCGGCGGCGAGGTGAGGAAGGCCACCTTGTCCGCGGCAGGGTAGCGGCTCGTCGCGGGCAGGGTTCCGGTCGCCGTCCGCACGTCGGCGTTGACGGTCACACCGGCGCGCCGAAGAGCCTCGATGAACAGACCCCGCGCATAGTCCCCGGGGCTGGGGGCGAACTGTGCGAGATCCTGCTGCGGCGAACCCACGGGCGGTGCCGGTGATCGTGACGGTGTGGCCGGCCAGCGTCGCCTGCAGGGTCGAGGCACCGCCGGCGGCGCTGGTCGTGGCCTGGTTGACCACCGAGAAGAAGGCTGTGGTCGGCACGGTGCCGACGGTGACCGGCTGCCCCGCTGCGGCACCCGGATGGACGAGGACGTCCAGGAGGTTGTCGTTGACCATGATGGAGGTGAGGACTCCCTCCTTGGTCTGGTACGCGGCGAACAGCCGGTCGTCGACGAGGACGTCACCGCTGACCGACGTGATGCCCGACGAACGAACCCCGGCGGCCAACCGGTCGAGTCCCGCGAGCGGATCCGCGGCCACCGGCTTCACCAGAGGTGAGGCGTACGCATACACATGGTCTGGATCGGTCCACTGCAGGTCGCCCTGCAGGACACCCCGGCCGCCGAGGATGAAGTCCCCGGAGCCGACGAGGACGAGGTTTCCGGTCAGGCTCCCGCCCGAGCGCGACCCGGTGGCGTAAACGGGGGTCTCCAGAGTCGCGTTGGCCCCGACCTCGTCGTAGTAGCTCCCGACGGTGAACAGCTTGGTCGTCGAGCCGAGGAACTGCATCTGGTTCTCGTTCTGCGCGTATAGGACTCGTCCGCGTTCGAGGTCGACGACGTCGTAGTTCCAGGAGCCGTGGGCATAGGGCGCAGAGCCCACGATGTCGCGCGCCCCGCTCGGCAGGGCTCGACCGGCGGGCGAGTCGAACGCCGCCGAGCAGGCGCCGAGGACGACGGCGGCGACCGCGGTGACCGTGCTCACCAGCAGGGCGTGGCGGGACCGCCGCGGCTGACCGAACGAGGTGCGACGCATCATGACTCCTCCGCAGTGGGCGCCCCGGTACGCCCTACATCAGACCGCGGATCGGCGCCCTGCGCTGCGGGTTTGCCGAGATCGACGCCGCGGCGATTCGGCCCGTCAGCCCATGTAGGGGTAGACGTGCGACGTCGCGGGGACGAAGGTCTCCTTGATCGACCGGGCGCTCGTCCAGCGCAGCAGGTTCTGAGCGGAGCCCGCCTTGTCGTTGGTGCCCGAAGCCCGGCCGCCACCGAACGGCTGTTGACCGACGACGGCGCCGGTCGGCTTGTCGTTGACGTAGAAGTTGCCGGCGGCGAACCGGAGCCGGTGGGCCGCGTCGGCGATGGCCACCCGGTCCTGGGCGATGATCGACCCGGTGAGGGCGTAGGGCGAGAACGACTCCATCTGGTCGAGCGTCGCGTCGTAGCGGGCGTCGGGGTAGACGTGCACCGACAGGATCGGTCCGAAGTACTCGGTGCGGAACGACTCGTCCGCCGGGTCGCTCGACTCGAGGACAGTTGGACGCACGAAGTAGCCGACCGAGTCGTCGTAGGTCCCCCCGGCGATGACCTTGACCTTCGCGGCGTCCTTGACCCGGTCGATCGCCGCGGCGTTCTTGGCGAACGAGCGGTCGTCGATGACCGCGCCCAGGAAGTTGGCGAAGTCGGTAACGTCACCCTGTGGCAGGCCGTTGGTGATGTCGACGAGGTCGTCCTTGACCTGCTTCCACAGCGACGCGGGGACGTAGGCCCGAGAGGCCGCCGAACACTTCTGGCCCTGGTACTCGAAGGCCCCGCGGATCAACGCGGTCCGCAGCACGTCGGGATCGGCCGAGGGGTGGGCGACGACGAAGTCCTTGCCGCCGGTCTCGCCCACCAGGCGCGGGTAGGAGCGGTAGCGGGGCAGGTTGGCGCCGACCTCCCCCCAGAGGTGCTGGAACGTGGGGGTGGACCCGGTGAAATGGATGCCCGCCAGGTCGGGGTCGGCCAGAGCGACCTTCGACACGTTGAGCCCGTCGCCGGTGACGAGGTTGACCACGCCGGCCGGCATACCGGCGGCCTCGAGCAGCTCCATCGTCAGCTGGGCGGCGAGGCTCTGCGTCGGCGACGGCTTCCAGACGACGGTGTTGCCCATGAGGGCGGGGGCGGTCGGCAGGTTGCCGGCGATCGCGGTGAAGTTGAACGGGGTGATGGCGTAGACGAACCCCTCGAGGGGGCGGTGGTCCGTGCGGTTCCAGACGCCCTTGGTGTTGAGCGGCGGCTGCTCGGCCATGATCTCCCGGGCGAAGTGGACGTTGATGCGCCAGAAGTCGATGAGCTCGCAGGCCGCGTCGATTTCCGCCTGGTAGCACGTCTTGCTCTGGCCGAGCATCGTCGCGGCGTTGAGCCGGGCCCGCCACGGGCCGGACAGCAGCTCGGCGGCCTTGAGCAGGATGGCCGCCCGGTCGTCGAACGACAGGGCCCGCCAACCCGGTGCGGCGGCCTTCGCGGCGTCGACGGCTGAGCGGGCGTCGGAGACCGTCGCGTTCTTGAGGGTGCCGAGCACCTTGCGGTGGGCGTGCGGCTGGCGCACGTCGATGCGCTTCCCACCGCCCATGACCCGGCGCCCGGCGATGGTGTGCGGCAGGTCCCGGCGCTGCGACCCGAGCTCGGCGAGCGCGACCTGGAGCGAGGCCCGCTCGGGGCTGCCGGGGGCATACTCCAGGACGGGTTCGTTGACCGGGGCGGGGACCTGGGTGACGGCGTCCATCGGGCTGCTCCTCATCGGGCACGCGGGGGGCTGAGCCCCCCTATGGTTTCACGTATGCCGCCTGCTCAGCGTCGCGACGACCCGCCCCAGAGCGAGGACCCCCCGACCCTCCACCGGTTCGGACGGGGGGACGCCGAAGCGCCGACCCTGTTCCTGCTGCACGGTCTCACCGACTCCGGTCGGTGCTGGCCCGACGCCGTCGAGCGATGGTCGGCGGACTATCGCATCGTCACCTGGGACGCCCGGGGCCACGGCGAGTCGGAACGGTTCACCCGGGGTGAGCTCGAGGCCGGCATCGGGGAGACCCACCTCGCCGACCTCGTCGAGGCGTTGGAGCGGCTGGCCGATGAGGGCGTGGCACCACCGGTGCT
>JAABVA010002630.1_pt1 | contig 17654 bp, 20 predicted proteins | sample 5560331 | NCBI WGS metagenome assembly JAABVA01 (sample SAMN12812661, study PRJNA571458) | rock metagenome | isolation source: Antarctica rocks | place: Antarctica: Victoria Land, Mt New Zealand sud | collected 2016-01-07 | reverse complement strand
GGCCAGGAGACCCGCATGGATGCCATAACCCAGATTCCGCATCCGTCCAATGAGACCCCGCGTGACTACCGCCCTAATTCACCGGGGCGTGCTGACTCCGAGGTCGCGCTCAACGCGCTAAGCCTAGATCAGTGGACCTGCTCGGATGATGATCTTGATGGGGTTCTAGGGGTTTTTCGGGCTCGGGTTTCGGGGTCAGGCGTGGTTGATCTGCTGGTGTGGGCCAGCGTGTCCGTTGTGATTCCTGCGGAGGCGTTTTGGGCCTGGGTGGATGGTTCAGGCTGCGTTCGGTTGTCGATGCTGGGGGTTGAACACGTTGTTTCAGAGTTATTTTTCATTGTCGGTGGTGGGGGTGATGGGTTGGTAGGTGCAGGATGGGGCGGCCTTGGGGTCGGGCGAGGCGGGTGGGGACGTTGACCAGTCGGCGGCGCAGGGTTGCTCCGCGGGCCCTGGCGTGGGCGGTGTCGATGAGGGTGCCGGCGGCGCGGAGCAGGTTGTGGGCGATGGCGGCCAGGATCGTCCAGGCCCAGTTCGCTGAAAAGTGCCCTGAGGGCATGTAGGCAACCGCGCGGTCGACTGGGCCGAAGAGCCGCGCGCCATGAACCTGTGGGGGCCGCTCATGCCCGCCGGCTGGGAAGATCTCGGCGTGCCGATCCTTGGTGCGGCCACACCGCAATCCGCTCGCTGACCAGCGGCCCCGGAGCAGACCGCATGACCGCCGCCGTCCTCACCATCGCCACCACGGGACCGATCGCCACCAAAGCCGACAATCCCGCATTGCCCACCACCCCACAGGAGATCGCCGACGCCGCGCACGCGGCGTACCTCGCCGGGGCAGCGGTCGCGCACATCCACGTGCGGGACGAAAACGGCCGACCGACCGCTGACAAGTGGTGCAGCCTGTTGCCGGAGCTCAGCTTGCCGAGGGCCAGACCGTGGTGGTCGGTGTCGCACCTCATCCAGGTGACCAGGTTGCTCCATTCGTCGGAGACCCGGAAGCCGAGGACATCGAGAATGAAATGTTGCAGTTCGTCCTTATACTCTGACATTAAGTTGTCGACGACACTGCACACCTGGATCAGGCAGCTCGTCAGTTCGGTGCTCAGCGAAAGGATTCGTCAGACCGTCATCCTGACGGTAGGTGCGGCCTGGTCCGCCGAGTATGAAATCGCGGCCCATACCTCACCTGCCCGCGCAGCCGGCCTGTTCGATCAGGCGATCGAAGCCATCTTGGCAGGCGACCGCTCGCCCGAGCTCCCTGCGGACGCATCCGTCGCCTATCGGACGACGCGCGCCCTGCTCAGCGACCACGCGGTGAGCGACGACTTGTACGACGAGGCGGCGTCGGTCCTCGGAGAGAGCGGGCTGATGGCCCTTCTGTGTTTGATCGGCCAGTACGAAACCATCTCGGCCATTCTCACCTGCTTTCAGGTGCCCATCCCATCCCGGGCGCCGCCGCCATGACGCGGGCAACCAACGCGCTGAGCAACTGCCGTAAAGGCATCACACCACCATCGTGACGATGCCCACCCACTTCGAAAGGAACACCGACCACCGCAACCGATGTGACCACCCAGGACACGCTCCGCTCGCTGCAGGACCGCGCCGAAATCACCGATCTCGTCTACTCCTTCGCCCGGGCGCTGGACGAGAAGGACTACCAGGGATTCGCCGATTTATACGCCGAGGACGGCCATTTCCGCACCCCCCGTATCGACCCGGTGGGCAAGGCACATCTGCCTGGTCATATCCAAGGGAAGTTGGAGCACTACCGAGCCACGCAGCACATCATGAGCAACGTCCAGATCACCATCACCGGTGACACGGCCACGTCCCGGTCCTACGTCCAGGCCATGCACGTCACGGATCCGGACACGGCCGAGGGGCACTGGCTCGTCGGCGGCCGCTACGACAACGAGTACGTGCGGACGCCGGACGGATGGCGTTTCGCGTCGGTGACCCTCAAGCCGATCTGGCACTTGAACAACCGGCCCGCCTGGGCCAACGGGTGACCCCTACAAGAGCTTCGACCGAACCGTCACGATCGACCGACTGGATAGGACTGCCGGGTCAGTCCCGAGACTAGAGCGGTCAGGCCGAACGTGAAGTCTTCGTCTGGGTCGTGTTGTTCCAGAACTTCCCGGGCCGCTTCCAGGTCGGGGAAGGCCTGCAGGTTCATCTTCGGGTGGTCGTTACGGTCGCGGTGGGACTGGGCCTGCTCCTCGAGCGCCCAGCCCACCGTGTAGCGCGAGATGGCCAACGCGGCCCGTGATGCATCCCCTGCAGTCATCCCGAGTCGCATCAGCACCTCGACCTGCGCGTTCAGCGACGGCATCTGCTGCGGCCCCGGCGTCGTGCCGGCGTGGACGCGGGCACCATCCCGGTGAGACAACAGAGCACGACGAAATGCTTGGGCGCGTTCGATCAACCACGTCGCGACATCGACCCCGTGATCGGGGGGCACAGCTGAGCCAAGGCCCTGAAGCATCGCAACCGCGATTGCGTCGACCAATTCGCCCTTGCTTTGGAAGTGCCAATACAGAGCCGGTGACCGCACGCCCAGCCGGGTGGCCAGGGCACGGGTGCTGAGCCCGTCCAAGCCCACCGAGTCCAACAGTTGGGTCGCGGCGGCGACGATCTTGTCCCGGTCGAGCGGGACGCGCTCAGGCTGTGGCATTGCACTCTTCCAGGAACACCTTGACAACTTATCAGTGATCAGTAAGCTCACTTCTGTGCTTATCATCGATAAGGAGATGTCGTGTCACCAACCGACGAAGCGACCACCGAACCGGGTCTGATCCGAGTGCCCTGGTCGATGTGGGGCCAGGCCGGCATCATCGTGCTGGGAGCCTTCACCTCGATGCTGTCCGCCACGATCGTCAACCCGGCGTTGCCGGCGATCGGCGCGTCCACACACGCGTCATCTGCGGTGGCTCAGTGGGTGGCTAGCGGTTACCTACTGGCTCTTACCGTCGGAGTGCCCGTCAGCGGCTGGACAGGGCGCAAGATCGGGCCCACCCGCCTGTGGCTGATCGGCCTGGCTCTGTTCTGCGCGTGCTCCATCTTGTGCGCGACGTCCCGCACCATCGAATTGCTCATCGTCGGCCGCGTGCTGCAAGGCTTAGCCGGGGGATTGCTGGTGCCCGCCGGACAGACGATCACCAGCATTCTCGCCGGACCGCAGCGCCTCGGTCGGTTGCTCAGTACCAGCGGCATCGCAATCGTCATCGCGCCGACGCTCGGCACGACGCTTGGAAGCGTCTTGCTGGCCCACGCGACGTGGTCCTGGCTGTTCTGGATCAACGTCCCGTTGTGTGCAGTTGCTCTGCTGGCCGGCGCGAGGTGGCTGCCCAACGTGAAGTCAGGAATCGCGGGACCGTTCGACGGAACCGGCCTGCTACTCGTTGTTGCCGGACTACCGCTGCTGACCTACGGCATCTCGGCGATTGCCCAAGCAGATGGCTTTAGCTCCGTCGCCGCCGACGCATTCACCGGTGCCGGGGTGGTACTGCTCGCCGCCTACGTGTGGTGGGAACTGCGAATCAGAGACCCTCTACTGCAACTGCGGCTGTTCACCAATCGGGTGTTCTCCTCCGGAGCCGCCGTGATGTTCCTGGGCGGGGCCATCAATTTCGCAACCCAGGTGATCCTGCCGCTGTACTTCGTCCAGTCGCGCCACGAAACCCTGGTCGCCGCCGGGCTGCTGCTGGGTCCCCAGGTCGTCGGGACCGCCCTCGGATTCCCGTTGGCCGGCCGCTTGTCCGACCGCTACGGCGCCGGACTGCTACTGGTCGTAGGCGGCGCGGTGACCGCCGTCGCCACGATCCCGCTCGCTCTCGTCGGCGCGGACACCGGCTATGCGTTCCTCGGGATCGTGTTGTTCGTCCGCGGCTTCGGAGTGGCGCTGTGCACCATCCCGGCAATGACCGTGAGTCTGGCCGTCGTCCGGCAGGATCAACTCGCCGACGCCACCCCGATCCTGAATACGCTGCAACGTACCGGGGCGTCCATCGGCACGGCGGTCATCGCCGTTCTGTACGGCAGGGAGGTGATCAACCCCAACATTGCCGTGCAGGCTGTGCATGCGTTCCGCAACACCGCGTGGTGGCTGTTCGCCGGCGCGTGCCTGCTCACGCTCACCGCCTACGTCCTGGCTCAAGTCGAGCGCACTGATCGTCGCGGCGGCTTTGCCAAGCACGCACCCGCCGCCGGTTAACAGATCAACTCCCGGCATCGAGTTCGTGCCGGTCATCACTGGTTATCGCGAAAGAGCTATCTGCTCGGAAGGATGGAAAGCATGTCCGATCGCATGCGGATCGACTGGGATGTGGCCATCGAGATGGATGACGGCGTTGTGTTACGCGCCGACGTCTTCCGGCCCGCGCAGGACGGCCGGTACCCGGTCATCCTCAGCCATGGCGTCTACGGAAAGGGCCTTCCTATCGAGCGGTTCCGACATCAACTCAACCACCTGGCGGAGTCGCTGCCTGACAACGTGCAAGTCGCGGACGTCGCCGACGCTTTCTCCGACCAAGCCGCGGACGACATCGCCGACGACGATTTCCGCGTGTGGGAGGTCGTGGACCCCAGCACCTGGGTGCCGCAGGGTTATGTCTGCGTGCGCGTCGATTCGCGCGGATCGGGCAACTCCCCGGGCCGACTGGATCCGCTGGCGCCGCGGGAAATACGCGACTACGCGGCTTGCGTGGAATGGGCGGGCACGCAGGACTGGTCCAACGGCCGGGTCGGCCTGTGCGGCAAGTCCTATTACGCGATGACCCAATGGCTGGTCGCCGCCGAACAGCCCCGTCACCTCGCCGCCATCTGCGTGTGGCACGGCTTGTCCGACTGGTACCGGGACGCCACCCGGCACGGCGGCATCCTCTACGAATTTTGGGAGAAATTCTGGTACCCGCGACTCGCGCTGCCCGTCCAGCACGGACTGGGACCGGAAGCCGGACGTAATCCGCACAACGGTCACGCCATCGCCGGTGAAGAAACGCTGTCCCCGGTCGCGCTCACTGCGAACCGGGTAGATCTGGTCGGCGACATCCGGGACCATCCGTTCGACGACGACTACTACCGGCAGCGGACCCCCCGGCTGAACCAGGTCGCCGTGCCGGTCCTGGCCAGCGCCGACTGGTCCGACCACGACCTGCATCTGCGCGGCACCATCCGCGGATTCCTCGATGTCTCCAGCGCCCACACCTGGCTCGAAGTCCACGCCGGCGGCCAATTCGACGACCCGGCCGCGGTGGAGCTTCAGCGACGCTTCTTCGACCACCATCTCAAAGGCGAAGATCCGGCCGCCACCGATCCCTGGTCCGCCCAGCCCCGGGTCCAGCTCGCCGTGCGCCACGTCGATGGAACCGTCACCCCCCGCGCCGACGCGACATGGCCCCTCTCCGGAACCGAATGGCGGCGCTACTACCTGGATCTGGCCCAACCCGCGCTGATCGGTGACGTTCCCCAGGCCGGCGGGGCCTTAACCTACCAAGCCGGCGGCGTCGGCGCGGAAATCTGCACCGAGCCCACGAGCACCGCCACCACCATCGCCGGACCGATCTCAGCCCGACTGTGGATCAGCTCCTCCACCACCGACGCTGACCTGTTCCTCGTCCTCGACGCCCTCGACCCGGACGGTCAACACGTCGCCCTGCGCGACCATCGAGGCGGACTGACCCCGGTCAGCGTCGGTTGGCTGCGCGCTTCCCAGCGCACCGTCGACCCAACCCGGAGTACGCCCTGGCAGCCGTACCACCCCCACCGGTTCGGCGAAGCCCTACGTCCCGGCGTCGTCTACGAGGTGCAGATCGAACTACGACCGACGGCTCTGCTGCTACCCCCCGGCCATCAGCTGCGACTGACCGTGACCGGTCACGGCGCCGCGCATGACGATCCCGCGGACCGGCCCGTAGACATCTTCGCCAATTCGGTGACCCTGCACAGCGGCCCCGACATGCCCGCGTCGCTGCTGGTTCCCGTCGTACCGTCGGAGCTGGCGTCATGACATCGTCGGACAGCGAGACGCTGACCTCGACGTTCCGAGAAGTCATGGCGGGTGTGGCCACCCCCAGTGACCGTGGTCACCGCGATGGGCGACGCCGCACCGCGCGGCACCACCGTGAGCGCGTTCGCGTCGCTGTCAATAAGACCGCCGATGGTCATGGTGGCGCTGGACCGCGGATCCGGACTTCTGTCGAGCATCGACGGCTCCCGCAGATTCGGTGTGAACGTGTTGGGAAGCGGCCAATCGGCATTGGCTCTGAGGTTCGCCCGTAAAGGTGGGGTTGAGAAATTCGACGGTGTGCCGTGGCAAGTCGATAACGACCTGCCGAGGCTGCCCGAAGCGCCGGGTTGGCTGGCTTGCACGGTGAGCGATCTGGTCGACGGTGGCGACCATGTGATCGTTCTCGGAGAGGTGATCGCTGCCGAGACTTATGGCGGGGCACCGCTGACGTACCATTCCCGCCTTTTCGGAACCCATTCGGCGTTGACGGAGACCATCTGATGGCGGACACGCTTTCGTCGAAGACGAAGAATCTTCCGGTCGAAGCGGTGCAACGTGCCGTTGCCGCGCTCGCTGCCGGCGGCATGGTCGTGGTGGTCGACGACGAAGACCGCGAGAACGAGGGCGATCTGCTGATCCCCGCGGAATCGGTGACCGCACCTCGGATGACCTTTCTCGTCGCCCACACCACCGGGATCGTGTGCGCACCCATGACCTGCGACCGGTGCGAGGCGTTGCGGCTTCCGCAAATGGTGGCCGACAACACCGACGCCCACGGAACCGCCTTCACCGTCAGCGTCGACCATGTCGGGGCCGGCACCGGCGTTTCTTCGGCCGCGCGCGCCAAGACAATCCACGCCCTGGCCGACCCGGCCACTGCGCCGTCCGAACTACGCCGGCCACTGCGCCGTCCGAACTACGCCGGCCCGGGCACGTCTTCCCCCTCCGGGCCCGCGATGGCGGGGTGCTGGTCCAGGCGTCTACGGGCGTTGCGCCGCCGGTGGTCGGGCCGCCCGTGACGATGGCGTCGGCGATCCCTGGGACCCGGGCGACCGCGGCGCGGACCTGTTCGGGTTGGGCGGACCTGTTCGGGTTGGTCGGTGAGGATTTCCACCGGCTGCGATAGGCCGGACCCCACCCCGGAAGCGTCCAGGCGATTGATGGCAGCGCCGGCGCCGCCGCCGGTTGAGGCGAGCGAGACGTTGGTGGGGGCACCCAGCCGTAACCACAGGACCGGGGTGGCCAGACCGGCCAGCACCAGCACGCTGATCGCCACAGCGATCCAGCGGCGGCGGACCACGACGGTGCCGATACGTCGCCACAGCCGGCTTTCCGGATCGGTGGAACGGCGGTGCGGCCAGTCCAACCGCGGGCCGGCCACCAGCAGCAGCGCGGGCAGCAAAGTGAGCGCCGCGATCACGCTGATCACCGGGATCAGCAAACCGGTGAACCCGACGCTGCCCAAAAACGGCACTGGCAACACGATCAGCGCGGCCAAACTGACCGCGACGGTGGTGCCGGAGAACAACACCGAACGGCCAGCGGTGGCCATCGCGGTGTGGACGGCGTCGACATTTTCCGCACCGCGGCCGAGTTCTTCCCGCCAGCGGGTCACGATGAGCAGCGCGTAGTCGATGGCCACCCCCAGGCCGATGAGCGCCAGTAGGTACTGCACGATGAACGACACATCGGTCAGCCCGGTCAGACCCCAGACGATCAAAAACGTGGTCAGAATCGAACCGACTGCGATCGCTAACGGCATCAAAGCCAGAAATGACCCGAACACCAAGATGAGAACGATCAGTGCGCCCACTCGTCGTGGGATACCTACGGTCCACGGAGTCTACATTTCGTCTACAATGAGCGAATGGTAGACACAACAACCGTCCGAGTTCGCCGGCCGGATTCCGAACGCCTCCAATCGCTGGCCAAAGCCCGTCAGGCCCCCATCATCGACGTGGTGCATGACGCCGTCGACGCTCTGGAACGGCAAGAATTTCTCCGGGGCCTCAGCGGGGACTACCAGCGCCTGCGCAATGACCCCGCACTGTGGGAGCAGTACATGCTCGAGCGCCACGAGTGGGATGCGCTGGCTTGATCTGGCGCGGAGAGGTCTACCACGTCGACCTCGGTCGGCCGGTTGGTCACGAGCCGGCGTTTCGCCGACCGGCCGTCGTGGTGTCCGTGGACATCCTCAACAACGGCCCAGGCGGCCTTGTGGTCGTCGTACCGATCACGACCACCGGCTACGGGCTGCGGAGCCACGTCGAGTTGGAACCCGAAGGCAGCGGGTTGGACCACACCTCGTACGCCCGCTGTGACCAACTGCGAGTGGTCTCCGTCGAGCGACTCTCCTCTCGCCAGGGAATGGTCGGTCCCGACCAGACGAGGGCGATTGATCAAGCACTGCGTTTCGTCCTGGACCTTTGACGAAGGCTGCCCGGTCAGCGATCGGTTTCCGGGCGGGTCAGACGCCGACCGGCCGTGCTTGCTCCGGCGGGGTGCCGATTTCGGTGACGTGATGGCCGGTGCAGGGGTGGCGGGGTTGCGGTCGCGGCCTGGATGCGGGACAGGTCGAACCAGCGGACGTCATCACGGAGTCGGCACCATCCAACGAGTAGCCACCGGCCTCCGGTGAGGGCAAAGATTATCGGCTCGACCTCGCGAAGGGTGCTGCGACCCTGCGCGTCGGTGTAGGCGAGGTTGACGGTGACCTGCTCGACGAGAGCCTGCTCGAGCATGGACATCACCCGACGAGGAGCGCTCGGCCCGACGTCGACCCACACTCGGTGACCGAGATCTGTGGCTTGGCGGCGGGTGAGCGGGTCGAGCACGTCGAGCACTTTGCGGGTCGCGGTGCGCGCCGCATCGGAGAACGGCGCCTGGGTGGAGACCGCCACCGCGGCGCTGAGTGCCAACGCCTGCGCGGCGGTGAAGTTCACCGGTGGCAGTGACGAGCCCTGCGCCAGCCCGTAACCGCCGCCCGGACCCGTCCGTCCCCAGACCGGCAGCCCGCTGGCCTCCAAAGCGGCGAGGTCTCGTTTGATCGTGCGGCTCGTTACCTCGAACTCGTCGGCGAGCTGCTCGGCGGTGCGGCCCCGGGCGCCGGCGCGGCGCAGCGACTCGGTGAGCGCATGCAGGCGCTCGATGCGGTTCACCACTGCATCATCGCAGAAACGGTGACCAAAATAGTGACATGCCGTCGTCCGTTCGGCGAGGCAGCGTGAGGGCATGGACACCACTACACACACCGCACCGTCGATCGTGCTCGTCCCCGGTCACTGGCTTGGCGCCTGGGCCTGGGACGCCGTCTCGGCCGACCTGCACGGCCGCGGCCACCACGTCACCGCCCTCACCCTGCCCGGGCTGGACCCCGACGACCCTGATCGTGGATCGGCGACGGTGACGCGGCAGGTCGACGCCCTACGCTCGGCCGTCGACACAGCCGCTGCGTGCGGCTCCGCGGTCGTCCTCGTCGCACACAGCGGCGCCGGGGTCCCGACCTCCGTGCTGCTGGACCGGGACCCCGCCGCGGTCGCCCGCGTCATCTACGTCGACAGTGGCCCGTCCGCTGACGGCTCAGCCTTCGACGCGTCCATGCCGCCAGACACCGAAGAAGTGCCGCTGCCCCCGTTCGAGCAGCTGCTCGCCAGCCTCGAGGGCCTCAGCGACGAGGACCTGAAGCGGTTCCGCGAACAGGCGGTACCGGAGCCCGGATCGGTCATGCGGGAAACGGTGCACCTGAACAACGACTCCCGCCGCGACATCCCGTCCACGATCATCGCCTCCTCCTACCCCTCTGAAGTGATGATGCAGATGGCCCGCGACCCGATGATGGCCGAGGTGGCCACGTTGTGCGACCTGGAACTCGTCGATCTGCCAACCGGGCACTGGCCGATGTGGAGCCGCCCCACCGACCTCGCTTCAGCGATCGCGAACGCGGCTGACCATTGACCGGTAAGCCGTAGCGGTTGCCGAGCCGCCGCACCAACATGGAGGGCGCCCACGCTCGCCCGTTGCGGTAGGCGATCGGTGACCGGTCACGGCGACTGGCGTCGATGCGCCTTTCACGATCTCCGTGTGAGAGCACCATGCGCGGTCGGATTCGATCACCGGTACTGGTTAGCTGCCGGTCGTCAAGCCGAATCTGGGCAGCTCATAGCTGATTTCACGGGTCGGTCGAAGCGCCCGTCACGCGAGACGGGGGTGTCCAGGTTCAGCATGAAATTCGTATCGAGGAAGCCGAGCACCCGGTTGGCCGTGATGATCGGTGTGTTGCCGCGGTGGTGGACGGTTCGCACGGTCGAAACACCCCAGCCGCGGGCTTGCCGGATCGCCGCCGTCTTGAGGGCAGTGGCCAGGCCCCGACGTCGATGAGATCGACGGACGCCGGTCATCTCGATGAAGGCCCACTCGCGCCCAGGCACGTAACTGATCACGCACAGCCCGACCAGCGCGTCGCCGTCAAGTGCCAGGATTGCGCCCTCGGGTTGGTACCCGTCAGCCGCGAATCGTCGTTGGATGTACTCGTCGTAGCTGAAGAATTCTCCGCGCCCGGGGATGTCGGCGGCACATTCCTTGTTCAGCTCGTACACCCGGCGGCGTAGTTGTTCGGTGTCGCCCAGCTCGGCGATCGACGCCAGCGACACCCCCCGGACGGCAATACGGGTGAGGCAGGTAGCGGAATGTCGGTGGGCAGCTCCAACTGCACCACTCGGTGGTCCGGGGTCGGTTCGTGTAGGCGAGGTTCTGGCCGTCGTCGCCCTCGTCGTCCATGCCGTGGTCGCGCCGGAGGCCAACCTTGAGGGCAACGTTCTGCGAGGCCACGTTGTCGGGACGGACGCGCGCGAGGATCGGCGTGCTGGGCTGATTCTCTGTACTCCAGGCGATGGTGGCGTTGGCGGCCTCGGTTGCGTAACCACGACCCCACACGTCCGGGACAAACCGATAGATCAGGTTGAGTACCGAAGCCCTTTTGCAGTGCTTGCTTTGAGTCCGCAGTAGCCGACAACTCGTGGTCGGCCGACCTCGCGAACGCACCAGTATCCAAAGCCCCGGTCCAGCCAATGCCGGATCCATCCTCCGACCAGATCCTGCGCTTCGGTCAGGTCCGTGAGCAGGTCGGAAGGATTGTGTTCCACCGCCCTGGGATCGCCGGCGATCGCCAAGATAGCCAGGGCATCCGCCGGCGTCGGCGCAGCAAGCTGCAGACGGATCGTGGACAAAGAGTTGGTCACGATGTAAGCATCTCAATTCGGCATGAGTCTGATACCCCGCCCGGGTCACACCGAGCGACGGCCTCGACCAGCACCAAAGACCGTTGACTTGCCTCAAGCGTTCGCGGTCAAAAGCTTCGTGGCTGCCCGCCAAAGCCCGGTGGCGGATCGGCGACCGGGCACCGATGGTCGACTGGGACGGTCGGCCCTCCGGGAAAGCGGAGCGGGTGCGACGCGGCTATCGGCCGTCGCGTGGGGCGAAGGTGGTCAACGCCTCTTCACGGTCGGGGAAGGTCGATTCGGCGATCACCCGGGCGACGGCGTGGTCGATGTCCACGGCTGCGTCACTGGCCGTGGCCCGAAGGAAGTAGTTCGCCCACTTGCTACGAGTCTTCCACGGTTTCGGGGAACCATGACCGACCTTCTACGCTTGAACAGCACGCGCACCGGCCGGGATGCGACAAGTGCCGTTGCAGTTCGCTGAACATCCAGTCACAGCTTCCGGGGTCAGTCAACGCGTGCGGGCGGCAACAGCCTCAGGTCAGCTCGTCGAACACACGTGAAGAAGTGTCGAAAGCAGAACGGCATCCGGGCGACCAACACGCCCTGGCCGGCCCGTCGACGGTCTCCTGGGAAAGTGCGGAAAGCGGGTCCGCTGCCGGGATTTTTTCAGGGCCGTTGGAGGTGGGCGGTGAACTCCTGGTTCTCGACGGGGGTGAGGTGCGTGACGGTGAGGCCGGCGTCCTGGGCGAGTTGGGTGAAGCCGCCCGGGGTGTGCCAATGGATGATCCAGTCCCGGCGCAGGCCCTCGGTGTGTCGGTCGCCGGCCAGTTCGTAGCGAGTGTGGGTGTAGCGGGTTCGCCCGGCGACGTCGTAGTCCTCGGACTCGACGGTGTACCGCGCCGTCATCCCGCCGGCGATGGTTGCTTCGTGGGTGCGGCCGAATTCCAGTCGATCGGTGGCAGGTGGGATCCACAGCGGCACCATCGCCTGTCCCCCCGGATCGAGGTGGGCGGCGATCCGCTGGAGCGTTCTGCGGGCCGTGTCGTCGTCGGGGATCAGGTTGAACGTGGGCCCGGCCAGATAGATCGCACGATAGGTCCGAGGCAAGGCCAGGTCCTGCATGCGTTGGCAGTAGGTGACGATCTGGAGGCCCGCGATGTCGGCTCGGGCGTGGCAGCGGTCGAGCATGTCCTGAGACGAATCGACCCCGTCGACGTCGATGCCGCATCGGACAAGTTCGAGAAAGGGCCCGTCATCCCCGCAGCCGAGTTCCAAGGCCGGCTGCCCGGCGTCACGGACGAACTCCAGATAGCGGCCGGCATCGAAGGTGTTACTCCGCAGCGCGGCGTACACATCAGTGACGATCCCGGTGTAGAAATCTGCAGCGCTCACGCCAACATCAGATCACTGAGTCGACTGTCTCAGATGAGGAACGTCCTACGGTGACTGGAACCGCGTTCCGTGGCCGCCGACGACCAAGATCACGATCACGTCGATTGGGGCTCGGCTACCCGAACACCGACGTAGTCCTAAGTGATCGCTTGTAATACACTGACGTCGTGACTCGGTTCAATGTCGACGACCTCGACGAGGACTGGCCCTTCGAGGTCGACCAGCAAGCCGGCCACCTGTTCAAACACCCAGGTTTGGGTCTTGACGACGTCGGCGACGTCTGGACCAGCGATCCGCTGTTCTACCCGGCTAAACCACCCGCCCATTGGCTGATGGTTGCCGAAGTCGCCGGACACATCCTGACCGTGCCGCTCGCGCCGTCCAACACCGGTGATCTACACAGATGCCGTCCCATCGGCTGCTACATCGCCGCCGACCACCTTGCCCGCCGCTACCGGGAGGACCGATGACCAACATGACCCCTGAACAGCAGAACGCCTTCTACGCCGACCCCGACAATCAGGTTCCACAAGGAGCGCCGGTGCGCCGAAAGGGCAAGCTCAGCGAGCCCGTACCCGTGCGGTTCCCCGAAGAACTGCTTCGAGAGGTACGCGATCACGCCGCAGCAGATGACCGATCGGTGTCCAACTGGATCCGGCGAGCAGTCGAGAACGAACTAGCCCGCAGCCGGAGCTGATCAGTGCCGCAAGCCTCACTGGCTTGCGGGCGCTTCGCAACGCGTCGTTCACCGCGACGGTGGTGCTGTCCGCGCTGTGGCACTGTCTGGGTGTGGACGTGTCCAAGGATCGACTGTCTGCCCACAAAACGGTGGTAGCGGCGCTTGGGTCGATGTCGGACGCTGAACTGATCTCAATCATCGATCGAGCAGACGACGGCAAGGTCAGCATCGGCGGTGCGACGCAGTCGATCCGGGTAGCAGACACGCCGGTCTTCGTGAAACTGGTGCGGCTTACCGATCGCGAACTTCGTGCCGGGCCGGAGTGCACGGCGAACCTGTTCGATCTGCCGACCTGGTACCAGTACGGAGTGGGTGCGGGTTCCACCGGGTTCAATGCATGGCGAGAGGTCGCCGCCCACCAGATCGTCAGCGGCTGGGTGCTGGATGGTGCATGCACCAACTTTCCGCTGCTGTACCACTGGCGTGTACTGCCCGGTCTTTCGCCTCGGCCGCCTACGACCACGTCAACAGACGTCGACGACGCCGTCCGGTTCTGGGGCAACTCGCCTGCCGTCGAGGCACGGTTGCGGGCGCTCAACAGGTTCAGCACGGTCATCGCACTTTTCCTCGAGCAAGTGCCATACGCACTCCGCGACTGGCTGCGCGAGCAACTCACCGCTGGATCGGTCCAGGCCGAAACAGCGGTCACGCTCGTCGATCAGCAACTGCTCGGGGCGGTCAGGCACATGCGTTCGGCGGGCATGTCCCATTTCGACGCGCACTTCGGCAACGTGCTCACCGACGGACACCAGGTCTACCTATCCGATTTCGGTCTCGCGACAGCGCAACGATTCCAGCTCGACAGCTCGGAGCAGAGTTTCCTCCAACTGACCGCCGACCACGACCTTGCCTACTGCGCCGCGGCATTGGTCAACACCATCGCAGCCACTTCGCTGAGATTCACCGATCCAGAGGAACGCAACGACTACGTCCGTCGCAGTGCCGACACCGGCAGTGCCGCCGCGCTGGACGGCGTTCTCGCAGAAACCGTTGTGCGCTACGCCCCCGTCGCGACGGCCGTCAACGACTTCTACTGGAAGCTCCACAACGGGAACCTGACCGCGGCATACCCTGCCGACCTCATCGCCACCGCGTTACGAGGCGCAGGCATTGAGATGGAAGATCGAAATGCAGACACCTGAGGGCCACGATCGATGATCGCTATCTTGGTCCTTGCAGGGGTGGACGGTCACGATGGTCGCCGGTAGACCCCCAACTGTCGACGGCGAACTCTGCGCCACCGAAGATGGTCAGGCGTGTTCGCGGAAATTCGCGCCTGGATGCTCGCGTTGAGTGCTGCGTCCCATCAAACCACTCCTTTCACGCGTCCGCACTCGACAGAAGCCGTGCTATCAAGTCAACGGTAACGGCCGCCATGCTCCGACCAGCTGCCAACCGAGACGACTGCGTCTCGCAAGCCGATCGGCTTGCGGAACACAGGTATCACTGGCGAAGAGGCGGTTGCCTCACTTCTGGCGTGGTCGTCGGGTGAACGGTGCCAGGCCGGTCAGCACCTAGCAGGCGGCGGTGACGGGCATAGAGAGTCCCAGACCCATGCGTCGGAAAGTAGTGTGCAGCAATGCCAATCCGGGTAATTAGACTTTGGGTATGCCCACCCGGAACTGGCTGAGCCTCGATGAGTTCCAACGCGAATTGCCACGTGCAGACCGGGGCCATCTTGAGGAGATGCGAGACTGGGCGGCACGTAGAGAGGTCGAGGCGGATCGGCCGGGGATGGGTCGGTCCAGGAAGGCTCGGCGAATGTTCCACCTGATGCGTCTGGCCGTCGAAGAAGCGATCGAATCGCAAGGCGTTGAGTATTGCGGGTCGCAATGCGGTCCGAGTGTGAGGCGGAAGCAGATCGCGGGTGGGGCGAACGTAGGCAGGGGTAGGGCCGACGACGTCAGTCTTGGGTCGCTGTTGGTGGGCCCGCGACAGTGCGGCTGTATCCGAAGACGTGGGGGACTCTGTGCAAGTTTCGAACTATTACGCCACGTCTGAGCTGGCGCGTCACTATGACGCGGACTGCTCACTCCGTCGCGATTTCGGCTTCTACGTCGAACTTGCCGCTCGTTTGGATGCGCGAGTGGTGGCAGACATCGGTGCCGGGACTGGGTTGCTTGGCAGTCTGTTGGCCGGCCGAGGCCACCAGGTGATCGGCGTCGAGCCACAACCGGTGATGCTTGAGGTCGCTCGCCGGCAGCCGTATGCCGACCGTGTGACGTGGCTGCACGGCACGGCCGCAAACCTCCCCGATTCCCTGGCGGACCTTGTTGTCATGACTGGCCACGTCGCGCAGTACTTCCTGGACGACCTTGCTTGGTTGGAGGTTCTTCGCCATATCAAGCGTGTCCTGCGGCCGGCAGGCCACGTCGCTTTCGAAATCCGCAACAACGAGGCCCAGGCATGGCGGGCCTGGGATGACACCGAGCCACGGCAGGTGGACGGCGGCAGCCTCAGGCAGGACGTGTCGATCGAAGGTGAACTCGTCACCCATATTGATCGTTGGCGCGTCGACGGGCGCGAATTTGTCACCTCAGAGACATTGCGTTTTCCGGCCTGGCAGGAGGTGGAACGAGGCCTCACCCAAGCCGGTCTGGATCTCGTCGAAACGTGGGGTGACTGGGACGGATCTCCGGTGACCAAGACGACACCCGAATGGATCGTCCTCGCATCCCGCGACTGAGGCAGTCCCTCGGTAACGGTCGTCGTCGCGGATGCGGACCTGTAAGCGTCCGATGACGGATCGGCGATCGAGACGCAGGGACAGGGGTTCGCGCGGCGCACTGTCGGCGTGCTGTGTCACCAGATCGGTCATGATCCCGACCAGCACAGTGAGCAACCCGATGGAGGGCGGGTAAGGATGTCGTGGTGAGCAACACCCCGCATCTGGGCCCCCCGCCGCAGCGCATCACCGTTGAAGCCGAACAGCTCCGTCGGCTCGTGGCCGAACAATTCCCGCATTGGGCCGACCTTCCGGTACGCCCCGTTTCCAACGGCGGCTGGGACAACTGGACCTTCCACCTCGGCGGCGACATGCTAGCGCGCCTGCCCAGCGCGAAGGAGTACGCCCTTGCAGTCAGCAAGGAGCACCGCTGGCTTCCGGTGCTCGCCCCGCAGCTGCCACTGCCCATCCCGGTTCCCCTGGCGGAAGGCCGGTCCGGCGCCGGTTATCCATACCCGTGGTCGGTCTATCGGTGGTTTGACGGGGAACCGGCGCGTCTAGACCATCTCGCCGACCCCGTCGGGTCCGCGGTCGACCTCGCCCGGTTCCTGGCGGCGTTGCACAGCATCGACGCAGCCGACGGTCCCTAACCTGGCAGCACACGTGGTTCCGCGGAGCCACGCTGCGCACCTACAACGACTCGACCCAGCGCGCGCTCACCATGCTGGACGGTCACCTCGACGTCGGCCTGGCGCGCGAGATCTGGGAGACGGCTCTGGAAGCGCGCTGGGATGGCAAGGACAGGTGGTTTCACGGCGACGTCGCCCAAGGCAACCTCCTGCTCGACGGCGGGCGGCTGGTCGCAGTCATCGACTTCGGTACGTGCGGCGTCGGCGATCCGTCTTGTGACCTCGCCGCCCCATGGACGCTGCTGACCGCGGATATCCGCCCAGCATTCCGCGAACGACTACCGGTAGACGAGGGGACATGGGCACGAGGGCGCGGCTGGGCGCTCTGGAAAACGCTCGTCGCCTGCGCCCAGACATTGGACCGCCCTGCCGACGACGAACAGGCCACTACCGCGCGACGCATCCTCAGCGAGATCTTCTCGGAGTACTCCACCCGCCACAAGGTAACGCGATAGGGGATCGGTCACCGGTCACGGATCCGCGAACGGGACAGGCAGAATTCGAGTTATGAATGATCTCCGGGACCGGCGCCAACGGTTGACTTCGCCGGAAGGTTGCCCGCCGGTCGCGTTCGATTCCGGTGGCACGAGGGGGTCGCGCCGGGCGGTTCCAGGCCCCGCGGTAGCCCGGTGATGGCTTCGTCGGATGCCGTCGGCGTGCCGAGGGGCGGGTTCGCCGCAGGCATGCTCGCAGGTTTCCTAGATGAGTGATTCCAAGGGTTCAGTGGTCGTAGGCGATCAGTGAGCGTTTGATAGGGGGGCGCCGATGGTGTCGTTGTGCCAGATGACGGCGGTCAGCGCCAGGACGCGTTGCCAGATCCGGGTCAGGACGCCAGCTGGTGTTCGTCCGCCGTGGCGTTCGAGGTCGAGTTGGCCTTTGAAGGTGTCGAACACCGACTCGACTGTTTGCCGTAGTGGTTTGAAGAATTGTTCGCCGGGTC
>JAABVA010002627.1_pt1 | contig 17669 bp, 20 predicted proteins | sample 5560331 | NCBI WGS metagenome assembly JAABVA01 (sample SAMN12812661, study PRJNA571458) | rock metagenome | isolation source: Antarctica rocks | place: Antarctica: Victoria Land, Mt New Zealand sud | collected 2016-01-07 | reverse complement strand
GGAGCGATGACATGATTGTGTGAGGCGTCGCCGCAGGAGACAGGACACCGTGAACCGCCGCGCGGGCGCTGGTGTGCGGATGGCAGAAGGTAGGCCGGCGCATGCCGGAAGGCAGAATCGCCTCCATTGACGCCACTCATCGAGGCGATCCAGGGCGTGAGCAACGTCAGGAGTCAGGTAAAGAGATGCGACCGACCGTTGTCACCTTCGATTGTTACGGGACGCTGGTCCGGTGGGATGAGACGCTCCGTGCGTACTTCCGCTCGATTTTGCCCGCCGGCGTCGACGCCGAGGATTTCCGACGTGCCTTTATCGCGGCGCATACGCCCTTGTGCGACGGTCCTTACCGGCCGTATAACGAGGTCCTGCGGCAGAGTCTCGCGGGCGCGCTGGAGCGCTGCGGACTCCCGCCCGACCCGACGGGGGGCGACGGCCTGCTGGCGGCGATCCGGGAGGTCCCGCCCTACCCCGATGTCCCCGCGACGCTCGCGCGCCTGGCCGGGCGCTATCGCCTCGCCATCATCTCGAATACCGAGGACGCGCTGATCGCCTCGACCGTGCGCGGGTTGGGCGTGCCCATCACGGTTATCACGGCCGAGCGGGCGCGGGCCTTCAAACCGGACCATCGCCTCTTCCGCTACGCCTTCGCGCACCTGGGCTGAGGTCGCCCTTGCACCGCACCCACAGCGGCCCGCTCCGCGTTTCGAAGCGCACGGAGTCGCGTGACGGGTCGAGGATGGTGAGGATCACGCAGGCGGAGGCCAGCGTGGCGTGCCCACACAGATCAACCTCATAGCGCGGCGTGAACCAGCGTAGGGTGTAGCCGCCGTCGTGCGGCACGAAGAAAGCGGTCTCGGCCAGATTGTTCTCCGCCGCGATAGCCTGCATCAGATCGTCCTCCAGCCAGCGTTCGAGCGGGCAGACCGCGGCGGGGTTGCCGCGAAACACCGCGCTCGCGAAGGCATCGATCTGGAACAGCTTCAGCCGTGTCATTGCTACCCTCCCCAAGATGGCGGTACAACCGCCGAAATGGGTGATTGCTACCTCGTATTCGAGATAGCCTTCATCGTTCGCAGGTTCTCACGCAGGCGTTGTCCCGACGGCGCCCGCGAGCGCCGGATGTCTCCACAGGATCGGGCTATGTCGGGGTTATCCCGACGCGTCCGCCGCGAGGAAAGCATGCAGCGCCGATGACAGCCCCTCGGGCGCCTCCTCGGCCATATGATGGCCGCAATCGAGCGCGTGGCCGCGCAGATCATCGGCCCACGCTCGCCAGACGCCGAGGACATCGCCCTTTCTAACTCTCGCGCGTCGCCTCGGACGCCCATAATGACGCCAAGCCCTGACCCCGCGTCCGGCTCCATCCCCATCTATGCACGGCGCCTGTGCCCGCCCATAGGACCATCCCGCGTGTCTCCGTTGCCGGCGCAACTACAGGAGCGTGATGGTACTGAGGCTAGATCGGACGAGGTCGATGTTCTGGTCTGTCGTGAAGTTGATGTCCCGCCGCACCCAGCCCGCCGCGACGTAGAGGTGTCCGTTCCTGACGGCGACCAGGATCGTCACGTCGCGATTGACATAGTGGCCGAAGCCGTTTCTGTCGAACACCTCGGTCTCGGCGCGATCGTTGTGCGCCACCAGCAGGCCTGGCTATTGAGGCGGATCGTGGTGTATGTGCTCGGCTGGTTGATCTCCCCGCCCTTGAGGTACGGCGCCATCTCGCGGTCGGCCACGGCGCGCGGGTCGGCGTCCGCAACGGCCGCGGGCCGCACCTCGACCCCCAGGCGCACCGAGCCATCGCGCGTCCCTACATCCAGGTCGACGCCCGCCCCCGCATCGGCCATGGGCGTCCACCCCGCCGGGTAGCTCAGGCTGTAGCCGTGGGCCGTGCTGACGTGGCGCGTGAAGCCGTCCACGCCGACGGTCGAGGGCGGCTGCCGATCGACCGGCGCGCGCCGGTCGAGGGCGAACGAGTTGGCGCTGATGTCCTCCAGTTGGGCCGCCCAGCGATGGGTCGCATAGTAGTCCAGGGCGGCCGCGCGGGCCAGCGGATAGAACGGCGCGAAGAAACGCGGCTCCACGTCGTGATCGTCGTTGGCCGGGCCGGTGATATCGTCCCAGGTCAGGAGGAGGTAGATCCGGCCGCGCGCGACCGTCACAGCGGCCTGGGCTTCGGCCGACGCAGGGGCACCCCGGTCATCGAACTGGATACCATCGGGTGTCGCCATGACCCAGAACTGGCCCCCGGTCCGCCGCACCGCGTGCGTCACCGGCGACACCACCTTGCCCAATTGCTCCAATGCGCGGTCGGCCACGGTTTGCAGGTCGGACCGCGCGTAGGGTGTTGCTCCGACCGGCCGCGCGTCCACAGCCACGAAGGCCTTGTGGTCGGGCGAGCGGGCCGCGAAAGTGACGCCCGCGCCGGGCCAGGGCGCCCAGCGGGCCGGATAGTCCAGGGCGAAGCCGTGCGCGGCGTCGCGCCGTTGGGCGAAGTTGTCCAGCCCGACGGACGGCGCGGGGCGTGGGTCGTCGGCCACGCGGGGGTCGATCGTGATGCCCGCGAAGCTGTGCTCGATCGTCGCCTGCGCGGTGTGCAGCGCGCAATTCTTGTCGATCACGGGGGGAAAGATGTCGCGCGGTACCTCGGGGCAGCGCGCCGGGTTGGCGTGTCCCGGCGCCGCCACGACAGCGCGGCCGACGGAACGGGCACTCAGCGAACCGGCCGCCGTCGCGAGACCCGCGGCCGCCGCGCCGACGGACTGGTCCGGGTGTAACGCCGGCCTCCAGGCGGCGCGCTGTTCTCCCGACGCAGAGGTCGCCGCGGCCAGGGGTGGGGCAGGGTGCGCCGCCGGGCCGTGCGCGAGGGCGACAAAGGGGAGCGTGATGGGCGTGTCGGTCGGCGTGGGCGGCGCCGAGCCCGACGTCGAGGCGTTGGGCTCGGGGAAATGGACCTCGCGGTCGTACACCAGGCCGGCGAAGGCGTAGAGGCGGCGATGCCGAGCGGTGACCAGGACGATCATCCAACTCGTGGTCTGCAGCTCGCCACCGTGGTCTAACGTGGCGAGGGCCACGCGATAGGGCACGCCATGGATGACCACGCGCCGTTCGTAGATCTTGCCCGATCGTATCTCGTCCTCCTGTGCGATGAAGCGATCGGCCACGGCCTGGAGGTAGGCGTCCGAGGCGACGCGGTCGCCGAGGGGCGAGACCAGGACGCCGATGGCGGCGGTGCGGTCGGGTGTCATCGCCGTGAGGTCGGCCACCGGCCCGAGCGGGAGCCAGTGGACAGCGGGGACACGTGCCCAGCCCGTGGGGAGCGGCAGCGCGTAGCCGTAGGCCGCGCTGCTGTACCGTGCCATCACCGGTACTCTCGCCGATGCCGGCACGGCATCGGCCGTGGGAGCAGGGCCGGTCGTCGCGCCGATCGCGAGCGTAACAAGTAAGAGATACGCTGCCGGGCGTTTGAGCGCGGACCGCATCGAATTGAATCCTCCCTCTCTCATGCGCCCTGTACGCGTACATACCACTGGATCGTCGCCTCGGTCGCCACTGTCCCCGCGGCGTCGAACAGGGTGACCGCCACGTCGACCCGCGTGCGCGCCCGCTCGGCCAACTCGGCGCGGGCGCGGGCAACGTCCTCTGCGCGCACGGTGGCGTCGGCCCGGCAGTCCCCGTCCGCGGCGGCCTGGTAGGCGATCTCGGCCCTCAGGACAAGCGGTGTCGCGCGCGCGAGATAATCGGGGATGGCGCTCGGGAGCGCCGCCTCGCTGGCCGCTTCCATCAGGCCATACTGCACGGCGGCATGCAGCGAGCCGACATAGCTGCTCACCTCGGGCTCAAAAGGCAGGGTGGCTTGCGCGTAGCCGTCGCCTATGCGCGCGATGCAGAGGCCGAGCGACGTGTTGAATGGCTCGCGCTCCACGAAACCCCGCGCCAACTCCACCGCTTGTGACTGTGCGGGCGACGGCGATGACGACATAGCCCCTCCTTTATGTACCGATGCGCGCACAATAACACAGGATAGGCCGGCGGTATAGCAGCGAACGGCAAAACGGGCACCTAACGGGCCACCGCGCGCCGCACCGCGTCCTCGTCCCACGCCAGGCCGGCGCCGGGCCGGTCGGGCATCACCGCGTGCCCATCCATGATGCGTACCGGCTCTTGCAGGATCGGACCGACGTGGTCCAGGTACTCGAGCCAGCGGCAGGTCGGCGTGACGCCCAGGAGGTGGACGCTGACCTCGGGGAAGGCATGGCTCGACGCCGGTAGGCCCGCGGCCTCGACCAGGGACGCCGTGCGCAGCCAACCGGTTACCCCGCCGAGCTTCATCACGTCGAGCATGGCGTGGTCCGCCGCGCTCGCCGCGATGCTCCTGGCCGCGTCGTGCGGCCCCCACCAGTTCTCCCCGAGCTGGATCGCGGTCCTGGCCGCCTGGGCGATGCGGGCGTGCCCCGGGAAGTCGTCGGCGCGCGTGGGCTCCTCGATCCAGTAGAGGCCCTCCTCGTCGAGCGCGCGTATGCAGTCGATGGCCTCGGGGACCGCGAGGCTCTGGTTGTAATCGACCATCAGCGCGATGCCGTCGCCGACGGCGTGGCGCACCGCGCGGATCGCAGCAAGGTCCGCCGCGAGGTCGCCGCGCCCGACCTTGATCTTGAGCGCGCTGAAGCCAAGGGCGAGCATCTCCGCGGCCTCCGCGGCGGCGCCCGCGGGGTTCATCGTGCGCAAACTGGCGTAGGCCGGGATCGGTCGGGGCTCGCCGCCGAGCAGGGTGACGAGCGGGACGCCGCAGGCCTTGGCGCGCGCGTCCCAGAGCGCCATATCGATGCCGGCCATGGCGATACCCGTCAGGCCCTGCGACCCGAGCAGGCGAAAGTGTTGGTGGAGCGCCCGCTCGACCACGAGGGGCGCGGCGACGACGCCCGCGAGCACGGGATCAAGGTTGGCGATGAGCCCGGCGAGGGGGGCGAGCGCGGTCGGCGTATAGCAGCGTACGTAGCTCACGCCGGTGATGCCTTCCTCGGTCAGGAGGTCGATCAGCGCGAGCGGGGTGCTAGTACACGTTGGCTCAAATAAGTCGGCGGTCTATGCGAGCCGTCGAGACACTTCAGTGTCCGTCGTTTGCCATGCGACTTCAGTCGCAGGCCAGCGCCGATCGCTGGGTTAATTGCGCCAAGCTGTACTAGTCATCGCACCGGCCGCCGTTTCCATCGGCCGGTGGGGCGCCAGGTCGACCGCGCGGGCGCGGATCGCGCGGATGGTCAAGCGGGGCTGAGTGTCCATACCGATCTGCTCCTCTCCGCAGCATCGATCCCTCTAGGTCCGCCACTACGGCCGTCGCCGTCGATCTACGGTCGTCGTGGTCGCCACGCGCCGAGGTAGGGCGAACTCGAGAGGATCGGCGATGCGTGTCCATCGGCACTATAACGGACGAGCGCATTACCAGTCAAAATAAGATACCGGTAACTAAGCTGGCGTTCCGCGACAGACGAGGGCCGTCATGTCCTGAACCGGATAGATCGATGACGCCGCTACGCGACGGCGACGTAAAGCACCGCCCCGGCGCAGGTCCCCCATCGCCGTTAAGGTGGGCCTCTTTGCGTCGCTACAGTAGCCGTATTATACTTGATTTATATTGATTATTATCGACGGTCGCTGAAACGAGAGGAGCATGAGAGATATGGATGGTGCTAGGACTGCGGTCAGCCTCCCCGATGAACCCCGCTGGGGGCATAACGTTGCCCCGGGATCTGGTGGCGTGCGCATCCACTACGTCCGCCACGGGAATGGCGTCCCCGTCCTCCTGCTGCACGGCTGGCCCGGCTTCTGGTACGACTGGCGCCGCGTCATCCCCGCGTTGGCGGCGGACGCCGACGTCATCGCGCCCGATTTCCGCGGCTTCGGCGCCTCCGACAAGCCCGACTTGCCTCCGGCCGACGCCTACACGCCCGCGGTCTTCGCCGCCGATATGCTGGCCCTGCTCGATCACCTCGACCTGGATCGCGTCGTGGTCGCGGGCTACGACCTCGGGGCCACCATCGCCCAGACCCTGGCGCGCGCCGCCCCGGCGCGCGTGCGCGCCCTGGCCCTCTTCAACCCGCCCTACCCCGGCATCGGGCTGCGGCGCTTCGAGCCGGCGGCCCAGGCCGAGGCCTGGTACCAGCATCTCCACGCGCTGCCCTGGTCGGACCGCCTGATTGGCCACGACCGCGAGACGGTGCGCCTGTACCTGGCCCACTTCTACGACCACTGGATGGGGCGCAAGGAGGCGCTGCATCCCGAAGAGTTCGAGGCGATCGTGGACACCTACGCCCAACCGGGCGCGGTGCGCGGGAGCATCGCCTACTACCGGGCGCGCGCGGGGGCGCGGCTGCGCGAAGCCACCGCCGATCCAACCCCGTTGCGCCTCGCGCAGCAGACCGTCGTGCTGTGGGGGGAGGCCGATCCCGTGGCGCCCTCCGCCTGGGCCGACCGCCTGCCGGAGTTCTTCCCGAATCTCACCGTGCGCCTGCTGCCCGGCGTGGGGCATTTCGTCCCGGTCGAGGCCCCCGACGACGCCATCGGTGCGATCCGCGCCGCCCTTGCGGCCACCCCGTCATGAGTGGGAGATGGCGTGATGGCGCCGCGGGCAGCGATTGACGGCCGCGTCGCCATGACGTATGGTGTACGTAGACGAAGATGTTACCAGTCAAAGCATGATGACGGTGACTCGAACGGCGCCGCACTACGTTCGGGGGAGGCCATATCCCGGGGCTACAGGGGCGGCCGGAGCGCGCGGGGCGGCCGAACGACGCCAGTGTGGGCCGTCTATGGTGCAGCGTGGGAGGGATGGCCTCCCTCGCGACGACGTCGAGGGAGGTGTTCTATGTGCGCGATAGCCGCTAAGCAGGTGTCCACAAGTCTGGCATGTCCTATCTGGGCGTGATCCAGGCGCGAAAATCGTGCCAAATTTATGGTCATGTGCTTAGGCCGGTCGGCGATCCGGCGATGCCGGCGGAGGGACGGCTAGAGTCCCCGCGGGTCGATGCGATCGCCGGCGTGCAATGCTTGGCGCTCCCCGACGGCCTCGTCCTTGTCGCGCGGGCGATCGCGCCGGGGGACAGCCGCGCCCTGCAGCGCCTGTACGGCCGCCTCAGCCCGCGGACGGTCTACTTCCGCTTCCTGGCCGTGGTCCCCGTCTTGACCGACGAGCGGGCGCGCTCCTTCGCGGACGCCGATGGCGTGGACCGCGTCGCCCTCGTCGTGCAGGACCCGGTACAGCCCGCCGAGCTCATAGCCGTCGCCCGGTACCATCGCGACGCCGAGCGGGCCGCGCGCGCGGAGTTCGCCGTGGTGGTCGAGGATCGCTGGCAAAGCCGGCGCATCGGCTCGCTCCTGCTCCAGCGGCTGATCGACGGCGCGCGCGACGGCGGCGTCGACCAGCTGTACGGGTCGGCCGCCGCCGAGAACGGGCGCATCCTCCACGTCCTCCGGCGTCTTGGCCTCCCGTTGCGCGTCACGCGGGACGGCTATCTCACGCACGTCGACATCCACCTCGCCGCGGCCGCGCAGGCCGTCCATCGGCCTACCGGTGTGAGCGCCATGTGCGCGGACAGAGGGCGGCCGTGACCGAGCGATTCGACCGCATATTGGGCGTCCTGCTTTTCCTGCACAGCGGGCAATCGGTGCCGGCGACGGAGCTGGCCCGGCGCTTCGCGGTTTCGACGCGCACCATCCACCGCGACCTCAAGACGCTGGAGGCGGTGGGCGTGCCCGTCTACGCGGAGCGCGGCCGCGCTGGCGGGTTTCGGCTGGTCGAGGGCTACTTCCTGCCCCCGCTGATGTTCGCGCCGGGCGAAGCGATCGCGCTGCTGCTCGGCCTGACGCTCCTGCGGCGCCTGCGGGCCAAACCGTTCCCGGCCGACCTCGACACCGTCGCGCGCAAACTCCTGGCGGCCGTCCCAGCGCCGACGCGCGCCGCGCTGGAGCGCGCGGAGGCGCTGATCGGCTTCGAGCCGCTGCCCGACGACATCTTCCACCCCGAACTGGACCCCTGCCCCTCCGCGACGCCCTCCGGCGCAGAGCCGGCCGAGGCGCGGGAGAGCGCGACAATCGGCGCCTTCCTGCAGGCGATCCTCGACGGTGACCGGGTACGCCTGCGCTACTGCTCACCTCATCGGGGGGAAACCAAAGACCATGTCATCGCCCCCCTCGGCTTGCTGTGGGATCGCGACCGCTGGTACCTGGTCGGACGGCCGGAGGACCGGTCGTGCGAGGCGCGGCTGTGGCGCGCGGACCGCGCGACCGGGATCAGGCCGCTGCGGCCACGCCTCGCCGGCCAGGCCGACCAGGACGATCGAGACGCCTTCGACGTGCGCGAGCTATTGGGGCGTCGCTGGCTGCGGGACGGCATGGATCGCTGGCGAGAGCAAGCGCCGGTCGCGATCCGCCTCACGCAGGCACAGGCCGACCGGCTGCGGCGCGACTGGTATTACCATCACGCCCACTTCACACAGGTCGACGAGGAGGCGGTCGTGATGAGGTTCGGCGAGGACAACCGCGCGACCGTGCTGGAGCTGCTGCGCTGGTTGGGGCCGGGGGCGGAGTTGCTGGAACCGGCGTGCTGGCGAGAGGCGATGCGCGAGGACTTGCGGCGGATGCTGGCGAGCTACAGCCACGAACCCGGCCAACTGTCGCCATGCTGTTGACGCTGTCGCGCTGTTGCCGCTCTTATCCTGGCGGTAGCCTCACGACGTGGCCTGCTATGGCTCCGGATTCGGAGTGCGCGTCGTGCGATGACACGACGTACCGCATGATAGGCCGCGTGTCCGACCGTCGGAGCGCCTCCGCGAAGCCCGCCCGCCGGAACGCGGAGACCGTCCCCATCCAGGCGAACGCATCAGGCAGACGGGGTGTCCGCCCCCGCCGGTACTGACCCGACGGGTGCGCCCGTGGCGCCGGGCTCCATCGTGCCGCCGTTTCCGGAAGAGGGGCGGCCAGACCGCCAGCGCGCCCTCGCCGAGGTTGAAGGTCATGAACATGAGGGTCGTCGCGAACAGGACCGGGGTGTAGCGCAGGAGGGCGACGGCATCCCTCACTCGATACGCCCGCGTCGTCGACGGCGCCTTGTACTCGCTGTCGAGTTGGACGCGCGTCAGGGCGAGGGCGAAGGCGCCATAGGAGAGGGCGTCGACGAGAACCACGTTCGGCGCCCCGATCCGGGCGATCAAGAGGCCGGCCACGGGCGGCCCGATCACGCCACCCAGCGTGAAGCCGAGCGTTTCCAGGGCATTGGCCGTGTCCAGGCGCACGGCGGGGACGAGCGCGGGGACGAGCGCGGGGACGAGCGCCGGGCCGCCGGCCAGCGTGATCATCTTGAGGCAGCCATACACAGCCGCCACGGCGTATACCGGCCAGAGCGGCGGATGGCCGAGGGCGTGGAGGAGCGGGATCGTCGCCACCGCGAGTCCCCGCACGATGCTGTCCACGATCATGACGGCGCGCCGGTCGAAGCGATCCAGGAGCGGCCCCACGAGCAGGCCGCCGACGAGGACGGGTCCCGTGGACGCCAGCAGGAGCAGGCCGACGGCGCGCGCCGAGTGGGTGGATTGGTACACCAGCCACGTCAAGGCCACCCCGATCATGGCGTCGCCCAGGACCGAGAACGCGAAGCCGAGCCAGAAGACCCAGAAGGACCGATAGCGGGAAATGTCCCGATACGGGCCGAGGAACGCCAGAGGCATCGCCGCACCTCCCTCCGGGCATCGTCCATGCGCACGCGCGCCTCGCGCCCGTCATGGACCAGCGTAGCAGGGGGTAGTTGCCAGCAGCGTGTCATATTTGAAGGCGCCTATCTCGACACGCCGCACCTCAATCCGGGAGAGCGAGCAAGTCCGGTTCGACCCACGCCGCCCTGGCGGCGGCGCTCCATATCGTGTCGGAGTGCCAGTGCCGGTGCGGCAGCCCCGTGTCGAGCGCCTGCGGGAACGCCGCGATGAACGCGTCGAACGCGGAGACATCCGTCCGCTCGCGCGCTATGTGGGCGACGATGCGCACCCAGAACTGCGTCAGCGTCTCGTGGTATATGGCCTCGTGACCATGGGCCGCGGCAAAGCGCCGGATGCCGGCCGACATCGCGCGCGTGGCCGACGCGGCGTCCATCCGTCGCAGCAGCAGCCAGGCCACGCGGAGGTGGTCGCGGTGGTGAAACTGTTGCGGGGACAATGAGCCGTCCATGAAGGCTCGCAAGAAGTTATCGTCGCTCATCCCATCTTCTCCTCGATCGCAACAATTATCTGGTCCTTTCACCCACCAATAGCGCCTTCGTGCTCGCGGGCGACGCGGCGGCGCAGGAGCCGGCCATCCCTATGTGGCACTGCCACAGGATGCCGGCCATCACCCGATAGCCGGCGGTGGTGGGATGCACGCATCCCGCCTGCGCGGGGACCAGTTGGACGTAGGTGTCGCACTGGTACGACAGCCCGTTGAGGTTGGACGTGCCATAGTAGGGCATCCAGGTGAGGGCGCCGCTCCGCTGGCCGGCGGCGCCGACCAACGGGTTGATGTCGGACGGATCCGCGCCCAGATGGCTACCGCCGAATCCCTTGGCGAAGACGTCCGCGATCGGCACATGGAACCGGGCCGCGAGCGCGACCAACGCGCGGTTGAATGCCAGGAAATCGGTCCACGCCAGCGCGTTCGTCGTGCCCTGCGTCGGGTTGCAGAGATTCTCGAACGGATCGTAGGGGAGGTCCAGCAGGACCAGGCGCCCGCGCGGGATCAGGGGGACAAGGCCCTGCAGGATGCGGGTGAGGTTGGCCTCGAACTGCGCGAGCGCCCTGTCGAAGACCCGCTGCTGCGCCGCCAGAGAGCGGGCGACGCGACCGTCCGCGCCGAACGCGCACGGCGGCGGACTACCGGGCTGCGCCTGGGGGATGATGTTGAGCAGGTCATTCGCCCCGATGTCCAGCGTGACCAGCCCGACGGTGCGCCGATGTTGGCGCAGGAACGTCGTGGCGGCGCACATCTGGCGCGGGTTGGGCGTCGCGCACCCCTCCGGGTAGGCGCTCAGAAGCGGGAAAACGCCGGCCTGCGGGCAGCGCCCGTCGAGGAACGTCCCGGTACTCTCCCCCACGCATCCATAGTTGATCTGTTGGGTGGCCAGGCCACGCGGCTTGATGTCGTGGTCGAACAGGATGGTGGCATACCCGGGGTCGACCGGGGTACGATACGGGCCCTGGGTCGGCTGGTACCCGTACGCCAATGAGTCGCCCAACGCGAGGTAGTACGTGTCGGCGCCGCAGGGGCCGTCGGACCGCGTGGGCGCGCACGTGGCGTCGGGTGCGGCGCTGTCGCCCGGTGTGATACTCCACGTGACCGTCGCATACTCCGGCTTGTCGGGGGTGGGGCGCCAGCACGACACCGCCTTGAACGACGTGAACAGCGGGGGCGCGGCGATGATATCGCCTTTCAGCGGCGTCTGCACGCTCCCGCGCAGCGGGAACACGCCAGATAGGGGAATATCCGCCACCGCGAGGTACGCGAACGTGGCATACTTGCGCGCGCCCACGATGGGATCGTCGCCGACGTCGTCCACCGTCGCCCGGAACGTGACGGTGAATCCGTATGTGCACTGATGCGCCGGGTAGCCACCATACGTTCCCGACCCGCCGAAGGTCCACGTCAAGGTGTCCGGGAGCGCCGGCAGGGCGTCTTGCGGTCCGCGCGGGGGGAGCTGAACGTGGTCGCCGCCCCGTATGGTCTCCGAGGTGCGCCTCTCGACACCGGAGGTATCGTGGGAGATGGTATCGATCATATCATGCACGGAGCCGGCGACGGCCCCACGCCCGGCTATCATGGACAGGTCCAGCGCCTGTAGCGCCTGTGTGGGCGGGACGGTGTCGGAGAACTGCAAGGTCGCGGACGCCGTCTCATCGAAGGCGGCGGTGGACTCGTGGTAACCGCCTCCTGTCGCTGACGTCTTCCGATGGCGCCGCGCGCGGAACGCGACGGTGATGTCGGCGCGCCAGTGGCGGACCCGTGCGATGGCCGGGGCAATGCCCGCGCAAGGCGACATGGCTACCCGTGCGAATCGTCCCCCTGCCACGGTCGGCCATGTCGCCGACCCTGCCGATCCTGCCGACAGGACCAGCAGGAGCGCGCCCGCGGAGAGGATGGCGCCGCACCGGTGGAGCGCGCCGCGCCCGCTGATCATCTCATGCTCCTATGCACCGTTCGCCGGGTGTGGACCCTCTCGGTAGGATGTCACATCAGGATAGAACCTGAACGAGGATATATCTCGTACGCGAGGATAGGGCTCTTAACACTATACATACGCGACAATACGTGCCAGCTTGGGTGTCATGTTTTGTGAGAGCATGGGGTCGCACGATCACATCGCTTCGGCCGGATGCGCGGACGTATCGCCGCGCGAGATGCGAACAACCGTTTCTCGCCCGTTCTCTTCCACGAAATATGACACCCAAGCTGGCATATATGATCCGTTACGGTGAGAATATCGCACACGCTTCACAAAGTATGTCGGGCGAGGATTCTGGTAGGTTACGGTAAAAGGGACACCGCTAGACAGCGAGGATGTATGGCTCTACAAGACCTGGCTGCGCGGGCGCGCGAGGACATCGCGGTCGTGTTCGAGAAGGATCCGGCGGCGACGAGCGTGGGCGAGGTCCTGCTCTATCCGCATCTGCACGCCCTGTGGCTGCACCGCCTCGCCCACCGTTCCTATCTGAAGGGGCGGCGCTTCGCGCCGCGCCTGATCGCGCTGTTCGCCCGCTTCGTCACCGGCGGTATCGAGATCCACCCCGGCGCCACCATCGGCCGGCGCTTCTTCATCGACCACGGCTCCGGCGTGGTCATCGGCGAGACCGCCGTCATCGGCGACGACGTGATGCTCTACCACCAGGTCACGCTGGGGGCGACGGGGTGGTGGAAGGATCTCAAGCGCGGCCAGGGCGCCAAGCGCCACCCCACCATCGAGGACGGCGTGGTCCTGGGCTCGGGCGCGACGGTCCTGGGTGACGTGATGGTCGGGGCCTGGAGCAAGGTTGGGGCGCAGGCGCTCGTGATCGAGTCGCTCCCGCCGCACTCCATCGTGCTCGGCCACGCCGGCGCCATCATCCATCGCAACGCCGACGACACCATTACGGCCGAGGAGCAGCCCGTGAACGATTGGGTCGTCTAACGACGCCCAAGAGATACCGTATCTGGCGATGTCCATACGCCCTATAGCCATTCCGCCGAATGACTTAACAAGGCGGCAACCACGCGCAAAGCTTCGCCTCTCGCTCGGATGGTAGGGCCGTTTCGCCGCCCCGGCGACTCCGTCATCGTATCAACACTACGCCGCGAGAGAGTCAATCGGACGACATCCGCCACCTCGCGACGTGATGTGTACTGTGTATCCGGTCAGGCTCACAAGTGGGCGCGCAGGGTCGCCAGCAGCATGTCCACGACGCGTCCCGTCCCTCCCTCGTCGGCCGGCTGGACCAGTCCGACGCACTGGCTCAGGTCGAGGCCGCGCACCTCGCGGAGGACCGTCCCCGTGGGGGCGGGCGTGGCCACCGCGAGGGGGATGATGGCAAGTCCCAGGCCGGCCTGCACACATCGCTTCAGCATTTCCATGCTCCCGATCTCGATGCCGGCGTACGGATTCGTGCCGTGTTGCAAGAGGGCACTCTCGATACCCTGCCGGAACGCGCACGCCCGTTCGCTGAGCATGAGCCCCTGGTCGGCCAGGCGCGCCACGTCGATCTCGTCGGCCGCCGCCGTGCGCGGTTGACGAGCGCATCGGCGCATCGGGGCATGTCCTCCCGACGCTGGCGATGCTCCTCCGTCCGCGGGGACTGCTGGCGCTCACGCTCGCCTACGCCGCATTCGGCTGCGGCTACATCATCTACTTCACCTTCTTCATCGTCCTGGCGGCGACTCAGGGCGTGCCCGCCCTGCTCGCGGGCCTGGTGTGGTCGGCCATCGGGGTCATCGGCGCCGCCGGTGGCCTCCTGTGGGGAGACGGGCCATCGACCGCTGGCCCACCGGTTTCACCCTGGCCGTGGCGCTCATGATCGGCGCGCTGGGGGCGCTCGGGGTCGGCGGGTTGGCACTGGACGGTGTCGGTGCTGTCCTCATGGGCATCTGCTTCATCGGGACGCCAACCATGTTCACCGCCCTGCCGCGGCGGGCCGTCCCCACCGCGCGCTACACGGTGAGCCTGAGCGTTTTGACGACGGTTTTCGCGCTCGGCCAGATGGCCGGCCCGTCCATCGGGGGCGTCGTGGCCGATACTCACGGCTTGGCATGGGGCGCCGCCACGGCCTCCGGTATCCTCGCCATCGCCGCGCTCCTCGCCGCTGCGTACGGCGCGGTACAACGACGCCAGGGCTGACCTGCGTGAGGATGCGCGCGGCGTGGTGGGCGACCCTGGCCCTCGCCGTCCGCCCTTGAGCGCCGCGTTCGTCATCGCCCGTGGGGAAAGCCGGCGGCCTGCTCACCTCGGCCGGTTGTCGCATGGTCGCGGTTCGCTGTGCCAATACCTGACATGCAAGGTGACATATAACAGCGTGTATGGTGGCGGTGGGGCGTGGCCGTGTCCCGCGTGTGGGGAGTATGGACGTGCCCGGCAAATGCGGTGATCCGTGGCCGGTGGATAGGCACACAAGGCCGCCGCGCATCGCGCGGCGGCAGGTCACGAGGGAGAGAACGACGTATGAACAGGTTATTTCCATCGGTCGGGGCTGAGCGACCAACGGACACGCCGCAGTGGCTGGACCCCGCCTACACACGGTCTGCCCGCGCGACGATCACGGGATGGAATGGCGGAGATGCTCGCCTCCTGCATGCCGCGGCGCGCATGGCATCGCTGCACGCTGTCGCCGCCGAGGAGCGGCGCGCTCGACAGGCGTGGCGCGAGAGAGCGTCGCACACACGACAGCATCCGCGCACGCGTCTCGGGTTGCTGCTCATCAGGATTGGCATCGCGCTGGGCGGCCAGCCCGCGTCGCACTGTGCGTGCTAAAGGAGATCTCATGCACGCGATTATGTGGAAATACCACATCGAGAGTGGTCGAGCACAGGAATTTGAGGAGATGTATGGGCCGCATGGAGCGTGGGCACAATTATTCGGACAGGGCGAGGGGTATGTAGGCGCCGAGCTTCTGCGCGCCACCGAGAACCCCTTGCGCTATATCACCATTGATCGCTGGACCTCGGGGGCGGCATTCGAAACGTTCCGTCACCAGCACAGCGACAACTATGACGCGCTCAATCGACGATGTGACGTGATCACGGAGCAGGAAACCTCCTTGGGCACGTTCTTTTATGGTGCGCCGTGAGACATCGCGCCACAATCGACTGACCCATATGTGTACTCCACCGGGGATGCTATCAGCCGACTAGACGTAAACCGCGCTATATCTCGTACGATAGTATGTGTGGCGCTGCTGGGGTGACACGATGCGCCTGCGGCCGGACGCGTCGTGCCGGCCGCAGGAATAGAGCGAAAGGGAATACAGCCATGCGCATCCTGGCCATGTCCGGGAGTTTGCGAGCCAGCTCGACCAACACGACCCTCGTGCGCGCTATCGCGGCGCTAGCCCCCGCGGGCATAGAGGTGACCATCTACGACGGGTTGGGCGATCTCCCGCATTTCAGCCCCGACCTCGATGGCGACGACCCGCCGGGATCGGTCGGCCGCCTGCGCGGGCTGCTCCGCGCGGCCGCCGGCGTGCTCATCTGCACGCCGGAGTACGCCTTCGGGGTGCCGGGGACGCTGAAGAACGCGCTCGACTGGACCGTGTCCTCGGGCGACTTCGACGGCAAGCCGGTCGCCGCGCTCAGCGCCTCCCCGTTGTACACGGGCGGCGAGAAAGCGCACGCCTCGCTCCTGCTGACGCTGACCGCGTTGGGGGCGACTGTCCCGGACGGGGGAACGCTGATCATACCGGGCGTCAAGAATAAGCTCGCTCCCGACGGCGAGGTCACGGACCCCGCGACCGCTCAGGCGCTTCTGTCGGTCCTCGATGCGTTGGCGCGCGCTATCGACACGCATCCATAGCGAGCGCCTCTTGGCGCAGCGACAGTGAGCGATAAGCTAAGGGACAGAAACAGGAATGGACGGACGGTTAGGCAGTCCCATTCAAGTGGGGTGGGTAGTCGAGGATCTGGAGCGGGCCATGCGGGACATCACGGGACTCCTCGGCGTGCGGGAGTGGCGCGTCGCGGATTGGCCCGATCTGGCGCTGCCCGACATCGTGTCGCTCCACCGCGGGCAGTCGGCGGCGGAGTGGCGGGCGCGCATGGCGTTTGGCCGCCTGGGGTCCCTGGAGATCGAGTTGGTCGAGAACCGCGCAGGGGCGTCCACGTATGCCGACTGGCTGGCGGCGCATGGGCCGGGCATCCACCACCTCATGTACGCGGTGGACGATGTGGAGGCGGTGATCGCGGACTTCGCCGACCAGGGCGTGGGGGTGCTCACGAGTTGTGGAGTGTCGTCAGCGGACGGCTACCACCCGCGCTGGGCGACGCTCGACACGGGGGGGCACATCGGCGTCAACACCGAAGTGGTCGCGCGCGCGGGCTTGCGCGGCTGAGCGCCGACCCCGTCATCGGTGAGGCGTGGCCGCTTGGTTGTGGCCCGCGCCCAGACTTGGGCGGCCATCTGCACCTGGTCCCACGGGCTGCCGAGTGGCGGCGTGTAGCTCAGGTCCAGGTCGTTCAACTCGTCGACCGCCAGGCCGCTGAACAGCGCCGCGGCGAAGAGGTCGATGCGCGTGGCCACCCCGGATCGCCAGTGGCCCAGCATCTGCGCCCCATGCTCGCGGTCGCCCGTCACTTGGATGCGCAGTTCGTGGGCGCCGGGGTAGTAGGCCTTGTGGTCGGGGACCGCCACCGCGACCGTCAGGGGGTCGAAGCCGGCACGACGCACGGTAGCAGGCGCGGTGTGGCTAGGTGTTACCGATGACGTAGCTGTGTCCGTCGGCCAGCAGGTTGGCTAACATCCAAGCCGACACGTGATAAGGTCCACGATACGGCGAGGGTGAGCAATGCGGGGCGACATGCGCAAGCTATGCGCGCCCGCTGCGTATCTCTTACCTCACGGATCGAGGGGGCGGTACAGGGAGACCATCAGGTCCAGTTGTTCGTCAAGGAGTTCATATTGTTCGTGCAACAGCGCGAGGTAGTCATTGAGCGGACTGTCCTGCTGAAGTGTGCGAGCCTGATTGATGAGAGTGCGGAGCGTTATAGTGGCCGCTCCCAGGGTCCTGTTAACCTCCCTGGTCAATTTCTTCGCAGCCAGCCCCACACCTGCCAGGCGCACCACATGATCATACCTCGTCTGTTGTTGCTCCATCGCTTCCCTATAGGCGCGCTCGATCTCCTGCAGGTCGGTACGCAGGCCCGTCCCGTCCAACGCGCGCACGCGTTGGCGAGAAGCTGGAGCACACTATCCCGCTCCACATCCGCTCTTTTGATAGTAGAGGATAGAACGGAGTGCGGATGCCGCCGGGCGAAGCGTGCCTGTTCCAGTACGGACAACGTGGCAAGTACGAGGGCGCGGAGGTCGAAGAACGCCTGTGTGTCGAGGAGTCCCTCCCGGCTGGTACGATCCTTCAGGTCAGAGTTGTGTTGCCCTGTAATCTCGACGAGTCCCACGATTTGATTGTTGCTGACGCGCATGG
>JAABVA010002626.1_pt1 | contig 17675 bp, 15 predicted proteins | sample 5560331 | NCBI WGS metagenome assembly JAABVA01 (sample SAMN12812661, study PRJNA571458) | rock metagenome | isolation source: Antarctica rocks | place: Antarctica: Victoria Land, Mt New Zealand sud | collected 2016-01-07 | reverse complement strand
GGTCCTCTAGGCGATCGCTCGCCAGGCTGCGACCGAACACGAGCCGGGACCTTCCCGCAACCGGTTCGCCGGGCGCTGGTACGCCACGACCAGTCAGGCGTACAGCCGCGCCGGCTCCATCAGCCAGTTTTGCGCCTCCGATCGCCGCCTCGTTACCGGGAAGGGCGGCGGACGGCGTTGCGGGTCTGCTGTTCGAGCAGGCGGCAGGCCCGTCGGGCGACCGACAGCCGAGTCACGGGTTCGTGTTCGCGGTGAGCTGTTCGCGGGCGGTGCGTTGAAGTGCGGCGCGGTCGTCGGCGTCGGCGAGGGTGGCTTCGAGGCCGTCGAGCTCGTCCTGCTCCTGCCTTGTTCGGGTGAGGCCGGGTCGTTCGGCGTGGTCCCACCAGGGTCCTGCTTCGGCTAGGCGCATCGGGCTGCGTGTGTGGGGGTCGGCGGCGACGAGCAGCAGCGCGTCGCGGACGTGGGCTGCTGGCCAGCCGCGGACTGTGACGGCGAACCCGATGGCGGTGGCCAGGCAGGGAGCGGACCAGCGGACCGAGGGCTGACCCGCATCGCGGCGCAGACCCTGGACCGTGGTGGTGAAGGCGTAGAGGTCGGTGATGCGGCAGGCGACCAGCAGCTCCGCCTGCTGGCCGGTATCGGATCTACACGGTGGGCGGGCCTCCTCCGCTCCGGCCGGCACCGGGTCGGCGGTGCTGCCAGGTGGGTCGGGTGTGGTGGGTGGAGGTGGTGTCTCGGTAGGAACCTCTGGGTCGGGCCGCACGGCTGCGGCCCGGGGGGCCGCAGGGCTGCGGCTGGGGGGAGCCGCACCGGTGCGGCCCCCCGCGACGGCGTCGGCGGCTGCGGCCAGGGTGTTTGCCTGGGGGAGGGCCGCAGCGGTGCGGCCCTGGGCGCAGGCGCAGGCGCCGTCGGGGTCGTGGGTGCGTAGGTGGTAGCGGTTGGTCAGGGTCCGTCCGGCTTGGGTTCTGTGTTCGATGGTGAGGATGCCGGCGGCGGTGAGTTCTTTGAGGGCCCGGTCGACGGTGTCGACCGTGCGGTGCAGCCGGCGGGCCAGCAGCGCCCGTCCGGGCATCCGGACCCCGGAGGTGTTGCCGTATCTGGCGAGGATGGCGTAGAGCCGGAAGGCGGTGTCGGACACGGCGGAGTCGAGCATCCACTCGGGGACGACGGCGAAGCGCTGCTCGAGGTCGAGCTGAGCGTCCTGGTGCTCGCCGGCTCCTGGTGCTACAACCTCGCCAGCAGGTTCGTCGGTGCGTTCGAGCAGGGCGAGGTGGTCAGCCACGGCGCACCATCCACCTCAGCTTGCGGGGCCGCCCGGGCCGGCGGTTTTGTTCACCGTTTGCGAGCAGCCGCCACGCAACTACCCGGACGCAGCCGCACTGGCCGGACACGTGGGCCAGGTGAACCCGCTGGTGAGCGCACTGGAGCGACCTAGCCGGACAGGACCGGACGTGGAACGCACGTCTTTTAATCCGCGGGTTCGGGGTTCGATCCCCCGACGGCCCACCCCGCTGACCAGCACAAACGCAGTTGAGAAGCCCAACCCGAGGGCTGATCTGCGGCCTTTGCGAGAAGAATGTGCACACAAAGTTCTCGCAAACAGTGCACACGGGCCGCCCGCCGAACGCTTTCCGAGCAGGAACGCGCAGGTCAGGCGCTCGCCGCCGAGTGATCCGGTGCCGACGCCCGCGGAGTTTCGATCTGTTGGCTCTCCGGGGGACGTCGCTCTGGCGGGCCGAGCGGAGTGGACAGGGGACTGCTGGGTTCGGGCAAGGACTCGCCGGTGGCTCGTCAGCCGCTGGCCGCCGACGCCGGCAGGGAACTAGCTGACCGTCGACACCACCTCCACCGGCCCCGCCCAGGCGACCAAACCGGACACCCGTGCAGCCACCTGGCCAAGAGGCAGCTGGCAGCCAGTCGACGGGAGACCCAACCGCGGCCCGGGATCGCCGGTGATCGGAATCGACCAGCAGCCGCCCCAGGCCCCGCCACGGCGCCCGAACCAACAACCCGGCCAGCGGCAGCAGCAGAATCAGCAGCGCACCGCAGCCGGCGCGCCAAGCAGGATCCCGATGGGGTCCGCGCGCCGCCGACCGGCTCCGGCCGGATTGCCCGGCCCGTCGACAGCTTGCCCGGCAACCGCGTCGCCGGTCACGGCTTCTGGAAGCCGGCCCCGCCTAGCACGCTCTGGCCGGCCGGGGACAGCACGAACGCTGCAAGCCGCCTTGGTGCTGGCCTTGACAGTGGCGATCGGGTAGGCGGTGCTGGCGTTGTCCGCCGGCGGGACTTCAACGCCCTTGACCTTGCTGCCGGCCGCCAGCACGTCGGTGACGTAGAGAAGTCGGCTGCGGCGTGGTCACGGCGGGTGTAGCGCCGGGTCGGGCGGGGTGTAGGCGACCGAGGTGAAGGTGACGACCACGCCGTCGAGCGTGGGTGCGCAGCAGTTTGGACCTGTCAGGAGTGTCCCGCCGGCGGGTTCGGGGCAGACTCGCACCAGTTGCCAGTCTTCGCCTGCCGCCTTGGCCCGGATCACCAGTGCCCCGGCGCTGCGGCTGGCGCGCACTGTCACCTGCTGGCCTCGCCACGACGACACAGGTGCCACCGACCAATCCGAGACACCCCGAGTGACCACGGCCCGACCTGCGGCAGGCCGTCGCTGACTTCCACTCCGGCCTTGACCCAGTCGCGCTCCCCCGCGCGGACGAGCACTCCGGCCTGGTCGAACTGCTGGGTGAAGTCGAGCAGGAAGCTGACCTCGACTGCGGAGTCGTCCGGGAACGGGCTGAGCATCGCGTGGCCGTTGTCGTGGGTGAACCCGTACGCGGTCTCGCGCCAGAAGTCGCGGCCCGCCGCCGCCCCGACCCGAAGGAGATCGCCGTCCAGCTGCTGCCACGGCGGGGGGTTGAGCGCCGTCCGCCTGTGACGGGCTGTCAGGCACCGCGCGCTACTCGCATCCGGGTCATACAGCCAAGATGGCACCCTTTGGGTGCGAGACCACCCGCAGTCCGAGCTTGCGAACGACGAAGTCTTGAAAGCTACTCGGCAAGCCGTCCCGGTTGCCGAACGTCAGCCGAGGCATTTCGCGTCGTCGCCCCCCGAGTCAGACGGCGTTCCCGGTAGGGGATTCCCCTTGCAAGACAAGATCGACGGCAAGGGTCAGGCGGGGGTGACGGTGGGTGCGGGTAGCCAGCCGAGGATGGTGTCGAGGTCGCGTGGCGGGCAGGGCTGCTTGGTGGCGGTGGCGGTGTGGATGCGGTCGAGCCGGAACAGCCGTGCGTCGTTTCGGAGTTGGCACCAGGCGGCGAGCGCCCAGCCGTGGGGGGTGCCGTAGAAGCCGGCGGGCTCAACGGTCCGCTCGGTGTGTGCGTTGTTTCGGTCGGTGTAGTGCAGCCGGACTGCTGTGTTGTCGGTGACGGCCTGCTCGAGCACTGCGAGAACGCGGGGGGCGGCGGCGGGCTGCGCTGTTTGGACGCGGAGCCGGCTGCGGAGGTGCTCGACGCCGATGACGGTCGCGGGCGGCAGCAGGGCGTGCAGCTTGTTGGCCGCGGAGCGCGCTGCTGTGCTGTAGGGCATGCCGTCGGTGACGGTGAGCGAGAGCAGCAGCGCGGTTGTCTCGGCGGCGGTGAGGTTCAGCGGCGGCAGGACGGCTCTGGGGTGCAGGGCGTTGCCGCCTCGGCGGCCGACGGCGGGCTGCAGTGGCAGGCCGGTGGCGCGCAGCGCCGCAAGGTCGCGCTCGACGGTGCGCCGGCTGACCACGAGCCGGTCGGCGAGCCAGACCGCGCTGACTGGCGCCCGGGGCGCGACGCCGGATCTCCTCGGTGAGGGCGTGCAGCCGTTCGGTCCGCCTCATGACGCCGAATGGGGCGGGGCCTGCCTGGCAGGCGGTGGCGGGGTCGGGCGCAGCCGAGCGGGAAGGCCGGCGACGACGAGGTCATAGGAGTCCTCGAGGAGCTCGTTGACCAGGCTGGCGGGGAGCGGGGCTGAAGTGGTGTCGGCTAGGTCGATCGTGATCCAGTGCCGCTTGTTCATGTAGTAGCCCGGGGTGACCTGCCGGTGCCGTGCGACCAGGGCGGCAGCGTAGCCGGGGTCTGCCTTGACGGTGACGCGGCCGTGCTCGCCAGTTAGGTCGACAAGCGCGAACATCTGGCCGCCGACCTTGAACACCGCGGTGTCCTCGCCGAACGGGTAGCTGGAGTGGGCCGCGGGCACGGCGCGGCAACGCCCCAGCACCTGCTGCGGCTGCTCATGGGCCGCCGACCTGGAGCGGGCGGGTCGGCCTGGTCGTCCAGCGGCGTGCCGATCTCGACCAGGACTTCGCTGGAGTTCGTCCGCTTTGCGGTCATCGGGCCGGCCCGTCGGTCGGTGTTGTCGCCTCGGGCAGGTGGAAGTGCGGGTTCTCGATAATGCCCAGCGTGGTGCCCCCAGGCTCCAGCACGGTCGCGACCCGGATGCTGTCCCCGACGTCCTGCACGTCGCCGCGCAAAGTGGCGCCGGCGTCGAGCAGCTGCGCCAGCGCCGTGTCAACGTCGGCGACACCCCAGTAGGTGACCGGTCCGGTGGCGGGGTCGCCGCTGGGGTCCAGCGCCAGCTCGTAGCCGGCGACGTTGAACCCGACGTAGAACGGCTCGTCGAAATACGGTCCCACCCCGAGCAGCCGGGTGAACCAGGCCTTGCTGGCGGCCAGGTCCGGCGTCGGGTAGATCACTGTGCGCAGTCCGAGGAACATGTCGTGCCCTTCGCGAGGCGGTCGGACGACCGCGGGTGTGATCACGATCCTGCACCGCTGCGACAACGGGCTGTCGGTGTTTGCTGATGAGCACTGGCTCCGCCGGCAGCGAACAGGACCTGGTTCCAGGCTGCGACCCGCGATCCTGGGAAGTGCGTAGCGGCGAGGGGATGGTGCAAGGCTTGGGCACTGGCAAGCAGACGGTCATGGCGTTCATCGACGCTGTCTGGGTTCACGGGGACCTCGAGGCGCTCGATCGGTTCTGGACCGGAAGTTGCGTCAACCATGCGGCGCCGGCTGGGCACGACGTCGGTCTGGTAGCCCTGCGCAACTACCACGAGTCCTTCGCCGCCGCCTTCGCCGCGTTCTCCGACAGCTCAATCCAGTTGCTGCAGCAGGTCGAGGAGGGTGACCGGGTCGTGACGCAGCTGTTGACATCGGCCCGGCACACCGGCGAGTTCGCCGGCATGTCACCGACAGGCAAGCAGGTCACTGTGGTCACTATCCGGATCGACCGCCTCGTGGACAGCAAGATCGCGGAGCACTGGTCCGTAGCGGACATCAGCGGGCTGATGGAGCAGCTGCAGACCTGATCTGACCGTGTCGGCGAGGGCGCCGAGCCGGGTCCGGGGTCAGTCCAGGGCGCCGCTGAGGAGGCGGCGACCGTCGTCGGGGAAACCACGGGCGGTGTAGTACCGGAGCAGGTGCTCGACACTGCCGCCCTGGGGGGCGAGGACCACCTCCAGTGCCTGGGCACCGCGCCCGGTCGTCCACGCCGCGCTACCATCGATCAGCTTTGCGGCCAGGCCGCGGTTGCGGTGCCCCGTCGCGACGTAGAGATCCTGGAGCTCGGCGGTCCAGCCCTGTTCGAGCCCCAAGACCACCGCCGTGGCCGCGAACCAGACGGGCGCGCCGTCGACCTCGACCACGGTGAGGTGGCTGGGGCTCTACGCCTTGGAGACCACCGGCGGCCGAGCTCCGACGAGGTCCGCTCGGGTCACCGCCCGGCAGCTGCGCCGGTACGTTCAACCGGCCAGCGCTCGATGCGCCGCTGGTGTTTGGTCAATTGCGTTAGGGATGTTTACGCTCGATCACCAGGGCGCCGACGCCTCCAGGCGGCATCGCCCGCCCGCAGAGCAGCACTGCTCTTACGCGCAACGTCCGCCGGGCGGTCTACAGCCGGAAGGGGAGGGTTGCGACGACGGCATCAGTGCGGGCTCGCAGCACGGTGGCGAGGATCAGGCCCCGCTGGTTGTGCAGGATCCGGTAGCGACGACGCCGCGGCTGCAGCTCGACGATGAGCACGGTCACCTGCCGGCCTTCGGCGGCCCTGTCCTTGACGTAGCCCAGCAGCGGCGCGACCAGCCCCCGGTTCGGGCTGGGGACGACGACGAGCTGCACACCTGGGTTCCAGTCGGCCCACCGCCTTCGGAAGTCATCGAGGTCGTCCGCGCCGGTGTCGGCGGTCACGGCAACCACCTGGTCCCCGAGGCTGCGGGCCGCGGACAGTGCTCGGGTCGTCGCGGCGTTGATCGTCGCGACGGGCACGACGACGAGGCCTGGCTGGGGAACCGGACGGGGGGGTTGCCGGCCGATGCCTAGCTCGACGGCGACCGTGTCGTAGTAGCGCTGCACCCGGGTGAACAGCCCCATCAGCACGGGGATCAGGATGAGCAGCAGCCAGGCGCCCTCGGTGAACTTGCTGGCCATGAACACGATGGCGGCGACGGCGGTCAGCACCGCGCCCAGACCGTTGAGCGCGGCTGTCGCCTGCCAGCCCGGGGGGCGGTTCCCGGTCCAGTGCCGTACCAGTCCCACCTGGCTGATGGTGAAGCCGATGAAGACCCCGACGGCGAATAGCGGCAGCAGCCGTGAGGTGTCGGCGCCCAGGGCGATCAGCAGCACGCCGGCCATCAGCGCGAGCGCGACAACGCCGTAGCGGTAGACCGGACGTTCGGCGCGTAACCCGAACACGTGCGGCAGCCGGTGGTCGCGGGCCAGCAGGCTCATCAGCACTGGCAGCCCGCCGAAACTGGTGTTAGCCGCGAGCGCGAGGATCAGGGTGACCGACAGGTTCGAGACGTAGAACGGCCAGCCGGTGCCGAACGCCCCGGCGGTCAGCTGCGCCAGCACCGTCACCCCGCCCCGGGGGGCGACGTGGTGGGCCCGGATCAGCACGGCCAGCCCGACCAGCATGATCCCCAGCAGCAGCCCCAGGGTGAGTTCGGTGCGCTGTGCCCGGCGCACCGCAGGCTCGCGGAACGAGGGGACGCCGTTGGCGATCGCCTCGACCCCGGTGAGCGCCGAGCACCCGGCGGCGAAGGCCTTCAGGATCAGCACCACTCCGACGCCTTCGACCGGGTGGAACGACCCCAGCGAGGTACCGATCACCGCTATCGGGTGGGGGCGGAAGGGTCCGACGAGCAGTACGGCGAAGATGGCGAGGACGAACACCAGGGTGGGGAGCATCAGGAACCGGGCGGACTCCGCCACCCCGGCGAGGTTGACGGCAGTCAGCAGCACCAGGCCGGCCAGGCAGATCGCGAGCAGGTGCGGGGCGGCGGCGGGAAAGACGCTGGCCAGGCTCGCGGCGCCTGCCGACAGGGAGACCGCCACGGTCAGCACGTAGTCCACGACGAGGCTGGCGGCGGCGAGCAGGCTGACCCGGCGGCCCAGGTCCTTCTTGGCGACCGCATAGGCACCGCCGCCGTCGGGATGCACGGCGATGACCTGCCGGTAGGACAGCACCAGCACGATCAGGAGCACGGTGATGGCGATGGCGATGGGCAGGGTGAAGCGCAGCGCCGCCACCCCTGCAGGCACCAGGGCCAGGACCACAGCTTCGGGGCCGTAGGCAACGCTGGACAGCGCGTCCAGGGACAGAGCGGCGACACCCTCCGCCGTCGTGAGCTTGTGCCGCTCGTCGCCGCCCTGACCGGGCTTGGCGATGCCCTCGCCGCCGCTGGCAGGCTCTATCGGGGTCGAGCGAGCCGGCTGGCGGCTCGGCGTCAGATGCCGGACCGAGCCAGGCGCCCCGACCGGACCGGGGAGCCGCTGAGGAGTGGAGGTGCCGGCATCTGGGGTGGCAGGCGCTTGCTCCGGCGGGAACGGCTGACGTGCCGTCATAGCGCTACCGCTTTGACCGGTATCGGCGCGCATCCTCGGACGGACGCGGTTGGGTACGGCACATCGCTGCGCCGGTGGGGGACTCGACGTCGGCGGCTCGGACCCCGCCCGGTGGTGTAGACGTGGGCCATGTAGTCGGCCAGTGGCCGATAAGCAGCGCCCAGCGACGCGACGACCACCAGGACCTGAAGCCAGCCCGCCGCACTCGGACTGGCGCTCACGGCAACCTCCAGGGCCGCCTGCTGGGTTCTCGCTGGTGCCGAACCCAGGGACGTTCGGGCGTCGTGCACCGTCGGTGCCGGCTGCGCTCTGGTGGCCTCCCGGCAGCTACGAGCATGGTCATGGCTGGTAGCGGTAGCCCATGCCGGGTTCGGTCAGCAGGTGCCGGGGGCGGCTTGGTTCTTGTTCGAGCTTGTGCCGCAGCTGGGCCATGTAGATCCGCAGGTAGCTGCCCTCGGTGTGTCCGTCCTGACCGCGAAGCGCGGTCAGGAGCTGGCTCTGGCCGATCAGCCGGCCGGGGTGGCTGAGCAGAATGTCCAACAGATGCCACTCCGTGGGGGTCAGGGTCACCCGCCCGGGCTCGCCGTCTGGGCCGGTGCGTTCGACGGTCTTGGCGGCGAGGTTGATGCGGCTGGGGCCTATGTGGATCGGAGCGGTCATCTCGTCGATGCCGGCGCGCCGGGTGGCTGCCCGTAGCTGGGCGACGAGCTCGTTGACGTTGAACGGCTTGGTCACGTAGTCATCGGCGCCGGCTTCCAGGGCGTCGACCTTGTCACGGCTACTGGACCGGCCGGAGAGCACGACGATGGGCGTTCGGGAATAGCCGCGGACGGCGCGGATGATGTTCATGCCGTCCAGGTCGGGCAGGCCGAGGTCGAGCACGATCACGTCCGGGGCCAGCTTGGCGACCTGGCTGAGACCTGTCGCCCCGTCCTCGGCGGTGCTGACGTCATAGCCGCGTGCGGCCAGGCTCAGCGTTAGCGTTCGCAGCATCGCCGGCTCGTCCTCGACGAGAAGAACATGGGTAGTCATCTGATTCCCCCGCTGGCCGGTGGTGCTGGCGTGCTGGCGCCGACCGGCTCGACGCTGGCCGCGGCCGGTGTGCCCGGCCGCGGCGCTGCGTTGGCGTCCCGGTCTGGGTGGCCGGCGCCCACGGCCGGCAGGGAGATCACCATGGTCAGGCCGCCGCCGGGGGTGTCCTCCATGCTCAGCGTGCCGCCCATGGCTTCGGTGAAGCCGCGGGCGATCGCCAGTCCAAGCCCGACGCCGGCGCTGACGCTGGTCGAGAGGTCATCTCTGCGCTGGAAGGGAGCAAAGGCGTGCTCGCGTTCGGCGGGCGGGATGCCGGGCCCGCGGTCGATCACCCGAAGCTCGACGCTGGCTCCGTGGGCGCTGCCGGCGAGGCGCACCGGGACCCCGGCCGGCCCGTACCGGACGGCGTTCTGGACCAGGTTGGCGATGACTCGGTCCAGCAGGCCGGGGTCGGCCAGCACCTCGGGCAGGTCATCGGGGACGTCGACCTCAACGTTGCCGGCGTCGCCCGCTGCCATGTGGTCCAGGGCGATGCTGACTACATCGTCGAGCCCGACCGCGCGCGGGAACACCGACAGCACCCCGGCCTGCAGCCGGGACAGGTCCAGCAGGTTGGTCACCAGGGCGGTGAGCCGGTCGAGCGCGGCGTCGGCGCTGGTCAGCAGTTCGACGCGGTCGGTCTCGGCCCAGTCGACGTCGGGTGAACGCAAACTGGACACCGCCGTCTTGGCGATCGCCAGCGGGTTGCGCAGGTCGTGGCTGACAGCGTTGAGCAGGGCGGTGCGCATCCGGTCGGCTTCGGCGACAGGAACGGCGGCGTCGGCGGCCTGCTGGAGCTGACGCTGCCGATAGGCGGCGGCGACCTCGGCAGCAAACGCGGACAGCACCCGCTGGTCCTCAGCGGGCAGGGAGCGTCCGGCCAGCACCAACGCGAGGTCGTCGGCGACGCGCACCTCGGCGTCGCCGTCTTCTGGGTGTAGGCACGGGGTCTCGCCGACGCTGGCAACGCACGTCCAACTGCCCCGCAGGCTGCCAGCAGAGGAAGCCGGCCGGCTCCCGGCGCTGCCCGGGGCATCGCTGTCGCGGCGCAGCAGGCTCACCGAGGCCATCGCGAACGTCTCCTGCACCCGCCCGAGCAGGGCAGGCAGCGCCTGGTCGCCGCGCAGCAGGCTCCCGGCCAGGGTCGATAGGGTCTCGGCTTCGGCGGTGGCCCGGGCGGCTTCGCGGGTGCGGCGGGCGGCGAGGTCGACCACCGAGCTGACCAGGGCCGCGACCAGGACGAACACGACCAGGGCGAGGACGTCGTCGGCGTTGCGGATCGTCAGGCTGTGGAAGGGGGCGGTGAAGTAGAAGTTCAGCAGCAGCGAACCGGCCAGCGCGGTAGCCAGCGCCGGGTAGATGCCGCCGACCAGGGACACGACGACCACCACGGTCAGGTAGAGCAGCAGGTCGCTGGTCAGCGCGGTATGACCGCGTAGCGCTGCCAGCAGCGGGGTCAACCCGCCTAGCAGCGCCGCGCCGACCACGGCGCCGGTCAGCCGCCGCCGAATAGTGAGCCCTCGGGTGAGCCGGGGCAGGACACGGCCTCGGCCGATGTAGTCGTGGCTGACCATGTGCACGTCGATGGGACCGGACAGCCGGGTAACGGTCTGCCCGGTGCCGGGCCCGGTCAATGCGGCTGCCAGCGGTCGTCGCCTGCTGGCGCCGAGCACGATCTGGGTGGCGTTGTGGGCCCGGGCGAATTCCAGCAGCGCCTCGGGGATCTTGTCCCCGACCACTGAGTGGTAGCTGCCACCGACGGACTCGACCAGGACCCGCTGCGCGGCGCTGCTGGCACCGGACAGCCCGTCGCTGCGTGAGATGTGCAGGGCGAGCAGCTCGCCGCCGGTGGCACGGGCGGCGATCCTGGCCGCCCGGCGGATCAGCGTGTCGCCTTCCGGACCGCCGGTGAGGGCGACGACGACCCGCTCTCGGGTTTCCCAGGTCTGGCTGATGCCGTGCTGCTCGCGGTAGCGCTGCAGGCCTTCATCAACCGAGTCCGCGAGCCAGAGCAGGGCGAGCTCGCGCAAGGCGGTCAGGTTGCCGGCCCGGAAGTAGTTGCCGAGCGCGGCGTCGACCTTCTCGGCCGCGTAGATGTTGCCGTGAGCCATCCGGCGGCGCAGCGCTTCGGGGCTCATGTCGACCAGCTCGACCTGGTCCGCGGCCCGCACGACCGAGTCCGGGACCGTCTCCCGCTGGGGGATGCCGGTGATCGTCTCGACGACGTCGTTGACCGACTCCAGGTGCTGGACGTTGACGGTGCTGACCACGTCGATGCCGGCTTCGAGGATCAGCTCGACGTCCTGCCAACGCTTGTCCCGGGCAGAGCCCGGGATGTTGGTGTGAGCGAGCTCGTCGACCAGCGCGACCTGCGGCCGGCGGGCGAGCACCGCGTCGACGTCCATCTCCTCAAAGCTCGAATCCCGGTAGCTGACCTTTTTGCGGGACACGACCTCGAGCCCGGCGAGCTTGTCGGCGGTATGCGGCCGGTTGTGGGTCTCGACATAACCAACGACAACATCCGTGCCGCGTCGGGCTCGGCGCTGCCCCTCGTCGAGCATCGCGAACGTCTTGCCGACCCCCGGGGCCGCGCCGAGGTAGACCCGCAGCTGGCCTCTTCTCACGTCCCACCTGCCTTCCGGGCTCGCACGCGGTGCCCTGCTGGCGCTACTTGGCCCGGTAGGGGTAGGCGGCGTCGAGGTCGAGGTTGACCTGCAGGACGTTGACGGTGGGCTCGCCCAGGAAGCCCAGGCCCCGGCCGGAGGTGCGCTTGGCGACCACCGCGAGCACCTGCGCCGGGCTGACCGCGCGGGCCTTCGCGATCCGCGGCGCCTGCATTCGGGCGTAGGCGGGTGAGATGCTCGGGTCCAGACCGGACCCGGAGGCGGTGACCGCGTCGGCCGGGACCATCGGGCGGGTCGGCGCGTTGCCCCGGATGGGGACGCTTTGTCCTGCGGTGTAGTCCTCGCCGAACTTGCCGCACTGCACCGGCACCCCGTGATAGCTCGCGAGGAACGGCTTTGCCGGGCAGGCCTCGTTGACGCTGACCACCCGGGTGATCGGCCCGTGGTAGCCGGGTCCGGCGTAGAACACCGACAGCACCGCACCGACCCCGCCCGGGGTGCAGAACGGCCGGGACCCGTCGACGCCTTCGAGCTGGCCGACGGCGGCGCTGCGGCTGCAGACCAGGCTCAGTAGCGACTGCTTGCCGGTGTCGTCCTTCTTGGCCGGGTCGGGCAGGGTGTCGACGACCGACTCCGGACCGAGGTTCGACGCTGCGGAGGAGGTCGGGTCGTAGCCGGTGGCGCCGGTACCGGCAGCGGACGGACGCGACTGCAGGTACTGCACCAGGGCGTTGTCCTTGGCGTCGGTGAACGCCTGGCCGATCATCCGTGAGCCGACGACTGTCCCGCCGCGGGTGATCAGCGAGCCGTCCGCCCGGGACTTCAGGCCGGGCACCTGGGCGACGGCGGTGACGGCCAGCGGGTAGAGCACGCCGAACACGACGGTGAACAGGAGCAGGATGCGCAGGGCGGCGGCGTACTGCCGAGCCGAGGAGCTAACGCGGGCCATGGTTACCGGATCCCTGGGATGAACTGAATAATCAGGTCGATGATTTTGATGCCGATGAACGGTGCCACCAGGCCGCCGACGCCGTAGATGAGGATGTTGCGGCGCAGCATCTGCGAGGCGCTGCTGGGGGTGTAGCGCACACCGCGCAGCGCCAGCGGGATCAGCCCGATGATGATGAGCGCGTTGAAGATGACCGCCGACAGGATGGCCGACTGCGGCGAGTGCAGCCGCATGATGTTGAGCGTGTCCAGGCCGCTGTAGACACTCGCGAACATCGCCGGGATGATCGCGAAGTACTTCGCGACGTCGTTGGCGATCGAGAACGTCGTCAGGCTGCCGCGAGTGATGAGCAGCTGCTTGCCGATCTCGACGATCTCGATGAGCTTGGTCGGGTTGGAGTCGAGGTCGACCATGTTGCCGGCCTCCTTGGCCGCCGACGTCCCCGAGTTCATCGCTACGCCGACGTCGGCCTGGGCCAGGGCCGGGGCGTCGTTCGTGCCGTCGCCGGTCATCGCGACGAGCTTGCCGCCCTCCTGCTCCTTGCGGATGAGGGCCATCTTGTCCTCGGGCTTGGCTTCGGCGAGGAAGTCGTCGACGCCCGCTTCGTCGGCGATGGCCTTGGCGGTCAGCGGGTTGTCCCCGGTGATCATCACCGTGCGGATCCCCATGGCGCGCAGCTCGTCGAAGCGCTCCCGCATGCCGGCCTTGACGATGTCGGTCAGGGCGATGACGCCGAGCACCCGGGCTGTCCCGGCGCTGCTCTCGGCGACCACCAGAGGGGTGCCTCCGCTGTTGGAGACACTGTCGACGATCTGCTCGGTATCAGCGGGCACCGTCCCGCCCTGCTCGCGTACCCAGGCGGTAACCGACGCGGCCGCGCCTTTGCGTACCTGGCGGGCGGGGTGGCCGTTGGTAGGCAGGTCGACCCCGCTCATCCGGGTCGCAGCGCTGAACGGCACGAAGTCGGCGTGGGCGAGTTCGCCGGCAGCCCGCTCGCGAAGGCCGTAGTCGTTCTTGGCGAGCACGACGATGCTGCGTCCCTCGGGCGTCTCGTCCGACAGCGACGACAGCTGCGCGGCGTCGGCCAGCTCGGCTGGGCTCACACCGGCGACCGGCGTGAAGGCACTGGCCTGCCGGTTGCCCAAGGTGATGGTGCCGGTCTTGTCCAGCAGCAGCGTGTCGACGTCGCCGGCTGCCTCCACCGCCCGGCCTGACATGGCCAGCACGTTGCGCTGCACTAGCCGGTCCATCCCGGCGATTCCGATCGCTGACAGCAGGGCCCCGATCGTGGTCGGGATGAGGCAGACCAGCAGCGAGACCAGCACGATCCCGGTCACCCCGTTGTGCCCCAGCGCTGAGGTGTCGGGCAGCCCGGGCTGCTGGCCCTTGGAGAAGATCGCCAGCGGCTGCAGCGTGGCGACCGCCAGCAGGAAGATGATGGTCAGCGACGCGAGCAGGATGTTGAGCGCGATCTCGTTGGGCGTCTTCTGCCGGCTCGCCCCCTCGACCAGGGCGATCATCCGGTCGATGAAGCTCTCACCGGGCTTCTGGGTGATGCGCACGACGATCCGGTCCGAGAGCACCTTGGTGCCGCCGGTGACGCTTGACCGGTCACCGCCGGACTCGCGGATCACCGGTGCCGACTCGCCGGTGATGGCCGACTCGTCGACGCTCGCGACCCCGTCGACCACTTCGCCGTCGCCGGGGATCGTGTCCCCCGGCTCACAGACAACGACGTCGCCCTGGGCCAGCTGCGGGGCCGGCACCGGCTCCTCCCGCAGCGCGCCGGCCGCCTTCCCAGGCGACCAGCCGACCAGCCGGCGCGCCATGGTGTCGGTCTTGGCTCGGCGCAGCGCATCGGCCTGCGCCTTGCCGCGGCCCTCCGCGACGGCTTCGGCGAGGTTCGCGAAGATCACGGTGAGCCAGAGCCAGACGGCGATCTGGATGGCGAAGCTGGTGTGGTCGCGGATTGCCAGCACGGTGGTGAACACCGAGCCGATCTCAACGATGAACATGACCGGGTTCTTGTACAGCGTCGCCGGATTCAGCTTCTTGACCGCGTCCGGAAGCGAACGCAGCAGCTGTCCGGGGTCGAGCAGGCCGCCCCCGACGCGCTGCGGGCGCTCACCCGAGCCGCCGGTGGCTGCCGAATGGGAACCGCCAGCCTCGAAGGTGGTCGTCGGCATCGGCGTTGTAGAGGACATCAGTGCAGCCCTTCCGCGAGCGGTCCCAGTGCCAGCGCCGGGAAGTAGGTCAGCGCGACGACGATGACGGTCACGCCGGTCAGCAGGCCGATGAACAGCGGCCGGTGGGTGGGCAGCGTCCCGGCCGAGGCGGGGACCGGTCGCTGCCTGGCGAGCGACCCGGCCAGGCCGAGGACGAAGACCATCGGCAGCAGCCGGCCGAGCAGCATGACGACACCGAGCGCAGTGTTGTACCAGGCGGTGTTGACGGTGATCCCGGCGAATGCCGAGCCGTTGTTGTTGGCCGCCGAGGTAAACGCGTACAGCACCTCGGACAGCCCGTGCGGCCCGGAGTTGAGCATCCCCGCACGCTCGCCGGGCAGCGCCATGGCCAGTCCGGTACCGACCAGCACCAGGGTCGGGGTGGTCAGCAGGTAGAGGGATGCGAACTTGACCTCTCGGCCGGCGATCTTCTTGCCGAGGTACTCGGGGGTTCGGCCGACCATGAGCCCGGCGATGAACACGCTGAGCACCGCCAGGACGAGGATGCCGTACAGCCCCGAGCCGGTGCCGCCGGGGGCGACCTCCCCGTACATCATGTTCAGCAGCGTCCCGGCCCCGCCGAAGCTGGTGTAGGAGTCGTGGAAGCTGTCCACCGCGCCGGTCGAGGTGGCCGTCGTCGCGCTCGCGAACGCAGCAGAGTCAGGCACCCCGAAACGGGCCTCGGTCCCTTCTGTTGCCGCGCCGACAGCCGTCGGCACGGTCCCGTGATGCGCCCCCTGGGAGCCGGTGATGATGAACGTGCTGGCCAGCAGGATCAGGCCCATCACCGCGACGATCGCCAGTCCCTGGCGCTTGTCGCCGACCATCCGACCGAAGGTGCGCGGCAGGGAGAACCCGATGGCGAGGATCAGGTAGATCTGCAGCCAGTTCGTGTACACGGTCGGGTTCTCGAACGGGTGGGACGAGTTCGCGTTGTAGGGGCCGCCACCGTTGGTGCCGAACTCCTTGATCGCCTCCTGGCCCGCGAACGGGCCGCCGGTGATGGTCTGTGACAGCCCGGACGGGCCGGTGACCGTCCGGTAGGAGTGCCAGGTCTGGATCGCCCCGCCGCCGATGAACACGATCGCGACCACGAACGAGACCGGCAGCAGGATCCGGATGCAGATCCGGGTCAGGTCGACCCAGAAATTGCCGAGCCGATCGGTGCGGTGCCGGGCGAAGCCGCGGACCAGCGCGATCGCGACGGAGATCCCGACCGCGGCTGAGGCGAAGTTCTGGACCGTGAGCCCAGCGGCCTGCACGGCGTAGCCCAGCGCGGACTCACCGGAGTAGGACTGCCAGTTGGTGTTGGTGACGAAGCTCGCGGCGGTGTTGAACGCCTGCCCCGGCGGCATCTGCGGGACGCCGTACGGGTGGCCGAACAGGTGCAGCTGCTGCACCCGCAGGAAGGCGTAGAGCGCGAGCACCGACACGACGGAGAACGCCAGCACGCTGCGCAGGTAGACGGACCAGGTCTGGTCGGCGTCCGGGTCGACGCCGGTGACGCGGTAGACCGCCCGCTCCACCGCCAGGTGCTTGTCGCTCTGCACGACCCGGGCCATGTAATCGCCAAACGGCCGGTAGGTCGCGACCAGCGCGACGACCAGGGTCGCGATGAACAGGATGCCCGCGGTTGTCGTGTTCACTGCGGCCACTTGTACTCGTTGCGTACCTGCACCAGGAAGGCGAGGGCGGACAGCAGCGCCAGGGCGAGCAGGCTCATCAGAACCTTTCCGGGAACAGCAACGCCACGACCAGGAACACCGTCAGGGCGACGGCGAGGACAAGCTCGGCGAGGTTCTCGATGCTCACAGGTGCTCGACCCCCCGCACGATGAGCGCCAGCACCGCGAACACGACGACCGTGAGCAGCACATACAGCACGTCAGTCACAAGACCTCCTCTGCCGACCGGCGCCCCGGCGGCCGGTCAGAGCACCCGCCGATCGGGGGCACACCCGAAATGCAACCCCTGCAGCAAGCCGAGCAGGCAGATCCTGACGGAACCCTCACGGGGTCCTCACGGTTTCCTAACACCCCAGTCGCGCGGGCGGGGAGCACTCGTGGAGCTGCCCGAGGCCGGCCCGCGAGGACCTGACCAGGAAACTCTGGCACTTTTGCGGCAGACGCGGCACCGGCCGCCCTGGCGCCCATTGCACGTGCGGCCGAGCCGGCCCTCGCCCGCGCACCCACCTCACGCCACGCGACGTACCCCGCGGGCCAGGGCGACGCCGAGCTGGTCGGCGAGGGCGACAGCCACCTGCCGTTGCTCGAGTGTGGGACGTGCGTGGGCAGTTGAGGTCATCAGAAACCGGCCCTGCAGCAGGTCGCCGGCTTCCACCAGCAGCTCGACGTCGCTCTCGGGTGGCAAGCCCTGAGCCGCTACGTCCCAGGCTCGGCTACCGAGCAGGATCTGACCGTCGCGCTGCAACTGCGCCGGAGCGCCGAGACCAGCGATCCCCGCCTGGAACCGGCACGAGCGAAGCGACAGCAGCTCGACGAGCCTGCCGGTGACCTCCGCGACAGCAGCAGAAGGTGAATGTCCCGCCATTACAGCTTCGGCATTGGCGTGGATCCCGCTGAGGTAGGCCGCCCGGCTCGTCGCTGCCGCCTGCTGGCGGCGTCCCCAGAGGGCAATCTCGGTGACGGCGACGCTGATGGCGAGCAGCAAGACGGTGGTCTCGATGTCTGAGCGTCGAGTAATGCTGAAGTGCTCGTAGGGCGAGGTAAGGAAGAAGTCAAACCACACCGCAGACGACAGTCCCGCGACCATGCCAGCCAACCGGTTTCCGTCCGCGGCGACGGCCACGACGATCAACACCAGCACCAACGCGGCGTCGGTGTTGGCGAAGCCGTTTCGAAACGGGACGAGGACCACCGTCATCGCCAAGGGGGCCATCAGCCCAACCAGGACTGCGACGCGGTCCCTACTCAGCCGTCGATGGTTCTGCACATC
>JAABVA010002625.1_pt1 | contig 17681 bp, 16 predicted proteins | sample 5560331 | NCBI WGS metagenome assembly JAABVA01 (sample SAMN12812661, study PRJNA571458) | rock metagenome | isolation source: Antarctica rocks | place: Antarctica: Victoria Land, Mt New Zealand sud | collected 2016-01-07 | reverse complement strand
TTGGCTCTCCAGTCCAACTCGCACCCCGTTCCTCAGTTCCGCTGAGAAACAGGGTAGAGTCCGCTCTGCCCAGAGGTGGGTCAAAACAAACCGCCAGAGTGGGCCAAATCAGAATGCCAAAATCAACTGTTGCTCGCCACCAACGCGCGCCGCGCACATGCTTTGCAAATAGAAGAAAGTACACGAGAATCGCTGCCATCCCGGTCACGTAGTGAAACCAGAGAAAACCAGCGAGCGATGGCGGCTTACGCAAGCCTAGGCTATGCAATGCATTTAGGCTCCGAGGCGCAAATCGCTGAGCATACAAAAGCAGGAGTTGAAGTAGCCCTCCGGACCCGGGATGTATGTGGAGCAACGGGGCCAACTCGAGAATGGCTGTGTTGACCGTGATGCCAACCAGACCGGCAGCAAGCATCCCAGGCAGGCCAGGACCGTAGGGAGGCAAGAAGCGGTTTTGCATCAAGGACCTTTCAACGTGAGTTCCGGTTTGCAAAAATGAGACTGGGCGAGCCCTCTGTTTGATCGTGCGTCTATTTAGCTCGTCGTGGGACCAGACCGCAATTGGCTCTCGGACAAAGGTCGAGCACGGCACCCTCCCCGTCCTTTAGCGTCTTCATGTCTCTCCAAGAGCTGAGTGCATGTGACTAGAAAAGCTTGCCCCAGATTGACGCGCTCGTCATCCTGGGGCCTGATCAGCTGCGGGTACGGCTACGCCTGATCGTGCTTCTTATTCGCGGCGGCCGTTCTCGGATTCTCTCAGGGCCTGAACCAGCACGGGAGTGTTTGAATCGAGAGGAGTGACGAGCAGATACCGTTTCGGGTGGTCCTGCTCTCCGTCGTCATCGCTTGTAACCACATGCTTCAGCGGCCCAATCGCCTGGGCGATAGCGGCGCCGTCCATCATCGTGGTCAGCATGGCAAGCTTTACCTTGTCCCGGAAGGGAGCTCTTGGGCTGTCCACGAGATAGAGGATGTAGTCCGTCTTCGGCTGTAAACCGGAGGCCGCAATTTCCAGCAGGTCGAGGATGCCTTGTGAGTCGACCCCGACTGTCGCTCGAGCCCTGGGCAGCGGTGAGTCATGAGGAGCGATCATACGGATCCGGTTGGTCTCTCGCACTTCGCCGAGAGACTCAAGATTCTCCGCACCTTCGCTGGGCGCTGCGTCAGGGACATAAACCAGAGCCTGGCTCGTCTGACCGATCGGGATGGTCGCGATCACCTTATTGGTGAGAGTATCGATGGCCTGGGTTGCTCCACCGTTCTCAAGCGCGACGTACACCCGGCTTCCGTCACCCGAGGGCCAAATGCCATGGGGAAGTGGGCCTACGGGAATGGTGGCGACGAGCTGAGGGCTTTCGCCACGCGTGTAGACCTTCACCTGGTTGAGCCCGCCCACGGTGACATAGGCGAACTTGCCCCTCTTGTTGTCGACGAGGTTGACGTGGTTGGTGATGGGGCCCGTTTCCAGCAGCGCGATCTGACTAAACGGCGGCTTGGCACTGAAGACCTGCGTCTTGCCTGAATCCTTCAGGCAGATCCAGACCTCCAGGCCATCGGCGGATACGGCGATGTTGGGAGAGAAAGTGGTCGCTTGCGGAACTCTTGCAATGATCTGGTACGTTGCCGTATCGACCACGTCCACTTCAGGGGTGAAGCTGGAGCAGATAAACGCGTACTTTCCGTCCGGGCTGAACATGATCATTCCGGGTCCGTTCGCGACCGGGACGCGACGGATCTCCTTCATCGTGTTCGGGTCAGCAATGGAGATGTAGTCCAGGCCGCGGACGGTGATCCAGACCTGCGATCCATCCGGTGTGTAGAACGCCTCGTGCGGCGAACGACCCACGTAGAGCGTTCCTTTGACCTTGTTCGTGTTCGTGTCAATAAAGGTAACCGAGTTAGAGCCCACCGAGACGACTACCAGCGTCTTGTGGTCTGGAGAGTAGCCCATGCCGTGCACCAGCAAGGCCCCCTTGTAGAGCGGGCTGATGTTCTTCGGCAGCGTGTCTCCAAGGGGAATAACTCCGAGGAGTTTATTCTGTAAAGGATCAATAACGGACACGGTATTCGAGGTCTGATCCGCAGTGTAGACGCGATCGCGGCTGGAGACAGAGGGACCATTCTGGGGAACCTGGGCTACCGCGAAGGTTGCGGTGAGACAGAGGGGTGCGATGAAGCTCTTATTCATTACTTCTCCTTTGGGGCCTGTGCTGATGGGGTCTTTGTCGGTGGTGCCGCGTTGTGGTCCACGGTCTGCTTGAGGTACAACTTCATGAGGTCGATCTCTGAGGACTGATCCGCGAGGATCTCCTGCGCCAGTCTTCTAGCCGCTGGATCTTTCCCACACAGCAGTTCGGCCTTGGCCATCTCCAGGGCCGCCTCGTGGTGCGGAATCATCAACTTCATGAAGTCGGAATCGAACTCGCCTGTCGTGGCGACGGTCGCCATGGACTCATGCATGTGCATCATGCTGGCACTGAGCATCTCCGAACAGGACGGAGCGTGTTTGGCTGTCTGCTGGCGACCATGCTTTACAGCCCCCATCGTGGTCACAGCGATCGCGAAGCTGGCAAGAAGTAGAGAGCGAATAACCATGAAACTCCTTCAAAGGGCATGGTGAGAAAGAACCGTTCAGGTAAGAGATCGAAGCACGCTGACAGCGAGCGTCTGTTCTTCAGTACGCGGCAAATTACCGACGATAAAGATGGTGTACGTTCCGGAGTCATCTCTGGTGACCTCAAAGTGCTGCTCCTCGTTGGTCCGGGACAAGTGAAAGAGACTGGATGCCATCATGTGATGCCAAAGGTCTTCGTGGTGCGGAAGAAGGTAGAGAGAGAGCCGCTGATCCCCATTCCCGTAGACCAGATGAACGTACGTTCTCTTCGCGAGGCGACAGTCGCGTGCTTTCAGGAGGCTGTATCCCGGCACGGTAAGACGCTCGAAGCCGTCCTCTTTGTTGAGGCGGCTGGCCAGATAGGACCGGATCTCAGGCTCGGTCGTCTTCCACCCGCTTTTTGGAATCGCTTTCACCAGATCATCGACATGATCCTTACCCGCAGCCCGGAAGTACATCGCGCTTCTCTGATTCGCCACTACGACCCCTCCCATGATTAGGAGGACGGCAAAGCTGGCGACAAGAGCTGTTACCCAGACAGGCCTTCTCAGATTCCGGAGACCCGTGCGTGTTTGTTGAATGTGCGACATTGTCGCCACACGTATTGCCGTCGCGTTGAGAGGTTCGGATTCCACGGCAGAACGAATGGCCTGATCGAGCTCCTGCTGCTGAAGGAGGAAGCTTCTACAAAAGACACACGTGGAAAGGTGCTGTTCCATTTCGGCGGCGTGTTCCGATTCGAGTTCGCCACTCAAGTGCAGCGGAGCCATGCGCTGAACGTTTTCACAAGTCATGGCGCTTCCTTTCTGCCTTGAGAGGCCGCGGTCCTGCGTTGAACCTGCGCTGTGGAGCAAAGAGCGTTGCGCACCTCGGTGCGGGCCCTGCTCAAACGGGACATTACCGTTCCTATGGGGGTTCCCAGGATGGAGCTGATCTCCTTGCAGGTGAAACCTTCCACAGCGGCCAGCATAAGTACCGCGCGTTGTTCGGTTGATAGGGAGTCGATGGCGGCGAGCACATCCGAATGCGCGATTGTGCGTTCCATCGGAACTTCTACGATCATGTGGTCCAGATCGTAGCCGTCCCGCACTTCCAGGATCGGCAGCTTCAGATCATGCTGTCGGTTTCCGCTGATCACTCTAAACATGATCTTGAAAAGCCAGGCTCTGCAATTAGTCGCCCGCTTGAATTGATGGAAGGAGCGCCAGGCGGAGAGAAAGGTCTCCTGAACAGCATCCTGAGCAGCGGCAGGTTGCCCCAGTACACGTTGAGCGACGCGCAACAGAACCTCTGTGTGAACCAGCGCTACACACTCAAACTCGAGTTGTTCCAAGGAATCGAAGCCCACAAGAATGCCTTTACCCGGCAGCGGAGCATAGATCCCCAGCTGCCGGGCACCTCCTCGCTGCTACGGGGCTGGTGTGAGAGCTTGACCACTCACTACATCGCCGACGGAAAAGGTACTCTTTGTGCTTCCGGTATGGCCGTCATTGTCGGTGACCTTCGACGTAATGGTCACCGAGTGCTTGCCCTCTGGAAGCATCAAAGCGCCTCCAACTACCCAGTCGGCGGTCGTCCGGATTGCGCCGCTATCGTCGACTTCGTTGCCGGCGATATCAAAAAGAGGAGCGAGGTTGACACCAGCATGTACGATGTTCCCATTCGGCTGTCGCAGGTCAACATCGAACGACACATCGAGGCCGGGGAAGTTGCGATTTGGTCCGCCCTTTGGAATCTGCGTTGGGTCGAAGATCAGACCCACCGGGATAGAGGGATTGGGTGGAACTCCTTCGCGGAGACCATTGACGCTCGCCGCGATCCCGGCATGTCGGCGGTCAAGAGCCGACACCTGGATAAAGAATAGGGCGCCATTGGTGGTCGTGAGTGAGTTATCGGTCGGTCCTATTGCGATGGACGTAGGAACGCGTGGTGCGATCATCGAGACCTCCGGTCCCAGATCATCGCTTCCGGCACTTACGCCATGGAACGACGAGGGTGGCGGAGTTAGAAGTTCGCCCGATGTCTGGCTGTGGTCTACGTCGAGAGTAACTCTATCGAGTCCAATTCGCCCTTCGTTGTCGATCGCCGCCACAGTCAGCGTGACCTTCTCCACCTCCGGACGAAGAGACTCGAGCACGTGCCAGCCCAGCCATGTGGTAACGCCTTTACCCGGAGTATCGTCACTTCCCGCGATGTTGAACGCCGATGCCAGGTTTTGGTAAGCGGGCAGAACACGCCCGTCAGGGTTGATCAGATCGGCATCAATAAAGAAGAAAAGTCCGGGGACGTTCAGGTTCCGTTTGCCTGCCAGGAGACGATTCACATCTCGGATGCCGAGAACCGGCGGGGCCTCGGTAGCTTCATTCACAGAAAAGCGATTTCTATCGCGTTCAACCAGCTCAAGCGTGACGATGAAGTTGGCCCCGTTAGTGCTGCCGGCTCCTTGTCTCGACTGTCCTGGTGCAAGTTTGGCGTCGGCAAGGGGAGAGGTGATGCGAACGATTGGTAAAAGAAGAGAGAGCCCCTGGCAGCGATAACGGTGCAGGATCTCGTTGTAAAGCCGTTCGTTTGGCGCCCTTCGCTCGAAACGGTTGTCGTTCGCATCGCAGCCTGGAGAGGCCCCGTCTTGATCGTTGTTGGTTGCGAACGCATGGCCGGGGATGAGGGAACCGACCAACACGGTAAAAGCGAGAGCAAGGGCGCGCTTCATAAGAGACCTGTTGGATTTCGAAGTCACGCGTCCTGGGAGAACCCGTGCTTCTCTATAAGGATGAGCACGGAACATTTCATCCGTTACGTGCTCAAATCTTTTCAGGCCCCTTCAGGCGAGTGATGTGAGCCTGCAATACGAGCTCCCGTACCTCATCAGCCCTGCTGCTTTGCTTGCGGCGGCTACTCTCGGCCCTCTTCCCTCGGCGGTCTTGCTACGCGAACTGACGCTCTAGGCAGATTCGCTCATGGTGCCGCTGCTGATTGCTACAGCGGGCGCCACGATCACAGCCCGGCGATGCGAGGTGCGCTCCATCTATTCCGCTCGGGTAGAGGGTCGAATAGACCAGTAGAAGCGTATCTGTCTCGACCGCAAATGTCTCTTCGGTTCTCGATGTGCTCCTCGCCTGACAGATCGCAACAACAAATGAAAATCAGCATGCATCTCAACGAGCATGCAGCCGCCGGCCGGGCGAGGAACACCCTCGCGCTGAAGAATGGCTCGCCCAATCGATGTCTGATACGCGTTTAGCAAAAAGGGGATCGCCTCACATGTTCGATGGTTTCTCGCTTCCGGTCCTGATGGTGATTTTCGCTGCGGCTGCTGGCATTGTATGGGCAGCCGGAGTATGGCTGTCGGACACCACAGACACCATCTCCAGCCGGTTTCACCTTGGCCAGGCAATCGGTGGCATCATCCTTTTGGCGATTGGCACCAACCTCCCTGAGATTGCCATCACGGTCAGCGCTGCGCTGAGACACAACCTTGGTATCGCTATTGGCAACCTGCTCGGCGGGATCGCTATACAGACTGTGGTCCTGGTTGCGCTTGACGTGGCCGTTCGCGGCGACAAGCCACTCACTTATAGAGCAGCCTCCCTTGTCCTCGCTCTCGAGGCCGCGCTCGTCACGCTTGTACTCGCCATTGCCATGTTAGGGACGCAACTCTCGCCCCGGCTCGTGTTCTGGCGCATCACCCCCCAGAACATCGCAATCGTCTTGGTGTGGATTACGGGTCTCTGGCTCCTCAAATCGGCCCCTGTGTGGATGCCGTGGCAGCTCAAAAGCGGTGACAAAGATGCCAAGCCGGCTGGACATTCGCAACAGATCAAAGACCAGCATGCCGGGAGCACCTCGAAGGTGTTGGTGAAGTTCGCTGCTGCTTGTATCGCGACCCTAGGCGCGGGTGTCGCTCTGGAGGAAAGTGGAAATGCCCTTGCGGGTCATTTCGGAATAAGCGGTGTCCTGTTTGGAGCAACGGTGCTTGCGGCTTCGACCTCGATCCCGGAACTGGCCACGGGCATCACGTCCATTCGCATGGGCGACTACCAACTGGCGGCGTCAGACATCTTCGGCGGTAATGCCTTTCTCCCGGTACTGTTTCTCGTAGCTAGCTTGATCTCCGGAGAGGCGGTTCTACCTCTTGCACAGAAGACGGATGTCTACCTGGCGGCACTGGGGATCGCCGTAACAGCGATCTACATGTTTGGCCTCATTCTCCGATCTTCACGACGTTTCGCGCGTATGGGTATCGACTCTTGGCTGGTTCTACTGACGTATGCAATGGGTATGGCAGGATTGATTTACGTCCACAATGGACGCTGACTTCGACCATCATTCCCGGGCGGCGTCCTGCACCAGGTTCGCTTGAAATGTCTGATGGAGGGAATACGAATGAAGCGATGGTTTAGCTCCGCATGGGTTGCCCTGATCGCGTGTTCGGGAGCATTCGCGCAGGTGTACCGAGTCGCACAGTCCATTCCGCTCGGTGGCGACGGCGCCTGGGACTATCTCAAGGCTGATTCGGAAGCGAGACGGCTTTATGTATCGCACTCTGGCGAAGTTCTTGTCCTAGACCTCGACACACGGAAAGTGGTGGGGAAGCTCACGGGCTTTGGCTTCATCCACGGCATTGTGATCGTTAAAGAGTTGCAAACAGGTTTCCTGAGCGACGGTCAGAAAAACGAAGTGATCGCCTTTGATCCCTCCACGCTCACCATTAAGGGCAGGATCAAAACTTCAGCAAACCCGAACAGTATGGCCTACGACGCAGCTTCAGGGCGCCTGTTTGTTGGTCATACGCCGAGTAAATCCATGACTGTCATTCGCACGTCCTCCCGTGAGATCGAAAAGATCTTTCCCTTGGGCGGTATTCCCGAATTCCCCGTCAGCGACACAGGGGGTAATGTTTATGTGAACATCGACGACACGAGTGAATCGTGCAGATCGACGCGAGATCGCTAGCAATCAAAGCGCGATGGCCGCTCAAGCCCTGCCAGTTTCCTTCCGGGCTCGCTCTCGATGCGCAGAAGCACAGGCTCTTTGCCGCGTGTGACAACAGACTATTGGCAGTGGTGGATGCGGCAACGGGAAAGCTGATTTCGACCGTCTCTATCGGCAAAGGCCCGGATGCGGCGGGCTTCGATTCAAACACTAGGGTCGCTTTTTCGTCGAACGGCGATGGAACGCTTACCGTGATAGGAGAGCGAGGGGCTGGCTATGCCGTCATTCAAGATCTGAAGACAGAAAGTGGAGCGCGAACGATGGCGCTTGATACCAAGAACGGCTCTGTCTACCTCTCCGCCGCGGTACTCGGGCCTCCTCCTATGCCGGCACCGAACAACCGTAACCCGCCCAAACACCCCACAGCCGTTGCGGGGACCTTCCATGTGCTCGTAGCAAGTCCGGCTGCATCTCGGGAATCTCCAAACTGACTGACCGTGGGGCAGCGTAGTCTCGACCCGCTCCACGCTCGAGTTGAACGGGTCGGCTATCTTCGGTATCGATCCCGGGTTAAACGGTAGTGATTTGGGCGATGGGGTTCGCTTTGAACGCACACGGAGCATGATGCTGCTGATAATTCCTACTTTCCAGTAGGAGATCCGTTGTCTGGTTTCCGGTTGAACCTTGCCCGATCCGAGTCTGTCGATTCGTTGCGGTACCTGGCCCGCTGGATTCCCGTTCCAGCGCTCGTTGGCGTCCTTGAATTGTGCGACCGAGGTTCGTGATAGCCACGAGTGCTTATCGTGCTGCTTCCACTTGCAGGCTTGGGTGTGGGTTGCCTGTATAAGTACCTGGGGAGCGCCGTAGAAGCGGGCAGCAAACTGATTCTGGAAGAAACGTCTTAGAGCAAATTGGCTAGTTCGCACTCATCTGCATCTGGTGCGTCTTGTAGTCATTCTCGATGCTTGTGCGCCGGACTACCGTCAGACCATCGCTCCCGAGGAGGAACGTGGTTCCGGTCTCGTTGTTTACGACGCGGTGCTTGACCGATTTGACCGTGGTCAGCAGTGTTGGGTAGGAGGGGGTCGAGATGTCAACCACCTGGTGATCCCGGGGCACGGCACGGACGTAGTTGTACGGTTCATTGACTGCCAGAAAGCCCGTCTCTCCGAGCGGTTCTGTTTGTCCCGGATCCAGTAGCGCTGAAACCATACGAATGGAGGGACTCTTCGGTTTCGCGAGATCGAGAACCGCTACACCCTTCCCGTCACGAAAGCGTATCAGCTCCGCACGGTCGTCGAGGAAACGAACGAAGTCAAATGGGCCACTCACCGTCAGCGGCGTGGTCGTGACGGTTTTGATTCGGCTGGGGTCTGTAACGTCGAAAACGGCAAGACGGGTGCCTTGCTGCTGCTCGACATAGAGGTAGGTGCTGCCGGCGTCATCGGCGTGAAGGAAGAAGCTATTGCCTCCCAGTTGAGCCGCCTCAGGCAGATTGCGGGGCTCCATCACTACAATCTCCCCGGATTTCGAACGAAGCTGTGCATGGCTCGCGAGGGGAGCAATGAGAGCGGTGAGGCCGAAGACCGTTGTAGCGAGCGTCCTTGCAATTGGTTTGTTCATCATGTTTCTCCTTGTCGAAATCCAGTTTGCTGCCGTGACTGGCTCCCGGTCCAAGTAGAAGTCGTGATGCCGTATAAGCACCTTTATGAGCGCGCCTCCTGATCAAGCTTTCGCTTATGCCGCATAACAATTAGCGAATTCCGTCCCCTCGAACGAGAGCCTAGCCTTGAGTTCAAGGAAATCAAGAGATGAACGCACGGCACAGCACAACCAAGACAATCGTGATCATTGGAGGTGGTGTGAGCGGGGCACTCACCGCGTACCACCTGGTCCGACAGCATGTAGACGCGAGTGTAGTTGTGATCGATCCGCGCCCTGAGTTAGGTCTGGGTCTCGCCTATTCCACACCTAGCCTGCGGCACCTCTTGAACGTTCCGGCCGGGAAGATCAGTGGTTTACTGGGGAAACCGAATCACTTCCTGAACTGGCTCCGAAGGAACTCCGACCCAGAAGCCACAGTGGCCACCTTTGCACCTCGAGCGGTGTTTGGCCAATATGTACGCTCACTCCTTGCGGGAGCAAGTGGTCTGACACCGGTGCAGGCCTTGGTCGTAGACCTACAAAAGCAGGGTGCCGGCGCGGTACTGACACTCGACAACGGACGCAGGCTCTGGGCCGACTTTGTCGTGCTCGCCACGGGGAACTTCGATCCGGCCGGACTGCCCGGCGTAGAACGGGGCCGTCAGCAGCGGAGCGTATCGCCACAACGCGTGGCTTCCAGACACGTACAGTGGATTGTCGCCGGATGCGCCCGTCACCCTCATCGGCACCGGTCTCACAGCTGTTGATGTGCTGCTTCGTCTACGAGAGCTTGGCCACCGCGGTCCGATCACCGCAGTTTCCCGTCATGGCATCTTCCCGAACCGTCACGCACCCTATACTCCGACCGACCGGAGCGCGATTCCGAGCGGGACGCCAAAGACCTGTGTCGCTTACCTTCGTGCGTTGCGCGGTTCCATCGCGAGCGGGATGGAGTGGCGGGCGGCGATCGATAGTCTGCGGGCATCAACGAACGATCTGTGGATCTCGCTTCCTCTTACAGAACAGAGACGCTTCCGTCGTCACCTGCAGCGACACTGGGACGTTGTCCGGCACCGAATGGCGCCACCCATTGCCGATCTGATTGAGAAGGAACTCGCAGACGGAACCCTGTTCATTCGCGAAGGGTACCTTGCTAGCGTCCAGGCAGATCAGGCCGGTGCAACGGTGAGCATTCGCACAGCGTGGGGCACAGATCGCTTTGAGACCACGCGTGTCATTAACTGCACCGGGCCGAACATGAACTACCGTGGTGTGGACTCACCGCTGCTCGCCAGCCTCTTCAAGCAAGGTTTGGCGACCTCCGGGCCCTTGGGTGGAGGATTTAACACCACGCGCTCAGGAGCGCTGATCGCGCTGACCGGTGAGGTTTCAGAAACGATGTTCAACCTTGGACCGGGCCGCCTGGGCACGATGCTCGAGTCGATTGCGATTCCTGAAATACGGCAACAGGCGGTTGAAATCGCCTCGCTCCTGGCGGTCCCTTGTGCTCGCCACGAACCCAACCTCAACCTAACCTTGGCATCGCAATACCTAGCCCCGCCCGAGATCGCGATCACGGCGGCGGTATGAGCACACTATGCTAGAAGTGCAAGTGATCAAAGAGAGCCGGTACGGCTCCTTCCTACCCGTGAGGGCTGCAGGATGGGCTACAGTTCTCGGCCTGGTAAGCGGTGTTGCCTGTGTCGGTGTACGTTCCGGTTTCCGGCTTTTACAGTGGGCTCTCGTTGGCCACTCCGGCCTGCTACCGGAAGCCGCTGCAGGACTTTCTCCTCTGCGCCGGCTGAGTGTTCCGATTGTGGGGGCAATCTTCGCAACACTTGTTCTCGGGGCCGCGCGGCGCTGGTCCCGGAGTGCTCCCTTTAAGGAGTACGTAGAAGCCGTACGGTTTGAGGACGGACGGATTCCGTTTGCTTCGACTCTCTGGCGCACCTTGTCTTCCGCCTTCTCGGTAGCAACCGGGGCGGCCGTGGGGCGCGAAGGTTCCATGATCCAGTTCGCCACCGCGGTGACTTCCTGGGTCGGCTCGCGTTCAGGGATCAAAACAACCTCCTTGTCACGGCAAGTAGCTTGCGGTGCGGCCGCTGCGGTAGCGGCTGCTTACCAAGCCCCTTTCGCCGGGATCTTCTTTGCGTTCGAGATCGTGCTGGGCGAGTGGTCTTGGGCTGACGTGCCTGATCTGGCCCTTGCTTCCGCAGCTGGATGGGCGGTCAGCCGCCTTCTGCTAGGCGATGGGCCGCTTTTTCGGATCCATGGGCCCTTGCCGCTTTCAGGCTTGCTCTGGACGGTGCCTCTCGCTCTCGCACTCGGGGCCATCAGCCCCATGTACCAGAAGCTGCTGCGCAGTGTGTCTTTCTTGAAACGGCTGCCCGCCCCTTTGGTATGGGCCGGGGTAGTGGTCGGTGCACTCAGCCTCTCGCAGCCCGCGGTTTGGGGAAACGGAGATGTCGCGCTTTCGACTACGCTCTCCGGCAAACCTCCCCTGCTGGGCATCCTGTCGCTGCTTGTCTTTCGCCTCGCTGCAACAACGGCCTGCGTTGGAACAGGAACTGTCGGCGGTGTGTTCACGCCGACGCTCTTCGCTGGCGCGGCTTTCGGCCTCGTCGGGGCTCATCTCACCCACCTCTCACACCCTATCCTGCTGGCAGTCGTCGGATTGAGCGTCTTTCTGGCAGCTGTAACCCACGCACCCTTCATGGCCGGCCTCATGGCAGTGGAGCTGACAGGGCAATGGCATTTGCTTCCATTGCTCCTGCTGCTCAACCTGCTTGCTGTTCAGGTCGCGAAGCGCATCTCTCCCCAGTCGCTCTATGCCATTGCTACTCCGGTTCCAGAGCAAACCGTTGCTGCATCCTAACCGTCAGTCGAGCTCGGCTGCCAAGGAGAAACCCTTTTGAGCACTTCACTCGCCCCCAGTGCACCGCAGGTTGGTCTGATCATTCGCGAACGCGAGCCCGTCAATTTGGAGTACCCCTTCGACCAGCTTGAAGAATTCCTGACACCGAACGATCTCTTCTATATCCGTAGCCACTTCAAGGCTCCCGTGTTGGATCGCCACGCGTACAAGCTGGCCATCGGTGGCGCGGTGAGAGAGCCCTTCACCATCACGTACGAAGAGCTCCTGGCGATGCCCTCCGTTACGCGTCCGGCCACGTTGGAATGTGCGGGCAATGGCCGCATCTTCCTGGTTCCGCAGGTCAAAGGAGCTCAGTGGCAGTTGGGAGCTGTGAGCACGGCAGAATGGACCGGGGTGCCGCTTACTGCGCTGCTGGAACGGGCCGGTCTCGATCCAAATGCATGCGAGGTGTTGTTCGAAGCAGCAGATACTGGGACGCCAAAGGAAGAGCCAATCCCTCCTGGTGATACCTCGTACGCCCGCAGCCTTGCGATCGGCAAAGCCAAGGACGCGATTATTGCCTACAGGATGAACGGCGAAGAGATCTCAGTCGATCATGGCTTTCCGTTGAGAGCCATTGTTCCCGGCCACTACGGCATGGCGTCAGTCAAGTGGCTCACGCACATCCGCGTGCTCACTGAACCATTCGAGGGCTATTGGCAGACTTCGGACTACGGCTATTGGGACTACGACGAGAACCAGAATCCTATGCGTCGTGCTTTGGGCCAGATGGCAGTCAAGTCGGCCATTGCAAGGCCGCGCACCCGCGAGTTTGTTCCGGCGGGATCGCCGTATCGTGTCTTTGGCGCAGCTTGGGGCAGCGATACGCATATCGAGAAGGTCGAGGTTTCGACCGACGACGGTCAGACCTGGCAACCTGTCCGCTTTCTAGACGAGGCACAGTTCGGAGTCTGGCGTCGATGGGAGTTTGATTGGAGTGCTCCTGAGGAGAAGGGGACCTATGTGCTCAAATCTCGAGCTACGGACGCCCAGGGCAACAGCCAGCCTGAGCATCATGACAAGCGGTTCGGGACCTACGTCATTCACCACACCTTCGGCATCGAGGTCGTCGTTCGCTGATGCTCGAGAACTTCCGGATTCGTGTGTTCCGTGCCGTTGCGCACCACCTCAACTTCAGCCGTGCCGCGGAGGAGTTGCTCCTCACGCAGCCGGCGGTGACGCAGCAGATCAAAGCGCTTGAGGAAGAGTTCGGGGTTCCCCTCTTTGACCGTGGTGGTGGACGTATCTCCCTCACGCAAAGCGGGAAGGCACTTCTGCCGTTTGCGGACCGCATGAAAGGCTTCAGTGAAGAGGCAATCGCCGCCGTAGCAGAGGCCAGCGGAGAGCAGGCAGGCGAGCTTGCTCTCGGTGCTTCGCAGACCATCGCTCAGTACCTTCTTCCCAATCTGATTGCGAGCTTCCTGCGAACGCAACCGAGAGTGCACGTCACTGCACGGAGCGGGAACTCGGACCAGATGCTGGAAGCTCTCCTGGCCCGGGAGGTTCATCTCGCATTGATCGAGGGCCCAGAGAAGCGCAAAGACCTGCACATCGAGCCGTTCATGGAAGATCACATGGTGCTTGTGGTGCCAGCCGGCCATGAGTGGGCTGACCACGAAGTTGAGCTCGACGAGCTGCGTAAGCAGCCCTTGCTGGTTCGGGAGTTCGGATCTGGTTCACGTCGCGTTGTCGAGCAGGCGTTGGCTCATGCTGGACTGAAGTCGAAGGACCTGATCGTGAGCATGGAACTCGACTCTACCGAGGGTCTGCTAAATGGCGTCGAAGCTGGACTGGGCGTGACCTTTGTGTCGCGTTGGGCGGTACGCAACCAACTCGCTCTCGGAAGCGTGAAATTGGCTCGAATCCGTGGGCCAAAGCTGTCACGACGTTCTCGTTGGTCTATGCTGCAGGCCCTCAACCTGTCGGCCTGGTCGGGGCTTTCCGCTCATTACTGCTCTCGCAAGCTTCTGAGCTGGCGCCCCGGGGAAGGAGCAAACCCTCAGGCGCTCATAGTCGCTAAAGGACCTGCCCGCGAAAATCTTGCAACGCATACGAATCAAGCAAGAGCTGGGATGTGGCGATTCTGCCCGATCCAAAGCGAACGTGTAGCGAGCATGGAGACTCGGAGGTTTTCTGAGTGCGATCGATCTGCACAACGCCATTGCTCATCAATTCGCAGCCGTTTTCAAATAGCGGTGGAGAAGAAACCTTATGGGTCCACACTCACCATGCGCGGTTTCCGCTCATGTACACCAGTCCCTTGCAGGGCTTCTTCATCAGAGCCTGACGCTCCGAAGCCGCAATGAATTTGCGATGACAGACACGGAGCTGAAACCTCATGGCTGCTGCCGCAATCATCGGGTTCAACAAAAGACCGAAAGCAGAGAACAGCACCCCGGCGGCGAGTGGAACGCCGATCGCGTTGTAGATGAACGCGAAGAACAGGTTCTGCCGTCTGTTGCGCATCGTGGTCTGGCTGAGGCGGCGCGCCCGCAGGATGCCGCGGAAATCGCCGCTCAGGAGCGCAATGCCGCCGGCTTCGATGGCCACATCGGTACCGGTGCCCATGGCGATGCCCACGTTCGCTTGCGCGAGCGTTGGCGCATCGTTGACGCCGTCTCCGGCCATGGCTACGACGGCGCCGTACTGCTGGTGCCGTTTCACCAGTTCGGTCTTCTGTTGCGGCAGGACATCGGCTTCAAACTCGATACCGAGTCTGTCAGCCACGGCGCGGGCCGTGGTAGCGTTGTTTCCCGTGATCATGATGATGTGGAGGCCCGCGGCTTTCAGCTGCTGGACCGCCGCTGCGGTGGACTCTTTCATCTCGTCAGAGACGCTCACCAGGCCAGCCGCTTTGCCGTCGATGGCTGTCAGCATGACCGTCTGGCCTTGCTTCCTAAGCTGGTCGGCTTGCTCGGCTAGAGGCGCAGGATCTATCCCCAGCTCTCGGAACAGCTCCGCATTCCCGACGGCGATCTGCCTTGCTGAGATGGTGGCTCTGTTGCAATAACTAGCTGGAGCGCAGCTTCGCCCAGATCGGGCGCGTGATCAAGCAGCAACCTGGAAGAGCTGGTTCACAAACGGATTTCGTTGCGGACACCTCGCTTGCACGCAAGGCGGTGTCCGCGCCGAATCATGCGCATGATCTCGAAGCATTTGATCGTGGAGATGGCAGTCTTCATGGTTTGAAAGCCTCGCGTGGGCCAAATCACCCGCTTCAGTGCACCATGATCTGCCTCGATGATGTTGTTCAGGTACTTCGAAGTTCGGTGCCTCGTTTGGTTCGATATCTGGCATCGCGCTTGAGTTGGGTGATCGCCTCGGGATACGAGGGGAGCTTATCTGTTGTGATCGACGTCGGAGGCCAGGTGCGCATCGTCGTCACGGCTTTGCTCAAGAATCGATGTGCAGCGCCGGTGTTCCGTATTTGCGATACTACCGAAGACAGACCAGGATGATCTCGACCGGGAAACGGCGGCACCGGTAATCCGAGTTGCATTCTGCATCGTAGGATTCACCCGGCAACGCGACCGCTTGTACGTATGTATCAGCGCCACAGTGCTTCTGATTCTGCTCTACAGCCTCGTTCAAGGGGACTGTGATGTCCGTTTTTGGCAGCAGCTCCACGGTCCGACTCGACACCATCGTGTTCGCCACCGATTTTCCCCCGCCTCCCATAATGCGGGGCTATACGCGTCCGCAGTATCCAGGCATTTCGGAACACAGCTCGTCGTAGCACACGCATTCACCATGGTTCAGGCTGCCAGAGAAGCAGAAGTTCTGACGTCAAAGCCGAGTATGCAGAGACGTGATCTCGATCACGATCTCGCCTTGCAGGCGGAAATCCTGGATGCAGGCCAAGGGGAGACGGAAGCTGTCCTGCTCCCCGGTGATCCGCGTACGACCATCCCGGAACTTGCGCGCCGCCGCCATCCCTCGCTGCTCGTCGTTGGAACACATGGTGGCGGCTCCATAGGCCGGTTTGTGCTCGGTTCGACTGCGGAAGGCATTCTACGTAACTCAAGCGGCGCCGCTCTCACCATCGGCCCTAAGGTCGATATTCTCCAGGCCGGCACTCTTAAGATCCAGCGGATTCTCTATGCTACGGACTGTTCGCGGGAGGCCGCTCACGCTGCACCGGTTGCTGTTGCACTCGCCGAGGCGTTCGGGGCTGAGTTCGACGTGCTCAATATAGTGCACTCCCGGCAGATTGATCGCTCCGAGCTGATGAGGAACATCGAACAGCACTTCCACGAAGCTGCGGAGTCCTACCTCCAACAAGGTGCGGAGCAGGTAACAAAGCCCCATAGTTTCGTGTGTGCTGGGGATCCAGCCGAGCAGATTCTGCTGCATATCGAGGAACACAGAATTGATCTCCTTGTGCTTGGCCTGAGGAGGAGCGCTCACTTGGGCATGCAGAACCGCACTTCCGGAGCCTTTGCGATCATTGTTGCCGCTTCTTGCCCCGTTGTGACGGTGGCGGAAGGAAGCACCGCGACGTCCTCCCCGGAGAGGCATTCAGCCTCCCAAGAAGCCAGCTGATCGCCGGTCGCAAGCTTCCAGATGAATAGAAGAAAAGTTCAGCTGGCGAAGAGGAGGTAGAGACCCATTCAATGCCAATCAGTGCAAGCAGCAAAGCAGCGTAACCGCCATGCCAGAGATTCTCCCTGGGAGCCATGTGCCTCTGCGAAGCTCTTGGACCGTACGGATGTGGTGCGTCACCGCACTCACGCTGACCGCAACACCGAGCGCCACCAAAGCGACACCGGAGCTATGCAGAACGAGATGTAATGCGAAAGACCGAATGCTTGTCGGAGTAGAAGGCAACAGGGCAGCAGCCGTGGGTCTCCAGATAGCCCTCCAGCACTTCGAAGTAAGAGGCAGTGCTCTCGCTGGGGACGAACCACAGCTGCATCAGCCTGCTGGTCGCATCGTCGATGAAGACCAGCAGCGTACAACGCTCACCGCGCTCTTCGAACCACCGATGCTGGCTGCCGTCTATCTGGATCAACTCGCCGACATTATCCCACCGAAGACGCGGCTTATGGAATGTTCGCCACTGCTGACGCGACAGCCACAGACCCTCCGCCACCATCCACCGGCGCAGGGTCTCACGTCCGATCTTCAGGTCGTGCTTCTCAGGAAGAACTTCGGTCGCTAGGGTAGGGCCGAAGTCCGCGTACCTGGTCCGGATCAGCTCGACGGCGTACTGACGGATACCGGCGTTCACGCTGCGGTTCGACATCTGCCCGCGCGCCTTGTGAATCAGCTCGGCTCCGCCGCCGTCCTCATACCGTGCCAGCAACCGGTACGCCTGCCGCGCCCAGACAGTATCTCCGTCAACACCGCAATGCGCTTCAGATCGCGTTCGCTCATCCTGATCCATCAGATCCTCTGAACCTGACACTTCTAACCGGCGGTACCATGACATTCTAATAAGTGCCTGCGATAGCTGTTGCTGCAAAGTTCGTTTGTCCAACGTTCTGCAAAGTAGAAATGTCCGTAGCAGTCGTGCGGTGGGAATGTGTGAAATCACGTACTTGTGATTTCCAAGGACTGTGGGAAGAGTGGGACAGT
>JAABVA010002624.1_pt1 | contig 17682 bp, 18 predicted proteins | sample 5560331 | NCBI WGS metagenome assembly JAABVA01 (sample SAMN12812661, study PRJNA571458) | rock metagenome | isolation source: Antarctica rocks | place: Antarctica: Victoria Land, Mt New Zealand sud | collected 2016-01-07 | reverse complement strand
ACGACTAATGAGTGGTAAACAACAGTCCTGTGAGGGTCATGCCGCTGCTTGATTACATTAATGAATGGGTCCATCTCTGAGGGCGTCCATTTTGTGAGAGCCTACCCCTATTTCAGGATGTGTATTTGAACTGGCCCAAAAGGGCCGCCGCGGATATTCCTTGTAACACGCGATGGCCTAGTTCTGTGACCCGCCAAGAAGATCTGCCGGCGTGCCACATCAAATTTCTCCGCTGCCGGTAATGGAAGCCCATTCGGGAGGCGACAGCACTGCGCCGTTGTAAGCCATACTCGCGTGACCGCTCCTAAGAAGCTAGATTAGTCAAAAGTAAGTCCCGTTTACGGCGAACACTGCGGTGACCAGGTAACGAAGGTGTCACGAAGATGTTTAGACGTGCTCGGAGACGTCAAGGTGGACTTCAGAGCCAAGGATCCACTATCAGACTGAGTGCGTCTTCGGTCGCGCCACCCGCCAAGTTCTGGACCTTTTCATGCTGTCCTCCGGCCGCAGGACCTTGGTCTCCGCTGCGGCGACTTTGTTGGAGTTGAAGACATCCTTTGGTCGGCTCTAACACGGAGCTCATTAACCTCTTTTCAGTCCAGTCGAACACGTTGTCGTACTCGAATACCTTAGAATCTGAACAAGCGGCGGAAAGATATCCGTAGTCGGGTTTGTGTTCAAAACCTACTGATTAGGTGTAATCGATGTACGTCGCGAAATGATCAGTGAGGAGACCTTCACATCACCCGATCGGGCCATCTTCTTCACCTAGACCAGCTCATTCTTCTCCTTATCTATGGCAGTCTTCAGACCCTGCCACAACAGCAACCTACGAACAAAACATAGGACCATATACCCGAGAGACTCCAAGTCATCTCCCCAAAAACTGCTCTTTTCTAATGCTTGCATAGCGTCTAGTGCCTCCCAAAGGAAGATTTCCTAGACCTTTGTACCACTCAGCATCGGCGAACTCCTTAGCAAGACCGGAATCGACAATGTATAGCAGGTTTCCTTCCCTGCCGACACACATTAGGAAATTGTCTGGCTTGATGTTGCGATGGAGAAAACCCCTTGGAGTGAATGTATTCGATTCGGGAAATAGCCTCATCAGCAATCGGAAGGATAGGTTTGAGCGAAAACTTCCGCCCGCAGTAGTTGAAGAGATCTTCGAGTGACGGACCGAGCAGGTCGTGGACTAGTGCGTAGAAGTTGAGCTCCTATCTTAAGTAATAATATTCGGTCAGAAATCCGCTGAGCCAAACTTGGGCGGTATGCTGACGAGCAGAGCGCACGGTGGAATGGAAGGCCAAATATCGTGATTTGCACAGGCGAAGCGAGACGAAAATAACCTGGAAATCAGCATAAGGCTACTACTGAGGCGAGAATTGCGGAATGTTTTGATAAAAGCGCGCCTTGTATGTGAGGCTGACACGATCGTATTGAGGAAGGATTTGTGTCTGACCCTTAGTCCTGCCATCGGGATACAGCGCTTTTTACAGCGCTTTTTAGAAGTTTTGCGCCAAAAAGAAATTTGGCGAAAATTCGTAACAAAATGCATGTCCACCACCCACCCAATTGACCTCGCTGTCGCCCCCTTCGTCGCTGTCGTAATGACTAAACGAAAGGCCCCTGCAAAAGCTTCTTCTACAAAGAAGAAGTCTTCCAAAACAAGAGCCATTGCCACCCCACAGCGTTATCGAGTCTCGCCCACACCTTCTCCCCCCCCTATTCCTAGGATCAACCTCGTCGACGACGATGATCCCATCTTCGACGATCCCATCTTCGACGGTGTCGCTGTCGACAACAACCCATCGCCATCCCCACAATATACTGTGTCCTACACAGTGAAGCTGGACGAGAAGACGGTGGAGGAGGACTCGAAGGTCTACCAATTGGACGAAGGAGTAAAGAGCTTGGTGTGGAGGATGTGGGACCTGCAGCAGGCATTAGCTGTCAAGAAATACTGTGATGATAGGCGTTATTCCTATCATAAACATTCCATCCAGGCAACAATCAATTGCCTAGGTGGAAAGAAGGATTCTGGGACGCCAGTGACCCTGAGGGGCACTGCTGACTGGGCGTCAGTGGAAGAGCATGTTAAACTGTGGGACAGTATAAAAAAGAAAGGAATAACAGTCACCATTAGGGCGAACTGGGGTCGGAAGGCAATGGAAGACTACACCACTGAGGAGGAAGAGAAGGAGGAAGAGGAGGAGGAAAAGAACAAACCCAAGCGTCAAGTATACCTCTGTCTTTCTTCCCTGTTGTTCTCTAGTGTTTTTACTAACAAATACCAGAGAACAGCTACGGTAAAACATGGAGAAGACGTGGATCGACATGCAATTGCTTTGGACAGCATGGGTTATGCGCCAAATGTCATTGTTGCTCAGTATTGATGTGGAGACAAGGCATGCCCCAACAATGGCCACTACTGCCTCCCCCGCAATGGCAGTCATGAAGTCCTTGACTCCACAGCCGTTGGATTGTGGGTGAAGGCCATTTCTAGGGGTGAAGGAACAGTCCATGCTCCACCCCTAAGCATGAAGACCATGCCAGCTGGCCAGTCAAAGAAGAAGGCCTTGTCGACAATTGCAACGCCTTCGCCCCTTACCTCATCGACGTCGTTGACGCTTGCGACACCTTCCACCCCCATACAGATATACACCTCCTCACCAGCGCCACCAGCAACCCCAACCCCTGCAGTCCCTTCTAGCGATGTCGGAGCTATTATTCAAATGCTAACTCCATTAATTGCATCAGCATTACAGCGTCCTCCTCCTTCTCCCTACTGTGCAGGCTCCACAGCCTCCTCCTCCTCCTCCTTCTTCGTCGCAGCCTTCGCAGAAGACGCGTCCAGCCACACCCCCTTTGACAATGCCTGCTGTACAACTTCTCAGCAGTCTGCTTGACACGAGCACCAATTCCGGAACGTGGCTACAGGACTTCTTTGCTTGGTTTGGGTGGAAGAACCCTACATTGGAGGCATGGTTGATGGAATATTGTGATATTCTTTTGGAAGAGATGTACCATCCATGGGGTATACAGCTGGCCACTGAGCAGACATGGAGGGAGCTTGGCATTCCTGTCAATCTTGGACGACGGCTGAAGGAAGCCTTGCATCCATACCAGAAGGAAAGAAGGCAGGGTGGAAGGGGAGGGATGGGAGGAATGGGAGCGACGGGAGGGACGGAAGGAATGGGAGGGGGGGCTTATGGTTATACAGACGAGTTGGAAGCATTGCAGGTGTTAGAGGCAATGAGGAATGGTAACTAGTTATTATTATAATCTATCTATCTATGTACAATTAATAAAGCTGTTTCGAAAGTGTGCCTCTGCATTGCCCCCGGCCTTATATTCCCGTACAGCCATATCAATGAAAGCTTGAAACTCGCCCTCAAACTCCTCCGCCAGTGCCTGATACCTCCGCATCCATGCCTTTAACCCCCCGAACGACTCCTCGATAGGGTTATAATCTGGCGAATAAGGGGGGAGGAACGCGAGGAGAACACCTGCCTCGTGGCACATGGCTGTAAGTTCCTGTCGCTGAGATTAGCAAAGGTACTTAGATTAGTATGGAAACCTACCTCTGAACGATGTAATCCGCAATTGTCCATGCATAGAACACTATACGGCTCTGGAAATCGTCCACACAAAGGCAGGACCTTCTCCCGAATGAATGTATTGAACATAGCTGTGTCCACCCCTCCCTTGTAGACCTCCCACGCAATATAGCCGTCGATCGTACACGCTGGAAGGATGCTGTAGTGCTGTCCCTTATGGAATGACTGTGTCGTGACTGCTCGCTTTCCCACAGCTGCCCAGCCAAATTTCCTATCGGGGGTGCGGAGATTGGAGGCACTCTCGTCGACGAAGACTAGCTGTCGTGCATGCCAGCTACTTAGCTGGACCATCCAGTTGTCGCAAGCCTTTCCTCGTCAAGATATGCTTTGGGTCGATCCTCGAGAAAGTCGAGTACACCCTACACTAATTGTTAGTAGATCCGGCCCAAATCTCCAGAGGAAGACCTACCTTTGTCATAGCATCCGTGAGTCGTCTTGGGGCCCCCATTTTTGACAGTCTGGGTACAGTTACTGACCCCCATTGCCATAGGTTTCGTCGAAGCCTCTCAATGTGGCTTCGACTATACCCTGTGCGCCCTGCTATAGTCACAGGAGTCATCCCACACTCAAGATCCATTTGTATATGGCCCTTAGGGTGTCAGCCATCCTATGGATACGCCTCATAGCGACAGCGACGACAGGGGCGACAGCGAGGTCAATTGGGTGGGTGGTGGTGGTGGAAAGGGATTTGGCAGGTTTTACATGCATTTTGTTACGGATTTTGGCCATATTTCTTCTTGGCGCAAAACTTCTAAAAAGCGCTGTAAAGAGTGGGACAAGTACACCTCTGGAACCACTAGTGTATTTCCTTTCGCGGATGCTTTCGAATACGATAAGGACGATGATTTGTTCCGAGAGTATGTGATCTTGCGTGACGGTCTCGAGACAGTTTGAATATCTCCTGCTGAGTTTTCCCATCTTCACCTAGCTCGTAGAATGTGAGAGAGGGTGTGTTTCGTGTTTGGGATCGAGTGACGCTTTATGCCTTAGCTAGAACGTGAAATAGCCTGGAGTTGCTCTTACTGTTTGAAACCTTTTCGACTAGCGCGTGCGTTCTGCCGTGATCTGGTCTGAAGAATCGGAGGTGGATGAGAAGGTGGGGATGAAGGTGGGGATGAAGATGGAGGCTGGCGGGGCGGGCTGTTGTGCGGCGGTTTTGTTGCGGACTGAGGCTGGCTATGCTTGATCTGGTACTGTTTCCAGATCTCATAATCCTCGAAACCGAGTTCTCTGAGATTGTACCGTCCTCGCAGGCGGATCAGTGAGCACTCCTTCTTCCAAGCCTTCATCGAAAGATCAAGGCCCCTAGGTTGGCGGTCTGGCGAATGTGGGGGGGATAACGGTGTATCTTCACCAAAAGAATCATCGGAAGCGTCCCATTCAAAGTCAACATGGAGCTCGAAGTAACGATCTTCTTTTTTCTTCTGCTCCCTGTCTGCTTGCCACCCTTCACGCCGTCGATCAGCCTCTTCTTGGGTAATTAAACCCTGCCGGACAGAAGTCATGTTGATTAGTTGTGAGCGTTCATCGTAGAAGTCAAGGTCGGCATCGGTCAGTCGTGCACGATATGCGAATGGATCGGAGAACATTGCCGGAGTATCTGGAGCATCACGCAACCACGTATTCGCCATTGCTTCGAGAGTAGGAATGATGGGTAAGGTAGTCTCTCTTGTTCAGCGTTTGACGGCGCCGAGAAAAATACAGCACTACGGTAGGCTTGGCACTACATACATCACATGATGACTCTTACCTTAAGACTCATTGCGACCACAACCACAGGGGCCATCAAATCATGGCGACCGAGTACTCAGGCGACTTTGCTCGACTCCTGCCAGTTAATCAACTGGCAAAGCGATTGTTCTCGAGATGTTACATGTATGCCAAGGAAGCGGATCCTTTTCATCTGAATTTCATGGTCCCTTTGCCTCATGGGCAGCCTGTCGCCAATGATGAACCGTTTGAAAGCTCGACCGATTACGACTCCCACTATAGCGATGATATCGATATCGATGAGACCCTACAATGGGGGTCTTTCATACTCTCGTTTAAGCAAAGCCGCTGGCCCGAGTTTCCGCGCCTGGGTTGGAGACTTGGCCGCGGGAGTGCAAAATTTCCGAACCGCGGCGTGGACATACTCCTAGCAAAGCCGAGAGACATTGCTAGTAAATCACTCGCAAGCTACCACTTCAGATTGAGGATCAGCGAGCATTCAGGGCTTCTCATGCTCTCTCCAGGCGCGAAAAAACGACCGCCTCTAGAAACCAACATCGGGGGCAATTGGGAATCTCTTGAGCCAGAGCAAGAAACATTAGTATACCAAAGCTCCACAATGCTTCGAGTTGGTCGTTGCCAGTTCGAACTTCAGTATACAATCGGCGAGACTTATCGAGAGGCCTTTCTCGCCCAGAGAAATACCTTTATTAGTAGGAAACTTAATCCTTCAAGCAATATCTACGAATATTCTACCTATGTTCCAGGCGATAATATCACAGTACGTGGAAGATACCTACAATTGGCCACACGTGGGCACGGGACCTTTGGATGGGTATCACAAGGCTTTGATACTCGCACTGGCCAATTGGTAGCGATCAAAGAGCTTCGTATCGAGAAAAAGAAAGACTGGCGAGTAATTAAAGATGAGATAGAGATGGGGAGACGCTTTCAGGTAAGGCCATTGTTAAATTAGAGAGACACATATTAAGATAATGACAGGCAGAAAAGGGTCTTCTGTCCCTTCACGACTCATTTTGCGAACATGGGAAGATTGATGCCTGTACCGTTCCTGAGAAGTATTACTTCAGCCTTCCTTACGCAATCTCAGATCTCTCAACGGGTTTCTGGGCCAATAACAACAAAACCCACGCTGAAAATCTCCCTTTGCTTGAAGAGCCCTTGCGGGGGCTGAGCGCATTGCATGAGATGAGGGTTATGCATAGGGATATCAGGCCCCAGAATATGCTTCTGCTTTCAGAAAACCCGCCGCGAGCTGCAATCTGCGACTATGGTAAGGCTATTCAGGCAGAGGTATCGAGAGACACCCACATAGGTCCGATACACACTTTGGCCCCAGAGGTATGGACCGCGGCAGAGAATGGTTATACGCATAGCATCGATGTATGGGCCTTCGGTTACGCCATTGCGGGTATTCTTGGCTATCGTCCCGGGGCCCCATATCCACGTATTTCGCTTGATCGTCATAAAGAGATTCTTGACAAGCTTCGAACACACGCTGAACGAGTACCTGAAGATGAAGGCGTAGTTGATTTGGCGATACGCATGTTGGCCTGGAATCCAAGCCAACGATTGACAGCTGCGGAGGCTCTTGAACATGGCTGTTGGGCTCCTATCAGGACTCCATTTTCTGGACCTAGAATTGGTCGATGAATATATGGTCAAGCAGGAAACTCCGAAGAAACCATGGTGTGTTCTCCACAGCAAGACACAGTATATTCGAAGACAGCTGGAGGTCATTCTTGATATTCATACGATGACGCATGATTTACGCTAAGCTCAAAATAACCACTTCTTCCGGCTTTTCTAGATGCGTCAGGACGTTCCGAACTGTCGTGACCAAACTCTTTCGCAAGTCTTTATCCGGCTGGCCTCAAGTAGGAGGAGCCGATTCAACATTCGTCTTACCTTCTCTAAGAGCAAGGATGCATCATGCTACGATCGAAGCCGTCTAACGATGTTGTTTGACTGCGAACACTGATCGTCGAAGCAGCATTGAACCCAAGGATACGATGAGTGCTAAACCGTATGTGCCAGCCTCCAAGAGCGTGGGCGACACCTTAAGCGCCAACGTTTGCATTATACTTTAGTACTGGGAAATCAGCTACCTCTTACAAGCTCCACTTGCTGACTAGCGGTGCGTCGGAGGCAGAGGTCACCTGCTGCTGGCAGTGGCGCATAAGTACGAGGCTGGAAACTCGCTCCCATGCACCTGACCGATACGCCAGCCTAGCTACGCTTTCAGGTTGTCCGTACAGTACTACAGAACGGCGTCAATACGGGCCCTGGTGGCTGGCCGAATCATGGCGGACTCTCATTTTCAGCTTTGCCATCGACGTAGACGCCAACACGCGCGGCAAATGCCATCGAGGCGGCCGATCTCGACCGCGGCTTCTTGCGAACGTGGTGCCAGGAGGAACTCGCCACCTTTCGTCAGAACCACCCCAAAAGCAAGACGTCTACCAGAGGAGCCGTGCATTACGTGTGTGCCAAGCATGCTGGCAGACGTGATGCAAGACATGGCGCGCTCAGCTCGGCGGTCCAGGCTGAAGCTATTGGGCGCCTGCCGCCACTCACGCTGCAGTACATTACAATGTCTGTTAGAAATCGACCTGAAGTGTCCCAGAAGCTCTTCCTACTTTGCAGGGCTAGGTGATCCATGTAGGCCTTAGGATTATGCATCGAGAAGTCCTTCTCGGACGTGCCACAGGATCTCTAGTCCCTGACCAGTCGTTATTGCTCATGGTCTGGTCCGACAAAACGATAAGAATCTTTCAGGCACAGTGGTCTTGAGCTTTACAATCTTCTGGCGGTGCCGAGAGCGAGATAGCAATCATGGCTCCATCAAGCGATAACGTATACGCCTCGAAAAGGCCCTAACGAACACAATACAACGACTAGTGGCTCCAATCTGTACACCAGCACCTTGACTGAGCTCGTTGCACAATAGCCGAGCGAGGATACGCATGCAGTCGCAACCCTAACACCATCCCTACCTGGTACCCTGCCCAGGGTACCACTTATTTGTATGAGTATTTTAAAAATAGATTACAGAAAGCACCCAGAGTACCACTTTTCAAAATACAAACTGCTACTCTGGGTCTAAAGTACGGAGAGAGCGTACTCCTGGGTATAGAGGTCGCCAAGCTCGACAAGCTCGCCAGCGACCCAGGCGAGGCGATAGACCTCTGGGAGATCTATCAGCTCGATATGCTCGCGAGCGACCCCGGCGAGCACGGCGATCCAGTAGTATATAGGCGGACCATTTCCCTTATGAAAATGGGCGTGTTCAACTTCCTTAGTTACCTAGACAATACTATCTACCGGTTTACCCTAAGACTCGTACTGCGGATACACCTATATCAGCAAGCACAAACCCCTAGACCCATATATCAGAGGAATCTCCGATCGGGACGTAACAACCAACGCTCGATTGGTAGTTCCTAGATACAAGAAGAATAATCTAAAGAGAGAAAAGAAGAGCTTCGTAGGGAGGCTAGAAGTAAGAGTTTTCGTCTTAGAAACTTAGTCAGCATCTAGGCCATAAGACCTTGGTGTGGGTGCAACCCATGACAGGTAAAAGCATCTTCAATGTGCTTCTATAAGAACTGAAAAATGAATCAATTTGTTAAGAATCTGTTCAAAAACAATCACTATCTTCTTGACATCAATTTTGATCAAGAAGACAATCTTTAATGCATGTTTGAACAGTCACAAGTCATAGTTGTCATCACAAAGCAGTTATATAAAGATCATATCAGAAATATAATGTGAGATGTTGTTTTCTCACTCAAGTCACTTGAAATCAAAAAACAATCTCAGCTCAAGATCATCTATTGATCTATAGCTTGAGATAGAGTAACAACAGATGAGACACATACTGAAATGAGCATAAAAGCACTTAAACATGAGAAAGTGATTTCTGACAGACACATCATTTGAATCAATCTCTGATCAAATGTCATCATGAATAAAAATCATCGAGACACTCTTATAATCAAATCTTTCTCACTCTATGTTGTAATCAAAACAAAACTTGCATTAGCAAAAGCTCAAACAGTGCACATCTGTGATGCTCAAGACAATGAGAAAGACACATAAATGCATCATTGAGAAAAAGAAGTCAGACTCACATGTCAAAACAAAATACATAAACATCTTGACAATGATTCTAGAAACACTCTGATTGAAGTGTAGTGCATCTCAGTTCACATTCTATGATCATTCTTTAACTGAAGTATCATCTAACACACATATCTCAACAGAGATGAAGAAAGAGCTTTGAGAAAAGCTGCAGATCTGAAAGAATGAGCATGATCTAGAAAATAAACTGATGCTGAACTTGAATAGCTGATTGTTGAAAGTGCAGAGGCAGTGAGTTCTGAGTATATTCTCAATTTTGAGATTATTAGAAGATACAAAGAACCTGATGTTAACTGAAAAAGAAGATTGCAAAAAAGATTGAATGCACAGAGAGTTCAGTCATCTTTACAATCTTCAGTGATGTGAATCTTCATATAAGAATAACATTGCTAAGATATGCTCAAACTGAAACTTCATCAAGATGATCACAATCAACAATCTTATTCAAGCTAAATGAAAATCAAATGAGAAGACAGTCTTCTGCACAATGAAACTGATGGTTGCTCTTATTATAAGTTACTATATGCAGTTTTGTATTCATTGATCACAATAGTAAGAGCAACTGATAGTGTCTGAATCACACTGACTTCTATGCAGTACATACATCTAGTTCTTAAAGCTTCAGTGATCTTCATTCAGAGTGATCTGTCTAAATTCACTGCAATAGAGATCATTTGATTGTTTCAGAAAGACTCACATGTCATTAAATGACATTCAGACATATTATCTTCTCAATACATTGTCAGCACAATCAAACTCATCAAAGTAAACTATACTTTACACAGAGTGAAGAGATTGATGATGATTGACTTTGAGTGAATGAATTGTAATCATAAGCAAACAAAGAAGTGAATCAATCATATTGATCAATGACAACACACCTTTATCTACTTTCTATGATGTGTTGAGTCTCAAGTGAAGAAGACAATCTATGATCAACAAGATTGAAGAAGACATCTAGTGCAATAGGTGTTGAATTCAGATCACTTTGAGCAAGACATCTATACAAAAGGGGTGAGTAATGATGTTGATGATGATTTGAGAATTATTGATAATTATTGAAAGGAATGGATACTCGTGCTATACCTTGCCATCTAGTGGAACCCCTAAACCATGTTGCCTATGGGCACGTCTTGGTCGAGAGAGTTAAGAAGTAGGAAGGACGTGGACTGCAGTCAACGTGGGCAGAGTTTCACTCTGTCGCTAGTCCTAATCCGGCTCGAGGGGAAGCAGCTAGAACACCGCTTCTCAACAACATGGGTCAATCATGAGATTCTTCAAAGCCATTATCGATCCTTGCCAATAAGCCAAGCTGGAGGTAATATATATGACATTTTTACTTGATTCTTCGCAACTCAACACAACATATCTCTAAAAAAGATCAAGTCATTATCTTTCTTCTTTTTCTTCTTCTTCTTCTTCGTCTTTCTTTTTCTCTTTCCCATACTTCCGGACCAGCTTTTTCATGCAATTCAAAGCGCCCTCTCGATATCCACCAGAGAACAAGGCATAATGATTTAACCATTGATATCTATTGCCAACATCAGCATCTGTTCAAGTACAGTCACATTTTGAATTTTATCACTCACAATTCATACAAAGACAACCGATCATCATATTCAGCCTCCGGATACGTCTTGAGTATCAAACGATGGTACTCCTCGAAAAAGCCCTCAGAGAAGCCACCAAACATTCTCATTATGCTCAACTCATATTCTGAATGTGCATAGCAACAGCTTGAGTCAAATATCATTTCTTTTACATCACTCTCCCCTATGCTTTTCCTAGTCTTGTTTTCATACCATAAGTCTTCATAAACAAGTGCTGATTGGACTTCTTCTCTCTCTCTCAGATGTTCATAACTGAGCAAGTTTGAAACAACCTCCTTAAGCACGCAGTCAAGGAGGTTCTGAAGCTCACTGTCAGTACTATAAACCTCTTTCACAGTCTTTCATACAGCCTTCAGACGGTTCTCTGCGAAGAATTTGAGCCAAGAGTAGTTTCAAGAGTTGTTCTGGGGTGTACCACCAACACATGTCATGAGATGAAAGCCAAAGACTGATTTATTGAAGCCCTTGAAAACAGGAGGTGAGGAGCTATGGAGCTGCGCTAGCTTCTGGGCAAACAAGATATCACTGATGTGATCCTCAGCAGTGACCTTCATGTTGATGAACTCAGTAAGAAGAAAGTAGCCGGCAGAATCAGCCAGCTTCCCATGGGCAATAGGTTGAGGGCACAATGAGGGAACAGCATTGTGAATTGCTGTCAACGATTCAAACTCTCCTGCTCACATTCACAATCAGTAACATTGTAGAGTAGGAGCAATGATTCAGTATGAACAGGCAAGTCAGCAGCAACAGTAACGTTCAGGTTTTGCTTAAGCCAGCATTGTTCAGCAATCTTGACAGTAGAAACATAGCTAATATAGAGGGCAATTCGGCTGTAGTGAGAGCAGTGCTATGAAATTCACTGAAGTCAGCAATGTTTCACAGTCTTGTGAAAGAAGCAAAGAGCATTGTCTAGAAGTGGCAGCAGTGTGTTTGTTTCACAGTACTTGAGAGAACTTGAGCTTACCTTTAAACATCTCACCATCAGGTCCAGTTTTCATGAAGTAGGTGTTGACTTTTCCCTCAACATTGATGACAATCTTGGACGAGGTCGAGAAGCCATCTTGACCATATGGCTCAATGGTTGCTGTGCTCTGATCGGACAAAAGCGCTGTCATCACGGCAGAGTCCAGATGTGAACTGGGAAGAGAGGTTTTGGGTATATCTTCAGGATCAGAAAATACTTCTCCACCATGGGTTCCGGTCTCCTTGGCTCTCCGAATCGTCGTCGGTGAATGATTGCGAGCATCCCTGTCTTCGGCTCCTGAATCGTCTCCTTCATTAAGCAGCATTTGCACAGCTTTTGTAACCGTTACTAGCTGCTTGGTGTAATGGTGTTTGCCCAGTCCGGTCTTCCAGGTCAGGATCTGCATATTGTTCTAGAAGCGAACGAATGACAGCTAACTATATGCCCACGCTAAGCAACCTAACACTTTTTGGGAGGTGTATTTTATCAATAAATTACAGTTCTTTCCACCGGAGTCTTGAATCAACTTGGACACCAAGGACCTGATTGACGCCTCTGTGGAGACTTCCCTGCCGTTGAAGCGAACGGTGCTCACAAGGTCTCCACTAGGGTCCCGCCGTCGCCTCGTGAAGTGGATCAGTTGATATTTGTCGGGCGCAAACCTTGCACCATGTCTCTTTGCCCACGCAATGCATCGATCATGGGCAGCCTCCAGATGTCTGCAGTTTTCCTGTGCGGACAGACCCCCACATGACCAGGTTTGTGTCATCCACGAAGCCAAACGCCATTGTCTCACCCTCTGGTCGCTCAAACGTCGCTAGCAGCTCTAAGATGAAGAACAGAAAGAGAATTGGGAAGAGTGAGGAACCCTGTGGGATTCCTGCCCTTGTGGGTATCCAGTCGCTCTCATACCCCGAGAAAGCTATCCTTGTGCGTCGCCCCGTCAGGAAGCATTGGATTGCCTGAATGATCCATGATGGGAACTCAGCCCTTTGCATGATATGTAGTAAGCGCTCACGGGAGACATTGTCAAAAGCTCCCCCCAGGTCTAGACTGAGCATGGAGACTATGCACCCTGGCTGAGCCTTCCACGCTGTGTTGACACATGACGTGAGCAGCTTCAGGGCGGAGATGGTGGACCGTTGCTTTCTGGCACCCATTTGATTCCATGGTAGAAGGTTGTGTGCTTCAGCGGCGCCTGTGATGCGATCTGTCACTATCTTCTCCATAAGCTTCGTGATTGAGTTCTCAAGCGCAATGGGACGATAGCTGCTCGGCAGAGAGTAGTCCTGTTTTCTTTCCTTTCGTAGAACTACAGTAGTGGACTCACGCAAGCATCCAGGCATCAGCCCGCCTTCAAAGCACCTGCTCACCTCCTTTGCGAGGTTAGCCTTTATGTGTGGTGCCATCATCTTGAGTACCTCATTGGGGATGCTGTCTGGCCCCGACGCTTTCCATTCGGCAGCCTATGCATCGCTTGTTTCACCTGTTCTGCTGTGACAGCTGATGGAATATTCAGCAGACCGGGTGGCGACGGTGTTTCAGTGGTGTCACTGAGGTCCGCCTGCCCTCCCTCTGAGAAGAACTTCTCAGCCAGAATCTGAGCCTTGACCGAGTTGTTGTTGTCACTGACTTCCTGGTCTGTTCTGCGCAGTGGGGGAATGTGCGGTGACGCTTGTGGCTTGCCTGCGCGGAGTTTACTCCAGCGAGATAGTCTCCATAGGCCCTTCTCATGTGGGTTATCTGGGGCTGACGTGGACTCCTCAATGAACCGCCTCCAATTTGCCCGTCCCACGCGGCAAAGCTCTTTCTTGAGCAGACCCTGGAATGACTGGTAGGATACCTGGTCGTGTTCCTCCTTAGAGGTGATGTAGCGTCGTCTTGCTCGTCTTGCGCCTGCGAGAAGTTCTGAGGCTCTTGGTGGCCACTGGGGATTTGCGTGTGCGCATGGGTGGGCCTTCGGGCAGTGCCGCTCCAGTCCCTCTTGAAGTGTTCGCTGCAGGGTGGTGAGCGGACATGGCGCACCCACCCAGTTGCTCTGACTGATGTGCTCCCACAGCCCCTCCTCGTTCAGCTTCTCCAGTGCAAACCGTCTACTTGGTACTGGCTCCGGCGTGGCCACCAAAATGTGAATGTCAATAAGGATGGAGTGTCCGCCGCTCCAGAAGACATGTGACCAAGCATGCCGAACTCCAGAGCGCCATAGTGATTCTCGATATTGAGACTTGCCAGATCGAAGTTGAACAGAGCCGGATCGCTGGGATCGAAGAACGCACCGGCATAGGGCCCTGGAGCGGCCGGTTGCGTCACCGGCGGTGCGTGCTGCATCGCACCCGCAAGGCTCTGAAGAGGTGAGGTATGCGGAGCATGTCCCGCCTGAAAGGTCGGCGAGATGGGAGATTGCCGACTGCCGAAGCCGGTCGAAGACATCATTGGCTCCTGAAGAGGCGGTCCCATCAGGCCTGGGGTTTGCGTCGGCGGAAACACCGCGTACGAGGTAGGTATCGCAGGCCGACCGGGATAGAAGTGATTGTGAGGACTGACGCCGGCCGCCCGGTCCACCAACGAACCATCGACGGTGAGTATCTGACCGTTGCGGGCCCGGCCGATATTGGAGAAGTGGCTGCCCCCGACCCCTGGCATCAGCGCCTCGTTCGGTGCATCATGTAAATACTTGGCCTTTTTTCGCACGCCATCGTGGCAAGCGTCCTGAAGACCACGTTTGATACATCGCTGACAAGGTCGTTCGTCGCCTACATGATGGAAGAAGAGTGAAATCAACACCGAACGGGAGCCGCGACGAGTTCTCTGTTCCCGGTAGACCCGAGGGGTGGAAAAAGGGTGGAGATGGAGGGCCATGCTTACCGCACGTCAAGTGAGCTCGCTGGCAAGCAAAGCACGCTCTCCTCGCCTTCTTCCTCCTCGGTCGATTGGGATCTTTGACATTGGCTTTGGGCCCGTTGGTCGCCGGCGCGTTTGACTTCTTCCCGCCGTTGCCGTGCTCGGGATGTTCGGCCATGTCGTCGACTTCGACCTCACCAGATCCGTCAGACGACGCTGAGCGCGAAGGAAGGTCGTCCTCAGCGTCCGAGGTCGTCATATTTATATATGGAAGGCCCAATAAAACCCAATTATTATAGGGTTTGCGCAAAGCATCCGGCTGTTCACACCCTGGCCCAACGTGCCGCTGCCGAGTCCCACGTTCTGGGTTGATGCAGGTGTCCGCAGGTCAATCCCTCAAGGGGACCCAACTCTCCACAGTGGTTCGTCCTTTGGGGGGGGAAAGGAAGGGGTCGATGTCACCGGCTGCGTTCCCTCTTTCCGTATCCAGGCGCTCGCTAGGTTCTCTCCGCACATGCCTCGAAGCCTTTTTCCTAATTATCCAACCAGAGATCCCACGAAATGATTTTCTTTCAGTATCCGGCGCGAAGGGCGAAGCGACTGCGCCGTGGCATACAGTAAAGATCATCAGGCCACGCCTGCAACACAATTACAGTAACCTCCACCCACAATTTGCACCCTCAACCATTGATAGGTCACCATCCTGGACAATTGTCACTCAACTACAGTACCCCGAAGCTAAACTAGACCCTTGCTGTACAGTATTGTAAGGTACGGTACCTAAGATGTACCAGTTCATGCGCTGCAAGGAACGGCTCGCCGGCCATCTGCGCCGCAGCGAATAACTGCCGTAACTTGGCAAGGCGAAGCGAAGCGTTAGGGGACGAAAACTTTTCCTCCCGTTGTACAGTAGGGTCACAAATTTGGCCCCACCAGGCGGGACGCAATTATTGATTCCGCACTAGGTAGTCTCTCGCCATCGACACGTCGGGTGGAACATTGCATCACCTAGACGCTCATTAGTAAAATACAGACGAATCATTTGTATTTATTTGGTTTTTCACCGGAACAACTTACAATGCCATGTCGCCCACGCCAAAATACTGTAAGACCCCCAGAAAGGAACTGAGCCCTCGAAAACGTCATAAAATCATTGGGCCCCGTGAAATCGAGTTTTCTTGACGGAAACTGCGGCTGATCATAGCCTGAACTATGGTCAGTCAAATACACCTGGAAACATCGAGAGGAACGTCCTCAGGGTGTAGCATGAGGAGATCATGGCTTCAGATTGGCTACCACTACAAGATGCTCCCGCATATTTTCCCTTCTCCCGCGCTCCCCGATCCGTTAGTGACAGGTGAAATTTTAGGTTTTTGTGTATGACCCTTGTTCCTGCGTGCTTGGTAAGTTAACTTTAACGGTTGGACAACGGCACACAAATCGGCGATCGCCCAATCTCTCTACAGTACCTTATGTACACAGCATGACCACAACGAACACCAAGAACATTACATAAGGTACCTGACAGAAGCGCCAATAAAGTACGTACCTACTACTACCTTAATTTAGATCCACTCCCGTAATTGTGCTAGCTGACAGCAAACTGTATACCTAATGGAGAAGTCAGCAACGACACGCTGGGCAACAAAACTGTGCTTCGGTGTTTCTGACATTCATTCTAATGGTTCCTTTGACACACAAAGAAAGAAACTCTAAGTCTTACCTCAAGGCAACTAAGATAAGGTAACTGTACTTGAAAAGAGCCCGGATGTCGGACTATAAGACAAGGGCGTAAACTAAGGTAGGTTAGATCCTAAATAAGAAACTTTTCCTAGGTATATCCCTGACATTCATTTAACATTCATTTCAATATCTGTTGCAAGGTTTACGGATTCGTACAGTGCGAGCGGCAGCAAAGACGCCAGGCATATGACAGCACAATGTTGATCTTGATTCATTCGGCTTTAGGCCACGGTAGCTACCTAAAGCGGATTGGTTGAGTTTGGGATCTCATTGCCGTGGCTGCATCGGAAGTCAGCGGTCCTTGATCAATCAATCAGTCTCTTATTTCAGTCACGAACGATGGCCTACGCTCAGCAACCCCCGATCATGAACAGACTGAGAGTAGAGAGATCATAGAGGAGCTGTATTCTCAACAGTACAATGCACTGGCCCGACCCAAAGGCATACAATTTGATATTGAATGGACGCTCACCACCTCATGTGGTTCAGGGGGGAAAGTATGACAACTCCGACGGCAACTTATTCTGCCAACAATCATTACTGGATCTACGACAGCTCCACCAATGCTTCCAAGGCGACAACAACGTGATAAGAGTAGTACTACCGACGACATGGAGGTTAGTGTCCGTGCTGGCACTATAAGTTATGGCCAAATTGGACCCACCACATCAGGTGTCATCATAAAGCTACTTACAGTAGGCAGGGGTCTGCCGTGTTAGTCAATTCCCGGCTGAGCCACTACAAAACCTTCAAGTTTCTCCAAAAGTTTACAAAGCGCCACGAAAGCTTCAAAATCCTGCAGTACAGGGGTCTCACTTCCAGGTTGGTACACGGCCCGGAGACGTGCAGGTAATAATGTACTGTACCTAGGATATACAAATCACACACCCACATATGGTAAGGTACAGCATCAACCTTCTTTCCCTAACGTAAACCACGGTGATGCGACTCGATCCCCTCTTACGACTTAGCGCCACTATATTTAGTATGTCGCGTAATTTTCACAGCAAACACTCGGTCATTTTAATTG
>JAABVA010002622.1_pt1 | contig 17699 bp, 25 predicted proteins | sample 5560331 | NCBI WGS metagenome assembly JAABVA01 (sample SAMN12812661, study PRJNA571458) | rock metagenome | isolation source: Antarctica rocks | place: Antarctica: Victoria Land, Mt New Zealand sud | collected 2016-01-07 | reverse complement strand
GCGCGCAGGTGTCCTCACCCGACGAGATCGGGCAGCTGGCCCGATCGTTCAACGCCATGGCCGACACTGTGGACCGCGAGGACACGCTGCGCCAAGCCTTCGCCGCTGACATCGCCCACGAGCTGCGGACCCCGCTGACGATCCTGCAGGGCCAGCTCGAAGCCGTTCAGGACGGGATCGCCCAGCCTGATCCGCAGCTCATTGCCTCGCTCCACGAGGAAGCAGTGCGCATGGGCCGCCTCGTCGCGGATTTGGAGACCATGGCCGAGGCCGGTGCAGCGGGGTTCACTCTGCAGCGACGGGAGGTCGCGCTGCACGATCTGGTCGCCACCGCCCTCGATGCTCTGGGCGCCCGCATGGAGGAACGCGAGCTTACGGTCATCACCCACCTCAAGGAGGTCACTGTGCTCGCCGACCCCGTGCGGATCAGCCAGGTGGTCACCAACCTGCTGACCAACGCCGCCACCTACACCCCGCCCGGCGGCACGATCACCCTCACCCTGAGCACCGACACCGAAAAAGTGGAGTTAGAGGTCGCCGACACCGGGCCCGGCATCCCCGCCGAGGAACTCCCACGGGTGTTCGACCGCTTCTTCCGGGGCGCCGCCTCCCCCCCGGGCGGCTCCGGCATCGGGCTGGCGGTGGCCGCAGAACTCGTCGCCGCCCAGGGCGGAACCATCACAGCAGACAGCCCCCCCGGGGATGGAAGCCGCTTCGTGGTCCACCTCCCCGCCACCGCCTCGGACCCGCACCACGCCTTCATCGGATCTTCATAACGCCGCCCTACCGTCCACAGTGTCGGCCGCCAGTTCGGTTCGCCGACTACGACAAGGACGACGAGGAGGCACAACGATGAGGAACACAAACAAGGTGCGGGCCGGGATCGCGGCCGCAGTGGTGGCGCTCGGTGTCGGTGCTGCCGGCACCGGTGTCGCGTTCGCCACAACCGCTACCCCACCCCCCGCACCAGCCCAAACCAGCCCCGGTGCCAGTGATGGCAGCCCCCAGCAGGACAACACGGCGAACATGGACCAGCTGATGGCGCAGATGGTGCAGAACCTGCCGGCTGACCAGCGTGCCGCGGCCACTCAGATGCACGAGCAAATGCGGCCCGCCATGCAGAAGATGATGTCCGGGAACATGGGCGCCACCGCTCCGATGAAGCCCGGAGCGAACGGCGGGAACGGCATGAACGGCGGGAACCCGAAGATGGGCGGCTGACCGGTCGGGCCGGCATCACCGCGCGGACACGTCGATGACCGCGGGCAGCGCGCGCCGACTCCGGGGAGCGGTCCGTACCCGGATCGATTCGTCCCGACCAGAGGCACCCACCACCATCGCCACGCAGAACAGGGAGTCACCGTATGAGCCGCACGAACGTCCTGGTCACGCCGACTGGGCAGAGCAGAACCTCAACACCGACGGGGTCGTTTTCGTCGAGGTCGACGAGGACACCACCGCCTACGACAAGGGACACCTACCCGGAGCAATCAGGATGGACTGGACCACCGAACTCGGCGACCCGGTGCGCCGTGACATCCTCGACAAGACCGGTTTCGAGGCGTTGTTGTCCGCCAAGGGCATCACGCAAGAGGACACCGTCGTTCTTTACGGTGGCAACAATAATTGGTTCGTCGCCTACGACTACTGGGCGTTCACGCTGTACGGCCACGACAACGTGAAGCTGCTCGACGGCGGTCGCAAAAAGTGGGAACTCGACAGGCGCCCGCTCACCACTGATGTGGTTGCGCGGTCGGCCACCAGCTACACCGCCCACGCACCGGACCTGACGATCCGCGCGTTCCGCGACGAGGTGGTGGACTCGATCAACAAAAAGAACCTGATTGACGTCCGGTCGCCCGATGAATTCTCCGGCAAAATCCTCGCCCCGGCGCACCTACCGCAGGAACAGGCGCAGCGACCCGGCCATGTTCCCTCGGCGATCAACGTGCCGTGGAGCAAGGCAGCCAACGAGGACGGCACCTTCAAATCCGACGACGAGCTCACGGCGCTCTACGGTGAAGCCGGCCTCGACGGATCGAAACCGACGATCGCCTACTGCCGCATCGGCGAACGCAGCTCACACACCTGGGTGGTGCTGCACGAGCTGCTCGGGCACCGCGACGTGAAAAACTACGACGGCAGCTGGGCCGAGTACGGCTCGCTGATCGGCGCGCCCACGGTGGCCATGGTCGGCGACGGGGTCAACGATGCTGCCGCCTTGGCCCAGGCCGATCTCGGGCTGGGCACGGGCACCGGCAGCGACGTCGCCATCGAGGCCTCTGACATCACCTTGGTGCGCGGTGCGGGCCGCGGCGGATGCCATCCGACTGTCCCGCTCGACGCTCAAGACGATCAAGGACAACTTGTTCTGGGCCTTCGCCTACAACATGGCCGCGCTCCCGCTGGCCGCGCTGGGCCTGCTGAACCCGTTGATCGCGGGCGCGGCGATGGCCTCCAGCTCCATCTTCGTGGTCTCCAACAGCCTGCGACTACGGCGGTTCACCTCGACCGCGTCCGCATGAGCTCAGCGGCACCGCGGTCGCCCTGGGAGGGCGGCCACATCCGGGGGTTTGTGGTCATTCACCGGGTCGTTGTGAGAGGGGTGCCAGGGTGGCAGTGGCCGTGTGCACATGTCTCCCGAAGTAGGTCTGGGGGTAGTGCTGGCGTCCCGTGATGTCAGTTCGTCCCACGGGACGCGGTGTGGGTCGGCGCCACCGAGTGCGGCGAGGGCCTGGTATGCCGGGTGCAAGGGCGCTACGGCGCCGGTGGGGTCCCCGATGTCGGCGATACCGATCCGCACAGGGCGGACAGCGCTGCGTTGATCGATCACCGCCCACACCTCGTCCGTGCGTTCTAACAGAGACAGTGCGAAGGTGGCGATGATGGCGTCGACCTGGGCGGTGTCGATCTGCGCGCGGCGGTGGAGGACCTCCGCCAGCGTGAGCAGGTCACCGTTAATCAGAGAGACGTTGCGCCAGCCTGCCTTCTGAGTGCGTCGCTGCGCGGCGGCGAGCATGCTCGTGCTGGCGTCGACCCCGACGATGCGTCCGGACGGCCCGACCGAAGCAGAGACTTCTGGAAAATTCAAGCCGTTGCCACAGCCAAGGTCAGGGACGGTGTCCCCGGGTTGAAGGTCCAGCTGACGGAGCAAGTCCCGTCGTGGCCGACGGTAAAGCAGCGGCTCCAACGAGACCAGATCGTAGAGTCCACCCACGGCGTTGTCGCGTCCGCTGCCCCACACGGGATGTCCCCTCCAGTGATGTCGGCTGCGTTGGGAACTGCGTCCGGTGTATGCGTACCCCGCTGCATCAGTCTACTATAAAAATTAGTAGGTGCTTGCCTACCCTCGAGTGAAGGAGAGTTCTCATGCAGGCGGTGTTTTATGGTTTGGCAGTGTTGGCTTGCCCGGTGGGAATGGGCTTGATGATGTGGATGATGATGCGCGGGCAGAAGAAGAATCCCGATGGTGGGGATTCCTCCGCTCAGGGCAGCGGGTCCCAGCAGCAGGTTGACCAGCTGCGCGCGGAGATCGATCAGCTCAAAGCTGACCGAGTCACTCAGCGAGGTCGCTGATGTCGGTGTGGGGGGCAGGGTTGCTGCTGCTCGCGGCGATCACCGTGACGTACCTGTTCTGCATTCGCCCACATTTGCGGGGATCAAGTGGCTGCGGGATGGCCGGGGCCAGCAAGAGTGACGCGGAGATGGATCGGCAGGTCGGCGAGTTGCGGGAGGAGCTGAGGGTCCTGCGGGCTCAGGACGCGTTGGACAGCGGCCGCGTTTCCAGCCGCACCCCACCTCCCCCGCCCAACGCCTGAGCCGTGTCGCCCGTGCACATCGGACTGGGCGGGCGACAGGATCATCATGAGATGACCGACACGGGCATGCGCATCACCGCCGGCCGGGTACATGTTGCGACCGGGCGCGGCCCCGCACCGCCGTCCTGAACCTGCCCGCGGCCGGAGTCAAGACCGACGAGCACGGCTTCATCGATGTGGATGAAGCCAGCGCACCTTGAACCCGCGGGTGTCCGCCGCCGCTGAGGGGCTGGGGAGTTGGTGCTCGCCGCCACCGCCACCAGCAAATCTCCGATGACGGTGCAGGACATGGCCGACACCTGGGCGCCGTACCTGACCATGGCGAAAGCCTGCGGTTGGCGGCGAAACACTTCGAACCCGGCGAGCAGCTACCCACCTCCGGGTGCGCCTGAGCTCCTTGTTCGTTGCTCGTCTCGACCGCAGCAGCGCACGGCGACGTGGTGTTCGCGCCACTAAGTTCCCTTATCAGCCGGGCTTCGTGGCTCGTCACAAACGACCTGTGACCGAAAACGCGCCCCGTAGTCACGATGCCGTGTTGGCACCCTAGACGGATGGGTGCAACCGCGAGGCGCGCCACAACTCAAGGCTGGTGTAGGTAGTCGTGTACCACGCTTCGTACTTGTTCGACGCTGGAAAAGACAGCTGGGTTGCGTACCCGCTCGATCGTGCCGTCGGGATGAACGAGGAAGCTGAGTGGAAGCACGGGCGGCCCCTTCAGTGCCCGCTGAGCTGCACCGCTACTGTCGATTACGGAGGGGTAATGCACGCCGAGGCTGGTCACCAGTGCCAGCGCGGAACTGGGTGTGTCCTGCACGTTGACACCCAGGACGTTGATCGCGCCTGGTTCCCTGGCGTATGCCGCCAGGACGGGCATTTCCTGCCGACATGGCCCACACCAGGAGGCCCAGAAATTCAGAAGTGTGGGTTTTCCATTGGAGGCGCTGCCCAGGTCGAGGCGGTCTGGTGATCCCAGACAATCGACGAACACCCCCGCTAGCTGTGCCGCCACCACTGCGCCCGCGGTCGTTCGGTCCGCCCCGGCCACCGGGCACGGCTGCAGCGCCGCCTTGGTGCGAGCATCCGCCAGCGCGGGGTCTGTCTGGTCAACGTTTGTCGTTTCGGTCCCGGGTGCTGAGAACTGTGCCCCGGTGTCAGGGGAGAGGCCGGCGGCGACGGTCGAAGAGTGTGGCCACAGGGCGACGATCAGGGCCGCGAACACTGCGAAACCTACGATGGTCCACCGCGCCTGGGTACTCACCTGCTGCGCTTCTTACTTGACGACACTCATGTCGTGCGACTACCCGACAACCGACTAATGCGGATAGTAGTTGTTCGACTGACGCCCTGCATTGTGCCCTTGTCTCACCGACTGATCGGGTGTGCACTGCCCGCGGACGTCGCACGGCGGGTCGCCGAGCAACAGCACGCCGACTACTTCCCCGACCGCAGGCCGGCCCCCGGGCACGAACTCCTGGTCGTCGAGGACGACGGGCGGCAGGTGGGCATGATCTGGACCGGACCCCATCAGCGCCGTCCGGACGACGCCAACGTCGCGTTCCTCCTACAACATCGAGATCGACGAGAGCTGCCGTGGCCGAGGTTTCGGCCGTGTGGCGCTCGCGCTGATCGAAGCAAGGCTCGTCGCGGCAGGTGTGACGCGCATCGAGCTCAACGTCTTCGGCGACAATGGGCGGGCTCGGCACATCTATGCGTCGTCGGGATATCACGAGACATCAGTCCAGATGGCCAAGGAACTCAAGGTCGAATAGCTGCCAAGCGACGCCAGACGCCTCGAGACAGGAACGGGGTGTGAATAGCAAACACGCTGAATCCGATCCTCAGCTAGGTGGGCGATCGGGCAACTAGGGCTCATAGCAGCACCGTTACCAATACCCCCGATAAGTCCGCCATGTCGCCGACGGGGCAGCCGGGTCGTGAGGCTAGGGACTTTGGGTGCCGGCGAGTTGCTGAATCAGGTGGAGACCTTCGGGGGTGCCGGGCCAGTGGCGGCCCACGGCGTCGGGGCCGGCGTGGCGGGTGACTGAGCGCAGGACGAGGGCGACGACGATGGCGTCGTCGAGGTAGCCCACGACGGGGATGAAGTCGGGGATGAGGTCGATGGGGGAGGCGAGGTAGACCAGCAGCAGGACGAGGCGGACACGGACGCCGGTGGGCACGGTCTTGTCCCGAGCGTGCGTGGGCATGCCGCGGATGATCCGGAGTTCGGCTTGGCGCAGTTGAAGTCTGGTCCCCTAGCTAGGTCATCCGCCGGACGGGCGGGTCCTCCGCCGGGCCACGCAACGCCACGCAGCACCACGTGGCGCACCGGCGATCTCCCCCTACTTGATGTAGGTACGGGAGACAATCAATCCATGACTGAGGCGTTGCCGGCATTGGCGAGCTGGGACAGCACGCGTGGCTGTCACCGTGCGCCAGGTTCGGGAGCGGCTGACGAGTTAGCTGGCTCGCCCGTTGGCCTCGTTCCACCTTTGACTCCGCTTGCTGTACAACACAGGCGCCGCATTTTTGATGGCCAGCAATTGCACCTGGATGGTGGCCGGGGTGCCGGTCGGGCTGGTGGGGGCAGGACAGGCTCCGTGGTGGGCAGCACCTCGATACGTCCCCGTTCCGGTCCGATATTACCAATCGGTCACTCCTCTCGAGTCGTGCTGGTTTGTGTATCAGCGTGCAGCGACACCCCCCTGGTGGGTGGCGGCTTTCTCCGGTTCCGCTGCCACCGCGGATGAGAGCCCGCGGTGCCCGTCCGCAGCTCTCCGTAGGCGGCGGCCATGATGCCCCCTTCGAGGGCGGACAATAGCAAGCCACCCACCATCATCAGTGCGTTGGACCTGGGGCTCGACGTCGCTTGAACGCTTCTGCAAACGGCACGGCACCTCCGGCTCGGCTCAGACCTTGGTGGCCATCAGCGCGCCCAGGTGCTGGTCGATCTGGGGCATGTAGTCCGGAGAGACGCCGAACAGTCCGAGGTGGCCGGCCACGTCGTTCACCACGCGCAACTCGCTGCCGGGGATCAGCGCCTGTTCCGACGCGCAGTCACGGACCGGGAAGAGCAGGTCCTCGTCGATGGGCATGACGAAGGTCTTGGCGGTGATCCGGCCGAGCGCGGCGGCCAAGTCGCCACCGGTGTGCCGGGCAACGTCGCCGCGCTGCCACTTCCACGCCTGGCACAGCAAGTCGTCGGGGTCCATTGCGGTGAAGTAGGGCTCCAGGAATCCGGTGAGAAACGCCTCCCGGGAGTCGAAGTCCAGCCCCCGCCACACCTCCTGCTTCCAGAACTCCGTCGAGAAGCCCACCACCGCCCAGATGTGGGCCTGCCGCACAATTCCGTCGATGACGTCGGCGTTGGACTGGTACTCGCCGTCGTTGAAGTTCGCGTCGGACCTGAAGGCCTCCCGCATCGTCTCGGCGAGCAGGAAGTCGTGCGGGGTGTTCTGCGCTGTGCCTGCGATAGGGGCGGCGCGGCGCACCTTGTCGGGGAAGCGCACCGCCCACTCATAGGTCTGCTGCGCACCCATCGACCCGCCGACCACCAAGGCCAGCGTGTCGATACCGAAGTGCTCACGCAACAGCCGTTCCTGAGCGATCACGTCGTCGCCGATGCGGACCTGCGGAAACTTCGACATCGCGATCGCCGCGTTGGCGCCGTCGGCGTTGTGCGGCGAGACGGAAAGGCCGCTGCCGATCTGGTCGACCGCGACGATGAAGTACTGCTCGGGGTTCAGGGCATGGTCGGGGCCGATATAGACGTCGCGCCAGATCTGGTGGGTGCCCGAGTACCAGGTGGGGATCAGGATCGCGTTGTCCTTATCCGCGTTGAGCTCGCCGAAGGTGGCCACCGCGAGCTGGCAGTCCGGGATGGAACCACCCTCCTCGAGATCGAGCTTCCCGACGCTGATCAGCTCGTACTCGCCGTGGAATTCGTGACTGTAGTAGGAGTTTTCGATCATGACTTCCTCCAGTCCGGCCAACAGTTGTGACGTTCATCACGCTAGAGGACCGCAGGCGATCTTGTCGATCTAGTGGTTGTTGCCATCGAGAAGAACCACCCGTGCACGCGCATGGTTCGGGTCGCGCCGCTGTCAGACTGGGCGAACACACCGGTCACCTTCACTCCCGGCCACCCGAAACACACTGTCGTACTCTCGATCACGCCCTTGGTCCTTCCGACGTCGGAATGCTTCGCAACATCCAGACTTCAGGAGACCAAGGGCTTACAACCGAATCGACGCGTTGAACACCCTCAGATTCCAGCTTGCCCGCTGAAGATCGAAGAGCCGTCGAACCCCCCGCTCCGGACAAACGGGTACCGGCAGGAGCGTTGACCAGTCGGCCCCGGTGTCGACGTGCTCGCCCGAGCGCGGCGGGATGCCTGATCCTTCGATAGTTGTCGCTCCCGCCAGCAGCAGTGCGCTCGTCGTCCTGGATTGGCGCGGTCACAGGGACCACGTTGGCGTCGGTGAGCAGGTCGCGGATGAACCATAAAAATCATCAAGGGTGCGGCCTCCCACCCCTAGCGGTGTACGTGTGTCCGGTGCCACGTCGGTTGTCGAAGCGGTCAGCGTGGGGATGGGTTTCAGCAGCAGTCTTCGCCGCGCCAGGCTTGGGTGCCTTCGCGGATGGCCCATGCCGCGAGGAGCAGGGCGATGACGGGGTCGACCCAGGTCCAGGCGAATGCGGCGGTCGCGGCCAGGCCGATGAGGACGGCGGCGGCTTGGGCGGCGCAGAGCAGGTTCTGTGCCCCTTCCCCGGCGGTGGCCCCGGAGCGCAGGGTGGTTCCGAGACGTTTCTTGGCGACACCGAGGGCGGGCATGAAGGCCAGACTCACGGCGGTCACGACGACACCCAAGGTGCTGGTGTGGGCGAGGTGGGCGCCGGCGAGGTCGCGGAGGGCTTCGATCGCAAGGTAGGGGGCGAGCAGGAAGAACGACACCGCCACAGCTTTTTGGGCGCGGCCTTCAGCGGTTTCGGACAGGGTGCGGGTGCCGGTGAACCGCCAGATCACGATCACCGACGCCAAGCCTTCGATGTCCGAGCCCAGCGCCCACCCCAGCAACGAGATCGAACCGCTTTGCAGACCGGCGACGAGGCCGAGGACACCCTCGGCGGTCATCCAGGCCAGCGACACCCACGACAACGCTCGGGCGTAGTGGGCGGCCCGCAACCAGCGGGGACCGGCGGTGGTGGGCACCGGCTGGCAGCAGTCAGCAGTGTCGGCGTGGTTGGCCTCGGCGGCGGTCGTACCCCTCGTCGCCGATGAGGTCAGTGGGCCCGGGTCGGCGGGCATCAGTGGGCTCCCAGTTCGTGGGCGGCGTGGCTGGCTGGTGCGAGTTGGAAGGTGGAGTGCTCGACGTCGAAGTGCCCAACGAGGCAGTGTTGCAGCTCATCGAGCAGCTGCGGGGCGTGCCCGTCGGTGAAGCAGGAGTCGTCCAGCACGACATGCGCGGACAGGGCAGGCAGGTTCGAAGTGACCGTCCAGACGTGCAGGTCGTGGACGTCGTGAACGTGGCCGCGTTCGAGGAGATGCGTACGGATGTCGGTGAGGTCGATGCCCTGCGGTGCGGCTTCCAGCAACACCCGGCCGGACTCCCGCAGCAACCCCCACGCGGCTCTGCCCATCAGGGCGACCACGATCAGGGAGGCGATGGAATCGGCGCGGGTGAAGCCCGTGGTGAGGATGATGATCCCGGCGACGGCGGTGCCGATGAAGCCGTACAGGTCGGTGAGGATGTGCTGGTAGGCGCCTTCGATGTTGAGGCTGGAGCGGTTGGCTTTGGCCAGCACCCACGCCGCGGCGATGTTGACCACCACTCCGATCACGGCCACCACCAGGACCGGGCCACCCTCGACCGCAGGCGGGTGGATCAGCCGGCGGATGGCTTCGAAGGCGACGATCGCGGACACCACGAGCAGGGTGATGCCGTTGCCGGCGGCGGAGAGGATCTCCGCGCGTTTCCACCCGAACGTCCACGACCCGGTTGCGGCGCGGGCGGCGAGGCGGATCGCCCACAACGAGCCACCGATCGCCCCCACATCCGAGAGCATGTGCCCGGCATCGGAGAGCAGCGCCAACGACCCGGAGGTGAGTGCGACGACGACCTCGGTGACCATGAACGCCACGAGCAGCAGCAACGCAATCAGCAGGTAGCGCCGATCGGCGTTGGCGCTGACCCCGTGGGAATGCCCCCCATGAGCGTGCTCGCCGCGCCCAGCCCAGGCGCCCCCGACAGCGTCCGGCCCGTGCGCAGGACCGTGCCCGGAGTCGGTGGCGGTGGTCTTGGCGTTCTCGTGGGACGGGCTCACGGGCGCTGCCCGGTGTCGGTAGTGCGCACAGTGGCGGTGTGCGGGGCGGTGGTGTGCTCGGTGTGGGTCAGGCCGAGATCGAGCAGCATCCGCACGTGGGCGTCATCGAGGCGGTAGTAGGCCATCCGCCCCCGCCGGGACACGCTGACCACCCGGTGCGCCCGCAGCAGCCGCAGCGCGTGACTGACGGCGGACTCCGTCAACCCACTCGCCGCGGCCAGATCGCACACACACACACACAGCTCACCAGCCTCGAGCAAGCTCATCAGCAACCGCAGCCGCCCCGGATCGGACAGCAACGCGAAGACCTCCGCCAACCCGTCCACGTGCTCCGGGGTAGGCAACGCCGCACGCACGACCGCCACCCGCTCCGGGTCCACCATCCGCACCCCGCAGGCATCCAAGCTCGACACCGAACCCACCACCACAGGGACCTCCACGTCTGCACATAAGTTCAGATGGGAGCAAGACCCAAGCGGGCCGGCAACGCCGTCAGACAAGCTTGCGTCGATCCGGGATGTGGCCGCCCAACAGCGCTCGGGTGTGTCAATGTCCGCGGTCGTGTGCACAGTGACCAGGGCGTTTCCGGGCGAGTGCGGATCAGTCCGGGCGTTTGGCGTGTCCGTACTCGTCTGCACTGCTGCGAATCTGTTCGATGCTCCTCTGCACGACGGAGCGCCGACTGAGGAGCACGTCGGACCGGCGGTGCGCGATTCTGGGGCATAGCCCGTAGGGGGACGCGGAGGTCTGGGTGAAGCTCATACACACCTCATGGTCGTTGATCAGGAAACACCCCGACGGGGTGTCTGGTGGGACAGTGCGGCAATTCTCCGCTGCACAGGGTGGTCGTGCAGCTGACCTCGCTCGCCTCCTCGTTTGTTGTGCTGATGCTGATCGCCGGGCGCAGTTGTGACGACGTTGTCACTGGTGTCCGGGCAGGGTGAGCAGGGTGGTGTCGCCTTGCATGATTTGCAGGGCTGCGTGGGGGGTGTCGGTGATGTTTGCTGCCCCGGTGAGGGTGGCGTGTCCGTTGGGGGAGGGTGTCCAGGTGGCGGCGATGCTGCGGGTGCCGTTGGGTGCGGTGACCCAGGCGGTGAAACTGTCGCCTTGGGGTAGTCCCTGCAGTTGCAGGGTGAGGGCGGTGCCCCATGGCTTGGCTTGCAGGGAGGCCGAACCGGAGGCGGACACACCCGCGGTGGCGATCAGAGGTGTGCCCTCGGGTGGGGACGGGGTTTGGGTGTGTAAGAGGGTGGCACCGAACAGCACGGCGACGATGGTGGCCGCGGACAGGACGGTGGCCCGGCGCCAGCGGCGCAGCTGGGTCACTGTGTTGGTGCGCTCGGCGGCGACGGTGTTGAGTGCCCGGTTCAGCACTGTGGGTGGGACTTCGGGGGTGGGTCGGTGCACTTGATCGATGCTCACGCGCGACATCAGCGCGGGGAGGGCGGCGTAGGTAGCGAGCTCCTCGCGGCACGCGGGGCATCCTGGCAGGTGGGCATCGATGGCGGCCCGGTCGGCGGGGTCGAGGGAGCCCAGGACGTAGGAGCCCAGCGACAGCCGCAGCTCGGTGTGGGTCGGCTCGGCCATCAGCTCAATCCCATCTCTTCCAGAGCGAGGCGCAGGGCGCGCACCGCGTAGTACGTGCGGGATTTCACCGTTCCCGCCGGGATGCCCAGCACCTCGGCGATCTCCCCGACCGAGCGGCCCATCCAGTGGGCCTGCACCAACACCTCCCGGTGCTCGGTGGACAGCCGGCCCAAAGCCTCGGCCATGGTCCAGGATTCCACCGCCCGGCCGATGTCGTCGCGGCCTTGTACTCGGTGCACCGCGGTGTCCTCGGCGGCCAGGGTGGGGCGGGCCTGCTCGGCGCGGTGGGCGTCGGTGAGCAGGTTGCGGGCGATGGTGAACAGCCACGGCCGCACCGGGCGCGGGTCCTGCCGCAGGGTGGTGGCGTGGCGCCACGCGCGGACCAGGACCTCCTGCACAATGTCCTCAGCGCGTTGCGGGTCACCGGTGTAGCTCAGGCAGAACGAGTACATGGCACCGGCATGGGCATCGTGCAAGGCACGGACCAGTGCCGCATCCGCCCCGGCGTCGACCCGTTCGGTGCCGATGTCAGACCCGACCACGATGCTGCGTCCCCCGCGCCCAGTGCAAGGCGAGCAGGGCGAGTGCTGCCAGGGCCGCGACCGCTTCCGCGATCAGGCTGTCGGTCTTCTCGGGGTAGCTGAGGGGTTCATACATGTTCGGCAACGGCCCCACCGCACCCACGTCGACGTATTGGTAGAGCAGGACAGCACCGACACCACCGGCGGCAACAAGGAACGCCACCACCAGTCCGACCTGGGAGCGGGTAAGCAACACCAACACAGCGGCGAGCCCGGCGACGCCGGCTTCCACCCGGAACAGGGCCCCTTCGCTGATCGCCGCGGTGTTGGCGTCATAGCCCGCGGCCAGGTGCAGGTGCACATACACATCCACCGCCAACCCCGCGACCACAACCAACCGCAGCACCATCACACCCACCCAGAGACCAGACCGCGGGGCTGTGCCGACGTGCTTAATCATCGGGGCTACCTCCTTGCTGCGACGGTGGGTGCGGTGGTGCTGGGCGGTGCGGCTGGTGCGGTGGTGTTACTGGACGGTGACCGTGATCTTCTTCATCACGACCATGCCGTTGGCCATCGCCGGCAGGTCCGCCCCGGGGACCTGCGGGAACTCGTAGGTGCCGACGGTGTGGTCATCGACGTGCAGCATCGGCCAATACCCGCCCGTGGGGATGCCGCCGGGGGTGGGGATGGTGACGTTGGTGGAGGCACCCGCTGGCACAGCGACTTCGTACTTGACCGGGCCGGGTTTGCCGTTGAGGTCGGCGTGCAGAGCCACCCAGCCGCCCTTGCCGCCGGCCTGCAGATCCACCGAGGCGACCATGACGGACTTGCCGTTACTGGTTTGGTCCACCGCGCTCAGCGTGCCCGTCGCTGCCGGCACCGCAGCCGCGGACGGCGCCGCGGAGGTGGGCGCCGCGGAGGTGGGCGCTGACCCATACCCCGACCCCGGCCCCGACCCCGACGAGGTCGAGGGGGCGGCAGCGGAGGTGGTCGGGGCGGCCGCCGGGGTGCTGCTGGTGCCGCAGGCGCTGATCCCGGCGACGGCGCCAGTCAGCGCGGTGGCAATTACGATGGTGCGAAAAGATTTCACGGTAGGTCTCCTTCAACTTGGGGCAGTAGCAGGGCAGTGGACGCGGGAATCGGAGGTGGCAGAGGTCAGCGGACGGTGAGGGTGCTGTGCATCGCGGGGTGCACCGTGCAGTGCACCGGGTAGGTGCCGGGTTTGGTGGGGGCCACCAGCGAGCCGGGTGTGGTGGTGTCGAAGCTGCCGGAGTTGAAGCTGTTGTCATCAGCGGTCACCGTGTGCGGCTCGCTGTCACCGTCCACGAGAGTGATCTTCTGCCCCGGTGAGGCGGTGAACGCCGGGAACTTGTAGGCCTTGATGGTAAAACTCGCCGCGGATGTCACACCACCAACGGTGGACGCCGGTGGTGGCGGGGTGGCCGCTGAGCTGCATCCAGCGAGAGCCAGTAGTCCCACAGCGAGCAACGGCAGAACCCGAACCACGAGACCACGGTGCGCCTTCATGATGTACAACACGAACACCATTGCCTTTCGGTTCACCGTCGTCGCCAAATGAGCCGCACGGAGTACCTTGCCGCCGCAGCCGCCTCTGCGGCGGCAACGTTACGAGGTGGCGGCCACCGCCGACGGGTACGGGCGCATCAGAGCGATGACGGAGCGTCAAAGTGGCACGCCGGGCGAGGTACCGGGTCATCGCCGAAAAGGTTGGTGGCGGGGTGAACCGTGGGTGGGCGGGCTACGTGTTAGAAGGCGAGCGTCAACGTCCATCTCCTAACCGCCACGAAAGTAGATCAATGAACCTCCGCACCGCTGCTGTCCTAGGTTCCACTCTCACCGTTGCTGCGGGGCTCGCCCTGGGCACCGGGAACGCCTCTGCCGCGGGTCCACCCGCGGCGGCCACCGCGTTCAGCTCCGCCGTGATCACCCCAGCGGGGGGCGCGGTGTCCGGTTTCGGGATCACCGCGACCTTCGCCCCCGGTGCGGTCACCACCGACAGGCTCATCATTTTGGGCAACTGGCCCAACGGACTCGACGTCACCCCGCCCAGCGGTACCGCGGTGAAAACCTTCGGCCTGCAGGAGTGCAACACCGACGCCACCGCCTGCACCAGTGAGTTCGGCAACTTCCCCAACAGTCCCGCCGGGACTGAGCGGATCCACGGCCACGCGGTCGACTACACCGCCGGGCACCCCCTGCCCGACGCCGCGGGGAACACCAACTTCGGGACCAACGCCACCAAGCTCGTCACCATCACCGCGCAGACCGGGGCGAACCAGGTGTACGTCTACAACGCCAACAACACCACCACCGCGGGCGCGTACCCGAAGAAGCTGCCCAGCACCAGTGACGGTGCATCGCTGACGTTCCAGACCTTCCAGCCCATCGTCTGGGTCGAGACCGCCCCCACCAGCTGATCCCAGCAGTCCACCGATCCGCCGACCGTTCCCCACCGGCGACCTCACCCCGAACGGGGACCGCCGGTAGGTGGGCCGACGGTCCTGCCCCGGTGTCACCCGGCTCCGGTCAGCGGTGACGGACCGGCAGAGGTCGCGATGAATCGGCTGCGGGTGGTGTCCGAGTTTTATGGGCATGAAGGCTCGTAGCCGTCTCACCGTGCGGGTTCTGCCGGTGCCGGTTGCTGGGTGTGGCTGGTGAGCAGCACGACATTTGTCGCAGACCGGGCAGCCCACGGCGAAGAAGGTCAGGGCCCCACCGAAGCGTTACGGGAACACCAAGGAGTTCCCGATCGCTGAGTTGCGGGGTGTTCAGGTGGTGGCGAGCCGGATGCTGTCCAGCGACGAGATGATCGTGACACTGAGCGTGCCGGGGCGCAGTAGAAGCATCCAGGCCAAGGACTTCACCGGGATGGACACCGCGTCGGTCGGGTTGGTGCGTCGGGTGGAGAACATGGTCGGGGACACCCCCCACTACCGGGACGAGCTGAACCGCCGCCACGAGCATGCGCTGACCCGGATCGCCGAGTTGGAGGCCGTCGCGGACGAGCCGTTCGAGCACACCGACACCCTGCGCGACAAACGGCACCGGTTGGACACGCTCACCGCGGCGCTCCAGACGAGCGCGGACAGCCCGGAAGCCAAAGCCAAAGCCAAAGAGACCGAACACCAGCAGCGGTTGGACGCCCAGGGCCGCAAACCGGGTGGAGTCTAGCGCTGAACCCGACACCAGCCCTGCGCGCGGAGTTCGGGGACGCGGAGCTGGCCCGCCGCGCGGGACACGGCGGCGGGCGGCTCGGATACCCGGGGGTTGGTGGGTGCCGGGGTGGGTGCGGGACCCGGCGACCCGGCGGCGGAACAGGGGCCGTTGGGTGTGCCGCGGGCGTTCCGGCTGGCCTATCGGGGCCAGGGCAATCCGAACACCGCGCCGATCGGGCGGGCGGAGGATGTGCTGGGACGACGCCTCAGCCGACCGCAGCCCGGGGACCGGCACCGCGACGAGGACCGCGGCCGGTAAGTCGCGATCGGCGAATCGGTTATCCCACGGCGGGTGCGGCAGGCTCCGCCGATGAGTGGGTGTTCTCGCCCCGGACGGGGGTGTGTTCGGGGCGGGGTTTGCGGGTGCGGGGTGCCTTCGGCGGTCGGAGTCCGGCATCGCTGAGTTGCTTTGCGGTCCACCCTCCGGCTAGCGCGCTGGCGTAGGCGGTGCGCGCAGCGTCGGCTGCTTGGTGCTCGGCGTCGCGGGCGTGGGTTGCTGCCGCGTCCTGTTTGCGGTGCACGTCGAGGGCATCACCCAGGGTGTTCACCAGGGCAATGCGACCGGCCAGCAATGTCTTAAAGCAGCGGCCGCTGCCGCTGCTTTACCGGACTTCGGTGGTGTCGGTTCGCTCATGCCACCACTCTGCCGCACACGCCGATGGCCGCACGCAAGCGGCGCGCCCTTGTATCCGTAAGGGCGTTTCACCGTTGCCCCATTTGGGACGGGAGTGCGCCACCTTCGGGGAGCGGTCGCAACCACCGCGTACGCACCCGGGCACCGCGGGGGTCAAGGTCAATTCCGTTGGGTTGATCAAGCGACGGAAATCAGGAGTGCTCTCTCAGCGGGTGGGTGTGCGGCGGCGTGGGTTGCCGGGACGGCGCAGTGTCGCGTCGGCTTGGGTGAGCAGGTCGCGGATGAAGCCGTAGGAGTAGCCGGTGGCCTGGGCCAGCCCGCTGATGGTGGCTCCTTGCTCGTAGCGGGTTTTCAGGTCGATGCCCAGCTGGGTGCGGGGGTCACCGACGAGACGGTTCCTCTTACCGGTTTGTGTTGTTGTTTCGGTCATGGTTTGCCTCCCGCGAGCGGATTTCGGTGGTCCGACAAGATGCTCACCAGGGCCGGCTCCAAATGTTGGCCGACCACCCTGGTGTCCCCGCCACGGTGACCATTGCCGAGCGTGGTCACGTCGCTCAGTATGGTGGCCGGTGTGCTGACCTCGCTGTAGCCGCGCCCATTGAGGCCGTGCGCACCCATGCCCCGGGCGCCGCCGGCGTGTCGGCGGATGGTTCGGTGCCCCTGTTGGTGGTGTGGTGGGTGATCTTGGCGCCGCGGAAGCGGGTGGCGATCACCATCGACGCGGCGACAAGGATCACGTCTTTGAGCACGTACTGGCCTTCCAAAGTGGGCGCATGATAGGGCCCCGCGAACAGCCGGGCAGGAAGCAACACCACCGGGGAGAGGATGCCGAGCAACTCCGCACCCAGCAAGTACACCGTCAGGCGCAGCCCGCGTCCGACCAGCAGCAACACACCGATGACGCACTCCAGTGTCGCGGTGGCCACCAACGCCACGCTTCCCGGGATCAGACCGGCCGTCATCTGCTGAATGGTCGCCTCCGCCAAGCCAGCCGCCGGACTGACCCCGGGAAAGTACTTCAGCACCCCGAACCCCAAGAACACCGCACCCAGAGCCAACCGCAACGCGGTGATGCTATGAGAAACCAACCACGCGTGGATGACTCCCTCAACCCGGATGAGCCGTGCATTGATGGTGGACATATCCCGGGTATTCGCACCGACACCCAACATCAGTTCACCGTTGTTGCATCCTAGTGCAACAAGGGGTGAGGAAATGAGCGCCACCAGCCCCGTCACTGGTGGCAACCCGCAAGTCACCAGGGCCGGCCTCTCCCACGTATCAACTCACATTCATCGGTGCGTCACGATCCGAACTGACGCGGGCATCCCGCGGGCACTGTGATTCATCGGGGGGCCACCTGTGTCCGCCAGCCGCTGATCAGCGTGCGCCGGCCCACGGCACAGACCCTTTGGTCTGCGCAGCCATCAGGCGGTGGGCAATGGCGGCGCGGCGGTGGCGGCGGTGGGGTGCGCTCCGCTGGCGCGGGGTGGTGTGGCCATTGATGATCCCGGGTTTGGGTGTGGAGTGTTATTGGCCGGTGAAGGTTTGGTAGAGCAGGAATACGTTGAGGACGCTG
>JAABVA010002620.1_pt1 | contig 17709 bp, 11 predicted proteins | sample 5560331 | NCBI WGS metagenome assembly JAABVA01 (sample SAMN12812661, study PRJNA571458) | rock metagenome | isolation source: Antarctica rocks | place: Antarctica: Victoria Land, Mt New Zealand sud | collected 2016-01-07 | reverse complement strand
GGGCAGCCCGCGCAGGACCAGATCGCCGCAGGCTGGGCGCAGTGGGCGCAGACCGCCCCCGACGTCGGGATCCAGACCCGGGCCGTGCTTGCCGCTGCCCAACGGGCGACCCAGGAATCTGGTGGCGGCACCGTCACTGCCGAGCACCTCCGCATCGCCGCACAGGCCCAGCACGTACAGGCCGGCAAATCCGGTGGGAACGGGTCATTGATGCGCACAGCCCCCGTTGCTGTGGCCTACCTGCACGACGAGGACGGCCTCATCGAAGCCGCAACAGCTCTGAGCGCGCTGACGCACTACGACCCGGAAGCGGGGGAGGCCTGTGTGCTGTGGTGCCTGGCGATCCGCCACGCCGTGCTCACCGGTCAGCTGGACGTGAGGGTCGGTCTCGGACGACTCGACCCGGCGCGGCGGGCGGTGTGGGCGGACCGCCTGGACGAGGCGGAAACCACACCACCCGCAGGGTTCGAGCACAACGGTTGGGTGGTGCAGGCCCTGCAAGCGGCGTGGTCGGCCATCAGCCACACCCCCGTGCCTGTCGAGGACCCGGTTAACGCCACGTTCCGGGCCCAGCACCTGCAGCTGTGCCTGGAAGCAGCGGTCCGCGGTGGCGGGGACACCGACACGGTGGCCGCGATCGCCGGCGGTCTGATCGGCGCCACCTACGGGGCGTCCGCGGTGCCCGCGGCGTGGCGGCGCATCCTGCACGGCTGGTGGCCGCAATCCCAAGCGGGTGACCTCATCGCGCTCGGTACCGCCATCACCACCGCAGGCCGCGCCCCTTTCGACGGGGACTACACCCATTACAGCGGGGTGGACGCCCTTGCCCGGCACCCCTACGACGAGCAGGTGTGGCTCGGTGGCATCAACGCCCTGCACACCCTGCCACCGGGGGTGGACGCGGTGGTGTCGTTGTGCCGCATCAGCGCCGACGACATCCACCCCGATCTCGACCATGTGCAGCTGCGGCTCATCGACAAGCCCAACCCCGCGGAGAACCCCAACCTCGGTTTCGTCCTGCACGACGCGGTGACCATCCTGGAGCAGCTCCGCAGCGAAGGCCGCACCGTGTTGCTGCACTGCGTCCAAGCCCAGAGCCGCACCCCCACCGTCGCCGCCCTCTACGGTGCCCGCAAAAACCGGGTCAGCACCGCCCAAGCCCTCACCGACATCAAGGCTGTGCTGCCCAACGCGGACCCGAACCAGGCGTTCCACGCCGCGCTACAGGCAACGGAGGACCCGCAATGACCGAAGCACACCACCACAACACCGGCCCCACCCAGCATCGTGGTGGGCACCCGGTCATCAAAGGCTTCCTGATCCTGCTCGGAGTCGGCCTGTTCATCCGGCTGCTTCCCTACCTCCTTGCTGCGCTGCTGATCGCCGGGCTGATCTGGTGCCTCGTCAAGCTCTGCCGGGTCTCGCAGCGCAAGACCACAGCACGCAAACACCGTGAAGCAGCCGTCCTCCGCGCCCAACAGCAAGCGCAGCTGCAGGAACAGCGGCGATTGGAGGCGTTCCTCCTCCCAGAGGACAAAAAGTGGTTACGCGTGTGGAATCAAAGCGGGTAGCTCACCGCCGGTCCAGGGTGATCGTTGACCCTTTCAGGGCAACGCCGTCGACCACTGGGCCGCCCGACACCCACGATCCCATCGAGATCTCTGAAAGCAGGTGTGACCTGCACCAGGCGGTAACCCGCACCGGATCTGCCCAAGGAGGATGACATGACCAGAAGACCAGAACGCCAGTCCTGCCCGTTCCATGCTGATGATTCGGTTAACCCTAAGCATGTCGGCAGTGAGACCGCCGAATACACCTTCACTTGTCCTCGGACGGGGCATCCCACGCCGGGGCCCTACACCTGGGCCTACATCACCGAACCCCTCGGCATCGGCGGCGACACCCTAGAACTCGGCTTGGAAATCGAGCTACCCAAGGCCGTCAAAGCCGCGGTCACCACGTTCGGCCAACCCTGGGTCGAGTACGGACTCATCGAGTCCTGCTATGCCAAGGAAAATCCGGGCGATTGGAAACTGCTCCTCGCCACATACGACCATACGTACTACCACCAGGACCTCGGCGGTGGTCAAGCGTCGAAATACACAGCGAGTAAGTACATCGCCCGCAGTCTCGGCGCGCTTGGAAGACAGGGCGCACTCGTACACCGCTTCGGCAGCGGTACCGGACGGTGGAGCTACAACAACTCGATCTCCTACTACGCATCGCCCCCTGGCGCAGACTGGGAACACCGCAAGACCTGGGACGAATCAGGTGAGCAGATGGACACCTACATGCCTGCCGTCCGACCGCACTGACCGGGGCGACGCCTCCACCCCGAAGTTGGTCGGGCTGGTGCGTCCGCCCCGTCTCCCGTCGTCCCGTCCACGGAGCTCGACAGGCAAGAAGTCGGCACGCGGTATCGAGTCTTAGGAGCGCATGGCGGTGGCCTTGACGTTCTAGAACATCTAGATAGTCTTGAATTAAGTCGCAATCAGCGGCTGTGACTAAAAGGAGAGCATGTGATGGCCCAGAACTCGAAGACCTCGAACGCCACCCCCAACGGCCAGTGCTGGTGCGGCTGCGGCGCGATCACCAAGCCCGGCTCCTTCTTCCTGCAGGGTCACGACAAGCGCGCCGAGCGCTACCTGGCAGCGGTCGACGGAGGGCAGAGCATCGCCCAGCAGCTTGCGTCCCGCGGCTACGTCCCCGGGGTGGGCAGGAACCTGCGGACCGACACGTTGGCAGCCCCAGGATCGAACTTCGAGGAGTGCGGTCTCAAGAACCTCGACGGTCAGGACTGCCAGGTCATCGGCCAGGGCGTCGGAATTCGGCAGCACCGCGCGGACGACGCTCACCACCAGGCCGCGTAGGACACGGACGGGGGCAGCCATCGGGCTGCTGCACGGGCGCACGCACCCGCAGCAGCCAGCGGTCGAGGCGCCCAGCCCTCGGCTTGGCCCGTCATGGGCGCCGCACTACACCCCTTGATAAACGTGTTCTCCCATCGGCGGCAACTCCTCGGATCCCCTCAGTCACGTCGATAGTCGCTCCTAGAACAACCCGACCGCATTCCTTCCGGGACCGCATCGAACCCTGACGTGGGCGTGCGTACTCACCAGGACCGCTCGGTGCACCTATCGTTCTGACAACGACGTCCCGCGAAATCGGAGCATGCAGCTGTGACTGAGACCGAAGAGACCATCATCCGGACGGTTCGGGTTTTCAGCTGGAGCGAAGTCGACGCGGGTCTGACCCGGGCGTTGCTTGTCGCTGCGTACCGGGCGAACGGCCAGGAGGCCGAGGTCACCGAACTGACCAAGCTGAGCCCGACCGCCTTGGCCGCGCAAGGCGAGCGCAGTCTAGGCAGACCGCTTGCTGCCGAACACATGCGAACGCCTGGGGTCGTCGACATCCTCCTCACCCGATGGCTCCCTACGTTGTCGGTCGACGATCTCGACGAGTTGATTTGGGACATCCAGCTCTCGCTCAGCGGACCAGATCGGTCCGCAGCGCCGCGCACCAAGGCGGCACGACTCGAGTTCGTTCGCGGTCGACGAAAAACGAAGAACATGCTCAACAACCTGCGCGCCGCCTTCCTCAGTGCACACAAGATGTCACGAGAGGTGACGCGGAAGGGGGCAGGTCAACGAGATCAACTCGTGTTTCCCCGCGAGCTTGTAGGCGTGGCGGGGCCACCCAAAGATCCCTACCCGCACCAGGTTCGGGCGTGGACGGCACTCGATGCCTTAGCGGCCAGCACGCGGACCAGACGCGCTGGGCTCTTGGTCCTTCCCACAGGATCCGGCAAGACGTTCACCGTGGTCCATTGGCTTCTTCGACAGTTAGAGAAAGATCCCACGCTACGGGTGCTGTGGCTCGCCGATCAGCAGGAACTTCTCGAACAAGCAGCCGAGCACTTCGAACGCGACGCAGCGACCATGCCTGCCGATTTTGTTCGTCGTCTGCGCGTGATCCACAGTGCAGCGGGCCCAGTCACGGCGCTGGCCGATGAGGACCTCGACGTTGCGTGCGTGACCCGGCAATCCCTGGTCGCAGGTGGAGCATCTGCCGTTCTCAACGACCGCCTCGCAGCGTTCCTCTCACGACCCACCATGGTGGTGGTCGACGAGGCGCACCACACGGTCGCCACCACGTACCACCAGTTGCTCGAAAGCATCGAGCACATCGCCCCCCGGACGATGCTGTTGGGCCTTACCGCCACTCCGTGGCCCAGCGGGCAGGGCATGATCCACCGCCTGAACGAACAGTTTCCTACCACGCTGATTACCGTCGACACGTTGCAACTGGTCCACGAGGAAATCCTGGCGCAACCAGTAGTGCATACGGTGGAGACCGGGGAGTATGTGCGCCTCGAGGCGTCCGAGCGAACTTTGATCGCCAAGTCGGACTTCCCGGCCTCCATCCTCACCCGCCTCGACCAGGAAGGGCGCAACAACCTGGTGGTCTCGACCTGGACGAAGCGCAGCGACCAGTGGGGCAAGACCCTGGTGTTCGCGGGCACCATCGCTCACGCAAACCACCTAGGTGAAGTGTTCACGGCCGCTGGGGTGCGCTGTCTCGTTCTGCACAGTGAGTCTGAGCGCTCCCGCAGGAGCGTTCTTGGCGCATTCCGGGAGGCGCACGAACCGTTGGTCCTGGTCAGCGTTGGCATGCTGCTGGAAGGAGTGGACCTCCCGGACGCGCGTACGGCCGTCTTGGCGCGACCGACACTCAGCCGGGTACTCATGCGACAGATGATCGGGAGAGTGCTCCGCGGCCCCCGCGCCGGCGGTGACGCTGTCGCGCACATCGTTGCGCTCGAGGACCACTGGGTCGACGGCATCGATGTTCTCTCACCGGTGGACATCGGCGACGTGACTCGCCCCGAGATCGACGTGGACACCCCGACGGGCGTTCACCGCCTTCCGCCGATAATGGACGAAGCCACTGGAGAACCGATCTCGGAAGACGTCCTGCGCCGCATTCAGCGGGCCTACGGCGAGCTTGAGGCGCACCCGACGGTGGTCGTAGGTGACGCAACGCTCACCGGGTACTACCAGCTCAGCGACGTCAACGTCCCCGTCTTCGAACACACGCTGGACACCTGGCGGGAACTGATCGCCGGGAAGCTGGCAGGAACGAAGCTCGCCCTCCATAGTGCCCGAGACCTGTTCGGGGACCTCGCCGTTCCCCGCCCGACCAGCCAAGACGTCAACGCCGTCGTGGAATACATCTCATCAACCGGGCTGGAGCCACCCCTGATCGAATTGAAGGCCACATTGTCGATGCGCTCGGTCGCGCAACGACTCCTCGACGGACCGGCGAGGACGGAGCGGGAAAAAATCGACTGGCAACGGACTGAGTACGAATCGACCCTGGCTCGCAGTGTCTACCCGTCGTTTCAGTCCTTCGCAGAGACACTTCATCAAGAAGTGCTGGCATTGTCCGGGCAGGTTCCGACGGCAGCGAACCCCGAAAACCCCCGCGCACACGAGGCCGAGTCAAAACTACCGAAAATCAGGCGCAGCACGAAGCGACTGATCGAGCCGCTGCTGAAGGCCACAGTGATCGACGGTCGCGGACTCCTCGTGGATGCCGGCGAAGACCAGTACGCACAGATTCTCGACTACCCACCTAACGTGCAGTGGACACGGCTCCCGGTCCGCTCTACCTACGCCTTGTGGGTACCCCGAATCAGCGGAAAATCGAAAGGCACACCCGTGATCCGCGTCAACCGAGTACTGCAGGCACCAGCCAGTCAAGTGCCTGATGACGTGCTCCAATTCCTACTGTGGCACGAACTGTGCCACCACATTCTCCCAGGGCAAGGACACAACGCCGAGTTCTATCGCCTGCTAACTATGTGGCCGGAATTTCTTCGACTCGACCACGAGCTACACAGCCTGCACGAACGCCTCAATCTCGACTTGAAAGCGACGGTGCAGCGCTGAGGTGCGCAATTTTGCACTGTAGACGGTTCGGTTAGACGAACAACAGCCCAGCGGACGCACCGTGGCGCCCTCATGCCCCCCGAGAAATAATAACAATCGTGTCGGGTTCGACGGCCTGCCACCCTCCGTCATCACAATGACCGCGTGCCTTGTGTAAGTGCCCCACGCAGAATCCACCTCCTCGACCAAGAGCGTGCCGACATGCAGTTTGTTCGGGTTCTCCACATCTGGTGGAAATATGTTCTCCCTGCGCCCGTCATAGTTAAACAAGTGTGCTTGGACGCGATCGTTAGTGCGCGGTGTGACACCGTCCTTATCCGTTGATTTCATGTCCTGAAAGTAACAGTAGGCACCGACAGTTCTCGGCGACTCCCACCGCTAGCCCGGCACGAGCTGCTGGCGAGCGGCGACGCGTCTAAGCGGCCCGTCACTGTGTGGTCCAGCAGATTCACGATCCGCGCAGAACCGACGAAGCGCCGACTTCCCGCGCAACGGGTGGGTGGTGCATGCCCTGCAAACGGCGTGGTGGGCGATCATCCGGGCAGCTGCCCGGGACTGCACCCACCTGCAGCAGGCGTTGGAGCTGTGTGTGCGGGCCGGGCACGACACGGACACCACCGCGGCGATCGCCGGTGGCCTGCTCAGTGCCCGCTGGGGTGCCTCCGCGGTGCCGCAGCGGTGGCGGCGGATGCTGCACGGCTGGCCCGGCATGACCGCACGCGACCTCGTCGCCCTCGCCGTGTTGACCGCGCGTGGGGGTGTGAACGACGCCGATGGCTCAAAGCCCACGGCGAACAAATCGTGTCCGGTGGAGAGCAGAAATGGTTGCGGTCGCTGGGCATCGAGCCCGACCTACACACCTGGTGGTGACGCACATCGTGCTCGATGGAGTCGGTAGTGGGGCGGTGCGCGCACCACAGCGGATGTGGCCCGCTCGATAGGGGGCATCACTACCAACGGGGTCGTCCTTTTAAGCCCGTGCCATCCACCTTTTGTTGCTGATCGGAGCGGGAGCCGTCATCCTCAGGGAGGGTCCTGTTCCGGGGGCAGTCGGTCCGCGGCGCGGGCTGGGTGGACGACGAACGGGAGAGATTCGTGGTGCGGTGTGTGCCGGAGCAGCCACGGTTCGTCAACCGTGCGGAACAGACGGTATGGGAGCGTCTCCGCGCCCAATGCGGTTCCGGTGACCTGCTGGTGGCCGGGCAGAGGGTCACTGATCACACCAAAGACTTCGAGATCGACGTGATCGCGGTGCTCGAGGACGCAGGCATCGTCACCATCGAGATCAAAGGGGGGCAAGTCACCCACGACGGGCAGTCGTGGCGTCAGCAGCACGGCCGCATCGACCCGGTCAACCAGGTGCGAGACGCGAAGTACGCCCTGCGTAGCTACGTGGAGTCAGACCCACGGTGGGGAGGGCGGCGTCGGGTGCGGTGGGCGCACCTGGTGGTGTTACCCCACACCGAGCTGCCCGCTGACTTCGCGCTGCCGGAGTGCCCACGGTGGTCGGTGCTCGACCGCACCCAGCTCGACCAGATCGCTGAGCTGGCCCGCTCAGCACTGTGCCAGCAGGACTGCACCGTCCGCGTCGTCACCGCGGAGGATGTCGACGTGCTGGCGCAGGTCCTCGCGGGGCGGGGGCTGCCCCAGCGTGACGTCGTGGCGCGGGCGATGGAACACGAAGAGGCCGCCGATCGGCTCACCGAGCAACAGGCGGTGCTGCTCGGTGCGATCCAACTGATGCATCGGGTGGAGGTGCGCGGCGGCGCGGGCAGCGGGAAAACCTACTTGGCGTGCGAGCAGGCACGGCGGTTGTCCCAGTCCGGGAAGCGAGTGGCCTTGCTGTGTTACTCCCACGGACTGGCGTCGTTCCTGCAGCGGCTGTGCTCGGGGTGGCCGCGGCGCCAGCAACCCGCCTACGTGGGGGAGTTCCACGAGCTGGGCCGCAAGTGGGGTGCCCCCGCCGGCCCGTCCGCTGCGGGCGAGCAGCCACAGTTCTTCGAACACGACCTGCCGGCAGTGATGACCGAGCTGGCTTTGCAGCTGCCACCCGGCCAGCGCTTCGATGCCATCGTGGTGGACGAAGCGCAGGACTTCGCCGACTCGTGGTGGCACCCACTGCTGGGTGCCCTGAAAGACCCCGACGCCGGCGGGTTGTACGTGTTCAGCGACGAGGGACAACGAGTGTTCAACCGACAGGGCACCCCACCCGTACCGCTGGTGCCGCTCGTACTGGATGCGAACCTGCGCAACACACGCCAGATCGCCGAGGCATTCACCCCCCTGGTCGGGCAGCGGATGCGGCTGCAAGGCGGTGACGGCCCGCCGGTCCGCTTCCTACCCTGCCCGCCAGAAGAAGCCCTGGACACCGCCGACGACGCGGTCGAAGCCCTCCTCGCCGCGGGGTGGCGCCCCGAGGACGTCGCCCTGCTGAGCACCGGCAGCCGCCACCCGGAGCAGACCGAGCGCCAGAGTATGGGACCCAAGGCCTACTGGGACACGTTCTGGGACGCCGAGCAAGTGTTCTACGGCCACGTCCTCGGCTTCAAAGGCCTCGAACGCAGGGCCGTGGTTGTGGCACTGAACTCATTGCCCGATGCCTCGCGGCTACGGGAACGCATGTACGTGGGGCTGTCCCGGGCGCGCGACGAGCTGGTGGTGTGCGGTGACCCCGCGGTGGTACGCGAGGTCGGCGGACACGAGCTCGCCCGACGGTTTGGGTTGTAGAGCAAGCGGCGCTGCTACGGCTGATCGTCCTGGTTCGGGCCCGGTGGCAGCGTTGGGGTTGGGTTGCTGGTCGCTGACGTAGTGCCGGGCGACGTGTTTGCCTTCGGCAGCCTCGCGCCCGTCTTGGCGTCGCTGGGCGAGCAGGTGATCATCGAAGCATTGCCCGCTTTCGCTGGCGACGGTGGGGGAGTTCTCGGTCCGCTCGTTCTCCGCCGTAGCGACCATCGTCCTCCTGGTGCCGGGGCGGGGCGGGGTTCGCTGACGCTCACGGCGGGGTGTCGGGAGGTGGGGGGAGGGGCGGTAGCGGGACGCGGACAGCGGTGCGTTCGGGGTGCAGGAACAGCAGCACAGCACGGATGTCGGCGGCACCGGTGGCGGCGTGGAGCATGGTGATGTAGGCGTGCAGCTGGGGTTGGTAGTACGTGGCGCGGGCAGGGATGGCGGCTGCGGGTACTGCATCGGTTTTGTAGTCGATGATGACGAGGGTGCCGTCGTCCTCGCGGTAGAGCAGGTCGATGAAGCCTTCGATGATGGTGCCATCGGCCTGGGTGCTGGCCACATATATCTCACGCCAGTGCGACCGGGCGCCAGCACGCTGCACCATGTCTGATCTGAGCGCGGAGCGCACCAACCCAGTCACCACCGTGCGGTGGTGTTGCACTGATTCCGCGGCGCACTGGGCGGTGACCGCGGCTTCTACGTCGGTGTCCGCGGCGAGGTTTATTGACTGGAGCACACCGTGCACAGCGCGGCCGACCGCGGTGCCGTCTCGGCCCTTGGACCAGGGTGGCAGGTCCACGTCCACCGGTCCCTTGGCGCTGCCGGCGGGGGCGGTTTCGACGAGGGCGATGGCGGGCTCGGAACCTTCCAGTCCCGAGGCTGACTCCGTGGCGGGGCGGGCACTGGCCTGCCGTATCCGGGTCAGTTCCTTCAGCCAGGCCGCGTACTCGGGTGGGGTGACGGGGGATTGTTGCTGGGATGCGGGTGGGGCGGGGGGATTCTCGGGTGGGGTCCAGGCTTGTGCGCCGAGAGCGGCGTGGCCGGTGGTGGCCAGCAGGGTCGCGCTGGTGTTCGTGGTGGAGTCCAGGCCGCGGTGCAGGGAGACGACGAGGTGATCGCGGGCGCGGGTGGCGGCGACGTAGAGCAGTCGGCGTCGTTCCCGGTCGTCCATCTGCTCGTCGATCGGTGCTGCGGTCGCGAAGTCACCGGTGGTGACACCTTTGCGCAGCGACACCGCGTAACCACCCTGGCGGGGCCACAGCACCCGTACCCCGGTAGCGGTGCGTGGGGCGGCGGTCATGCCGCTGAGCACCACGATGGGGAACTCGAGGCCTTTCGCGGCGTGCACCGTCATGATCCGTAGGGTGCTGGCATCGGTCTCCGGCAGCGCGGCCTCCACCACCCGGGACGTTTCCGCCCCCTGCTGCGCGGCCCACGCCAGGTAGGCGCGCAAACCCCCGTGCTCGGACTCCGACCAGGCCCGCGCCTGGTCCAGCACGAACCGGATCCGCCGCCACTGATCGCGGGCCCGGGGGTCGGTCGCGGCGACCTCCAGCACCCGGCGGTCGGCGACGATCGCGGCGAGCAGCTCACTGGGCGCCCACCACCGTGACTGCTGGTGCAACCCCCGCAGATGGGCCAGTGCTGTGGCCACGGGATGGTCGGCGCGGTCGGTGTTGGGTGGGGCGAGGATGCTCAGCGCCCCACCGTCGCGTTTCCAGGTCCACAGGTCGTCGTCCCCGCACCCGTACAGGGGGCAGCGTAGGGCGGTGACCAACGCCAGGCGGTCGCTGGGGTCGGCCACCGCACGGGAGGCGGCGAGCAGATCGCGGACTTCTTGGGCCTCATAGACCAGGGAGCTGGCCTCAGCCCGGTAGGCGATGTTGGCAGTGTTCAGCGCGTTTTCCAGGAACGGCAGCGACGTCCTGGCCGGAACGAGTACGGCAATGTCGTCGAGGCGGGCGGGGCGCCACGCACCGTTCTCGCACACCGGCCACTGCTCGGTGAGGGCGCGGGCGACGGTGGCAGCGACATCAGCGGCTTCCTGGGTGCGCAGCTCCGCGGCTTTCGGTCTGCCGGGGTGCCCTTCGGCGCCGAGGACCCCCACCGCGGGCCCACCCGGCGGCGCCGCCCGGTGGGGACTCAGCGCCCGGTATTCGGGTTGGGCGTCGGGTTCAGCGGTGATGAGCCGGGAGAACACGGTGTTCACCCAGGACACCACAGGGGCGACGGTGCGGAAGTTGGTGGACAAGGTGACGTGCTCACCAATCACGTCCTGTGAACGCAAATACATGGCGATGTCCGCGCGCCGGAACCGGTAGATGGACTGTTTGGGGTCACCCACCACGAACAGGGACCCCGGGGGGACCACCACGTCTTCCCACCGTTGCTGCACGGCGTCGGCGCCCCCGGCGATACGGACGGCGAGCTCGATCTGGATGGGGTCGGTGTCCTGAAACTCATCGAGCAACAGCACCGGATACCGCTGGTGCAACGCCGCCCGCACCCCCGGGTCGCGCCGCAGCACGGTGCGGGCCAAGACAAGCAGGTCATGAAACTCCAGGCGTCCCGCGGTGCGCCGCGCGTCGGCGGCGTCGAGAACCCGTCGGGCCACCCACCGACTCAACGACCGCAGCGTCAGCTCCACCACATCGGCCACCGCGTGCGCTGCATCAGCTTGCAGCTGTTGGCAGTCACCTTTCAGGGCAGTCAGCGCATCCTTGCCACCCCAGTTGCCGCCCTTGCCGTAGCGGGCTCTCAAGGTCTCGGCGGTGAGCAGGACCTCCAGCTGCCGACCGGCGTCGGTGGCGGCACCCAGCTCCTCGGCCCACGTCCCGAAGGCGGTCAAATCGCTCAGGAACTTGTCGTTGGCATCGGCGCATTCCACTGCGCGCGCCGCCAGGGCCGCGGCGGTGGCAATGAGAGTGTCCATCCCGCGCAGCTGGGCCGGGCCCGGTTCGGCGCCGGTGAGGACCCGTTCACCGAGGAGGTCCCAATCCGCCCCGAACAGTCGGGACAGGGACCGCAGATGCTCCAAGGTGAGCCCGGCGGACATGGCCAGCAGCAGTGCCTCGGCCGCGGTGTCGTCGTCGAGGAGCTGGCGGCGTTGCACCGACCAGCGTTCCTCGAACGCCACCGCGGAACTTAGCTCATCAGCCACCTCGATCAGCGGCGGCAACCCAGCTTCGATGGGGTGTTCTGCGAGGATGCGTTGGGCGAAGGAGTGCAGGGTGCCGATCGCGGCGCTGTCCAAGTCCTCCAACGCCCGCTCCGCCCGCTCACCGGAGTGTTCTTCCAGTGCGGCGCGGAGCCGGTCCCGCAGTTCCGCACCGGCCTTCTCGGTGAAGGTGACCGCGGCGATCCCCCGCAGCGCCACCCCATCGGTCAACACCAGGCGGGTGATCCGGTTGACCAAACTGTTGGTCTTCCCCGATCCGGCCCCTGCTTCCACGAACAGGGTCTCGTGGGTGTTTTCGGTGATCCGCCGGCGGGCCTCGGCGTCACCCAAGGCTGTGTTCACGGGGCACCTCCTGCCGGGTCGGTGGTGGTGGGTGCGTCGGTGACCGGCTCGATCAGGGCGACCAGTGCGCTCAGCCGCGGGTCGGTTTTGACGTGCTCCCACCGTCGGCGGGCCTCGGCGTGCCCAATGCCATCAGGGTTGCAGTAAGGGCACTGCACCCAGGCAAAGTCGGGGTCCGTCGGGGGGCGCTGGGGGAACAGCCCGTCCCGGATGCTGCTCACCAACAGCTGCAGGGTGGCGGCGTAGCGGGCCTCGACCGCCGCCGTGAGCGGTACCGGTATGCGCCCCTTGTCGCGGCGGACGAACCAGTAGGCCGCCTCCACCTCCGCACCGGGGCCGTGCACCATCCGCGCGGCGTGCGCGTACACCGGGAGCTGCAGCTTGCTGCCCCCGAGCACCGGATCCGCTTCGGACAGATCAGCAAAGGCACGGGCGGATCCGCTTTTGATGTCGGTGACATACAGGCGACCGTCGGCGTCGCGGTCCACCTTGTCCGCCGCCCCCCGCATCAGCAAGCTTCCCCCACCGGGCAGGGCGATGGACACCGCCGGGGCACCCCGCATCCCGAACGCCAACTCGCTGGCGATGACCGCGGCCTGCTTCTCCTGCCGCCACCCGTCGTCGTCGGTGAGCATGCCCTGCAAATCAATCTGGATGCGGGTGAGGGCCTGAGCCCACAACCTCGGGTGCCCGGTACGACCATCTGCGCTGAGCTGCACCGCGAGGTGGGCGGCCAACTCGGCCAGGCGTCGACGCTGGTGCTCCGTCCAGGGCTGCCCATAGCCGGGCAGATCCGGGCCGCACTCGCGGACCAAGGCATCGAAGCTGGCGTGCATCAGCGTCCCGACATCAGCCGGACTGATCGTGATGACATCCTCGGGTTGCTCCACCGGCTCCACCCGCAGCAACCGCTGAACGAAATAGGCGTGCGGGCACCGTGCGTACGCCTCCAACGCGGTGGGGGAGACCGGTTGCTGGCCGGCAGCGAAGTCAGGCAACCCCGTGGCGACGGCGGAGAGGTCCCCGTCATACCGCGACAATGTGCCGTCGCGCCGGCCTTGCAGCAGGCTGTGGGCGCTGTCTACCACCGCATCGGCCAGCGGGTGACCGGCGTACGCAGCCTGGGTGCGCCACTCCTGCTCGTGGGCGGGAAACGCGGCCGTGCTCAGCGACCCCGCGAAGGACGGTGACGTGCTCATCCACCCGGTTGGGGGGCTGTCCCAGGCGGTGGCGGCCAGGGTCGGGCGCCCGGACAGTGCCCGCAGGGTGGGTAGCAGCCACCGGCTGGGTAGATGCTGGCCGCGGGTGCGCAGATCGCCCCGTGGGAACGTCGCGAGCACATCGGGGGCCGCACCGAACGCGGCCAGCAAATACCGGTGCTGGGTGTCCAACCGTTCCCGGTGCTCCACGAGCTGCCCGTCCGAGGCTTCCCGGGCCCGCTCGGGCAGCAACGGGTCCTCCCGTAACCGGCCCGGGAACACCGCCTCAGCCAGGCCCAACACCACCACCAGGTCAACGTCGAGCCCGACGGCGGCGGAGACCGGGGCGACCAGCACCCCGTCCCCGAACCGGCCGACCCGGGGCAACGCATTCTCCAGCTGGGTGGCCACCGTTTCGCGCAGCGCCGGCAGGCTGGGCGGGGCACCCAGCTCATCCAGCACCGCGAGACCACTCAACGCCTGCTGCACCGCGACCGCCGCGTACTGCTCCTCGGGCGGCAACCGGACCAGCGCCGCACTGTCGCCGAACGCCGACTGCACCAGTGCCAACGCCCAGCTGCTCAGCTCCGCCCAGGTGTGCAACCCCTTGGCGTCGGTGAACGCGGCGAGTAGCCCGGTGGCGAAGCGACGCAGCCCCTCGGCGTCCTCAATGCTCGCGCGCAGCCGATCACACACCCCGGGCCGGGGGTCCTCGCGCTGTTCCTCCACCACCAACCGGGCCCGCTCGTCCTCGGCGTAGCGGGACAACCGGATGTCCCAGTGCTCCCCGGCCACCACCCCCGCGGAGCGAGACAGCCGCTCCCACCGCGACACCGGCACCAACGTGCCCTCGGAGGTGCGCACCGGGGCGGCGGCCAACACCCGGAACAACTCGCCGCGGGGCACGTCATGCTCGGCGAGGTCCAACAACTCCAGCACAGCCCGCGCGAGCGCCCGCTCGTGCACAGGTCGGGTACCGGGCCCGTTCACGGTGACCCCGGCAGCATGCAGATGCTCATGCAGCAGCCGGGCATACGGTGCGGCCGCGGTGTGCAGCAGCGCCACCCGGTGCGCCGGGACGGACCGCAGCGCGCTCACCACCTCCCGAACCACGCACCGGACCTCGTCGTCGGCGTCCGAGGCGGTGAGGACCCGGGTAGCCATCGGTATCGGCGGCGACGCGGGCACCGCCAGGTGCAGGCGGTGCAACGTCCGCTGCACAGCGGCGTCCGCGCTGGGCTGCCCGCTCAACCCCAACACCGTGCGCAGCGGGGCAACCACCACCAGGGCAGCAACAAAGCCTGACTCAGTACGGGTCAGGGCTTGGGGCAGATACAGCACAACGGTGCCCAGCTCCGCACAGCGCTCCGGGCTACACACCCCTGTGGCGGTTTGCAGCAAATCTGTCTGGTCATACCAACCCGGACTGAGACGGCCCCGCACCGCCCGGTGCAGGCGCACCAAATCCGCACCCAACGGAGGCACATCCGCCACCGCATCCAACCCAGCATCATCGAGGTCGCGCAACTCGCGATAGGCACGGACCAAGCCCTGCACCGTGGCAGGATGCCCAGCCACCTCGGCGAACACACCCGGCTCAGCGAGCAAAGCCGCACGCCACGCCGCACTCACCACCGGACTAGTCGCCGGGCGGCGCGGGCACACCACCGGCGCCGCCAACTGCTCAGCCAAACGGCCAATCGTGGTGGGATGCACCCCCGCCACACCCGCGTTCCCATCACCAAGCCCGGCGGCCAAAAACCGGCGCGCCACCAAACCAGCAAGATTCGTCGGCACCAACACAGTCACCGGGACCAACGGGTCCCCAGCCTTCGCCTCAGCCACCACACGCCGAAGCTCACCCAACGCCACCCGCGCCGGTGCAACAACTGCCAGACCCGTCACCGCAGCCCCCGCCTCCTCGACAGCCCGAACCTAGCAGCGATGACCGACAGGACCGGTCTGACGGGGCCACTGCGGCTACGAGATGGGTGGTGTTGTCGCGTTCGGCGGTTCCATGGCTGAGCGGTTGTCCCTCTAACTACCCGGAGCGCTCTCGACAACGCTCTAAGGTCGACCGATGAGCACGGGAGGAACCTACGACGAGCTGCTGTTTGTGATTGACGATAAGGACGATAAGACGGCCCTAGAAGTGAATACGACACCGCTTGCCGTACTGGGAATGCACGAGCGGTCGCACTTGCAGGAGTGGATCCTGGCCAACCCGAAGGTCCTCGGGCCTGACGTCAAAATCGTGGCCAGCGAGTTCGACCGGTGGCAGACGGCGACTGGGGCTCCGGTGAACGATCGCCTCGACATCCTTGGGCTCGACTTGGAGGGTCGATTGGTGATTGTCGAGCTGAAGGTCGACCTTGCTCCGCACCTCGTGCAGATGCAGGCGATCAACTATGCGGCCATGGCCAGCCGCCTCACCCCCGAGGACGTCGCGGGCTTGTACGCCATAAGGGAGACGGCGAAGGGGCGGACCACCGACGTCGATGCTGCCCGGACTGAGCTCACGACGCGGTATTTGCTCACTGAGGAGTCGATCAAGAATCCTCGCATCATCCTTATTGCCGCGGGTTTCCCTGCGTCCGTCACGTCCGCGGTGGTCTGGCTCAACGAACAGGGCGTTGACATCTCGCTGATCCGGTTCCGCACGTACGTCGTCTCCGGAAAGCCGGTGATCCATTTCAGCCGTCTGTACCCGGTCCCGGACGTCGAAGCGTTCACGATCGGGCGGCGGGCCGACAAAGACGCGGGCGGGCTGACTGATCCGGGAGCGCCGTGGGACGAAACGGCGCTCCGACGACTGACCAAGCAGTGCAACCAGGCAACGCGCACGTTGCTAGACCTCTGCGCCGCGGAAGAGCCAGGGGAAGTAGTCGTGGCGGACGTGGTCAAGACTGCTGGCATCAGCGTGGGCGCTGTGCGCGGTCAGCTGGCCGGGCTGACCATGCTGCTGAAGAACACCACCAAGTATGGATTTACGCAGAACGCCTGGCCGGTCACGGTTACGTGGCTGTCGGGCGGGCTGGCCAGCTACTCGATGGATCCAGTGCTGGCGAAAATCTGGCGCACCATCCAATCCGAAGGTGAGATCATCCCGCCTATCTCAGCTTCAGGGTCGCAGCAGGAAGCCTGACGCACTGCGGGGTCCCTACGCTCGTGCCTCGCCGCGCGTTCCCGGACGTTTTTGCCATGGCCGCCCGGCTCCGCCCAGGGTGGCACCGTGGGTGAGACGGTGCGCTAAAACTGTCCGATAGCGGATTAATTCACCACGAGTGGGGAGAGAGGTATGACAGAGCTACAAATCGGGGGGATGCAGGTGCTGCGGGAGGCCGCCTTGGAGCGAGCCCGCCACTACTTGACCGTCGGGCGGGGATGGGCCTACCCGTCCTACGACGGCTTTGACTCAGCTCACGCTTACGGACCGCTCGTCGATGGTGATTTGCTGGCGCCGGTGCTGCTCAACGTCAGGCAGATGAGCATCACAACTTACGAGCAGCTACGGGGTGCTCTGCCCCGGTTGCAGGAACTCCTCGACCGCATCCCCGAGAGGGTGTCTCTCGCCACCGCTGGGACGGCAGAGCTTGACCTCATCGGTGAGTTGTTCGGTGTGGTGGACAACAAGGCCATCTGGGGGGCGCAGGGGACGGTCCTTTCGAAGGTGCTGCACCGCAAGAGGCCGGACTTCATACCGCTGTACGACCCTCGGGTAGGGGCCGTCTATCAACAGGGGGCCGGTGCTCCCGTCCCGGTCGTCAAGCGTCGGCCGTGGAGGGAGTTTGCGCCGCTGTTCGCCGCCGCCGTCCAAGTCGATCTGCGACGGGAAGCCGCATTTTGGCAGGAGATCGCTGCACTTGCGCCTGGACCGCCGATCACGCCCCTGCGAGCTTCCCGGTGTCCGCCGTTGTGGGCACCGGGCTGCTGCTGGTGCCCGCGGCGGGGCAGGTGACGTGAGGGGTGGCCAAGACCGTGTATGGCCCGGTCACCCCCCTACGTCGGGAGCCCGAGGGTGTGGTCGACGGGTGGGGCCGCTTCGACACGCACGGGGGCCGGACCCTCTACACCGCCGCCACCCGGGAGTGCGCCTACCGAGAGGTCCTCGCCTTGCTGGCAGCACCGACTCGACGAGCAAGGACACCGCGTTCCCAGGCCTGACCGGAGCCGCCTCGCCCGCTCCGCTAGGCCGAAGTTACGTCTGCCTGGATGACGTTTTTCCTGTGTGACCTGCAGTTGCCGGTGATTTTGGGTCACTGTGTGTAGCCAAGAGTGGTGCGTGTCGGTTCCGGGCAGGTTGCGTCCTGTC
>JAABVA010002619.1_pt1 | contig 17711 bp, 19 predicted proteins | sample 5560331 | NCBI WGS metagenome assembly JAABVA01 (sample SAMN12812661, study PRJNA571458) | rock metagenome | isolation source: Antarctica rocks | place: Antarctica: Victoria Land, Mt New Zealand sud | collected 2016-01-07 | reverse complement strand
GTGGACCAGCCCTGGCACCGCGACTTCCCGATACCCGACACGACCCGGACCGAGCGCCGGCTGACCTCGCTGGCCATCAACGTCACCACGGTGGACACGGCCGAGGACATGGGGCCCTTCGAGATCGTCCCCGGCACGCAGTGGGACGACAGCCCCGAGTTCGACCAGGAGATGTTCCCGCCACGCTCGCACTACGGCCGCTACCTCGAGCGGGCAGTGCGGACGTACCCACGGCGGGGGGACGTCTCGATCCGCTCGGCACTGACCATCCACCGGGGCACCGCCAACCAGAGCCAGCTCGCCCGGCCGGTGCTGGTCTTCGGCTTGGACGTCCCCGGCGCAGGCAACACGGCGCATCACGATATGGCCGTGACGCCGGCCTACCTGGCCTCGCTGCCGCAGGTCGCCCGCGACCACATGGTCTGCCCCGTGGTCGACCAGCTCCAGCCCATCGCCCAGAAACACACCATCGAGGGCCTGGTGATGGGCGACACCGGCGAGTAGCCGGGGCGGGGCCTACATCAGCGGCTGAAAAAGCAGGTCAGAGCCTTGATGTTGACATAAGATCAATTATCGGCGGACTGTCTATGGGCGGGGGAGGGCCGCTGGTGAGCCTGCTCAGCCGCTCTCAGCCGCTTGCTCAACCAGGGCGGTCAGCGACAGCAGCTAGCCCAGCCGTCTCGCACGCGGCCGGTGCAACCCGGCCCGCACCGGCGCCATCGCGAAAGCTTCTGACAAAGTGCGGAGACTCCCGGCTCCCGCGTTGCTTGTCGGTGCCTGCGGTGAACCGGACTGCATCTGCTCGGCGGTGCCAAGGCCAGCCAGCCAAACTAAGCTGACGGGCTCAACCCGCTCCCGCCACCGGTGAGCTGACCCAGCAGTTCATGGCACTTGGTCGCCCGCTCGGCGTCTTGTTGCGCGCACTGCTTGAAGAAGGACTGCACGTCCTGGTGGCCCTCGGCGTCACTGACGTAGGAGTCGTAGGCCTGCGCAGCCTTGAGCGCGTGGTACTGGATGCTGACCAGGTTGTAGACGATGTCATCGGCGGGGCTGTGCTGAGTCGCCATCAGGTCTCCTGTGTCGAGTGTGACCGGTTCCTGCCTGAATCTACTGCGGCATCTGCCGCATCGAGGCCAGCTTGACGGAGGATCGAGGCCGCGCAGCCGCAAGCCTGGCTCGGCGATGTCGAGCAGCTGCGCGTCACCCTCGACCAGCTCCACGACAAGTAGGAACGCTTAGCGGAGCTGCTGGCCTCCTTGCCCAGTCCGGTGCTGGCACTCGCGCACCCGGTGCCGTAGCACACGGCCGCCGTCCAGTAGACAACTCAGGGTTTGCCACCGTGGCGTCAGCGCTACGATCCTGAGCGACGTCAACTAACTACCCGGAGCAGCCCCCATGCACCCGATTGGTTCGACGGTCACGCTGCTTGCGCGCGGCGCTACCGGAGGCCACGGCACCCCGCGACCGCACGTCGTGTCGTTCATCGGGGCGGCCATCTTCATCCTGTTCGGGTTACTCAACGTGGTGAAGCCAGACGTCAGTTGGCGGCTGTCTAAGTGGCAGTACCGCAACCCGGACGCTCTGCAGCCAAGCGCGCGCGGCCTCGTGATGGCCCGCATCACAGGGGCTGTCGCAGTGATCATCGGAGTCGTGTTCGTCGTCGTCGCCGCCACCCATTGAGCAAGACGACGGCAAGCGACTGCCCGGTCACTGTCGGAGTTTCACCCGATCGCAGTGCCTTTGTGGCGGGGGCTGGGACGCTCGTGTCGTGTCATAGTCCGGTCCCGGTCTGCCAAGACAGTGACTGGCGGTCGTCCGCCACTTCGCCCCCCAGGGCTGCCGCCCTGACGCTTTTCAGTAGACCGAGATGTGGACGTGGTCGTAGTGACCGCCGGTGATGCCGGCGGGGGTGTTCGGGGTGGTGTTGTAGACGCCGGCGCCGGTGTAGGGCCGCCAGGCTTCGCGGGCGCGTTCGGTGTTCCAGATCCGGCCGTACCAGATCAGGTAGTGCACGCCGGTGCGGCCGGCGCTGGCCTGCAAGGAGACGGCCAGGGCGTCCCCGGCGGCTTTCTGCGCCGCGGTGGGGAGCACGCCGTAGCTGCCGGGGGGTGCGTCGCAGGCCCGGCCGAGGGGGTGGTCGCTGTGCGCGACGGGGTCGCTGGGGCGGTAGCAGTCCGGGTGCCAGCCTTGGGCGACGAGCTGGGTGTATGCGCAGCCATCCGCGGGGTCAGGCAGCCGGTACCGGTGGACGGGTCCGGCACGACGCTGCACGCCTGCGCCGGGAACCCGCCACCGGCACCACCGAAGCTGACCGAGGTGGCCGCGGTGGTGCAGGTCAGTGCGCCGCTGGTGTGGTCCCACAACGCGTCGGCGACCGCGGTCCCCAGGGCTGTCCATTGGGCGTAGCCGGTGCCGTCGGCGCTGCGCTGCACGGCTTGGGCGGCCTGCCACATCGGCTGGTGCTGCCAGCCCGGGACCTGCACCAGGCTGCGCAGGAACGTGGTGGCGGCGTAGCCAGGGTCCATCAGCTGCCCGACGGTGCCCCAGCCCTGGGAGGGGCGTTGCTGGAACAACCCGACGCTGTCGTGGTCGCTGCCACTGCCCTGGTGCGGATGGTCGCTGCTGCCCGGCACCGCCGGGTTGGCCAGCACCAGCAGCCCGGACTCCTGCCGGCTGGTCATCACCGCGATCGCCGCGGCATGCCGCGACAACCCCAGCGCTTTGGCGGCCGCCACGATGACCCGGGCATTGCCGGCCTGCTCACCGGTCAACGTCAACACCGAGCTTATGAGAGGCGCGCCGGCGCCCGTGGTGGTCACCGGCGTCAGGGTGCAGACCGTGCCGGCCGGTGGCGGGTCGGCGGCGCCGGAGCCCAGGAACATCGTCACCGCCACGACCGGGACCGCGAGCAGCCCGGCGCCGGCGGACAGCAGCAACGGGGCGGGCACGCAGGGCTCCTGTCGGCAGTGGGTTCAGGTCAGGCGCGGGAAGGGGGTCAGCTGGTGCCAGGCACGCCATCGACAAGCCACCGGCCCTTGGGCTGCTGGACCAGGCGCAGCGTCCACACCTGGCGTTGCGGCCGGCCGCTGCCGTCGCCGCGGTAGGTCAGCGTGCTGGTGAACGACACCTGGATGTACCGGGTGGACGCGGTGTTTTGCGCTTCCCCGTCCGCCTGCACGGCCAGGACCTTGACTACCGAGACCTCCTGAGCCATACGCACCCGGGCCAGGGCTGCAGCGTCCGGCCGGCTTCGGGCAGCAAACCCCGCCGTGGTCCAGCCGGTGGCGGTCAGGGCCGCTGAGTAGTCGGCCACGTCGTCGTAGCGGTAGGTGTTGCGGACGGTGACGTAGCCACGGGCGACGCCGAGCGGGTCCTGGAGCACGACTGACGCGACCGCAGGCCGCTGCCGATGAGCGGCTGGCGGTGCGCCCGCCGGCCGTCCTGCCAACTGGGTGACGGATGAGTCCCGCGGGGTCAAGCGGTGCAGAGTCGGCGCGGCCTGGGAGGCGGCGGGAGGGATGTGCCTTGAGGCGGACGGTGTGACCGCACCGCCGCATCCCGCGAGGGCACCCACGGCGATCGTGCACATCAGCGTGGCTCGGCTGGCAGACCCGCCGTGTGCCGACCGGTGATACATCCGTCCTCCTTGAGCTGCCGACCCGCGAGTTGACCATAGGATCTACAGTAGTCGCGATGTGTGCGGAGTGTGTCTACAGCAGTAGATGGACGGATGTGGACTGGGGTGTCTTGCAAGCCGTCACTGGTGGTACACCAGTCGTCGGGATCCTTGGTGGGTCATGCTGGCGGCGAAGGAGTGCACCGGAGTGGCTCGCGGCAAGGACGACCGGGCACCGACCGGGGGCACCCTGGCCGAGCGGATCAACGGCCTGTTCGACGCGCTGCAGGGCGAGAACGGCCCACGCAGCAACGACGAAGTTGCGGAGGCCATCTCCCAGGCCGGCACCAAGATCTCGGCGTCCTACCTGTGGCTGCTGCGAACAGGTCGGCGGGACAACCCGGGCAAGCACCACCTGGAAGCCATCGCCGGGTACTTCCGGGTGCCGCCCGGCTACTTCTTCAACGAGCAGATCGCCGAGGAGATCCAGGCGGAGCTGGAGCTGATGGCGGCGATGCGCAAGGCCGGCGTGCGGGAGCTGGCCCTGCGGGCCGCGGACCTGTCCTCGGACTCGCTGCGCGCAATCGCGGCGATGGTCGAGCAGGCCCGCCGGGTCGAGCGGCTCGAACCAACCGACCCGCGTCGGGACTGACCAGACCGGCCACGCACTGGCAACGCGAAGCGACGAGAGGACACGATGACAGCGCCGGCCCAGAGCTTGCAGCAGTGCTGCGAGCAGATGCTGTCCGAGCTGGACCTGCCCAGGCAGTTCGACATCAACGGCCTGCTGGACCAGCTGTCCCGGCGGCGTCGGCGCCCGCTGCGCCTGCTGCCGCTGCTCCCCGGTCTTCGTGACGACCCCTCCGGGCTGTGGGTTCCGCTCGAGGACGAGGACGTCGTGTTCGCCGAGGGCAGCATCAGTGACTGGTACCGCGACCACGTGATCCTGCACGAGGTCGGTCACATGCTGTGGCGGCACCACGGCACGGTCCGAGACGTGACCGCCTGGCTCGGCCGGTACGGCGTGAACACCGCCTCGGACACCCAGGTCGAGATGCGCTGCTTGGTCAAGGACCAGGACAAGGAGCGGGAGGCCGAGATGATCGCGCTACTGATCGAGTCACGGATCACGGCGCGCACCCGCGTCAGCCAGATGCCGGTCAGCGCACCGGCGGAGGTCGCTGCGGTCCTGGACCGACTTGCGCTGGCCTTGGGCTCTACCGGCGGTGGCGGTGGCTGATGCGCTACACGGCCTGGCCGGGCTGTGTCTGTGCCTGCTCATGGCCGCCCGGGCGCGGATGCTGCGGGGCAGCACGACGGCGCGCAGCCTATGGGTCGCGCTGGCTGTCTTGGGGCTGGTACAGCTACTGCAGGTAGACGTCGCCTACCGCGGGCTCGAGCAGCTCCTGGGCCATCCTGGCAGCGCCGCACTTCTTGCCCACGCCCTAACGGTCGTGGCGGCGGCCGCTACCCGCGAGCTGCACAGCAGCCTGGACCCCCACCGCGCAGCACGGCGAGCCAACCGCCACTACGCCTGGGCCGGGGTGGCTCTGGCCACGATGCTGGTGACCTTTGCGGTGGCGCCACCGACCGTAGTGCCCCCGTCTCTGAGGCACCGCTCGGAGTACTACGACGCCGCAGTGCCGACTGCGCTCACCTGGGCCGCCTACCTCAGCTACCTCACCTGGGCGCTGATGGGGATGTTCGGCGCCACCCGATGCTTCGCCCGGCAAGCGCCGGTCGGGCCGCTGCGCACCGGACTTCGGTTGGGCGCCGCCGGCATCGGGGTCGGCTTCGGCTACGTCGCCCTGAAGGTTGCCGTGGTCGCTGCCTGGCTGGGCGGCGCCGGTCCCTTGGTGGTGCGGTTCGACGCCGTTACCGAGGCCGCGGTGCTGTCCTGCTGTCTGCTGCTGATCGGGACCGGGTCGGCTTATGAGGCCATCTCGGCTCATCTGACGGCTGTCCGCCGAAGGGCTGCCCGGCGCAGGTCGCTGCGCCGGCTGCAGCCGCTGGCCGCGGTCCTGCATCCGGACTCCCCAGGCAACGGCTATCGCCTGCCGGTGACCGGGGACCAACACCGACTGATCCTGCAGGTCACCGACATCCGGGACGCTCAGCGGGCCCTGCGCGGCTTCGTCGACCCGGCCGCCCGCGCCGACGCGGAAGCTGCCGCACGCACCGCCGGGATCGGCCGGGATCAGGCCGCCGTGCTGGCCGAAGCAGCAGCCCTGGAACTGGCCCGGCGAGCCAAGGCCAGCGGTGCGCGCGCCCGCCCCTCGGTCCTGCACGCCCCGGCCGGCGGCCGTGACCTGGACGAGGAGGTCCGCTGCCTGGAACGTCTCGCCGCGGCGTACGACCACCCGTTCGTCCGGGCCTACATCGCCGGAGATGACAATGTCGCCGAGCCGCGAGCCAGCTAGGCCGCGCCGACTCCAAGGACAGGACATGCCCAGGACCCCCAACCCGCCCCCAGCCAACGCAGCAGACCCGCCCGAGGCGGAGCAAGCCGGGCTGGGCGGCCGCGACGGCGACGCCGGTGCCGGGGGCAGTCAGCATCTGGGCGAGGTGCTGCACTACTACCGGTCCTGGGAGTCCCGGCTGCTGTACCGCTTCCTCGGCGGCACCAAGCACTACGGCTTGTTCCGACCGGGCGACGCGAGCTGGGACGTGTGGTCGGCGATGCGCCGCATGGAGGACCTGCTGGCCCAGAAGCTCGGGCTGGCCGCTGCCGCGCGCGCGCTGGACGCCGGCTGCGGCGTCGGTGACGTCGCCTCCCGGCTGGCCGAGGTGCACGGGCTGCACGTCACCGGCATCGACGTCCAGCAACCAGACATCAAAGAGGCCCGGCGCCGGGCCAGCCGCCGGCGCCTCACCGACTGCCTGCACTTCCAGCAGATGGACTACGCAGCCCTGACGTTCCCGGACGCAAGCTTCGACGGCGCGTACAGCATGGAGACACTGGTCCACAGCGACCGCGTCGAGGACGTCCTGGCCGAGCTGTACCGGGTGCTGCGCCCCGGCGGCCGGCTGGTGCACTTCGAGTACTCCCGCTCGCCCAAGGACAGCACCTCACCGCACGACGAGGCGTTCCTGACCCAGATCAACCAGATCGCCGCGATGCCTGCGTTCCAGCGACTTGAGCACGGAGTGCTGGAGCGGCTGCTGACCGAAGCCGGCTTCGTCGACGTCGAGTCCGAAGACATCACGGCCCGGATGCTGCCGATGCTGAAGCTGTTCGCCGCCGCCGGCTGGCTGCCCTACCGGCTCGGCGCCGCCCTGGGACGGTCCCACCTCGTCGTGAACAGCATGGCCGGCGTGGAGTTCTACCTGCACCGCAACTGCTGGCGCTACAACACCTACACCTGCCGCAAACCCACCTGACCTTTCTCCACAGCCTCAGCCGTAGCCGACTTGGCCGCGGCGTCACGGTGGCGACCAGAGGCCAGACAGGGGCGTCACGCTTTCGAGTCGCCGCACCGCCACACCCTCTTGACCGGACCAGGACACTCCCATAGTCTTTCTCGACTGGTGTGGATGAGTAAAGATGCCGAGACACACGCTGGTCTGACGCTGGTGACCCTCGCTGTCGCGTCACCCCTCGCTCTGGAAGGACGACCTGTGCACACTGCTTCGACCCCCAAGCCACCCGCGCCCGCGCACCGCCGCGCCAGCTGGCACAGGCTGACCGTGCTGTGCGCCGCTGCGGCGACGCCCCTGGTCGCGGCCACCCCAGCCTCCGCCGCGGCCCCGACTCCCGGTCAGCAGCAGCCGCCGGGGACACAGGGACTGACCACGATGCTGGGTTGGGGTGGCTGGTTGGTGTCGTTCGTGTGCGTCGCCGGCTTGTTGGTGGTCGCGGCGATGATGGCGTTGAAGCACCGCCGGGGTGAGGGCGGCGGTGAGGCGATGGGCAGCCTGGGCTGGGTGCTGGGGGCTTGTGTGCTGGGCAGCGCCGCCGGGCCACTCGCCAGCGCTCTGATCTAGCCGTGACCCCGGTGACCCTGCTGGTTCCGCCCAGGGCGGCGACCTCGCCGGTGATGGAGTACGACAGCGGCATGACCAAAGACAAGCGTCCCCGTCGGCTCATCGCTGCTCTGGCCGTCCTGGCAGTTCTGCTGGGCGGCGCAGTCCTGATCCTCGCCTTGCGTCCGGGCTCCCCGGCCAGCAGGCCGGCGCCCCAGGTCGGTCTACCGGCTGCCCCCTCCCCAGCCACCCCGGCTGCCTCGACAGCCGCGCCGAAGCAGCAGGTGCTAACGACCGTCCCGACCGGTGTGGCGTGGGAACTGTTCCAGGGAGTGGCGCTGCCGGTCAGCGCCACCGACGGACCGACCCGCATCCACGGCGCCGTGCACGCCGGGTTCTCCCACACCCCGACCGGCGCGCTGCTCGCCGACGCCCAAATCGGGGTGCGCTCCCTGGCGACCCCTGAGATCCCCGGCCTCCGCGAGGTTGCTCAGCAGCAGCTGGTGGACGGTCCGGGCAAGACGGCCTACCTGAACTTGATTGCGAGCCTGAAGGACAACGCTCCCCCGCCCGGCGGCTACACCCAGTACGTCGGCTTCCGCTACATCACCTACAGCCCTGAACTGGCCGTAGTGAGCCTGGCGACCCGGGGTCGCAGCGGACGCATCCAAGTCGGCACCGACACCCTGCGCTGGACCGGCACGGACTGGAAGCTGGACCTGCCGCCCAGCGGCCTGCAGCAGCCGCAGGTCGTGCCGGACATCGCCGGCTACGTGCCCTGGCAAGGCGTCACCTCGTGAGCCTGTGCGACCTGCCCGGGGTCAGGCAGGGCTGCGACGCGGCCGGCGGGGCCGTCAGCGGGGCGGCGAACGCGGCGGCGCAGGCCTTCGTCGACGGCTTCGCCGACGGGTTCGCCCGGTTGGTGAAGACGATGACGACGTTCTGGGTGGACGTCCCGACGCCGCAGATCGGCGGCGCCGGCGGCCCGGTCGCCCAGGTCCAGGGCTTGCTCTACTGGACGCAAGGTTTCCTGCTGGTGGCCTCGTTGCTGTGGGTGGCCGGGAAGATGGCGGTGACCCGGTCCGGGAAGGTCGCTGGGGAGGCCGCCCGCGGCCTAGGCACGATGGTGGTGGTCGTCGGGGCTGGGGTCAGTGCGATCGACGTGCTGTCGGTGGCCGGGGACGCCTGGTCCCGGTGGATCATCAATGAGTCCGTGGGTGGGTCGATGACGACCCGGCTGGGGGCGCTGGCCGGCGGGTCGGCGCAGATGACCGGGCTGGGGATCGGGATCGAGTTCATCGTCGCGCTGCTCGGGATCATCTCCTGCATCGTGCAGATCTTCTTCCTGCTGGCCCGGGTCGGGATCTTGACGTTGCTGGCCGGGACGTTGCCGCTGTCCGCGGCCGGGTTGGCGACCCCGGCCGGCCGGGCCTGGTTCCAACGCACTCTGGCCTGGATCGTGGCGTTCTTGCTGTACAAGCCGGCCGCGGCGCTGGTGTACGCCAGCGCCTTCGCCCTGGCCGGCCGGGGCAACGACATCCTCAGTGTGCTGTCCGGGCTGATGCTGATCGTGCTGGCGGTGTTCGCGCTGCCGGCGTTGCTGCGCCTGGTGACCCCGATGGTCGCCGCCGCCTCCGGCGGCGGGGGCGGCGGCCTGGGCGGGGCCCTAGCTGGCGCTGCGCTGGCCACCGGCGCCCGGCAGGTCAGCGACAGCCCCCGCAACGGCGCCGGCAGCGCCGGGAAAGGCCAGCTCACCGGCTCCTCCGCCAACGGCAGCGAGACCGGCAGTGGCGGGACCGGCGGCGGCGGGACCGGCGGCGGCGGGACCAGTGGCGGTGGCGGCAAGCCGGGTGGTTCGGCCCCGGCGCCGGCCGGCTCCCCCGCAGCGGGGGCGGGCGGCGGCGGTGCGAGCGCCGGCGCGGGTGCGGCGGGAGCGGGTGCGGCGGGTGCGGCCGGGGCTGGGGTGGCGCTGGCGGTCAAGGGCGCCCAGGCCGTGGCGCAGGGCGCGAAGTCCGCCGCCGCCGGCAGCGCCGACGAAGGAGCCTGACGGTGACCAGCACAACCACCACGACCAGCGGCCCGGCCGGCCGGCCGGGCGCCGAGACGACCGAGCCGCGGACGTACGGGAACTGGCGCAAGCCCAGCACCCCGGGGCTGCCCGGGCTGGGGCTGCTCGGCACCGTCGCGGCGCTGGGTGGGGTGGTGCTGGTCGTGCTGGTCCAGATGCTCGCCGGGTTGCTGCCGGCGTTGGTGGTGCTGGCCGTGGTCGCGGCCGCTGTGCTGCCGTTGCTGTACCGCAACCGCTCCGGGCGCAACGGTTGGCAGGCAGCGGCTGCCCGGGTGCTGTGGCTACGCGGCCGCCGGGCCCGCCAGCACCTGTTCCGCTCCGGCCTGGTCGCCCCGGCCGCGCACGGCGGCACCACCCTGCCCGGGTTGCTGGCCCCGTCGGTGCTGTACGAGGCCGTCGACGCCTACGGGGCGCCGTTCGCCCTGCTGCACGTCCCGGCCACCCGGCACTACTCGGTGGTGCTGCGCTGCGACCCTGAGGGCAGCGCCCTGGTCGATCCGGAGACCTCCGACACCTGGGTGGCCCGGTGGGGCCGGTGGCTGGCCGAGCTCCCCCGCGAACCGCACCTGGAAGCCGCCTCGGCGACGGTGGAGACCGCCCCGGACCCCGGGTCCCGGCTGGCCCGGGAAGTCCAGCAGCTGCTGACCGACGGCGCCCCGGAGCTGGCCCGGCGGATGCTCACCGAAGTCGCCGACACCTACGCCCTGGGCTCACCCCAGGTGACCGGGCGGGTGTCGTTGACGTTCACCGCGACCCGCCGGGTCAGCGAGGACAGCGAGCTGTTCGCCGGCCGCACCACCACCACCGCCGGTAGCGGCGCCCAGGGTGCGGCGGGTAGCGGTGGGAAGGCGGCGCGCCGGGCCCGGGTGCTGACGCCGGCCGAGATGGCGGCGCAGATCGGCAGCCGACTGCCGGCGCTGCTCCGTGAGCTCGCGACGACCGGCGCCGGTGGGGTACGGGCGTTGACCGCCGCCGAGCTGGCCCAGACCGTGCGGGTCGCCTACGACCCGGCGGCCGGACCGGTCCTGGACGGCCTGCACGCCCACGGCCAGGACCCGCAGGTCGACTGGGCCGGCGCCGGGCCGGCCGGGCAGGTCGAGGGCTGGGGGTCGCTGCGGCACGACACCGGCACCTCGGTGACCTGGCAGATGACCGAGGCCCCGCGCGGGGCGGTGCAGTCCCAGGTGCTGCGGGCGATCCTGGAACCCTGCGGTGAGCTGACCCGCAAGCGGGTGACGTTGCTGTACCGGCCGCACGACCCGGCCAGCGCCGCCCGGATCGCCGACGCCGACGTCCGCACCGCCCTGGGCAAGGCCACGATGCGCAAGGGCGAGACCCGGGCGCAGGAAAGCAGCGACCTCACCGCCGCCCGGCAGACCGCTGGGGAGGAAGCCGCCGGCGCCGGCCTCACCCGCTTCTCGCTGCTGGTGACCGCGACGGTCACCGACCCGGCCGGGCTGGCGCACGCCGCGGATCTGATCGACCAGGCCGGTGGGGCCAGCCGGCTGCGGCTGCGCCGGGTCTACGCCGGGCAGTCCGCCTCCTTCGCCGCCGCCCTCGGCGTCGGGCTGGTCCTGCCTGCGCACGTCGCCGTCCCCGCCGTCCTGCGCCAATACCTCTAGAGCACCCGGAGATCAGATGGGACGGCGGCCGCAGCTCACCGCCCTCGGCGGCGCGACGAGCAGCCGTGGTGGCACCCCCGGCGAGACTGGCTCGCTCGAGCAGTCCGGGCCGGACGCCAGTCCGGACGTGCTGGAGGTGCTGGATGAGCTCGGGGAGCCCCTGGCGGAGGCGGCGGTGCTGGGCTGTGCGCTGCAGACCACCCCGGACCGGGCCCGGGCGTTGCTGGCCGGCCTAGCCGAGCAGGACTTCACCGTCCCGCAGCACGGCCACATCGCCGGCGCCATCACCGCGCTGCTCGGGCGGGGGGAGCCGGTGGACCCGGTGACGGTGCTGGGTCAGCTCCGCCGGCAGGGCCTGGAACACGCCGGCACCGCCAGCAAGGACGCCGGGGTGTTGCTGCTCGAGCTGTGCCAGAGCGCCCCGACCGTTGGCAGTGGCAGCTTCTACGCCCGGATCGTGCTGGAGCACTCCTACCGCCGCCGGGTGCAGCGCGCCGCCGTGCGGCTGCTGCAAGGCGCCGGGCACCTGCCGCTGGCGGACCTGGCCGACCTGGTCACCCGCGAACACCAGGGGATCGCCGCGCAGCAGCGCCGCGCCAGCACCCCCACCCCCGCGACCACCCCCAGCCCCGCGACCACCCGCGCCCCCGCTGCTGCGGCGGTCTGCGCCCCACCCCGGGCCCTGCCGCCGGCGGCGGTCCCCCGCCCGGCCGGCCCGGCGGCGGCCGGCCCACGTTCCGCCGGCGGCCGGTGATGGCGGCGTTGACCCCCCGCGGGTACCGCGGGCCCGGTGGTGGCCGGGTCTCCTACGTGGAGGCGCCGCCGGAGTGGCGGGCCACCACCGTGCAGGCCTGCGGGCTGTTCCCGTGGGCGGTCGGTGGCGGCACCCCCACCCTCGGGGTCCCGATCGGGCGGCACCTGCGGGCCGGCACCACGGTGTGCTTCGACGTGATCAACTGGTTCGAACGCGGCCAGTTCCTGCCCAACCCGTCCTACTTCTGCCTGGGCCTACCCGGCCTGGGCAAGTCCACCTTCACCCGCCGGCAGGTCCTGGGCCTGTCCGCCCAAGGCGTCCGCCCGCTGGTGCTGGGCGACCTGAAGCCGGACTACGCCGACCTGATCGCCGCGATCGGCGGCCAGGTCGTCAAGCTCGGCCGCGGCCTGGGCAGCCTGAACGTCCTGGACGTCGGCGCCATCGAACAAGCCGCCTGCCAGCTCGGCGGCGCCGACGCCGACCGGCTCCGGGCCGAAGCCCACGGCCGCCGCCTGGCGGTGCTGTCCGGGCTGATCCTGATCGTGCGCGGCACCCCCATCGCGGACTACGAACGCGCGGTGCTGTCCGCGGCCCTGCGGGTGCTGCTGGCCCGGCACGACACCACCACCTCCGGGCCGCCGACCCTGCCGGACCTGGTCCGGGTCCTGGACCACGGGCCGCCGGAGGTCCGGGCCGTCACCCTGGACCGCGGCCAGGACGACCGGTATCGCGCCAGCGTCGACCCGCTGCACCGCAGCCTGCTCGCCCTGCTCGACGGGCCGCTGGGCGACACCTTCAGCCGCCCGACGACGACCAGGATCGCCCTGGACAGCCCCGGGGTGGCGATCGACGTCTCCGGCAATCCAGTTCCGACACTCACCTGCAGGCCGCCGTGCTGCTGGCGTGCTGGTCCGACGGGTTCGGGGCGGTGGAGTCCGCGAACGCCCTGGCCGATGCCGGGGCCGCCCCGCAACGCCGGTTCTTCGTCGTGCTCGACGAGCTGTGGCGGGTCCTGCGCTCCGGCGTCGGGATGGTCGACAACGTCGACGCCCTCACCCGGCTCAACCGCACCCAAGGCGTCGGGATGGCCCAGATCACCCACACCATGAGCGACCTACGGGCCCTGGCCAACCCCGAGGACATCGCCAAGGCCCGCGGCTTCGTCGAACGGGCCGGCGCCGTCATCGTCGGCGGCCTGCCCTCCCAAGAGCTGGATGACCTGCAGCATGTTGTGCCGTTCACCAACACCGAACGTGAGCTGATCACCTCCTGGTCCACCCCACCGTCCTGGGACGACCGGCTCGGGCCGCCCGGGATGGGCAACTTCCTGCTCAAGATCGGCCGCCGGCCCGGTGTCCCGATGCACCTGGACCTCACCCAGGCCGAGCTCACCGCCGGGGTGCACAACACCAACAAGCGCTGGACCACCACCCCCACCGGCAGCCTCCTGGGCAGCGCAGCCCCGGCGCCAGCACCGACGCCGGTACTGCCAACCACCCCGACCCCGTCTGCCTTGCGGGCGGGTGGCTGATGGCCCGGGCCATCACCCCCACCAGCGGCGGCAGTACCGACACCTTGGCGTGGCTGATCCCGGCGGTCGCCGCGGTCGCCGCCGTGATCGGTGGGGCGCTGTGGACCGCCGGCGGGCTGGCCGCGGTGCTCGCCGGGCGGGGCTGGCGCTCCGCACCGTTCACCCTGACCACCCTGATCGGCGTGGTGCGGAACGGAACGGGCGGCTTTTGGCCCGGGGCCGACCCGCACCTGGTCCTGGGCGGCGCCGCCGCCCTCACCTGCCTGGTGCTGCTCCCGGCCGCGGTGCTGACGCTGCGCCGGTACCTGCGGGCGCCGGCCGCCGACGACCCCCGGCGGTCGCTGGCCCGCCCGGCCCATCTCGCGCCGCTGCTGCGCCGGGCGGCCGCGGCCCGGGCCCAGCGGCTGCGCCCGTCCCTGGCCGGCCGCAAGGCCAAGGCGCTGCCGGCGGGGGATGTCGGGGTGCTGCTCGGTCGGCTCGGCGCCGCTGAGCTGTTCTGTTCCTGGGAGGACGTCGCGGTGGCGTTCATGGCCCCCCGCTCGGGCAAGACCACCGCCCTGGCCGTCCCGGTCACCCTGGCCGCCCCCGGCCCGGTCGTACTGACGTCCAACAAGGTCGAGGGCTGGAAGGAGACCGCCGCGCTGCGCGCCACCCAGACGGGTGAGCGGGTGTGGACGTTCGACCCGCAGCGCATCGCCCACACCCCGCAGAGCTGGTGGTGGAACCCGCTGCGCAACCTGACCACCGTCGCCGAGGCCAACCGCCTCGCCGGGCACTTCGTCGCCACGGTGGAGGACGACCGCCGCGACATCTGGGGGCCGGCTGCCCGTGAGCTGCTCGCCACGCTGCTGCTCGCGGCCGCGGTCGGCGGCGGGACGCTACTGAACGTCTACGCCTGGCTGGCCGACGAGGCCACCCCCATCCCCGGCGGGCTGCTGCGTGAGCACGGCTACGACCTGCTGGCCCGGACCCTGCGCGGCACCCAGGACAGCCCGCCGGAGACCCGCGGCAGCGTCTACTTCACCGCCCGGGCCGCCACCGCCTGCCTGCGCGACGGGCAGATCACCGCTTGGGTCACCCCACCGGCCTGTAACAGGGCCTCCCACCGCCCCGATGACCCTGGTGGGACCGATCCTGCGGGTGGGGTGGCTGGGCCGTTGGTGGAGTTCCAGCCGGAAACCTTCCCGAGCTCCCGGCAGACCCTGTACCTGCTCAGCAAGGACGAAGGCGGCAGCGCCGGGCCGCTGGTCGCGGCCCTGACCGACCGGGTGCTGCGCTGCGGCGTCACCGCCGCCGAACGCGCCGGGGGCCGGTTGGACCCGCCGATGGTGCTGGTGCTGGACGAAGCCGCCAACATCTGCCGGATCGCCGACCTGCCGGCGTTGTACTCCCACCTGGGTTCGCGCGGGATCGTGCCGCTGACGATCCTGCAGTCCTACAGCCAAGCCGTCGGGGTGTGGGGTGAGACCGGCACCAAAGCGCTGTGGGGCGCCGCGACCATCAAGCTCATCGGCGCCGGGATGGACGACCCCACCTTCGCCGAGGACCTGTCCCGGCTGGTCGGGGACCACGACGTGCTCACCGTCTCCCGCAGCAGCGGCGGGGGGCGGGGCGGGGCGAGCCGCACCCACGCCACCCGGCAGCAGCGGATCCTGCCGGCCAGCGCCGTCCGCGAGCTCGGCAAAGGCCAGGCGCTGCTGCTGGCCACCGGCGCCAAACCAGCGCTGCTGAGCCTGCAGCCCTGGTACACCGGCCGGCACGCCACCCAGATCGCCGCCGCCGCAACCAACGCCACCCAGCTGATCACCCAACGGGCCCGCGCCACCACCACCGCTACTGCACCCGCCCGGCCGGCCGGCCGATGACCGCCGACGACGACGGGCTCACCGAGCTGGACCGGCAGTTCGCCGGCAGCGCCGCCGACAGCCACGCCCTGCTGCAACAAGCGCCGCTGCCCGCTCCGGGCGACGCGCCGACGTTCCTGCCGTGCTGTGGCTCCCTGGAGGAGTGGGTCGCCGACGTGTTCGCCGCCACCTACGCCCGCCGGTCGACCCCGACGTTCCGCTGGTGCGCCCAGTGGTGGCGCCACCCGGAGGCAATCGCCCGGCTGGAGGCGTTGTGGCGGTCCTGGGAGGCGCTGCGCACCGACCCACTGCTGGGCATCGCCAGCTGGTACGCCAGCCACCTGGACCAGCAGCTACCGATCCTCACCGGACCGGCCGGCCCGTTCGCCGACTGCGACCCGACCCGGCACTTCGACGCCGAGCAGCCCTACCTGCCTGTCCAGCCTGCCCCAGCCGGCTGGTGGCCACCCACCCCCACTACCGACCTCGCGGCCAGCCCGACCGGAGTTACCACTGACGGTTCCGGAGGACCGGATGGATGAACTGCACACCCAGCACGAGGACGTCACCGGCGACGCCACCCGCAACGCCTCGTCCTACCTCACCGCGGCGCTGGCTGCCGCCCAGAAAGCCGCGGACTGGCGGACCGCGCGCACCACCCGCCGGACCGACACCGACACCCTGGCCGCCACCGCCGACCAGGACGGCACCGGCCGGCGCGCCCCGGACACGGCGAAGCCCACGACCGGCGACACCCGAAGCGGCGGCCCCGTCCCCGACGCGCTGGCCCCGGCGAACCTGATGACTCCAGACGCGGTGGCGCACCACCCCGGCCTGTCGATGGACCCGCAGGACCCACCCCAGGTTCGCTACGCCCCCCTGGTAACTGCGGGGCTGCCCGAGCAGACCAGCCGGGCCGTCCTGGACGACCCGGCCTGGCCGGAGCTGGCTGAGGCCTTGGCGCAGGCCCACCAGGCCGGGACCGACCCCGGACAGCTGCTGCTCGCCGTCGCTGGCGAACGCGAGCTGGGCAGCGCCAAAAGCCCGGCGCAGGTCCTGAACCACCGCCTCGCCCAGCGCATCCCCACACCCGGCGCGCCCGGGGGCATGGGGCCGCGCACCCCGACCGCCGCTGACGTCGTCGCCAGCAGCTTCCCGACCGCCCTCACCGACGCCCCCGCACCCGCCGGAAGACACCCGGCCGCCAGCGACCGGGGTGCTACCGGCACCGACCGGGCAACAACCCGAACCCCGGCGACCCGGCCGCCCGGGCGCACGGCCCGGCACCGCTGAACTCGCGCCGCTCCCGCTGTCCACAGATGGCCGGCCAGCCGCCCACCATGGCCCGCCGCGGCCGCACCCTGACCACCCCCCCGAACAGTGAGAAGACACCCATGACGACGGACCTGGACCTGGACCGGGAGCTGCTCGCAGCGACCGGCCGTCGACACCTGGACGTGCTGCCGATCCGGGCCAGCACCTGTCTGTCAGCAGCCATCGACGAGCTCATCGACCCGCTGCACCTACCGGAGCTCATCACCATCCCGGACACCGCGACCGCCGACCTGCGCGGGGTGCTGGTGGCCACCCGCGCCCGGCTGCTCACTGCGTCCCAACACGCCCCTGCCGTGGCCACCGCGATGGCCTGCGCCCGGGCCAGCCGTGAGCTCGGCGGGGCCCTGGCCGCCCTGGACCGCGACCAGAGCAGGCCACGCCGGTGAGGTACAGCGACGACATCGCCGAGCTGGCCCGGGCCGCCGCGCTACTGGTCGCGTCCGGCCCACCGGCTGCCGGCGCGCTGCCCGACAGCGAGCAGCTGGCGGCACTGGTGTGCCGAGACACCGTCGCCGGCGAGCTGCGGGACCTGACGCGGGCCGTGCTGCAGGCCGGTCCGGACGGCACCGGCGCGGACCCGCAGCTACTGGCCGCCAGCCCACCGCACGCGCTGCACGCCGCGCTGGTCGACCTGCCGCCGGCCGCCGACGCCGGCCGGCCGCTAACCGAGGCGCTGGCCGTCGCCGGCGGCCCGCTCACCCAGGCCTGGCAGGACGCGGCCCGCGCCGCCGGCGCGTTGGAGCGCTACCACGACGTCGCCGCCGAGCTCACCGGCCCGAACGCCTGGAGCCTGGCCCGGGACGTCGCCGACCTCGCCGCCGCCCTGCCCACCCTGGACGCCGACCTGGCCACCGCGCTCCCTGCCGGTCACCCGGCGGCCGCCGTGCTGCTCCAACCCGAACCGCACGCCCTGCTGCACCTGGCCACTCAGGAGATGCGCACCCAGACCGCGGGCCTGGCGCCCGGGGGCGCCGACAC
>JAABVA010002617.1_pt1 | contig 17723 bp, 16 predicted proteins | sample 5560331 | NCBI WGS metagenome assembly JAABVA01 (sample SAMN12812661, study PRJNA571458) | rock metagenome | isolation source: Antarctica rocks | place: Antarctica: Victoria Land, Mt New Zealand sud | collected 2016-01-07 | reverse complement strand
AGCGCTGATCGCGCTTGCCCGCCGCCGCATCGACGTCCTCTGGGCCCTCCTGCGTGACCACCGCACCTACACCGCCATCCCACCGATGGCAGCCCACGCCGCTTGACAACGTCATTGAGATTCCCAGCCGTTTGCTCAGCCGGTACGGGTTGTCGGCGAGATCATTCGACAGCAGGGCGAACGCCGCTTCGGCCACCGCGAGAGGCAGACCGTCACTGATCTGGGCGTTGGCGGTCCGGGTGTAGCGGACCGTCCATTCGTGATCAGTGACGCTGCTGCTCGCGTCGGGCGGCCAGGGGGGCCCCGACCGTGGCGCTGTCGTGCAGCCGTCCTCCGTCGACGTCCTGCAGAGCCCGGACGATCCGCCGCCGCGACCGCCGCGACCGCCGGGACCGCAGGATCGCGGTGGTCTCCTCCAGGTCCACCGGATCAGCGGACCGGGCGGGCGACTCGTACTCCAGCTGCGAGATCAACACCGCCCGCGTCCCGTCCGGGAGGGTGATCTGACCGGGTCGGCCCTGGGCTACCTCGGCCAGTGCCTGCTCCCACGCCGGCGGCAGGTCCCCGCGCCCGCTGCGCACCGTCGTCATGACCGACACCGTAGAACGCGGCCGCCCGCATCGGGGGCGCGTGAGCGGGGTTCCAGCGGGACCGCGACACCGCGGTGGCGGCCCCGGCCGGGTTGGGACGCCTGACGCTGTCCGGACAGACCCGCCGGCACGAGCGGCAGCTGGCGATCGGTCCGACCGCCGACTCAAGCCCGAGTTGCACCGCCGCAGCGTCGGGGGCCCTGTCCGCCGGGCGTTGAACTACCGACCTTTCGGGTGCATTCGGCCTCGGTGGGACTACGATAACCGCTGCTGTCTCACGTTGAATCGTCACGATCACTGACACCGTGCCGATATCGTGATCTACTGACATCAGTCAGCGTGCCCGATGAGGGGCTTCTCGACGGCCCACGTTGCACATCGCTGGGACCATTTCCAGATGCGAGGTATTACGCAGATGCGAGATCACGTGCGGATACGAGATCATCCTTGAATCCGAGATGATCTGCGGATGCGAGTCGCCCGCAGCTGACTGTGTTCTCCGTCTCGCCCCGGATGGGCACCGCACCCTGGGCGGGGACCTCAAAGATGAGAAGACATGCGTCGTAGTCTGTGCACCATCGCGGTCACGTCTTTAATCACCGCGTGCGCGTCGGTCACCATGACTGCTCGAGCGGCACCGCCGGCCGTCACCGACGTCGCGACCACCAGTCACTCACTTCCTCGATCCGAGTACCTCCCGAAACAGGATCCGCTGAGTGTCCTCAATCCCTACATCACCGTCTCGCCGGCGGGCTTCAGCTCACGAGACGTTCCAGTCGACGTGACCGCCCGGGTCCCGGCCGACCGTCTGGCGGCGTGGACGTCATACGTGGCGAAGGCAGATGGACGGGTCCGCTCGGGAATGCTCTCCATGGAGACGAACGGCAGCGCTGCCTACCGCGCTGTTCGCAGGAACACCGGCCCGACGATCCACTGGTACGGAGTGACCCTTCCTGCCGCCTACTCGACGAGCTCTCGTACCCGTGCCGCCCGCGGCGGGCCAGGCGCACTGGACAACACGCGGTGCCTCACACCCCGGAACTGCTACACGGGTGACATGGTGGGGGACCAGACGGACGCTGTCAGTCACTGCCAGAAGGTCTCGACATCAGCCGCCGGCGTCGCCGCGGTGGGCGTTGCCGTGACAACGACCCCGATCGACTGGCCTGGCATCGCGACCGTGGCCGCCTTCACCTGGCTCACCGCAGATGCCTTCTGCAGCATCGGGTGGTGGTGACAGTCCCGTCCCCACGGGCTGAGCATTCATCCGGCTACTCCGGCGGCACACATCGAGGAGGTCTTGTCGTGAGCAGTTCACACAGTAGGTCGGTGACGCTACGGGGCGGTTTCACGGTGCTTCGACTCGCGCTCATCATCGGATGGCCGCTCGTGGTCGTCGGTGGCGCCCTGTTGTTCGCTGCAGCCAACTGGCTGTCCGTCTCGACCGGTGTCGTGTTGATGCTGGGTGGCGCGACTGTGCTGGCGCGCTCCACCCATCGGTCCCAGACGGCGGGTCTCCCACCGAGGACCGACCACGGCTGACTCACCGCCGCGCTCCGGTGCGCGCTCGCGGGCCAGTCCCCGGATCGCGGGCGGCCCGGGGACTGTCGGGGCGAGGTCGTCGTCGGCGTGGGCGAGGAGCTGTTCTACACGCCCACCGGGACGATGACGGCCTGGCGCGGCGATGGGAGGCGGGTCTGCCGTGGCGGGCGGTCACCGTCGGCTACGGGGAGGGCTGGTGGACCAGCTGCCCGATCGGGACCTGGATGGAGTGGTCGGCGGGGCAGGCCCACGAGGCGTTCTCAACGGCCTCACCCGTCGACACCACGACCATCGGGTGGTGGGGGTGCCGGGGGCAGCGTGGCCAGGTCACGCCCGCTGGTCCGAGCTCCTCGTTGACGAGGTCCTGGGTCTGGTCGGCGAGCATGAAGGCCTGGGCGTCCGCCGACCAGGAGGGGTCCGCGCCGATCAGGCCGAGGCGTCGGCCGGCGACGCTGAGCAGGCCACCGGTCGTCCCGGTGTTCAGCTGCGCGAGCACGGGCGGGGAGGTGTCGAGACTGAAGTCAAGGCCGAGGACCCCGAGGTCGTGCCAGACCCGGTCCAGTCCCGATCGATCGGAATGCGCGTCAGGCATCCGCGGGGTGCCGGGCCTTCCACTGGGCATGCGTCCCGGCCGCGGGGATGGTCACCGGCCGGGACGCCGCGGTCCGAACCCCACGCCGCTGCACGAGCACCCACCCTTCGTACGCCCCGCGCCAGGACACCGCGCGTCGGGCCGGCTGGTCAGGTCGCCGTGGTCGCGCCCGCACGCACGGCCCTGCTGTGCAGCCAGCTGTCCAGGACGTTCAGGCTGCGCAGGCGCTCGACCTGGTCCGGGCGCAGCTCGAGCAGCTCCGGAGCCTGGGCGGAGGTGTTCTCCCGGACCGACCGGGTGAAGCGCTCCTCCCAGCCCATCGCGGCGCAGGTCCGGGCGTAGACGCCGAAGAGGTCCTCGGTCGGGCCGAGCACCGTGATCGCCGCGAGCAGCCGGGCGAGCACGTCGACGGCCGGGCCGGGTGACTCCGCGAGGGAGGCGCCCAGGGCGGTGATCCGGCCAGGCAGGGCCGCGGTGCTGTCGAACATCACCCGGGTGCGCGCCAGCAGCCAGGACGCCTGCGGGTTGGACAGCTCCGCGTCGGGCCGGCTGTCCACCCAGTCCGCCATGCTCACCACGGAGATCGGGTCGACGAAGGACCCGGCGTCGCGGAGCAGCGTCCGCCGCCACTTGTACCAGCTGCGCCACCACGCCAGCGGCTCCCGCAGTGCCAGCACGGTCACCCAGTCGTCGGCCGGGTACCGGTAGAGCGGCTCGAGGAACTGGTGGCCGACGAACAGCTCGGTGTCGCGGGTGTCCTCGGCGGTCTCGCCCACCCACTGGTGCTGGCCGGTGGACAGCGAGGTGCGGGAGCGGGGGACGTGGGCAGCCAGCATCGACCGCAGCGACGAGCCGCCGGTCTTCGGCGGGTGCACCACCAGCAGCCGCCGGATCCCCGGGTTGGTCTGGCGCCGGTACACCTCCGGCGGCATCCAGCGGTCGGGCCGCAGGAGCTGCCCGTCGTACCAGGCCGCTGCCGCCTCACGCCGTACGGTCAGGCGCCGCGCGGTCGGGCGGCGGACGATCACCCGGCGAACCTATCCGGCGCCCGTCGTCCCGCCAGCCGCGTCCTCAGCGGAGCCGGGAGCACGGCACGAGGGCGTGGAAGGTCCGCGGGGCACCGGCGACGGCCACCGTCTGCAGCGACGGGCGGGCGCGGCAGGCGACCTCTGCGGCTCGGACCCCGGCCGACCAGGACGGCCGTCGCAGCGGCCCGACCGCCAGCGACGGCGCCCAGAGGACGGCGGCGACCACGGCGAGGGCGAGCACCACCGCGGTGCCGCTGAGCAGCGGCCGGGGCAGTCGGGACAGCGCGGCGTCGGCGCAGCCGGCGAGGGCGAGCAGCAGGACGGCGGCAGCGAGCACGGTGTAGCGGGCGTCCTCGGCGGTCAACCCGCGGTGCCCGGCCAGCGCCGGCGTCCACTTCAGCCACGGAGGTGCCACCCACAGGGCGACCGAGCACGCGAGCAGCGCCGCCGCGAGCAGCCCCCGGATACGGGCCCGGACGACGGTCGCCGCGACCACCGCCAGCAGCAGCACGGCGACAGCGGCGAGGGTCAGCGCGCCGGCCCCCAGCGCCTCCCGGGCACCGAGCAGCATGCTGGCCGCGACGTCGCGGAGATAGAGCCGCGCGAGGGTCCCGACGCCAGGATGGGTGCGCGCGGTCGGGACCGCGTGGGTCGCGACCGCCAGCAGCTGCAGCAGCCCCCCGACGGCCAGCACGACGACGCTGACCAGCCCCATGGCCGGCCGCGTCCCGGCCCGGCGGGCGAGCAGCCACCGGCCCACGGCGACCGGGACGAGGACCAGCGCCTGCGGGTCACTGCCCGCGGCGAGCGCCACCGCGACCCAGCACGCCACCGTCTCCGCGGTGACCCACCGCGACGGCCCACCAGTCCCCGGCGTCGGCGGTGCGAGGGGACGGAACAGCAGCACGAGCGCGGTCAGGTCGAGCCAGACGTGGGCGTTCGCGACGTCGCCCAGGACCGCCGAGCCGGCGTCAGGGAGCAGCGGGAGAGCGACCGCGACCGCGAGGCGCAGCGGCAGGGAGTCGATGACCGCGCGGGCGCTGACGACGATCGCCGCGGCGGCGGCGGCAGTGGTCAGCGCGCCGGCGACGGTCAGGACGGCCGCTGCGTGGACGGGCGCTCCGGCAGCGGCGACCGCGCCGGCCAGGCGCGGGTACAGGTGCAGGTAGCCGCTGTAGGTCAGGGCGAGGGCCCGCGGGAGGGGGGTGCGGTAGGCGTCGGTGAGGAAGCGGGTCCCGTCCTCGGCCCAGGCGTTGTCCACGGCACGACCCGGCAGCCGCGTCAGCGCGACGACCAGCGCGACCATTGCGGCGACCATGGTGGCGACCGCCACCGACACCTTCGACCAGTCGGCGGTGTGCACGCCGGACAGGATCGCCCACGCGCGAGCCCGCCCGGTCCAGCCTCGCCGTCCGCGGGCTCGGACGGGTCCGCCGGCGGCTCGGTCAGGCGGCTCGGCCGTGCTGCCCGGTCGTGCTGCTCGGCGTGCTGCTCGGCTGTGCTGCTCGGTCACGGGCCTCGCTGGCGCCGCTCGCCGCGCCGCTCAGCCCGCTGTGAGCAGGCGGCACGGGACCGCGGTCACCCACGCCGCCGTCGGCGCGCCGGTGAGCGCGACGGTCACCGGCCGGTCGGCCGGCGCCCCCCCGACCGGCGGACCGGGGACGGCGCACGCCGCGCGCGCCGCGGGCAGCTGTGCCGACCAGGACGGCGTCCGTGGATAGCCGAGGTGGCGACCGCCGACCGCGGCGGCGACGAGCCCGGCGGCGAGCAGCCCGACGGCCAGCTGCGGCGCCGCTCGCGTCCGCCGGCCACCGCCCGCGACCGGCGAGGGGTCTTGGCGGCGGTACCGGCTGAGGACGGCGTCGACGGCGAGCACGCAGACGGTCAGGCTCAGCACCGACGGGACCAGGCCGTACCTCGACGCGAACACCATCGGGCGCAGGGCGGCCATCCGCGGATCCCACCGCAGGTACCCGGGCACGACATAGAGCACGGCGCCGGTTCCGGTCAGCAGCGCGGCGAGGCGGCCGCGCCCGCCGCGCACGACCCCGGTCACCACCACGGCGAGCCCGAGGACCAGCGCGGCGGCGACCAGGCCGCCGGCGCCCAGCACGCCGGCCGGGCGGGGGCTGAGGACGGCTTCGGTGGGCCCGCGCCACAGCCAGGAGGCGATCAGCGCGCCCGCTCCCGGACGGCTCGCGGGTGCGACCAGCGCCGGGTGCAGCAGCGACGGGAGCTGCCCGACCAGCCCCGCCACCAGCCCGATGCCCGCGGCGTTGTCCCGCACCCGCGGGAGGGCGATCGCCCGGGCCGCAGCGAGCGGCAGGAGCAGCCCGAACAGGGGGTCGTTGCTGGCGCCGAAGAACAGCACCGTCGCGGCCAGCGCGGCGCCGGCCGCGCCACGGGGCCGCCAGAGCAGCGCCCACGGCGCCGCGGCCATCAGGTACCACTGCGCGTTGCACGTCGAGGCCGCGATCTCCACCCCGGCCAGCGGGTACAGCGCGACCGCGGCCCCGAGGACCCCGCGCGGCCCGGTCGACCCGAGGTGTCCCTCCGACCCGACCACTGTGAGCCCCACCGCCGCGGCGCACGCGAGCGCGCCGCCCAGGGCCAGGAGCAGCGGTGCGCGGGGGACGCCGACGTGCGCGGCCACGGCGGCCACCAGACGCGGGTAGACCGCGATGTACCCGGCGTACGGCGTCAGCAGCACCGTGCGCAGCGGGTGCGCGTAGGCGTCACCGAGGAAGACCGTGCCGTCCTCCGCCCATGGGTCGTCGACGGCGGACCCGGGCTGGCGCAGCAGCGACAGCGGGATGCTCGCCAGGGAGAGGACCACCGCCACGACGATCCCGAGGCGGCGGCGGGGTCCGGGGAGCGCGACCGGCGCGTAGAGGGCGGACCGCAGCCACGCACCCACCGCTGCCAACCGGCCTAGACGACCTGGACGACCTGGACGGCCCGGACGGCCCGTGCCGTCGGCTGCCGTCGGTCCACCCGTGTCTGCTCCACCGGTGTCCGCGGCGACGTTGTCCGCTCCAGCGGTGTCCGCGGCCACGTTGTCCGTGGCAGCGGCGGCGGCGTCGTCGCCGGCCACCGACACCGCAGGTCGGTCTACCGGACCCGGCACAGCGTCAGGGTGTGCTGGGCCGTCACCCGCAACTCCCCCGCCCCGCTCAGGGTGGTGAGCTGCTCGACGGTGTCGCGGGGGACGACCACCGTCCGCGACGCCAGCGGCGTGCGCCCGGCGACCCAGCTGAGCTGCACCGGCGCGGTTCCCTCGACCAGCAGCAGCGCGGCCCGCGCCCCGTCGGCGAGCGCGAGGGAGACGACGAGTGAGCCCTCGACCGGCGCGGTGGACACGCACGTCGAGGAGGCCGGGAAGCCGGGCGGGACCGGCGCCAAGCGCCCGACCAGGACCCTCGGCGTGACCGCCCACGCCCGGGGCGCGACGCCGGTCGGCACCGGGCGCAGGCTCGTCCCGGCAGCGCGGAAGACCCCGACGGAGAGCGGGAGGAGGGGGGCGGTGGACCGGTCGAACACCGGCCGGGTCGTTCGCGGGGCGAGCTGGACCTGGAAGGTGAGTCGGGCCGCCGCGAGTGCGGCCGGCCGGGGACGGGGCAGGGTGCGCAGCGCGCCGAGTCGGTGCAGGCGCAGCACCCCGGCGCCGTCGAGGTTGCTGCTGTAGCGGTCCGGAGCCACCCCCTCGAGCAGCGGCGACCCGCTGCGCACGAGGGCCTCGGCGGCGGCGGCCTGCCCCAGGGTGACCCGCCCCGCGGCGAGCCGGGACTGGATGTTCCCGTCGAGAACGCCGAGACCCTGTCCGCAGATCCCGACCGTGACGACCCCGACGGCCACCCAGACGGCCGTGCTGCTCGCCGTCGTACCCGCCGTCCTGGCTGCTGTCCTGCCAGCCGCCGTGCTGCTCGCCGGCGTCCCCGCCCGGGCGGCTCCGACCAGTCGCTGCAGCCCGACCGCGGCCGCCGGGAGGACGAGCGCCGCGCTGAGGTAGGCGTACCGACTGGCCTGTGCCTGGGCGTCGCCGAGCGACGCCCGTCCGATCGCGATGAACAAGTACAGGGCGAGGACGCCGACCAGCCCGGCCGTCGCGGTGCGGGCGCGCCGGGCGCCGAGCACCCCGGAGCGCAGCCCGAGCACGACGAGGACCAGAACGACGGCGGCCGTGCCGACGATGCCGGTGAGGCCGTCCAGGGCGGTGCTCAGGCCGTGGACGACGTACCCGGGCATCGCGAGCGGCACGAACCCGCGGGACGCGCTGACCCCGTCGCGGCCCCAGACCGCGTACCAGGAGCAGAAGAGCACCGCGGGCACGGCGACGACGACGAGGGCGGCGCGGATCCCGCGACGGGCGCCGGCGACGAGCAGCGGCAGCACCAGCAGCGGGACGCTGACCGCCGAGCACGCCAGGCCCGCGCTGAGCACCACCCAGGTGGCGACCAGCCGACGCCGGCCGGCCCGAGGTGTCCCGGGCGGGTGGTCGGTGAGCAGCGCACCCGCCCAGCTGGCGAGCAGGCTGCCGACCATCCCGATCTGGAACGCCCAGATCATGTCCTCCCAGCCGACGCCCGCCGTGGCCATGACCGCCGCCGCGACCAGGCAGGCGCCGGGGCCGGCGCCGGAGCGCCGGGCCACCAGCCAGACCGTCGCGACGACCGCGAGGTGACACGCGATGACCACCGCCATGTAGGGGGCGTAGTGGCGGATCCCGAACACGTCGAAGACGGCCCGCCAGACGAGGATCGGGAGCATCGACGGGTGCTCGTTGTGCGGGACGAGCAGCCCGACCGGCGCGTCGCGCCCGACCCGCCGCGCCAGGAAGTCCCACTCGTCGACGAAGAACCACTCGTGGCGGGTCCTGACGGCCAGGAAGACCCCGACCGCCAGCTCCACCACGGCCAGTCCGAGCACCGACAGCCGCCACCGTCGGCCGTCGCCGGCCCAGGCCCAGGCCCGCTGCTCTGAATCGGCCCGGCCGCTGCCCGGCCGTCCGGTCGCGGTGGCACCGACGACCGGTGGGCCGTCGGCGTCGCCACCGGCCGCGCGCGGGCCGACGGCGTCAGCGGTGTCGGCGGCGTCGGTGTCGGCGGTCACGTCCGGCTGGCCGGGGGTCCGGGCAGACTCAGATCGTCCCCGCGGCCACCGCTTCGGTGATCCACGGGATGACGACGTCCAGCATCTCCGACAGCGTCGTGCGGGCCTCGAACCCGAGAACCTCGCGGGCCTTCGTGACGTCCGGGATCCGCTTCCGGACGTCGTAGGTGAACGGGTCGTCGTGCACGAGGCGCAGCGGCACGTCCGGGCCCTTGATCTTGCGCCAGATCATCTCCGAGAGGTCCGCGACCGTCGTGGACTCGGCGGTCGACAGGTTGAAGTCGGTGTTGCGCGCGTCCGGGTGCTCGAGAGTCTCCACGATGCCGTACGCGAGGTCGAGGCCGTAGGTGTAGTGGCGCACCTGGCTGCCGTCGCCGAGCACGTGCAGCGGGTCCTGGCCCTTGAGCACCTTCTGCACCAGGTCTGGGACGACGTGGCTCATCGCGAGCTTGACGTTGCCGGAGTCGATCTCGACGTCGCCGAGAGCACGGCTCTCCCCGGTCCCCACGCAGTTGAACGGCCGCAGGATCGTGAACGGGAGCTGGTACTGGTCCCAGGCGGCGTGCGCGAAGTACTCCACGGCGAGCTTCTGGAACCCGTAGGAGGACAGCGGCGGCGGGACGACGCGCTCGTCGCCCTCGGCCGACGGCCAGTGCGTGGTCGACTCGAACACCATCGACGAGGACAGGTAGGTCATCTTGGACAGCCGGCCGCGGCCGCCGTCGTGGGCGGCGATCGCGGCGTCGGTCGTCGAGGCGATGATCCGCTCGTTGGTGGCCAGCAGGTCGTAGGGGTAGGTGTGGAAGTAGGAGATCCCGCCGATCAGGGCGGCACCGGCGATCAGGTGGTCGGAGTCCGCCGCGAGCGACGTCATCAGCTCGGTGTCGCGGACGTCGCCCACGACGAGGGTGTAGTCGGGGTGGTTGTCGTAGGACTTCACGACCTTGCCGTACTTGGAGTAGTTGTCGATGCCGGTCACGGCGTACCCGCGACGGAGCAGCTCCTCCACGACGTAGCCGCCGATGAAGCCGGCCGATCCGGTGACCAGGACTCTGCGCTGCGGCACTGTCATCTCCTCGATCTGGGACTCGCTGGTGCGGGCGGCTGGCCGGCGCGGCCGCTGCCTCACTCTGGTGGGTGCGTCGTCGCCGGGGTCATCGTCCCTCACCGGGCGCCACGGTGGACGCCGGCACCGCGTCCGGGCCGGCGGCGGGCGCCGGTGCCGTGGCCGGCGCGGGGACCGGCGGCCGGTCTTCGGCGCGCCGGTCGTGCCCGAAGGCGTGGCGGTACCAGCGCAGGTACTCCGGCAGCCATCGTCGGAGCTGGAAGTTCGACGCGCCGAGCTCGCGGTCCAGCCAGATCGTCGGCACCTCCGCCACCGGCCGCCGCAGCCGGCGCGCCTTGGCGGTCAGCTCCAGGCCGATCTCGAAGCCCGCCCGGCTGTCGATGCCGACCTCGCGGACGAAGTCGGTGGAGTAGGCCTTGAAGGAGTTGGTCGCGTCGCGGGTGCCGACCCGGGCGAGCAGGTAGAGGCTGCGCCCCGCCGTCCGCGACATCAGTCCCTTCAGCAGCGGACCGCCGACCTGCTGGCCGCCGGGCATGTACCGCGACGCCGCCGCGATCACCACCCCGCGCTCGACGAGGCGCGTCAGCTCGTCGATCTGCTGGGGGTCGTCGCTGCCGTCGGACATGGTGACGACGGCGACCCGCGCGCGGGCGTGGTCGATGCCGTAGCGGATCGCGTTGGCGGGGCCCCGGCCGTAGGTGTTGAGCAGCCAGTGCAGCTCGGGTCGGCGGACGGCGTAGGCCTCGACCACCGCGACGGTCGGGTCGTCCAGCAGGTCGACGACGACGACGACCTCCACCGGCAGGGTGACCGCCTCGAACAGCCGGTCCAGCACCGGGACGACCGCCGCGCCCTCCTGGTAGGCGGGGATGACGACCGTGACCCGCGGCTCGGGCGCGGCTGTGACCGTCACACGACCACGCCGTTGCCGAGCACGTTCCACACGTCCGCGACCGGCTTGGACGTCACCAGCCCGCGGTACTCCGGGTGCGGCGCCCCGACGACGAGCACGTCGGACCGCTCGAGGACCTCGGCCAGCGGCAGCAGCGACTCGTCCACGCTGACGTAGGGGTCGGTGGTCAGCACCGCACCCGCCCGGAACGCCAGGATCCGCTTCAGCTTGTAGGCGAGGCTCGAGCGGATGTCGTCGGAGCCGCCCTTGAAGGCCATCCCGAGGATCCCGACGGTCAGGTTGGGCAGGTCGAACCGGTCCTCGAGGCGGGCGACGACGTAGAGCGGCAGACCCTCGTTGACGAGCATCGCGGAGTGCCCGAGGTGGAAGGTGTTGTTGGCGAAGGCCGCGAGCTGCATCGTGTCCTTGAACAGGCACGGGCCGGCGGCGAAGCCGGCGCCGGGCATGTCGGCGGCCCGGGGGTAGTCCTCGCCGAGGCCGCGGCGGATGCGCTCGAAGTCCAGCCCGCGGTCGTTGGCCATCATGTAGAGCTGGTTGGCCGTCGCGAACTTGATGTACCGCCAGGTGTTGGTGAACAGCTTCGCCAGCTCGGCCTCCTCCGGCTCGAGGTGGACGATCGACTCGGTGAGGTGGCCGAACAGCTGGGCGGCGCGCAGCCGGCCCTTCTCCGACCGGGCGGACACGATCTGCGGGAGCGAGAACAGCTCCTCCATCGCCTTGCCCTCGGCGATCCGCTCCGGACAGAACGCCACCTCGACGTCGACCCCCAGCCCGGCGACCAGGCGCTCGACCAGGGCGGTGACCCCGGGGTAGACGGTGCTGCGCAGCACCAGCAGCTGCCCGTCGCGCAGGTGCGGGGTGATCGCACCGAGTGCCCGCGGGATCGCCGTCGGGTCCGGGTTGAGATGCTCGTCCACCGGCGTGCCGATCACGACGACGACGTGGTCGGCGCCGGCGACGACCGCCGGGTCGGTGGTCGCGTCCAGCAGCCCGTCGGCGAGCACCCGGGTGAGCACCGGCGGCGCGTCCGGCTCGAGGAACGGCAGCTGCCCGGCGTTGACCCGGTCGACGGCGGCCTGGCCGATGTCGTACACCGTGGTCCGCAGCCCGCGGCTGGCGAAGGCGATCGCGAGGGGCAGCCCGACGTGCCCGGCCCCGCCGACGACGACGACGTCGGAGGTGGCAGGGGCGGGGACGGCCCCGGCAGGGACAGCCCCGGCGGCGGGAACGGTCGGGGAGTCGGCTGCGGTCATGGGGTGTGGTCTCCCGCCCTCGGGTCGTGCGGTCGGCCCGGTGTCGCTCGTGGTGGGCCGCTGCCCGGCCCCGGCGCCCGGCTGCGGGCCCGACCGGACACTATTCGCTCGGTCCACGCCGATCCGGCCAGCCCCGCCGGCCGTCGGAACCTCGGCTCCGCTGGTTCCCCATCCGGGAGGCCGCGGCCGCTCGCCGAAGGGCCGCCGGTCCGCGCGCGACGTTCCCGCACACGCGGGAGGTCCTGGTCGCGGCCGCCGAGGCCTTGACCTGGCGGTTCCCCCGGCGGCGCGCGCTCGCGTGTGCCGGTATGTCTCCTGCACGCGTGGCGACCCTTGCCGAGGCGGGCTCACCCGGCCGAGGCCAGCAGCACGACCACGGTGACCAGCCCGGACGCTGCCGCGACGCCCGCGAGGGCCAGGCGCTGCGCCCGGTGCTCGACCCCGACCGCGAGCAGGACCGCGAACGCGGGCACCAGCGTGAGGCAGTACCGCTGGGAGATCGTCGGGAGGTACTGGTGCTGGAGCAGCCAGTTGGCCGCGGTCATCAGCAGGGCGCCGACCGCGGCGACGGTCAGCAGCGGCCAGGCGAACGCCCGGTGCACCCGGTCGCGGGTGCCGAGCAGGGCCGCGGCGACGGTGCCGGCCAGCAGCAGCCCGGTCGCCACCGCGATCGCGCCGCTCAGCCACGTCGACGCGTACGCCGCCGGGATGTACGCCCGCTCGAGGGGTTCGACGAACTGCCCCAGGGTCCGGCTCAGGGCACCCGGCGGCAGCGCGGTGAAGGTGAACTTCACCGACATCGGGTTCTTCGCCGGCGGCAGTGTCGCGTTGACGGTGACGAGCACCGTCCACGCCACCGCGACCGCCAGTGCGCTGCCGCCGAGGACCGCGACCCCGCCCACCCGGCGGCCGAGGCGGTCCCAGCCGACCGGACCGACCCGGCCGCGGCGCACCCAGCCCCCCAGCGGCCAGGCGGCGAGCAGCAGCAGACACCCGGCGGGCACCAGGTCGACGATCCCGTTCTGGACCTTGACGCCGGTCGACACGACTCCCGCCGCGACCAGCAGCGCCCACGACGCCCGGCTCCGGGACCGGTCCCAGCGCAGCACGGCCCAGCAGACGAAGGCCCCGACGAGGACGGACGCGGCGTCGGGGTTGACGATCGCGTCGGAGTAGAAGACGGCGGGTGATGCCGCGATCAGGACGCAGACGGCGACGCTCGCCGTGCGCGCGGCCCCCAGGAGCCGCCCGAGCCGGTAGGTGACCGTCAGCCCGGCCCACAGCCACAGGACGCCGACGAGGCGGAAGCCGGTGACCGGCGAGGACAGCCCGAACAGCCGCTGGATCCCCCGGCCGACGACGGCGGTCACGTCGTAGTAGGTCGGGGGGTGCAGGTAGGCCGAGGCGTAGCCCCCGAGGGCGAAGGTGGCGGCATCGAGGGGGACGCTCGTGCAGTGGCGGGCGGCCGGGCGGCCGCGGTCCTTGCCCCGGCACGCCTCCTCCCGCATCGTCTCGGGCAGCCACCGGTCACCGGAGACCGTCGGCTGCCACCCCGGCGCCCGCAGCGTGTAGTCGATGTGCGACTCCTCGTCGATCGGGGAGATCACCTGGTAGGTCGCGACGTGCACCCCGACGAGCGTGACGGAGACGAGCCCGAGCAGCAGGATCGCGAGGGCGTCGACCAGCCACCCGCGGCGACCGCGGGACGTGCGCGCGCCGCGGCCGACGCCATGGGCGCCGACGGAGCCGGCGACGGGACCGGTCGCGACGGCAGCGCTCGTGCCGACACCGCTCGCGACCGCACCGCTCGTGCCGACGCCGACGCCGTGGGCGGCGCCGACCGGGACACCGTCGCCGGCGCCCGTCCCCGTCGCGCGCACCGTGCTGCTCACCCGCGCATGATGCCGGGTCGAGCGCTGCCCGGGTCGACAGCCATGCGGCCGCGCGGCCGGGTCGCAGCCGGTCCCGCGGTCCGTCCGGCTAGCGTCGGGGCCCGTGGCCGCCTCGCGCACCACCGCGGTCCTGCGGCGCCTGCCCGGGGTGGCCGGTGCCGGCCTGGCCGGCTGGCTGGTGGACGTCAGCGTCCTCTGGGTCGGTCACACGGCACTCGGGGTCCCCGTGCCGATCGCCGCCGCAGCCGGCTTCCTGGCAGCAGGCGTCGTCAACTATGCGCTCAACCGGCGGGTGTTCACCGCTGCCGGGAGCGCCGGCGGCGGGCGGCTCCGGCGGTACGGACTGCTGTTCGCCGCCAACCTGGCCGTCGTGTCCGTCGCCGTCCCGCTGCTCGCGGACGTCGTCCACACCCACCTGCCGGCGGTGCCCGCCGCGCTGGTCGCCGCGAAGATCGCCGTGACCGGGCTGCTGCTCCCCGTGAACACCGTCGTCTACGGTGCGTGGGTGTTCCGGGACCGCAGCGCCCCGCGGGCCGTGCCTGCCGGCGCCCCCCCAGCCGTTCCTGCCGGACCCGCCACTCCCGCCGCACGCGCCACTCCCGTCGGACCCGCCACTCCCGCCGCACGCGCCACTCCCGTCGGACCCGCCACTCCCGTCGGACCCGCCTCTCCGGCCGGACCCGCGGCCGAGCGCGAGCGGACCTCCTGACCGCGGCCGGTCGGCCGGTGTCCGCCACGGTCACGGTGCGTCCCGCGTCGGCGCGGTCCGTACCGGTGGCGGGCGGCTGGCTGGTCGTCTGCCCGGCCTACAACGAGGCGGGCTCGCTGCACGACGTCATCGCGGAGATCCACCGGGAGCTGCCGGGCGCACAGGTCGTGGTCGTGGACGACGGGTCCGCGGACCGCACCGCCGAGATCGCCGTCGCGGCGGGTGCCCGGCTGCTGAGCTTCCCGTTCAACCAGGGCATCGGGGCTGCCCTGCGGGCCGGGCTGCTGCTCGGGTTCCGTGAGGGTGCCGCCGGTGTGGTGCAGTGCGACGCCGACGGCCAGCACCCGCCGGCCGCGATCGACCAGCTGCTGGCCGGGCTGGCCGACGCCGACGTCGTGGTCGGCGCCCGGTTCGCCGGGGTCGGTGACTACGAGGTGCGGGGCCCGCGGCGGTGGGCGATGCGCGTGCTGAGCTGGGTCGTGACCCGGATGCTCGGGACGCCGGTGACCGACGTCACCTCGGGTTTCCGGGCCTACGGTCCGCAGGCGATGGCGGTGCTGTCCCGCGAGCTCCCCCCGGAGTACTTCGGAGACTCCATCGACGGCCTGCTGATCGCGCACCGGCACGGCCTGGTCATCACCCAGGTCCCGGTGGCGATGCGGGCCCGGGTCGCCGGGGTCCCCAGCCAGTCCTCGTGGAAGGCCACGGTCTACCTCGCGCGAGCGCTGCTGATCCTGGGGCTGTCGGTGCTGCGCGACCTGGGGACCCGGCGCCTGCGCGTGCGGGGCCGGACGTGACCGCGGTCGTCGGCGCCCTCGCGGCGCTGCTCGTGCTCGCCACCGTGTTGCGCCTCGTCCTGCGCGGCCGGCTGCGGGTGCGCTACGCGGGCCTGTGGCTTGCCGTCGCGGTGGTCGTCGCGGTGCTCGCGCTGGTCCCGCACCTGCTCACGGGGACGGCCGGCGTCCTCGGGTTCCGGGTCCCGGCCAACTTCCTGTTCTTCGCGGGGCTGGTCCTGCTCGTCGTCGTCGGCATCCACCTCAGCGTGGCGGTCACCACGCTGGAGGACCGGGTGCAGCGCCTGGTCGAGGAGTTCGCCCTGGCGGCCGAGCGTGCCGGGCACGACTCGCGGACGCCCGCTGCCGCCACCTCCCTGGCTGTCATCGGGTCCCCGGCCGCGCCCGGGTCACGTGCCGCCTCGGACTCCCCGGACACCGCTCAGGAAGCGAGCAGGCTCAGCAGGTAGGTGCCGTACCCGCTCTTGACCAGAGCCGCGGCGCGAGTGCGCAGACCTTCGTCGTCGAGGAAGCCGGCCCGCCAGGCCACCTCCTCCGGGCACCCGATCTTCAAGCCCTGGCGGTGCTCGACGGTCCGGACGAACTCCCCGGCGTCCATCAGGGAGTCGAACGTGCCGGTGTCCAGCCAGGCCGTGCCCCGCGGGAGGACCTCCACCTGCAGGCGTCCCTGCTCCAGGTACGTGCGGTTCACGTCGGTGATCTCGTACTCGCCGCGCGCCGACGGCGCCAGGTCCCGGGCGATCGCGACGACGTCGTTGTCGTAGAAGTAGAGCCCGGGGACGGCGTAGGAGCTGCGGGGGTGCGCCGGCTTCTCGGCGAGGGACAGCGCCCGCCCGGCCGCGTCGAACTCGACGACCCCGTACGCGGACGGGTCGGACACCCGGTAGGCGAACACCGCGCCGCCGTCAATGGTGGCGAACCGCTGGAGCTGGGACCCGAGACCCGAGCCGTAGAAGATGTTGTCCCCGAGGACCAGGGCCGCGCTGTCCCCGCCGAGGAAGTCGGCGCCGAGGACGAACGCCTGGGCGAGCCCGTTGGGGACGGCCTGAGTGGCGTAGCGGATCGAGATGCCGAACTGGGAGCCGTCGCCGAGCAGCCGGGTGAACTGCGCGGCATCGTGCGGGGTCGTGATGACGAGCACGTCGGAGATCCCGGCGAGGATCAGCGTCGACAGCGGGTAGTAGATCATCGGCTTGTCGTAGACGGGCACCAGCTGCTTGCTCACGCCGAGAGTGATCGGGTGCAGCCGGGTGCCGGACCCGCCGGCGAGGATGATGCCGCGCACGTCGCAGACCGTAGCGGTCCGGGCGCGCTGTCCGACCCCGCGGCCTGGGCTCGGTGGTGCCCCGGTCGGTGCGCCGGCTCGGTGGTGCCCGGTCGGCGCGCTCGGCGCGCTCGGCGCTGCTCGGTCGGCGCGCCGTCCGGCGGGAACACCCCGGTCGGGGCGACGGTTCGGCTGACGCACGACCGCGGGGGGCCCCCCGGGCCCGGTCGTACGCCGGGGAACCGACCTGACCGGTCGGGCGTCCCACCGGGTGGTGGGCGTGGTGGGCGTGGTCGCTGGCGAGCAGGACCCTGGGAGGGTGATCGACCTGAACGGCTTGGGGCGGGTGTTCGCGCCGGACTCGACGGCGCTGCTGGTCGGGCTGGTGCTGGTCGGGCTGGTGGCGATGGCGGGGGCGCTGCGCCGCGGGGTGCTCCCGCTGCGGTTCGGGGCCGGTCTGCTGGCGCTGGTGGTGGTCTTCGCTGCGGGCGCGGCGTCGATCAACGTGTACTTCGGCTACTTCACGACGTGGTCGGACGTGTCCGCTGGGCTCGGGAACGGGCCGGCCAGCACCGTCCTCAAGACGACCAAGGGCAAGCTCACGTCCAAGGAGTTCACCCAGGCCGTGCAGAAGCTGCCGCCGAGTCGGACCGGCTCGCTCCTGACGGTCCCGCTGCTCGGCCGGCGCAGCCACATCAACCGCCAGGGCCTGGTATGGCTCCCGCCGCAGTACAACGACCCGGCCTACGCCCACACCCGCTTTCCGGTCGTGGAGCTGATCCCCGGGACCCCCGGACAGCCCGCCGACTGGATCTCCTCCCTGCACGTCACGACGCTGCTGGCCTCGCTGACCGCCAGCCGGCACATCGGTCCGATGGTCGTCGTGATGGCCGCCCCCAACCCCCCGGTCGGGAAGGGACACGGCGAGGAGTGCACCAACAAGGGCACCCGCGGCGCGCAGGACTCCACCT
>JAABVA010002615.1_pt1 | contig 17748 bp, 17 predicted proteins | sample 5560331 | NCBI WGS metagenome assembly JAABVA01 (sample SAMN12812661, study PRJNA571458) | rock metagenome | isolation source: Antarctica rocks | place: Antarctica: Victoria Land, Mt New Zealand sud | collected 2016-01-07 | reverse complement strand
GCGGGACGCGGCAGGGCAGACGGATTTCGTGTCGAGCAGATCCCATGACCGTCAGCGGGCAACTTTCATGTCCGCCACCGGGCAGCTAAATGGCCGTCTCCGGGTAGTTTCCCGTGGCCGCTGTCAGCGATCTCCTTCTTCTGCTCGGTCAGGATCTTCTGCGCGACGACCTTGACCTCCGGAGCAGCGCCCATAGCGATCTCTATCTCGGCGTTGCGCACGGCCTGCATGTGGTGCGGCAACATCCCTTGCGTGAAGCGGACGTCGACGTCGTTGAACGCCGCCGTGTTCCCGCTTGCCGCTGCCGTGGTGGAGGCGCCCGACGGCAAGGGAGCCGCGGTCGAGTCCCTGCTACCGCCGCAGCCGGCAAGTACCAGCCCGGATGACAATACGAGGGCGACGAGGGTGGTCTGACGGGTAAGACGCATGACTACTCCTTGTACACGGGGGGCTTGGCGGCCGTACCCCGCCTGGCTTCAGCCTATGCGGCCAGGCCAGCCGGTGCCGCGACGACAGACGACGTCCCACCGGGCGGCCGCCATACTGACAAGGCTCAGGCCACGGCGAAGGCGAGCAGCAGCATCGTCCGTCCGTCCGTGTCGACTATGTCTGTCCCTACTTTGTCCGTCAAGAGGATGACGTCCCCAGAAGTGGTGTACCCCTGGGTGATGTCCGGACAAGACAGTACCCCAGGGGGTACCGTTGGTTGGTGGAGAGCGGCCACCGTTCCCCCCGGACCGACCAAGGAGCGTCAGACTCGTGGACGTCGACACCACCGCACTGACCGAGGTGCTGGCCCGGCTGCGCCGGGTGCAGGGCCAGGTCGGTGGCGTGATCCGCATGATCGAGGAGGGCCAGGACTGCGCCAAGGTCGTGACCCAGCTCGCCGCCGCGTCGAAAGCCCTCGACAGGGCCGGATTCACGATCATCGCGACCGGGATGCGGCAGTGCATGACGACCGCGGACGACGGCGAGCGCGCCGTCGACCAGGCCCAGCTCGAGAAACTGTTCCTGGCCCTCGCATGAGCGAGCGCCCATTTGCCCCGCGCGACCCACACACCGGAGGACCCGTCATGACGACCTACCAGCACAGCGTGACCATCGACCTGGCCTACCCCGAGGCAGTCACCGCGACCAAGGCTGCCCTGGCCGAGCAGGGCTTCGGCGTCCTCACCGAGATCGACGTCCAGGCAACCATGAAGGCCAAGCGGGACAAGGACATGGAGCCCTACATCATCCTCGGCGCCTGCAACCCCGCCCTCGCCGAGCAGGCCATCGACGCCGACCGCTCCACCGGCGTCCTGCTGCCCTGCAACGTCGTCGTCCGCGGCCAGGGCACGGGCTCGATCGTGCAGATCCTCGACCCCCAGCTCATGGGTGCGGTCGCCGACCTGCCCGCCATGACCGCCCTCGCGAACGAGGCCACCACCCGCCTCAACACGGTCCTCGCCACCCTCGCCGGCTGACCCGCGGGGCACTCGGCACAGGTGGCGGGAAGGGGGTCGAAAGCCCCTGTTCCCCGTGGTGATCTCGCAGCAAGGTGAGACCGACCCGATAGCACAAGGAGGCACACCATGGCGTTCCCCACGACCGACCCAGTGACACCCCAGGACATCGAGGTGCTGCTCGAGCTGCAGCACGAGCTCGACGTCGCGAACGACTCCCACTCCATGCAGCCGCACACCTGGGGGACTCGGGCAACCGAGGCCGACTCGCGCCCCGCACCCAAGCCGCACCCTCGGCCCGCGGCGTGACTGCTGCGAGCCGATGACCTTCCAGCGTCGGCGGTAGCGACCACCCCGCCACTCGTCGGCCGCTCAGACGTGGTGGGGCTGGGGCGTGGTGCGCAGGTAGGGCGTAATCGTGCGGTATCCGGGGAAACGCACGCAGCTCGCCCACCGCGCCCTGGACCTGGACCTGGACCGCCAGATCGGGCTGCTGCTGCCGTGCAACGTCGTCGTCCGCACGGATGGCCGCGAGAAGTCCATCGTGTCTGCTCTCGACCTGGATGGCAGGGGTTGTCGACGGCTGGGACCCTCAGCAGGACGCCAAGAAGGTGCTCGCCCATGCCGTCACCACCGCGTTCGACGGTGATACCCCCAAGGGTCTCCACGAGCACATCGGGCGGGGCAACGCTGCGGCGGTTTTGATTACGGCGAGCCACCACACCGACCTGCTCTCACCGCCGACGGCAAGCGGGTCTTCGACCGGAAGGTCGACAACGACGAAACCGAGCTCCGGACAGTGCTGACCCAGCTGCTGCAGCGGGGCCCAGTCCTGCTCGTCGTCGACCAGCCTGCCGGGATCGGGGCGCTGCCACTCGCGGTCGCCCGAGGCCTCGGCGTCGACGTCGCCTACCTCCCGGGGCTGGCGATGCGCCGGCTCGCGGACCTGCACCCCGGCCAGAGCAAGACCGACGCCCGCGACGCGCACGTCATCGCCGACGCCGCCCGAACCCTGCCGCACACCTTGCGTCGGGCGTCGGTCAGCGACGCCACCCTCGCCGAGCTCACCGTGCTCCTCGGTTACTACGACGACCTCGCCAACGAAACCACCCGCCTGATAAACCGGGCCCGTGACCTGATGATGAACATCAGCCCGGCACTGGAGCGGGCCCTCGGGCCGCGTATCGCCCACCCCGCCGTTCGGGTGCTGATCACCCAGTTCCCCACCCCGGAGCTGCTGCGCGCCGCCGACCCCGACCACGTCGCGGCACTCCTTCGGGCGAACGCACCCCGCATCCACACCACGATCCACACCGAGGTGACCCAGGCACTTGCGGCTCAGACCGTGGTCATCCCCGGCACCACCGCAGCCGGCCGCGTCCTGACAAGCATCATCCGACAGCTCGACGCGACCCTCACCGAACGCACCCAGCTCCTCGCCGAGCTCGAGGACGGCCTCGATGCCCACCCTCTCGGCAAGGTCCTGACCTCGATGCCCGGCGTCGGCGTCAGGACCGCCCTGAAACTGCTCACGATCATCGGCGACGGCGCCGCCTTCCCCACCGCTGGACACCTCGCCGCCTACGCCGGACTCGCCCCCGTCACCAGACGGTCCGGCACATCCATCCGCGGCGAAGCCCCTCACGACGCGGAAACCGAGCCCTGAAATCAGCACTGTTCCTCTCCGCATTCGCAGCCCTGAAAGACCCTGCGAGCAGGGCCTACTACGACAAAAAACGAGCCGAAGGCAAACGACACAACGCCGCCCTCGTCTGCCTCTCCCGACGGCGCGTCGACGTCCTACACGCCATGCTCCGCACCGGCCAGCACTACCGGTCACCCACCCCCAACACCGCCCACGCGGCTTGACAACCACATAGAGACACCCCCCGCAAAGTTGGCTCGGCGGCCCTGCACGTCCACCCCGCCAAGCCCTGAACGAGCCCGGGCCCCCGGGGTTAGCGACGCCAGGCCGAGGCAGCGCCCCGATGTGAGCTGTGAGGCCCACGCTGGGACCACCGGTGACTGGCTCTGAGATCATCTCAGGGGGCTCCGGCGGGGCCCGGGTCGGCAGCCCACCGCAGGTTCCCCCGGCAGCACGACTGGTGAGAGGGAGCAAGCCCATGACCGACGCGGTCGGCGAGGCCACGCAGCAGGAGCGCAGCCGGCCCACTCTGGCCGCGTGGTACCGGCCTGCCTTGGTGATGTTCGCGGTGGGGTACGGGGCGAACCAGTTCGTTCCGCTGCTGGCGGTGTACCGGACCACCTTGGGCCTGTCCGACGCGCAGGCTACGGCGATCTTCGGTGTGTACGCGCTGGGCCTCATCCCGGGGTTGTTGCTCGCCGGGCCGGCCAGCGACCGCTACGGTCGGCGTCCGCTGATGCTCGGCTTCGCGGCGCTGTCTCTCGTCGCGACCGGCGTGCTCATCACCGGCCAGTGGGGTCCGGCGGGGCTGTACGCAGGGCGGCTGCTGACCGGTGTGGTGTCCGGGGGGGCCTTCTCGGTCGGCACCGCGTGGGTCAAGGAGCTGTCCCTGGACGCCCCACCCGGCGCCGGTGCCCGCCGGGGCGCCCTCGCGCTCACCGCCGGGTTCGCCGCCGGCCCGCTCGTCGCCGGTCCCCTCGCCCAGTGGGCGCCCGACCCGGAGCTGCTGCCCTACCTGCTGCACCTGCTGCTGGCCGCCGCCGCGCTGGCCCTGCTACCACGGGCCCCGGAAACCGTCCCGGCCCACACCAGCAGCCACCGAGACCAGGCCCGAGACCGGGGCCTGCTCGCGAGCTCCGCGAGGACCCGCCGCTTCACCAGGGTCGTGGTTCCGCTGGGCCCCTGGGTGTTCGGCAGCGTGACACTCGTGTTCACCACGCTGCCCGCGCACGCCACCGGACCCGTCGGGGGCCTGACAGTGGCGTTCCCGGGGGTGCTGGCCGCCCTCGCACTGGGAGCCGGCATCGCCGTCCAGCCACTGGGACGCCGCCTGCAGAACACCTCGACGGTCCGCGGCAACGCAGACGCCGCCGCCACAGCCCTGGCACTGGTCACCGCCGGCTGCCTCGCCGCCGCAGCCGCCGCCGCCCACCCCAGCCTGGCCGCGGCGACCGGCGCCGCCCTCCTGCTCGGGGCCGGCTACGGCATGGCCATCATCTGCGGCCTGCGTGAGGTCGAGCACCTCGCCCCGGCCCACGAGCTCGGCAGCCTGGTCGCGATCTTCTACTCCCTCGCCTACTCCGGCCTCGCCATCCCCTACCTGCTCGCACTCATCGGTCCGCACCTGGGCTACCCCGCCGCCCTGCTGCTGCTCGCACTCACCGCCGCACTGACCACGCTCCTGCTCACGGTGCAGGGACGTCGTCACCCGCCTGCGGGAACAAGAGGAACCCCCAGCATCGAAACCCTGGGCGGCCCCTGACGCCCGGGGCACCGCCACGACGGGTTGGGGTGGGGGCCGGATTCCCTGCCGAGGCCCATTGCTGGGCCGGGGTGCTGCACCCAGGGATCGGGTGGTTGCTCACAGGCGCCGCAGGAGCCCTACCACCGCCTCGCCGATCTCGGCCGGGGAGTCCTCCTGGACGAAGTGGCTGCCGGGCACGGTCACCTCGACCAGGTCGGGCCAGGACCGGGTGACCTCGCGCTGCCTGCCGACCAGGATCGAGCCAGGGTCGGCGTTGATGAACGTCTTGGGCAGCCCAGGGTGGGTTCCCAGCCACTCGGCATAGGCCGCCACGACGTCGTGGACGTCGGCCGGGATGCCCTCGATCGGGATCTCCCGCGGCCAGGTCAGCGTCGGTCGACGCGACTCGCCGGCCTCGGCGAAGCGGCGGCGGTAGACGGCCATCTCGTCCTCCCCGAGATCCCGCAACACGCTCGCGGGCAGGATGCGCTCGAGGAACACGTTGTCCTCCAGCACCAACCGCTCCCCCACCTCCGATCGCAGGGCCTGGAAGATGCCCGTCGCCGCGACTGGCCAGTCATCCCAGGTCACAGGGGTGACGATGGCCTCGGTGAACACGATCCCGACGACACGGTCGGGGTGGCGGTGTGCCCAGTGGAACCCCAGTGCGGAACCCCAGTCGTGGATCACGAGGACGACGGGCCCCTCGGGCAGCACCGCGTCGAACCACGCATCGAGGTGCTCGGCGTGGTCGACGAAGCGGTAGGACCCCGTCGAGCTCGCCCCGCTGTCGCCCATACCCACCAGGTCCGGCGCCAGGCAGCGGCCATGCGGCTCGACGACGCGGATGACGTTGCGCCACAGGTAGCTCGACGTGGGGTTGCCGTGAAGGAACACGCACGGGGGCTCAGCGGCACCCGGTGAACCGGTGTCGACGTAGGCCATCGTCGTGGCGAGCACGTCAACACGGTGCCGCTCGTAGGGGTCGATCGGATCGATGTACGCAGCCATGGGGCGAACCTAGCGGCCCGTTGCGACGAGGCCCCGAACGCCCGCAGCCCCACCAGGCAACGTGACTAACGGGGCGGGAGCAGGCCCCGTGACGCGGTGGCCGTCGTCAGCCACCGACCCGATGCGCGATTACCAACGCCCCGCATGTACATCGCTATGTGTCAGGGAGGAACGGTTTAGGCCTTGGGCGCGGTGCGGGGCTGGTTCGTGACGCCCCGCACCCGCAGCAGCCACACGGGCCGTTGGGTGAGCCGGGGTCCCGGCGGGGTCCGCGACCGTTCGAGCAACGCGCGACTGTCAGGGGTCGAGGCCGTCGAGCACCGCGGCCGTGACGGCGCCGTAACCCAGGTGCGGCACCACATCGGACACCCAGGACTCCAGCGGCCACGTCCAGGGGTCGGTCACGCCGAGCGCGGTCATGGGGCCGTTCGTGCCCAGGAGGGCGCCGAGGGTCGCTACCACCGCGCTCACCACCGGACCCGGTCGCCAGCCGAAGCCGCGGACGAGCCCGAGCGCGGCGCCCACGCCGACCCCCGAGGCGATCCCGGTGAGCGCGCCGAGGGCAGAGACGCGGTAGTCGCGGGTGTCGCCCTCGCCCGGCACCGCGACCTGCACGGCGTCGGAGAGCTTCTCCACCGTGGTCTCGGGACTGCTGCTGGCGCCGCGGCCCCGCGCCGTCATGTCCAGGTAGGTGATGAGGTTCAGTGCGGTGGTACCGGGCGCCCCCGCCGCTGCCCCCGCGAGGATCCCCCGCCCGAGACCCACGTCAGACCGTCCCGGCCGGGCTGGCCGTGCCGGTGATCCTGGTTCACGTGAGCTCCTACCGTGTTTGCGGGTGCGACCCCTCGACCGTAGGAGCGGTGGGGGTGACGCCGCAGAACGAGCACAGAGAAGCAGGGGGGCGACGAGCTCGTCTCCTCGTTCGGCAGGTCCGACATCAGGTTTGCTGTACCTCCTCGGTACCTCCACCGAGGCCGTACCGACCACGTATCGGCCCCGGCCGACGATGTCCCATCGCCGGCCAGATCAGGCCCCTGAGCACTGACGATGGGGTTCAACTGGGTGCACAACGCCAGGCCAAGCCCCAGGCGCGTCGTGAGGCCGAACGGCTTCCCAAGCTGAATCCGCGTAGTCGATTCCCGTCATCTGCGCCACGGGCGTCCTGTTCTCCTCATCCGCGGTCGGTGGAACCACGGCCCGCATCGCTACGGTCGGCGTGGCCGTCCTATTCGGGTAGGCCCCCGCGCGGCGTTCGGCGTGGGTCACAACCTCCCGGGTGGTGTTCGTCCCGTGCTGGTGGCGCGGGCGATCGCGGAGTCCACAAGCACTGCCCAATCAAGCACCCTCATCTGCACCTGCCGTGCCATATCTTGTGCCTTAAGTCCAGTCCACAGGTGGCATGGCCTGGCATCTCAGGACACCTAAGAAACATCGCTAGCCGTACAAAAACCCTTCTGACCTGGACTTTAGTGGAGCCGCCTGTCGGAATCGAACCGACGACCTTCTCATTACGAGTGAGATGCTCTACCGACTGAGCTAAGGCGGCGCGCCCGCGGGACTCGGCGAGCATACCGAGGGCTGCGCGCTGCCGGTGCCACCGCGGCCGAGCCGGTCAGCGTGGCCCATGGGACCGGAGCGGGAGCGACCGTCACCAGAAGCCCGGCCCATCGTTGAGGTGGCAGAACGATCGCTGGATCGACGTCCGGAGGACTCGTGAGGAACCGACGCCGCGCGGTGCTCGCTGCACTGCCGGCTGCCGCCGCCCTGCTCGCTGCCAGCGCGAGCCCGGCAGCTGCGCAGGCGCCCGTGCCCACACCCGTGGCCGCCGACGCCGGGGCAGGGTTGTTCGTGCTCCGCTCCCTGCCCGGCGCCACGTTTCCCGGCCAGCCGGGCAGCGGAGCGCTCAGCGGCGCTGTCGGGCTCACCCAGGTCACGGCCGACAGCACCAAGCCGGCCAACCAGCTGTCCACGGCCACCTCCGCTCCGTTCGGGCTGTCCGTCGGGGGCACCAACACCCCGAACCCCACCGCCCTGTCCCAGTCGGCGCTGCCGGACAACCCGACCCCGAAGACCGGCGGTTTCCCCTTCCCGGACCAACTTGGCCCCCTGATCAGCGGCGGCCTGCTGCAAGGGTCGGTGCAGGCGCGCTGGAGCGCCACCCTCGGACCGTGCGTCGACCCGATCAGTACCGCCACCACATCACTGGCCAGCCTCTCCGCGGTGAACACCATCCCCGCGCTAGCGCCGCCCGCGGGTGGGACAACCGACCCGAACAGTGCTCGGGCGGGCCTCACCACCGTGCTCACGAACCCCGCCGCGGGCCTTGGTTCGCTGGGCGCAACGCTCACCGGCGCGGCTGCGGGTGCGGCACCCAGCGCCGGCGCGACACCCGCCCCGTCGGCGGGCAGCGGCTCTGTGGTGACGCTGCCGGCCACCTCGAGCGCGACCTCCACCGTCAAGCTCGTCGACGTCGCCGGGCAGGCGGGCAAGGGAATCCAGGCACAGAGCACGGTGCAGCTGGCCGACCTCACGCTGTTGTCCGGCACCCCGTTGCAGAGCACGGTCAAGGTCATCTCCCAGCCCACGCTGACAGCCACCTCCACCGGTGACGCGAAGACCTCGTCGATCACCTACCGCTCGCCGGTCCTCTCACTGCAGGTGCCGGGACAACCCCCGATCACCCTGGACGCCGACGGTGCAACTCCGGCGCCGGACAGCTTCGATATCCCGCTCACCGTCCCGGTGGTGGGCGGCGCCACAGCGGCGGTGCAGGCCCTGCTCAAGACCTTGCTGGGCAGCGTCCCGGCGCAGCTGCCCACGGACCTGAACCTGGGCGTGCTGCGGATCAGGGTAGGGAAGTTCACCCCGGTGCAGGACGGCGCCTCGGTCGGTGGCGCGGCGTCCTTGCTCGACATCGCGCTGTTGCCCACGGCCGCGCTGGCCGGCGCACTCGGCAACGCGCTACCCGCTGGGCCGACTTCGCTGCTGCAGATCGGGGTCGGGGAGCAGGCGGCGCGGGCCTCGGTGCCCGCGGGCGGCGTGAACTGCACCCCACCCTCGGCCCCCGCTGTCGCCGCCGCAGCGGTCACGCCTCAGGCCGCGCCTGCCCGGCCCCTGGCCTTCACCACCGCCGCCTACGCCACGATCCCCCTGGTGTGGACGGGGACGGGGTTGCTGCTGCTCGGCGCGGTGCTCGTGGCGGCCCTGCCACGGTCGCGGCGCAGGCGGGACGTCACCACCGACTGACGGCGCCGGGGGTGGGACGGCGCCAGCAGGGCCGCGCACCGACAGCGACCGCGCCGACCGGCGCAACGCGGCTCTCAGAGCGCGGCGGGCTGCGCGGTCGAACCCAGCTGGCCCACCATCGCGTCCACCGCGATGCGGGGTTTGACGTTCACCGCGAGCGCCTCACGGCACGCCAACACCGCCTCGAGGCAGCGCAGCAGTCCGTCGGGGCGCACCCCGGATGACACCAGCGCAGCGACTTCCACGGCACGATCCGGGTGCGTGGCTGCGACGGTGGCCCCGCTCGCGTGGAGCACGGCATCGCGGTAGTAGCCGGCCAGATCGATCAGCGCCCGGTCGAGCGCGTCGCGCTGGGTGCGGGTGGCCCGCGACTTCTGCCTGCGCTCCAGGTCCTTGAGCACGCCCGCCGAGCCGCGCAGTGCCCCGACCGCACCCTTGCCGGTGCCGCCGGCGCCCATCGCGATGCGCAGCTCCTCGGTCTCCCGCTCGTCCCGCCCCGCCGCGGCGGCCCTGGCCTCGTCCTCCGCGGCCCGCACCAGGGCCTCCGCGGCGGCGTAGGCGGTGGCTGGCCGCGCCGCAGCGCGGGGCAGCGCGAGCACCGCCTCCCGCCGGGCCCGGGCGTCGGCGTGGGTGGCCAGCCGACGTGCCCGACCCACGTGGCCGCCGCTGACGGATGCCGCCCACGCTGCCGTCGCGGCGTCGAGGCCGTCCCTGCTGCGCAGCACCTGCGCGACCGCCGCCGCGGTGGGGGTGCGCAGCGCGACGTGACGGCAGCGGGAGCGCAGCGTCACCGACACGTCCTGCGGGTCCGTGGACGGTGCGCACAGCAGGAACACCGTCCGCGACGGGGGTTCTTCCACGACTTTGAGCAGCGCGTTTGCCGCGCCCTCGGTGAGCCGGTCGGCGTCCTCGACCAGCACCACCTGCCAGCGACCGGTGCTGGGGCGGCGCGCGGCCGTCTGGACGATGGCACGCATCTCCCCCACCCCGATGCTCAGGCCCTCCGGTACCACGCGGCGCACGTCGCCGTGGGTGCCGGCGAGCACGGTGCGGCACGCGCTGCACTCACCGCACCCCGGAGGCCCCGGCGTGGTGCACTGCAGCGCCGCGGCCAGGCACACCGCAGCCACCGAACGGCCGGATCCCGGCGGCCCGGTGAACAGCCAGGCGTGCGTCATCGCCGAACCGGCGGCGGAGGCCGAAGCACCGTCGAGAGCAGCCATGGCCGCAGCCGCGAGCACCCGCTCCACGTCGTCCTGGCCGACCAGCCGGTCGAACACGCCGCTCACGGCACCCACCGTAACGGCGAGTCGGCCTGCACCAGGGCCTCGGCGGCACGCCGGTCCGCGCCGGGGGCCACCGGCAGGGCCGGCAGCGCAAACGGCTCCCAGTCCTCACCCGTGAGCCCGGCCGACGCCAGCGGGTCGCCGAACTCAGCACCGCCCGCCGGATCGGCCGCACCGCCCGCCGGATCGGCCTGCACGGCCCTGCACGGCCCGGCCGTGCCGTCCGGGCCGTGCAGGGCGTCGGCAAACCACGCCCTGGTCACCGTCAGCCGGCCGACTTCGCTGAGGACTTCCTGGCCGACGCCTTCGCGGCCGACGCCTTCTTCGCGGGAGCGCGCTTGGCCGGGGCGCGCCTGGCTGCGGCCTTCTTCGGCGCCGGACCCCGAGCGCGCCGCTCCGCCAACAGCTCCACCCCCCGTTCGTCGGTGAGGGTCTCCACCGCGTCACCCTTGCGGAGGCTGGCGTTGGTCTCACCGTCGGTCACGTAGGGACCGAAGCGACCGTCCTTGATCACCATCGGCTTGCCGCTCACGGTGTCGGTGCCCAGCTCGCGCAGCGGTGGCGCGGCGGCCGCTTGGCGTCCCCGACGCTTGGGCTCGGCGTAAATCTTCAGTGCCTCGTCGAGGGTGACGGTGAACATCTGCTCTTCGTCGGCCAGCGAACGGGAGTCGGTGCCGCGCTTGAGGTACGGCCCGTAGCGGCCGTTCAGCGCGGTGATCTCCTCCCCCGAACTCGGGTCGGTGCCCACCACCCGGGGCAGCGACAGCAGGCGCAACGCGTCGGTGAGCGTCACCGTCGCCAGGTCCATCGACTTCAGCAGCGAGGCGGTGCGCGGCTTGGGTGCGGCGGCCTTCTTCCCGCCGGCCTTCTCCGCCGATGCGGTGGGCTCGGGCAGGATCTCGGTGACGTAGGGGCCGAAGCGGCCCTCCTTGGCCACGATCTCGTGGCCGTTGATCGGGTCCACTCCGAGCGTGCGTCCCTCCTGGGGGGTGGCGAACAGCTTCTCCGCCACCTGCAGGGTCAGCTCGTCCGGGGAGAGGTCGTCGGGCAGGTTCGCCTTCTGGCTTGCCAGTTCGCCGTTTTCCCCCGGCACCATCCGCTCCAGGTACGGGCCGAAGCGCCCGACCCGCACCTGGACCTCCCGGCCATCGGCGTCGTCGAACAGCGGGATCGAGTTCACCTCGCGGGCGTCGATCTCCTCCAGGTTCACCCCCACCAGCTTCTTCAGTCCGCCGGCGCGCGCCACCGAGTCCCTTGGCCCGGTCTCGCCACCGAAGTAGAAGCCGTCCAACCAGTGCGTGCGCTGCTGGCGGCCCTCGGCGATGGCGTCGAGCTCGTCCTCCATGGCCGCGGTGAAGTCGTAGTCGACCAGGCGGCCGAAGTGGGCTTCCAACAGTCCAACGACGGCGAAGGCCACCCAGGCGGGCACCAGGGCGCTGCCGCGCTTGTAGACGTACCCCCGGTCCTGGATGGTGTTGATGATCGACGCGTACGTCGACGGCCGGCCGATCCCCAGCTCCTCCAGGGTGCTGATCAGGCTGGGTTCGGTGTAGCGGGCGGGAGGGCTGGTGCTGTGCCCGTCCGGGTTCAGCTCGGCGGCGGTGACGCTGTGGCCCTCGGCCAGCACCGGCAGCCGCGACTCGGAGTCGTCGGCCTCACCACCGGACTGCTCGTCCACGGTCTCGACGTAGGCCTTGAGGAACCCGGGGAAGGTGATGGTGCGCCCGGACGAGGCGAACACGCACTCCTGCCCGGTGCCTGCGGTGCCCGCGATGCGCAGGCTCAGCGTGGTGCCCCGCACGTCCGCCATCTGCGAGGCCACGGTGCGCTGCCAGATCAGCTCGTACAGGCGGAACTCGTCGCCGTCGAGCGCGGAGTGCAGCTGGCCCGGGGTCTGGAACGCCTCACCGGCTGGGCGGATGGCCTCGTGGGCCTCCTGGGCATTCTTCACCTTGCGGGTGTACTGCCGCGGCTGCGGGGGCACGTAGTCGTCGCCGTAGAGCTCGCGGGCCTGCGCCCTGGCCGCGGCGAGCGCGGTCGCCGACAGGGTCGTGGAGTCGGTGCGCAGGTAGGTGATGTAGCCGTTCTCGTACAGCCGCTGGGCGATGCGCATGGTCCGCTCCGAGGAGAAGCGCAGCTTGCGCCCGGCCTCCTGCTGCAGCGTCGACGTCATGAACGGCGCGTACGGCCTGCGGGTGTAGGGCTTCTGCTCGGCGGAGGTGACGGTGAGCTCGACGTCGGCGAGCGCCTCGGCCAACCGTTCGGCGTGCGCCTCGTCGAGCACCGTCACGGCCTCGGTCTTCACCGCACCGAGGGAGTCGAAGTCGCGCCCCGTGGCCACCCGGGCACCGTCGACGCTGACGAGGCGGCCACCGAAGGTCCGCGGGGTGGCCTGGACGCCGGCGTCCAGTGTGGCGGCGATGTCCCAGTACGACGCCGCGCGGAAGGCCATCCGGTCACGCTCGCGCTGCACGATGATGCGGGTGGCCACCGACTGCACGCGGCCGGCCGACAGCTTGGGCATCACCTTCTTCCACAGCACCGGGCTCACCTCGTAGCCGTAGAGCCGGTCCAGGATGCGGCGGGTCTCCTGCGCGTCGACGAGGTCGCTGTCCAGTTCCCGGGTGTCGGCGGCCGCGGCGCGGATCGCGCTCTCGGTCACTTCGTGGAACACCATCCGGCGCACTGGAACCGTGGGTTTGAGGGTGTCCAACAGGTGCCAGGCGATGGCCTCGCCCTCGCGGTCGGGGTCGGTGGCGAGGTACAGCTCGTCCACCCCCCTGAGCAGGCTCTTGAGCTCGCTGACCTTGGACTTCTTGTCTGGGTTGACGACGTAGAGCGGCTCGAACCCATTGTCCACGTTCACGCCGAGTCGCGCCCACGGCTCGCCCTTGTACTTCGCCGGGACGTCGGCAGCGCCGCGCGGCAGGTCCCGGATGTGCCCCACCGACGCCTCGACGACGTAGTCCGAGCCCAGGTACGGAGCGATCTTCCGCGCCTTGGTCCCCGACTCGACGATCACGAGTCGACGGATCCCCGTACCTGCGCCGTTGCTGCGTGCTGCTGCCACCTGCGGCCCCGTACCTTCCCTGCTGCGTCGTCCGTGCGGTGTTCGATCTGCGGTGTTCGATCCTGCGGTGTTCGATCCCGAGCGCGTCATGCTCCGTCTCGCCGGATGAGCACAGGGTGACACACCGCGGGAGGGACCCGCCGCGAGCACCCGCCGCGGCTCACTCCCGGTGATCCCCAACGACCTCCGGCCAACAACCCCGGACGGGGGCCTGCGCCGGGGGGTCGCCGACGGTCTCCACCAGCCGCAACAACCGACGTCGCCCGCTCACCCGCAGTGCCGGGCCCCCGCCGCGGACGCCCAGCAGGGTCGCCGCCATCCCCGCCCGCGACAGTGCACCCCCCAGGGGTTCATGGGTGTCGACGGCATGCGGGTCGAGCCCCAGCAGGTACCCGACGTCGTCGCAGCGGCCAGCGGTCAGCGCCCACGCCCGCACCGCCCGCGCGCCCGGGGTGAAGCCTGCGGGCACCGTCTTCACGGCGCCCTTCGTCCACGTCGCCCCCAGCGTGACGAGCTCGGCGCAGGCGGCGGTGCGCACCAGCGGGCTGCCCTCCTCCGACGTCGCTGTCTCCGCCGGCACGCCGCATTCGCGCGCCAGCACGGCCAGCGCCGCCGCCCGCCACGGCGCGTCCACCACCACCGAGATCCGGGCAGTCCCCCCGGAGGTCACCAGCTGGCCGTGGGCGGCGAGCACCCCCGCCAGGTCGGCCACCGCGGGCTCGACCAGGTCGGCGGAGAAGAAGGACAGCTGGGCCACGCCCGTCACCGTAGGTCAGTGTCGGCGCCCGGCGGGGACCTCACGCGGACGACGGGGCGCGGTCACCGACCCAGTGCGGAGCACTCCGGAGCCGTCGCGAGCGCGGCGGTGAGCTCCGGCGCCAGCCCGCGGTTGAGGGTGGCGAACGAGTTCCGCAGGGACCCGATGGCATCGCTGAACCCGGTAACCAGCACCCCCATCGCCGCCGCGTCAGCGGGGTCGGTGGCGTTGGCTTTCGTGGCGAGCGCGGCGAACTGCGTCGCCGAGGTGTTCAGCGCGGCGGCCGCCTGCTGGGTGAGCTGCTCGTTGCCGGCGACCGGGGGCGGTCCCACCGTTGCGATGGCCGACGCAGCCTGAGCGAACGCCGCCGCCCCCGCCGTGGCGAAAGCGACGATGGAGGCCTTGGTGGCCGCGGGGGTCGAGGAATCGGGCTTGGGCAGCGCCGTCAACTTGGCGACGGGGGCGGCTGCGCTGCAGTACTTCGCCGCCCATGCCGTTGCGGCGGCGGTGGGGGCCTGGGTCGCGGCGGGGGCAGTCGACGCGGGGGCAGTCGACGCGGGGGCAGTGGCCGTCGCTGAGGGAACGGGCGCGGTCGTGGCGGCGGAGCATCCCGTCAGCAGCACGGCGACCGCCGCGACGGTGCACATTGCCGCGGGGATGGGACGACGCACGGAGGTGGTCCTCTGCTGGGTTCGGAAGGCCGGAGACCGACCGAGCCCCCACCGTCGGTGCGACGGTGGGGGCTCGGTGAAGCTGAGCGGACTGCTCAGACTGCGCGGACGCCGGTGGCCTGCGGGCCCTTGGTGCCCTGGCCGACCTCGAACTCCACGCGCTGGTTCTCCTCGAGGGTGCGGAAGCCGCTGCCCGAGATCTCGGAGTAGTGGACGAAGACGTCAGCGGAACCGTCCTCGGGGGCGATGAAGCCGAACCCCTTCTCCGCGTTGAACCACTTCACAGTTCCCTGTGCCATGCCTGTATCTCCTCTTACGAAAGCTGAGTGCGGTGAGTCGCACATGCGACACGCCGGGCCGGTTGAGGCCGCGGTACGCCGCGGAACTCCCCAAGAGCAGAGGTTCTCGACAGACCACGCCCGCAACGACGATCCTGCGAGCGCGAGAGCTTTTTCAAGACCTACGAACACAGAAGCTGCGACCGAGCACAAGTGAACCACGTTCGAGCCTGGGACAACAGTCCGAGCCCGCGGCTGGGTCCGCACACCATCATGACGACGCCCGCGAACGCGCCCTCCTGTCCTCCTCCCGCGTCTTGTCGGTGGACCGGGAGAGGATGATTTCGTGACCCTCGCCTTGCCCGTCGACACCCCGCCGATGCGGAAGGCACGCGGGGCCTTCTTCACCCCGGAGCCGGTGGCGCGCCACATCATCAGCTGGGCCGTCCGGTCGCCCGAGGACAGCGTGCTGGAGCCCTCGTGCGGTGAGGCGGCGTTCCTGCTCGCCGCTGACGAGCGCCAGCGCAGCCTCGGGCGCAAGCACAGCAGACCTCCGGCGACCTGCACGACGTCGAGATGCACACCGGATCGGCCGCAGCTGCCCGCCAGATCCTGCGCGCTGCCGGCGCCAGTGCGCACATCACGACGGCCGGCTTCTTCACCGGTGGTCGGGTGGCCTGGTGCCGGGGGGTGCTGCCGCCATCTGTGCAGACCTGATCTCCAGCGCCGCGTTCTCGACCATGCACGCCTGGGGTGAGACGACGCTCGGCATGGTCACCGGCGCCAACAAGTACTTTGCCCTGAGCCCCGCGCGTGTTCGCGAGCTGCGCCTTCCCGAGACGGACCTCGTCGCATTGTCACCCCCCGGGAGTCGACACCTCCGCGGCCTGTCCTTCACCGCGCAGCTGCGCGCGCGGCTCGGCGACGCTGGTGCGTCGACCTGGATGTTCCGCCCGTCAGCCGAGCCAGGCCTGCCGTCGTGGGAGTACATCCGCCGCGGTGCGGACCTCGGCATCGACCAGGCCTACAAGTGCCGGGTCCGGACGCCGTGGTGGCGGGTGCCGTTGCAGGCTCCGGCCGACCTCTTCTTGACCTACATGAACGCCGACACCGCGAGATTGACGACGAACGTGGCCTCGGTTCACCACCTGAACAGCGTGCACGGAGTCTATCTGCACGGACCCACAGTTGAGTTGGGGCGGCTCCTGCTCCCGCTGGCCTCGTTGAACTCCGTCACCCTGCTCAGCGCCGAGACCGTCGGCCGCGCCTACGGAGGGGGAATGCTCAAGGTCGAACCTCGCGAGGCGGACGCGCTACCCATGCCAATCGCCGCGCACCGTCGTCGCCGCCCGGTACGCACTGCTGGCTGTACGCGAGCGTGTCACCGCACGCCTCAAGGAGGGACGACTGATGGACGCCGTGCGCATCGTCGACCACGCCCTGCTCCTGACGACGCTGGACATGGCGCGATCGGACGTGAGCGAGCTTGAAGAGGCCCACGCGATGCTCACTGCCCGACGAAAGGCACGCGCTCTCAACGCGCGTGATCGCGTATGACCAGACGCGTATGACCAGAGCGGAGCAGACACCCACTGCGCGAATGTTGGGCTGGGTCTTGTTCGACCGGATCATCGCCGAAGTCGATGGGGGTGAAACCATCAATCCGTGGCGGCGAGGCGGCCCCAACGGGATGCTGGAGTACCAACCGGATTACGCCACATTGTGCCGACTCCTCGCGGTACCGCTCGCGCTCGACGCTGACAGCACGACGGGCGTCCCGGCACTCGCACTCGACGTGTGGACGGCGTACGAGCTCAGGCGGGCGGGGTTCGACGAAGATGCGGTGTGGCCCCGTTGCGTCGTGCCACGCATCCTGCCCGCCACGCTCGCCCAGCTGCTCAGGTCGGGCACGCGGGCCGAGAAGAAGGCGATCAACGACATCGTCCGGTCCGGCAAGACTTACGGCGGCGTGATCAGCGCGAGTGCAAACATTCTCGGGAAGAACTACGTCAAGCGGGTGGACGTGGTCATCTCGGCCTGGAACACGGGCCCTGAACTGCTGATTTCGACGAAGCGGATGGACTCCTCGATCGGCAACAACGCCGTGAACCGGGTCGAGGAGAGCTACGGCGACGCCAACAACCTGCGTAGCCGATACCCCCAGGCAGCGCTCGGCTTCGTTTTACGCGCTTCGCTCCACCGCGTTCGGCAGGACCGAGCGGAAGGCGCTCTGGTTGATCGACCTGTTGGGAAAGCTCGGTCGTGAGGACGATGCCTATGACGCTGTCGCGTTGATCGTCCCGCAGTACACCAAGGCCGGTGAGGAACATAGCGCCGCCAATGCCGACGGAAGCGATCCCGACGACAGGCTCGGCGCCGCCGGGCTGGAGCCCGCGGACTCGGTGATGGAGGAGGAATTGGCCCTGCTCGTGTCCAGCAGCGTAGCCTCACCCGTCGAGGAGCTGATAAGTGCCCTGCCCGAGGTGGCCCTGCTCCATGACAAGGTCCCCGCGCACCTCAGTCCGGGAGCGTTCTTCCACACCATGATCGCCCGAGTGCTGGACAACTGCCCGATCACATTTCACGAGGACGCTC
>JAABVA010002614.1_pt1 | contig 17750 bp, 17 predicted proteins | sample 5560331 | NCBI WGS metagenome assembly JAABVA01 (sample SAMN12812661, study PRJNA571458) | rock metagenome | isolation source: Antarctica rocks | place: Antarctica: Victoria Land, Mt New Zealand sud | collected 2016-01-07 | reverse complement strand
TTTACTTAAGCATCATGCACTGAATAGAAGCTATAGATTCATTACTTGATAACACAATGTCAATCTCATTGTTTCAACTGCGTGAAGCAATTGTATAAACGACGAGTGATTTTCTTTTTCAAAGAGTTTTGTTCACTCAATATAAATAGCATAAAGTTTCTCATGAGTCAAGTCTAAATTGATATCACAAGAATGTATGAATTACAATCACAATTAATCACAATTGAGTTTATTATAATAAATTTATAAAAACGTTAATATATAATTTGATAAACTGACAATAAGATTCATTTGTACATGATGTCAATTACAAATTTTTTGATTCTATTCTGTTTTGAATAAAAGTCAGAAGAATCAAGAGATTTCAATTCAACGTAATTTAAATGATGTTAGAACATTGCATGATCAAAAAAGTCATCATGCAGAGTTTTCATTCACACGATAACATTCTTTTCTAACAGTTACAATCAATCTATGAAGAAGATTAATGACATGTCAATGTCAGTAAAAGATGAAAAGATACTACTAGTAAAATAGTTGACTCAGATGAAGAGTTTGAAAGTCATGATTACAAGTGATTGAAGAATTTGCAACTCATTGACTGCGTTGATATTGAAATGTCTTCATCACATCAACAATGTTATCAAGTAATTGATAAAAAGATATCAGATAGAATAAATGAATCAAATGATGAGTCTTGAATTTGTGATTACATGTGCTTGAAGAAGTAGTGACTTGTCAATCACGCTGATATATTGAAAAGACTTGAACTCATCTTCTTTACTTGATGTCAAATCATACATTTATCTACGTGAAAAATTAAGAGTGCATAAAAACAATCAGAATGCATCTCTACTATTGATCAGCTAAGCATCAAATAATTGCAATCGCACATTTATACTAACAATTTATTCAATGTTTACATGATATAAGTCAAATCAAGAGAAGAAAAGAGTTATTCAATACAATCACATTCTATCTTTTCATCATGTACATCTTTCTTTCATCACACATTTCTTTGCTCAATGAATGATAATCATTGAGCAAGAGAACACAGTTTCTGTGTTATAATCATGAGCATCACAAGTGCAAAGAAACATCTTTCATCTTTGAATTGAAAATTAAATTGAAACATCATTGTATAAAACATCATCAATGAAGAGCAAAGCAAAGATGATGCATTACAATAAACAGCACAGACATTCATAAGAGTTTACTTGAGCATCACATGCTGAATAGAAACTATAGATTCATTATTGATAATACAATGTTAATTTTATTGTTTTTTTTAATTCTTACTCAATTCAACATTCATTATGAATCTATGCAAGATTTTATATACTGTAGCAAGCGCTGCGCTAGCACAGCGTTCTTTTCGCATCAAAAATCACTTCTTTCTGCGCTTTATATTATAACTGTTTTCAATGCAAGAACTTTATGAATTTATTTCTTTTCTATTTTCTCTCTCTTTTATCTGATTCTTTAATGACATCACAGCTTGAAATTGATTCAGTATGCTCATTGAAAGTAACATTTGAATGATCATCGTTGCTGCGCTTATGATTTCTAAGAGCTTTTTCAAGTTCATGATATTTTCTTCTTATTACATTGCTTTTCATTCTATCTTTCATCTGAGACATGTTAATAAAATGTGCTTGATTAACATTTGATCTTTGTCACACTTGCACATCATCATAGCAACATCAAGTACTCATCTTTCATGTAGAAATTGATTGAAGTCAATTTTTCTTATGTATAACTGCGTCAATAATGCGTTGTGAGACTTTGCATGATTTTTGTGCAGTCACAGATGTCGATGTATCATCTTTGATGTCAAATATTGAAAATGAGCTGCGTTGAATCTTTCTTTTCAGACTATTCTTTATGTTTATTTGATCTGTTTCTGTATGAGCATCAATCTTGTTATCACTTCAATGCATTGATGTTCAGTCAGTAATAAAGACAAATCATGTACATCATTAATCATCTTGTTCATCGCTTCATTTTCAAGTACTTCTGCATGTCTCATCACTCAATGTAACTTCAGCGTGACTTCTTAAGATTGAATGCTCTCATGTGCAATCTGAACTTATTGCAAACATGTCTGATCTTTTGTTGATATCATAGCTTTCACTGTTTTCAGAGAAGTCTGACTATCACTGTATACTTTGTATATATTTTCATGACACTTTTGATTCTTTGTCACTACGTCTGCAAAATGTTTCATTCTTGCAATCAATTCTTTCAGTTCTTCATGATGAGTGATGACTAAAGTTGATTCTTTCAATCTTTTATTTAACTCTCAGTTAATTCTCATTGCAATCATCATAACATTCTCTTTACTATCGTTATTGTTTAAGTAAACTCTTTGCTTCAATGTGAATGTGTTGAAATGATGTTGACTTATTGACATTTTCTTGTTTGTAACTATAACTATCTTTGATGACTCTGATCAAAGAATCATCATGTAGAGATGATTTCACTTCATCTTTGTTTATTCAAGTGTTTCTTTCATTCACTTTCGTCTATTGAAAATATATTGTATACGTTGCATGCAACATATATAAAGCACAATCTCTATGCTGATTTTCTTCTTAGATTCAAAAGATTACTCAAAGAGAATTTCTTGTGACAGATTCACAGTTCAAGATGAACGAGATTTTTCACTGCTCAAATTTCAACAGTTTACTTCTTAAGCATGAGTTGCAAACATTTCATCTATGATATGCATATGTATTGCAGTTGATTTCTTCTTTAATCACATTGATACATGTTATTGTTCTTTCAAGTTATACAGATGATGTCTTTGACTAAAGATTGACTTTATCATTAAGACATTCAAGAGTCAAAACTCAGTGAAGAAATGAAATTTTTAAGATCAACAGTCATCGTCATTGTATATCACGTCTTGCAGATGCTCACTTCGCTTGAAAGCATGCAACTCATTTGTTTTGCATTATCTGTAAAGATCTTTCTTATGCAGATTAATCATGTTTTGCAAAAATTTTCATATGCTACACTTCTAATCAGACAGAATAGTTCAATCATTCTTTATTAACTAGCTTATGTTTCTCTTCTCTTAATGAAGTTTTTTCATCAGCATATCACTTTTATATAGAATGTTTGTGTTTAAACGTCTGTTAAATGATATTAATGAAACTCTCAAGTTTGCTTGTGTTAAACTTAATGAGTTTCATGAGTTGCTTATGTTGTAGTAACAAACATGCAGTCTTAACAAGATCTATACGTAGTTAGCATATAAATTTAAAGAATGTTTATGATTTAAGTTCTTTCTGCTAATCACTCTCAACAAATTAAACATGAGAGTGTTCTGTTTCAGTTCTTGTCATCATGATGATGAGATACTGAATTGAATGATTTTCATAAGCAATTTTTCTCGTAGTTCTGCATTCTATTTGACTTTTTTATCTGCATGCAGATTGCTTGTAACATGTGCATTGAGATTATTAAAGTCTGTGCAATCGCGAAAACTCTGCACGCGATCAATGCACAGCGCTTCATCATCACGCAGCGTCTCGATGTCATTCAAACTAAATTCTTTTTATTGTTTTGATGAGTGATTTTCTTTCTCAGAGAGTTTTGTTCATTCAATATACATAGCATAGTTTCTCTCATAAATTGAGTTTAAATCAATGTCATAAGAATGTATGAATTCAAATCAAATCAAAATCAAATCAAATCAAATCATTTAATGTATTTATTTAATCTTTGCATTTCAACAACATTTACTTCTGCATGTAAATTATTATTCAATAAACTTTATACTTGTTTAAATAAACATTTGTTTGATATGTGATTTTAAACTTTGTGACATAAATAATTATAAAATAATCTACTAAACTTTTATGTATGTTGTCAATTTTGTATTACTCATTGTTAATCTTTCATTCTTTTGCACATCAATGATTATTGTCATGATGTTAAATCATTAATTTAATTTAAAACATAAATTGTCAATGTTTTAAATAATCTTGATTCATTGAATCTATTTTGCAGTTCAATGAATTAAGTTATCAATTTAGTCATCATCATCTTAATTTAGTCTCAGTAATTCTGTTTCAATCATTTCAGTCATGTGTATGAATCTTTGCAATCGTAAGTCATAAAACTACTGTTTAGTCTTGATTCTGCTAAATTTATGTATATAAAAGTCAAGCTTTCGTTCTTTTCTTTCATTCTTTATCTTTCATCTTGTATATTATTTGATGTATTGTCTTATATCTAGATTTTATTAAAAGTAATAATAATATCGATCTTTTATATTGATAGTATCTTTAGTTTAGCTCAGTCTTTGACATTACAAAAGATTTACACTTTCTGCAACGTTTTCATATATTGAAATCTCATTTAGTTATTCTTTTGCTTAAATGAAGTCATCTTACAATTTCTTGATTGATGATGAGTATATTGTTGAACAGTTCACTTAAAGTGTGATTGAAAATTCAGTTGAAGTCTTTCGCGTAATGCAAGAGCTTCAAAATCAAGTTTAACAATATAATGTTATCATTTCATTTTCATTCATCGTTCTCAATTCTTTAATTTATATAAAGTTAAATTCTCAGTTTCTTGTGATGATAGCTCAAATCATTGCACAAATTTTAAACAATTAATCTTTTCTCATCATTCATTTCTCTGCGAATTTTGTCGCTGTTTTCATCACTTTTAGATTCAAGAAGCTTTTTGACATATCTGAGTATGAAAAGAACAAAGATCAATTGAATGCATGAAAGCAGAGTCTGATACAGCGCATGAATGTGAACGATGATCATTATTTCTTTCATCGAGTCAAGATCATTTATGTTGAGTCATGACTCACAATCTAATGAGTCAATATCGAGTCAATGATTTCTGTATCATTTTCATCTTTGCAGATTGATGACACAAATTGCATCATTGCTGCAACAATTCTTTCAAGACAGAAAATGCTCATTTATATCTTCATGAAACTTTAAAGTAAGACATGAATAGCTTTGTTGACTATTACAATCTTTTTTATCAAAAGAAAGAATGTTCTTTGATGAAAGATTTCTCATTGATTGACTGACTGAAACGTAATGTTAATTATTTCACTCAAGTCATCATTTTCTTCTGATGAAATTTTGATGAAACTCAATCTTTCATCTTTCATCAATGAATTTAAGCATTCTTTGATATCAATAAAGAGCTTCAGCAGCTTAAAATTCATCAATCTTGCTTCATCTTCGTCATTGTTTCATTCATCAAAGTCAAGAACATCTTTGCATTGATCAGTAATTTTTTGAGTTCAAAAATCATCATTTCTGTGACTGTTGTTTCAACAGTATCTTCATTTCTTTCTTTCTCATTTCTTAATGAGTCAATGAATTTAAACTTTGTTATTGTCATCATTCAAGATAAGACTTTGATCATTTTTAAGATCAAGAAAATCTGCAATAAGTAAAAGCTGTGCTACTACTGCAAGTTGCAACATTCAAGCAAAATCATTAAAGAATGCTCAAATAAGAAGTTCTTCACTCTGCATATCATGAACATTTACAATAATAACATCATTAATATAGATGAAGAAGTCTTGCTGTCTGTGAAAAAAGTTTAGTCTTTGAGCTAAGTTACGCTCAGAAATCTGTATACATATCATCTTGTTTACTAGTCTCAATCTTTTTACTCTCACTTCAATTATATAGAAAGTTTTCTGTTAAATTTATCTTGAAACTTTTTGAATTCAATTCAACATTCAAAGATAATCACATGATAGTATTTTTTATTTTACATTAAGCTCAATTTAAAGTTTTTGCTCTCGCTTTGATTGATAGTGAAGTCTCAACTTATGTCTTTATGAATAAATTATTCATGCAACAACATAATTTCTTCTTGCATCAATTAACTCACTCTTGCAAACTTCAAGAATTTCATGATCAAGTCGCTTTAATTAATGACATTACTCATGTTGTTGAAATCACAATGATTCTCAATGAACACAACAAAAAACTATTCTTTTATGTTACTGAATTAAGTCAATATCTTATCATCATGAGTTTATCATGATTTCATCATCACGTTATTAATATTAATTTTGAACACAATATTCTTATCTTGTCTTTCTTTTTCTATCTTAATCATTGTTGTCAATCTTTCATCAAGATTTATAATTTTAATCAATAAGAAGAAAATTTCTTGCTTGAAGTTAACAAAGTAGCTTTCTCTCAGTCTTGCTCTCAATTTGCTCACAAGAAGCAACTCAGTTCACAAATTATTCTGCATTCACAAGAAGCAATTCAATCTACAGATCATTCACAAGAAGCAATTTAGTTTATCGATTGCTCACAAGAAGCAATTCAGCACTCAGTTTGCTTGCAAGAAGTAATTTAGTTTTTCATTTGCTTGAAAGAAGCAACTCAGTTTTCAGTTCACTCACAAGAAGTAATTTAGTTTTCAGTTCACTCACAAGAAGCAATTCAATTCTCAATTCACTTGCAAGAAGTAACTCAGTTTTTTATCTGCTCACAAGAAGCAATATAATCTCTCGTTTGCTCATGAAAAGTCAATTAATACTCAGCTCATTTACAAGAAATAAATCTTGTTCAGTCTTGTTTCTTGTTTGAAACAAGAAGCTTTTAATTGTATTCTTCAAGTCATTCAAAAAGAATACTCATCAAAAATCAAGTGTCAAAATTCTTTTTTCTTTAGAACTTCTGTTGTTTTTCAAGCAAATCAATTTAATTGATCTTTTATACAACTTGACATAATTGAGTTAAAAGCTTAAAGCTTTGATCATGCTGCTTATGTCAAAGACATTGAAGTGTTTAGCATCACTTTAAAGAAAATTGATATTTTCTTGAATCTTGAGTCAATCTCGTCTTCTAGTCTAGACTCTGATGAGTCAAAATCGCGTTACATGACTTTGACTGTTTATTCAAAGAATATTTCAACTCTTGCTCAGTTCTCATCTCACTCTCAAGACAGTACATATGATAAGAATCATCATTTGAATCTTCATCAAATGAAAAAGAAATTTCATTTAACTGCATTCACGACACAAGAAAATCTTGAAGTTTATTAACAAAGTAAGAATGTTGATTCAATCACAATTCTATCATTCAAATATTTTGAGTTTCTAGATGTTTTCTTTAAGAAGAACGTTGATATCTTGTCTTTGCATCAAGCTCATGATCATGTCATACATCTTAAAGAAGATGTTCAATTCTCAGTCTTTGCTTTGTATAACATGAGTCGTGATAAAATTCTAAAACTTCGTTGCTATTTGAATGAGAATCTGAGCAAAGATTTCATTCAAGTCAATCACTTTCAGATGATCATCTCTGTTCTTTTCATCAAGAAATTCAAAGAAGAACTTTGCTTTTGTGTGAACTATTGAAATCTGAATGTTATCACAATCAAGAATTGATATTCTCTGTCTCTGATTTCAGAAATGCTGAATCATTTAAGTTAAGCTAAAATCTTTATCAAGCTGAATATTATCTTCGCGTTCAATCGACTTTAAATCAAAGAAGAAGATGAAGCTTTCATTATCTTTTGCACTTGATTTGAATTATTCAAGTATTTAGTCATGCTTTTCAATTTATATAATGAGTTTATCTCATTTCAGAAGTATATCAACAATATTCTTCGTGAACATTTAAATAAGTTTTATACAGCTTATTTGAATGACATCTTGATCTATTTTAACAATGAACTCAAGCATGAGATTCATGTCAAGCTCATTTTGCGAAAGCTGCAAGAAGCAGATCTTCAGATAAATATAATCAAATGCAAGTTTTACATCACTCAAGTTTCATATTTAGAATTGATAATCATTATTGAAAAGATCAAGATGAATTCTTCTAAGATAAACATCATTGTCAACTGATTCATCTTAATCAATGTTAAAGATGTTCAAAGTTTTCTAGATTTCGCGAACTTCTATAAAAGATTCATTTATGACTATAGTAGAATAGCTACTTCGCTTATTTATCTCATTAGAAAAGATGTACTCTTTGTCTAATCTCAGAAATATCAGATTGCATTTAACATTCTTAAGAAAGTCTTCACTTTCAAGATTATTCTTCATCATTATAATTCAGATCATAAGATTGTGATAGAAATCAATGTTTTAAACTATGTGTTCAAAGACATTCTCTTTCAATATGATGAGAATGAGATTTTTCATTCAGTCACTTACTTTTCAAAGAAGCATAACTCAGTTGAGTGTAACTACGAGATCTACGATAAAGAACTTATAATCATTGTTTGCACTTTCAAGAAATGATGATCAGAGCTTGAAGACTTTATTTATTCTGTTGAGATGATTATGAATCACAAATATCTTAAGTATTTTATGTCAATTAAGCAGTTGAGTTATCATCAAGCTTGTTGAAGTGAGTTTCTGTTTAGATTCAACTATCACATCGTTTATCATCTCAACAAGATCGATGATAAGTTGAATGCTTTGACACATCACTCAGAAGATCTTTCTAAAAAGAGAAATACATTCAATTCTTAATATTAATATCAACATCAGACAATTTTGAAAATTCATGTTTTAGATTTTAATATTGTTGAGAATCTCACTCTTGATATCTTCTACATTAAAGTCATGAAGTTTCAGTCATAAATCATTGCTTTAAATTCAGTTCAGTTATGTTAGGGGTCAGCATAAAGCGAGTCATATGAGTGTAATGTAACGAGTATATAAATGCTAAGAAAGGAAAGTATCTAGAAGAAAAGAGTCGGCTATCTATATGACTCAGGAGAACATAAGCTAATTCTGAATAGGGTTGGCTTCGGAACAAGCCTATGCCCTAGCGGCGAGCGATCGGCGATAGCTCTCAGGATAGCCATCAACATAGTCATCAACATAGTCATCAACATAGCTACCAACGAAGGTGCGTAGCTAGGATCGTAACATTACTCTCTCTCTTCAACGATTCATGTCCGCATGAATGTATTTTCTTAGCCTTGTGTAGAATCGAAATGCCTATTGTAGCAGGCTCACTATGCGAGGTAGAAGTGCCATTGAAGCAGACTCACTAGTTGCACGCGAACGAGTCGGCAGACCGATTCACTGGTAGGTAGAGCGATGTGAGTAGGTAGATCATCGCATTGACGGAAGGTGCCATTGTAGCAGGCTCACTAGTTGCACGTGAATGTATGATCAGATTCACTGATGGGTAGAACGATGAGAAGATAGATCATCGCATTGACAGTGTCATTGAAGCAGGCTCACTGATCGACTTGCTCATCAAAGAGGTCGACTTTGGGCTCGTCATTGTAGCAGGCTCACTAGTTGCACGTGAACGTATGATCAGATTCACTGATGAATAGGGCGATGAGAGCGAGTAGGCCATCGCATTGACGATGCCATTGAAGCAGGCTCACTGGGGGTTTGCTTCTCGAGGTAAAGACTTCACGCAGTTCTATGACTGGTTCCGTTTGATTGTTCAACAAATTCGAAGAATTCCTTGCGAATCTGAATGAACGATTAATTCGCTGATCTTTGATCTAGTCGGATGGTTTCAATTGTTTGTTTATACTTGCTGACCAGCGCACGAGTCCGAATCTTTTGTTTATCCTCGCTGAATCAGCTCACGAGAGGAGGAAGGTGAATGCTGCTGCACGAACGCAAGCCGCTAGATCAAAGTCGATAGAGGGTTGAAGAACTACTAGCAGAAGCATTCGAAGAGATCGATGCAGATTATTTCACTTCGTCTGTAACGAAGGAGCATTTATATAATGTTAGGGGCCAGCATAGAGCGAGTCATATGAGTGTAATGTAACGAGTATATAAATGCTAAGGAAGGAAAGTATCTAGAAGGGAAGAGCCGGCTATCTATATGACTCAGGAGAACATAAGCTAACCCTGAATAGGGTTGGCTTCGGAACAAGCCTATGCCCTAGCGGCGAGCGATCGGCGATAGCTCTCAGGATAGCCATCAACATAGTCATCAACATAGTCACCAACATAGCTATCAACGAAGGTGCGTAGCTAGAATCGTAACAAGTTACATCTGTTTTTAATTATCTCAGCATTTTTGCAAATTCTAGCTTTCATGAATCTAGAAATTGAAGAATTCAACGTTAAAGATGTTAAGTTTCAGTTAGATCAAGACACTCTGAATCTTGATGAAGATTCTACTAATACTTTCACTCAAACATTATGAAAGTAAATTGAAATCAATAACAAATTCGCAACTCAGATAATTGAAGCACTTTGCAATAAAGCACGACATCATAACAAGATTTCTCTAGTTGAGTGTGAAAAACATGAGAATCATCTGTACTTTCAAGAAAGAAAGTACGTGCTCAACTCAGATAAACTACGTCTTTGTATCATTCAACTCACTCATGACAATGTTGTCAATGATTATTCAGAAAGAGCAAAAAGCTATAAACTGATCAGTTGAGTTTACTGATGATTAAACATTTATAAGTATGTTCAATGCTTTGTATGAAACTGTCATGTATGCACACGTTTCAAGCTCTTTAAACAACAAACTCAAGAATGATTGTATTTTCTTTCAGTTCTTGAACGTTGTTGATGTAATATCTTCATGAATTATGTAGATTCTTTATCGCTTAGTATCTTCATGAGTATCACATATAAATATGTTCTAATCTTTATTGATTATTTTATCAAAATAATTAAAACAATTACAACGCATGCAAAGCAAATTTTTGAAAAGAGCAATACAATCAAGACAGAATGAATCTAGAAGATAAATAAACAACGATGAATTGCATGAACTGCAGCAATGCTGATTCAGAGACGATTGCAAGTGACGTTGACTCGTCACGAAGAAACAGCAACGTGAAGTCAAAAAGCTTACGCAACGACGAGAAGTATGTTGCTAACATCATTAATCTTCTAATATAGACATCAACGTTAAAGAAAGAAAAGAGCAAAAATTATTCATGAAAAGAAGTAGCAGTGAAGCTGATGTGACATCTTCGAAACGATTCAGAAGAAAAAAACAATGAGAATCAGAATGCATTCATTGCAAAGAATGTACAGAAACTGAAGACATTCATACAACTGCTTAGTAAGCAGCTACAAACACAAGATAGCATGCAAATGCAAGATAGCATATGCTTCTCATTAAGAATCACGTCATGAGCGAACGTGATAAGAGAAGAAGTAACAACGAAAAAGCAACGTTTCAGAGATGAATTGTCATCGCTTTGCAAGAAATGAGAAGTCATGATGAAGATAGCAAAAAGAAAGAAAATAGAGAAGATACAAAAGAAATTTATTGAACAGATTTCTCAAGAAATCACAAACGTGTTGACAGCTCAAAGAAATTTAATCATGTTTCTTCGTAAGCTTGAAAGTGAAGACATCACACTTCACACAGTGAGCTCAGAAGCTTGAGCAAACCTGAAAAGATCTCAAACATGAGTAAAAGAAATCACGAACTCAACATGTATAATGCATCAAATCTTCGCTATGCTAGCACATAAGATACACATCACAATAGACACAAGTAATCAGAAAGTGATCATTAAAAGATTGATAAAAAATAACACAAAACTTCATGAGAATCTAAAGATTCTAAGAATAGTCTGACTCAAGAAAGTAGTCAAGAATGAGAAGATTTACTTGTCACTCATGATAGAGATTGCAATCAAAGCGATGACGAATCGACTAATGAACGAGAACATGCTAAACTTGTATTAAGAATGCTCATGCAAGCTGTTTGAAAAGAACTGTTGCATCACTCAATGTTACAAATGCTTCAAATTTGATCATATGATCAGATTTTGCAAGAAGAAACAACGCTGCGCTAAATGCGCAGATAAACATTACATTGAAGAGTGCATGATGTCTTCAAATAGAAGACGTTACGTCAACTGCAATGAAGATCACAAACTCTGAAGACGCATCTGTCTCAAATAACAACAGCAGATGAAACAAACGTCAGAAATCTACAGAAACAGATTGATCAAATATTCAAAAGTGTTGAAATACAATTACGCATTTCTCTCGCTGTTTTTGAACTCTTTAAACTCAATGAATTTGTTGAGCTCAACAGACTTCGCAAATTCAACGAACTCTTCAAGCTCAGCAATCATCATGTTGAAAACACGTAATCAAAATGTTGAATCAACATGACAGATGATAGAAGTCAAGAAGAGACAAGTCAATTTCTTTTCATGCGTGACTAGCGACTCAGATGAGACGATATCTGAGCAGACTCAGAAACGCTCAATCAGAAAGCGCAAAAAACTCTCAGTGATTGAAAGCATATAAAGAGTCTTCTCAGCGCAAAGTCAACAACAGTTACAAATAACTTTATGATGAAACAATTCTTTCTACAAATTCTACAATACAACATCAGAAAGTCATTGAAGATTCAAGAATCATTCTTGATCGACAAAGAAGTTTGCAAATTCAACATAGTAATCATACAGAAGTAAGAATGCAACATCAATGACTTGCAATCATTTAGCTCAGCTCACAACTTCTTTCATTTAGTGAAAAACTCGTCATTTCAGTCAAGAACATGCATATATGTTAATAAATACTTAAGACTTAATCAGTGAACAGTAAAGACAGCTGAATCAAACATCTGCTCAATCGGAATATTAACTTGCAACACAGATGATGAAACGCAGACGCTAAGACTTCTAAACGTCTACAACTCAAGCTCACTATTTAATACATTTACAGAGAAATTCTTAACTATCTCTCGCTTGAATGAACTACTCAAGAATGATTGCAAACAACTAGTTGTAAAAGACTTTAATTTACATCATTCACACTGAGAGAAGTGAAGATGCTTCACTCAACATATGATGATTGATATTCTATTAAACATCATTACAAATACAAGATTGAAACTACTGCTGAAATCAGATACAATCACTTGCAAGACTTACAATTAGTTTACAATGATAAATTTAGTCTTTAGCAGCGAGAAAATACAGTCTATGACACGTAAGTGCGAAGTATGAATCAATTTACATCAGAAATCAGATCATCTTTTGATTATCACAGAGCTAAATCTACAAACAATCTCAGTGCAGCTCTCAACTCATTGACTCTGAAAAAAAATGAACACAGAAGCACTGAGTGCTTATTTGCAAATACATCTTTCGTCAGATTGCTCTCTGAACAACAGAGTTGAAATGAATGACAGAGTAACAGAGATTATCAAAGTACTACAAGAGACAATTAAGAAGTTCACTCTCTGAGCAAAATCATCAAATTAAGCAAGAAACTTCTGAAATCAAAGCTGCTTCAAAGTAGTAATGAAATCAAGATGACTGCGAATCATATGAAAAATGCAAGGCACATTAGAGACATGAAATGAATATCTGAAACACAATGATCACAAAAACAAGATCATCAGACAAACAAAATGCATACACTTTAGATCACAGATGCATGAGTTAAGCGACGCATTGAAATTGATATGATGCTTTGCAAAATGAGTCAGAATCAAAAGTCAGTTATCTAAAAAGCTTTCTCAGTTTTTGTCACTGAAATGAAATGATACTGATCACATGATAACAACGTTTGAAGAAAAAATCGAGATGCTGCGAGAAAAATTCTTCTCTTCATTCTCATAAGCAGACGTCAGCGACATTTCAGATTCATTCATATCTTTAGCAGTATCATCAGATTCACGCATTTCAGAAGACGAAATGAAGTGAGCAATTAAATGAGTAAAGATGAACAAAGCGTCAGACGTCTCTGAAATTTCAAACAAAGCACTTCAAGCAAATCTCACAGAACTGATCTCAATGTTGATGAGTTTATTCAACGTATGTGTGACACACAAATATCATTCAAAGCAGTTCAAAAAAACTCAAACAATAGTGTTATGCAAATCAAGAAAAAGCGACTATATTGACTTAAAGACATATCAACTCATCGCTTTGCTTGATATCATGAGCAAAGCTCTAAAGTTAATTATAATCAAAAGATTGAGTGATATAACTGAGACTCATCACATGCTTTTGAATGTTCAAATGAGAGTAAGATGCAAACGATTCATGATCTTGACATTAAATCTACTAGTAGATCAAGTTCACATCATGTAAAGCTGTGAAATCAAGTACGTGATCTTCATGCTAAGTTTAGATGTCATCAAAGCATTTGATCAAGTCTTGCACATCAGACTGCTGCATATACTGAAAATAAGAAGAACATCAAGTTACATAGTTGAATAAGCACGCAGCTTTCTAAAGAACAGAGAGACGTTGCTGATATTCAATGAGCAAATGAGCACTATGCACGAGATTAACGCAGACATATCTCAAGAATTTCTCATTTCATCGATTCTCTTTCTATTTTTCAACGCAAGTTTAATTGAAAAATGCAAAGCATTGAAAATCAAAATTGAAGTGCTTGACTTCATAAATGACATTAACATTCTAATCTATGACAGATTCATTGAAGAAATTTGCAAAACATTGAGCAAGACACACGACATCTGCGTGAAGTGAGTTCAAATTCATGACGCAACGTTTGCATCAGAAAAATACGAGCTTACACATTTCACTAGAAAATCGAGAAAATTTGACATGATGACTAACATACAAATAGAAAGCTTAGTGATTAAGTCAAAGTCAAATGTGCAAGTTCTAAAGATGCAACTGAACATGAAACTGTGATGAAACGTGCATCTTTGACAGATAGAAGTGAGTCACGTCACAAGAATGCTTGCGTTTAGTCGTTTAAAAGTCTTCACATGAGAGACAATCTTCACAAAAGTGAAACAAATGTACTTAACTGTAGTAAGATTAGAAATTGCATTCAAAGCATCAATCTGACATCAGCGTAACAAGAAGAAAGAACTGTCAGACAAGAAATGCAAACTAGAAACTCTGTAGAATCAGACTCTACATTACGTTGCAAAAGCATTCAAAAAAGTAAGCATTGAAACATTGAGAATTGAAATGTACATAAGTTTATTGCATGTTCATTTGAACATGCTGCAGAATAAAGTCACATTAAAGTCAAACTTTTATTCTTTTTTTTACTTTTTTTTTTCATCTTGTACATTATTTGATGTATTATCTTGTATCTAGATTTTATCAAAAGTAATAATAATATCAATCTTTTATATTGATAGTATCTTTAGTTTACATTCGCAGTTTGTAAAGTAAACTAAATTTTAAAGTTTAGCAAAAGAAATATTTGTCGCTTAAAGCTGAATAAAATCGAGATTTAAGCTGAGCTCATCTGACTGAGTTTTACTTTTGTCGATAAAATCTGCATTCATTCATATGTTTTTGAACTGCATTTTGATATAATCTGCGTTTATTCATATGCATTGAAATGAATCTTGCTTTCGTCACTTATGTTGCATATGTTGATTCTTCTATCTATGTATATTATATATATTTACAGAGACTTATTTATAGACAGACTATAGTATGAAGCGTCGTTATAATGAATGTCATTGTTATACTCACTCTAGATTTTCAATGATGATTTATTCTTTCATTCTTTAACATTATATCAACAACAACTCAAACTTTTCTTCTATTGATTTCATCATTCTCATCGCTACTTTTGACTTCTTGCAGTCTTCACAAAGCTTGAATTATTCGTTATAAATGCATCACAATGACTGATTAAACTCGACATGTTAGCATTCTTTGCAATATCTTGAATTGATTTCACATTATTTGATCTGATTTAAGTTGTCACATTTTCAATGATCTTGTTCTCAGTCATAATGTGCAAGATCTTGAGTAATTACATATTTGTTATTTGCAGCAAATTCAATAACTCATCTAGCTTTTTCGTGATTTCATCATTATTTTTGAAATCATGAATCTGAGATCAGTTGACTATATCGATGTATGCAAAATCAATCATTTGCAAAAGCATCATAAATGTCATTTCTTTGACTTGTATCTTCGCTTGATGTGCAAGTAGATGATCTCACTCATTAAAGAACTGAGCTTTGCAGTAGTCTGACACAGCTGCTAGAAAAATTCTGTGAGCTAACTTTTCATGATTTTCAATCTTGAGTTAAATCAATTGCATGTGCTTGACTGATTTTAAAGCAAATATGCTGATACTTTTTTAGCATCTTGACAGAACGTTGAAGTTTGACTTGATTGATTAAACTGTCATCGTACTTGAATTGCAAGAACACATTGAATGTAATCTTTGAAATTGAAAATCTTTGTTGACTTGCAAGACCAAAGATCAAGAAACACTCAGTATGTATGAAGAGATTGTGAGCATCGCATTTTGCAGTAAAGAAAATGAGTCATGTGCTTTATATGAAAAGTAGATAGAAAGATTTCGCTCTCATGATCATATAATGACATTGTTTTGCAAAAACTCTTTTTTCGTTCAATGCAATTGCTGTTAGAAGTTTAATGTTGTGATTTGCAAGTTCTTAAACAAACGCAGAGTATTCAGCGACAGAAAGTTTTTCTCATGTTCATGAATTAATGATGTTGAGCATGATGTCAAAGTTTGTTAATCAACATGACATGAACATTCAAGATCTTCAATTATTTTGAGTATTTATTTACTATCTTTGAAGAGACAAGATTACTCAGACTTTCTACAACTTATGATAAAAGTAACTTTAAAATCTTGCAAAAAATGATTTCTTTTGCAGACAGATACTTTGCAGCTTTGTTAAAATGCAATGATTGAATAATTTTAGCTCGCATATTTCATCTTATGCAAGAAACATGAAGAAAACATTCTTGTAAAATTTAAACATGTGCAATCATGAAGATATTAAGAGACGCAATCAGAATGATTTCATTGAGTCGATTCATCACATTAGTGCATGTGATGAGTAATTGATGATGAAGCACAAGATCGAGCAGTAAGACTCTCTGTTGATGATAAGCAAAGCAAGACAGTTACTTAAATACAAGTGATAATGTCTTGTATATCTTGATGAGCTGTATATAGTCATGATTCTAGCTATATATATATAATATATAAAGAAAGCATTTTATCTTTTAACGTGCAACTTTGATGATTGAGTTCTTATAACTTCTGATGAGATGATGTTTCAAAATCAATCTGTTGTTTTTGCAAGTTTGACTGATGTATGATTTATTGAACTGCAAAACAGATTCATTGAATTCATGATGTTTGCTTCAATGTTATTAATCATCATGTAGTTTTCAAGATGTATGAAAGTCATTGAGTTTAACACTCTTGATCGCATTTAATATCTTAATGACAATCGCTTGAAAATCATAAAACTTGACTATTGTGATCATGACGAAGCGAAGTGCATCTGTGTCTTCTTCAGTCAAGCAACTACATCATTGATCTTGTTGATAATCAATCGCGATGATTGTAATCAGTACACTCTTCAAGTCAGAATCTTTGCAAATAACTTTCATAAGTTTAAATCTTGCAAATTGTGACTTCTGTATTCACGATAATGAGTTTTGAGTGAGTTATCATCACAAAACGTAAGTTACTTGTGTTGATGCAAATTCACAAATGAGCGAGCTGATATTCAATTTTCAAACATTAGAAGTCAAGTCAACTTTTGAGTCAAAGTATGATATAAATGAAGTATCATACATTCTTTGCATGCATCAACAGCACTTCTTCTCTTTTTTGAGAAAACATTTCTATACTTTTGTACTTCAGATCTTCATTGATTGCGTTCATGTTTGCATCATTTGCAGTGTGTGAATGTTTAACAAGTATGAGAAGAATTTTTGAGTGCACATTTTCATGTAAATGACTTGAACTTCAAGATTCATGATTTTTGAAAAGAGCGCACTTTTCTTACTTGTAATCTTTCATCTAT
>JAABVA010002613.1_pt1 | contig 17755 bp, 16 predicted proteins | sample 5560331 | NCBI WGS metagenome assembly JAABVA01 (sample SAMN12812661, study PRJNA571458) | rock metagenome | isolation source: Antarctica rocks | place: Antarctica: Victoria Land, Mt New Zealand sud | collected 2016-01-07 | reverse complement strand
ATCTCGTATATCTGGCTTTCGCATGATAGCAGGGTTGAGCTGCTTCACAGCGAAAGTGCCGAGAGAGGTTTGAAGACGCCATAGACGATGCAGCAAGCCACCTTGTATAGCTTGAGGTCCGTGTAGCGGCTCTCCAAGCATAAAAAGCGTACAGAGCCGTGCTGTCTGCGCGGTATCCAAGAAACCTCCTACAAGAAGCTAGGCAACATAGGTTGCTTTTTGCTGTGCATGGAATGGCGCAAGAGCGTTATTTGCGTTCACGATGGTATCGAGCTTCGCCACTAAATCAGGAAATTGCTCGCCAGGAATGGTCAAGATCATTTCGTTAGGTGTCATCTCGACGTAGGTGCGTGCGCCAACACAGCCAAAGCTCATCGAAACTTCGTTCTTTTGTAGCGTGCGCGGAATGACGCCACAGGTTGGACGACCAAATGCAGTCTGTCCACCTTGTAACCAGTCTACCTTACCGAGAGCTTCGGCGACGAGCATGGCCTGTTGCGCGTTGAGGCGGCACAACACAACATCCGCTGCGATAGGGAGCTGATCGAGTCGTCCATAGACGATATTCTCATGTTGCTTCTGAACGGTCGGTAGTGCTGCGACTTCAGCAGGTGAGAAATATTGCACACTTGCCATTGTGCCAACCAGTGCTTGCGCGCGTTGTTGATCGGATTCTGGCATGGTGAAGCCCATCGTCATCATACCAATGGGACATTCTTTGTGATCTTCGCCAGTCGCATAAAAGACATCCTGCTCTGCAAGACGCCAGAATGTACAGGCGGAAGGAACATGTGTTGTCTTATGCTTGATAGAGGTTGGTTCCTCCTGTACAAAGGCCATACCTACGGGGACATGCTCTAACTGTAACAAATCTTTGAAACGGGTAGCTAGTTCTGGGTACAACGTGGCACTTCTTTCTATTGGTCTCTATTGTGCAGGGAGGGCAGGGAGACCGCAAGGGTCTCCCTGCCCTCCCTGCAAATTCTACTTTCAGGAAAAATACCCGGCCAGCCTGCATTTTACCACATGGGTTGAGTTCACAACGGACGCCCACAAGGGGCTACCCTACTATATATACACGGCGTGCTTCGCACGCAAAAGCGTCGTAGAGTAGGGTAACCCCTTGTGGGCGTCCGTTTACGCTCAAATCCTGTCCGTGTGGTCCGTGGCAATTGCTTATAGAGCCGTGGTAGCCCCTTGTGGGCGTCCGTTTACGCTCAAATCCTGTTATTCGACTCAAATCCTGTTACTCGACGCGGTGCTTTTTCGCCAGCACAATGACCCAATTGCGCTGTTTTTCACTTGGTGCAAAATTGTTCTTTTGCAGTCGTTTCGCCATATCGTTGATAAACGAACGCTCCTGCGTGCTGACACGGGGACTATCAACCGCAATACCCGCGAATATCGACTGAAGCTTTAGTACCTTGTTGCGTAGGATAGTCATTTCGGCGGAGGCGGGTGCATTTCGTGCTTCTGGTGCTTGCGATGCTTGCCAGCGAGCATAGGCTACACGGTCATCATTCCACGCTCCAAGTCCAGCGAGTTCGTCGGCGCGTTCGTTATGCTCATGGCCTGCGTGACCACGTACCCACTCGAATTTGGGCGGCTGCTTACGATAGCTTAACAATTTGCGGTATATTTCCCACATATCGGGGTTGGCTTTCATCTGGTACGTCCCCTGAGCGACCTTGATGGTATATTCGCTATCGCTATAAATCAAAAGCGGCAGCGTGGGAGGGGCAAGACTCAGCACGGCGAGTACAGCGGCGATCTCTGCTCTATTATTGGTTGTCGTGGGAGCCTTGGGGATATGTCCATAGCGTTCGAGGCAGGAGGCACCAGCACGCACCATACCATCGGCATTATCGCTTGCCGCCCAGAGAAGGGCACTCCATCCAGCCGGTCCACCAGGATTTTTGAGGCAAGCACCATCGGTATAAGCCATGACGCCTTTTTGGTCTAACGTTGTCAATGTTGCACGGATATCGACATCAAGAACGGCGTTCAAAACTGAACGCCATTCTAAAGATTCTTGTATTTCGCTCACCACTTACGGCCCTTTCAGTATATAGCGCATAAATTATGAAATGTTCTTGTAACCCAAGTTTATCATAATCTATGCGCTATGAGAAAGCCTTGTGGTGTTCTCAACAATCGCGTCACTTTCACAATCGCACAATGCTATTCAGGAACGATTTGACACTGTTCTGGTGGCAGTTCGAGCCATACAGACTGATCCAGGGATAACTGAGATGGAGCGAATGCCAGTACGCTATACTCCTTCTTGTTGCCTACAGTAACAAGAGTTCGCCAACGACCACCAACGAACGAAGAGTGCGAGACAGTCCCAGCAAGCATATTTGTCTGTTTGTCTTGTTGCTGCTCTTGATACACACGAATATCATCTGGGCGACAGAGCAAGCTTGCATGCTCTTGTAGTTGTGGACGAACAGCTCCTTGCACAACCCCCATGATTTCTTTTTGGAGAGTCCCATTGAGGCGTAACGCCGTGTACTCAGGATAGTGAACCACCTCGCCAGCAAACATATTGGCTGGCCCCATAAAGGAGGCCACAAACGCATTGATCGGGTGAAGATAGAGTTCCGTTGGTGTACCCACTTGTTGTACATGCCCCTCACGCAACACCATGATACGATCTGACATGTTCATGGCTTCGTTCTGGTCATGCGTGACGTTAATCATTGTCACTTTCAGCCGTTTGAACAGACGCACCAGATCGGCACTCATCACTTCTCGTAGCGCGGTATCCAGACTGGAAAGTGGCTCATCGAGGAGAATAATACGTGGCTCTGTTGACAACGCACGAGCTACCGCCACACGTTGCTGCTGTCCTCCTGAGAGTTGAAAAGGATAACGATTGCCGAAACCTGAGAGGCTCATCAATTCGAGCAATTCTTGTACTCGCGCATCAATGGTCCTGGCAGGCATACGACGTAAGCGCATACCAAACGCAATATTCTTCGCGACAGTCATGTGGGGCCATAACGCATAATCCTGGAACACCATCCCCAGGTCGCGCTCTTCGACAGGCATTTCGCGTTTTCCATCAAAGAGAACACGCTCTCCAATACGTATCGACCCACCATCAGGTCTCACCAAACCCGCAAGCATACGCAGAATTGTTGTTTTGCCACAGCCCGAAGGCCCTAACAACGAAAGAATTTCACCTTCTGCCATGTCCAGATCGACATTAGAGACAACAGTACGGTTCCCATAGACTTTATTGAGTTGCTTGATTTGGAGATACATCTCTTCCCCCTTTCCGTTTGCCTAATCGTAGCAGGCGCGTGACAACCCAGGGAATACTTCTCAGCACCAGGAGTGCAACGAGTACCAGTCCTATGTTCAGCATTGACAAGGCCATCCCCGGTCCCAGCTTAAAATCGTTGAAGAGACCGATGATACGTACTGGTAACGTTGGTTGACCGGGTGGGTACAGCAATTCAGAGGCGGCAAGCTCAAACATTGTGCCAGTAAAGACCAATAACCAGACCGATACAAGGTTCGAGCGCAGCAAAGGACCAACGATACGTGTCAGCAATTGAAAGAGGCTTGCTCCCTGAACACGGGCAGTATCAAGCATATTTTGTCCAACTTGATCCAGAGCACCAATACCCAGTCGCGTTGCATAGGGTAAACTACCCCCTACATATGCAGCTAAAAGTATCCAGACTGTACCATAAAATGAGATACCAAGAGGGCCACCAATACCGATATATTGTAGGTAAGGTGCATTCCACGCGAAGATATAGCCACAGGCAAGAATAATCCCCGGTACGGCAATCGTCACTAGAGTAAACAGGCTCAGCAAGCGTCGCCCTGGAAGCTGGGTTCGTCGAATGATAAAAGCTATAGGCAATCCTACAAGCGCTGTTATTGTCGCGGTACCAAGAGCAAGCCAGAGGGTACGAAAGAGCGCATCCAGATCATCTGAGCCTTGCGATAAGACTGCTGTGTAGTTATCCAGTGTCCAGTTACTCGAAATCAACCCTTGACCAAAGGCGTGCAACAATGAAAGCACCATGCACGTACCAAGAGGAATAATCAAGGCAAGCAAGAAAATGAGGATGCATACAATTGTTGCAGGCCACTTCCATACACCAAGCTCTACAAGACGTGCAGGTCTACTACGCCCACTAATGACTTGAAATGAACGGGTACGCAACATTCCCGCCTGTACAAGCAAGGCGAGTGCAATCGCAAGGAACAAGAACAACGAGAGTGCCGCCGCTAATGAGAAATTGACAGGGGATGTATTGATAGCGGTGTAGATTTGATAGGTGACGAGGGTGACATTGGAACTTTGTGCGATAGTCGCGGCAGTTCCAAAGTCGGAAATTGCCTCTGCAAAGGCAATGAGTCCAGCCGCTAGTATCGCGGGTAGCAACAACGGTGCATTGATGCTGATCCACGCTCGCCATGTACGTGCGCCAGCCAGACGCGCGGCATCCTCAAATTCTGAGCCAAGCCAGTGTAGTGCAGCACTCACCGAGAGGTAGACATATGGGAATGTCTTGAGGCTGAGAATGAAAATCACCCCGACAGGTGAGAAGAACCATGCTATAAAGCCATCCGAAAAGTGAAGATACTGATCAGGAATGCCACCGCGAAGAAATACGAGAGACCATGCTTCGCCGACCAAGAATGATGGCGTGAAGAAAACAATCCATACCAGGGTATCCATCGCACCTCGCAGTGGCAGATCGGTTCGTCGTGCCAGAACTGCTAGGGTGGTGCCTATCAGAGATGCCAGGAGCGCGGTAACGACTCCTTGCCATAAGGAGTTACCAAGCGCACGATAATTTTCTGGATTTTTCACAACCTGCTCCAACGCCCCCAAATCTGGTATCAGACTTGGAGTAAATGTATACAAGTTGGGAAAAACGCTTTGTAGAATGATCGCTGCTAATGGGTACAAGACAAAGAGAAACAGCAAGATGACAGGAACCAAGATTACCAACACCTGACCGGCGCGTCGTACCCAGGAGGGGAACGGCGAAGGCGACGGGGGTAGTGCGACATGAGTCACACTACCCTGTTCCCCAATAGAAGTTACTGTACGATGTTGCTGTGGAACCATTGTTTATACTCTGCCTCGACTCCCGCCCACTTAGGCACATCTAATGTAATCAGCGTAATGCCATCGACCTTGCGCGACACGACAGGGGTAATTCCCTGCACCGCCGGGATAAAGTAGGTATCCCCATCGGTCGGATCGTGGTGCGTCATCACGGACTGTCCAGCAGAAGACAGCACCCAATTGACAAATTGTTGAGCGCATGCCTGATGCTTGCCGTGAGCGGCAACGCCGATGACCCCAGGAAGGGCGACAACCCCAGAGGTCGGATAGATGATGCCGATGGGTTGACCTGCTTTGATCGCACTATAAATGATCGAGTCCTGAATGATTCCAAATTCACGGGCACCAGTCTCGACGCTATTGAGTGTAGGATCGTTCGTTTGGAACGTCTTGAGGCCATTGGCCTTGAGCTTGCTGAAGAATTGTTTACCTTGATCCTCACCACCCATCACCTGCGCCACCCCTGCGATCAAAGGATACGTTGGGCCAGAGTACGCGGGATCATTCATGGCAATCAGATTTTTGTAGGCAGGTTTGAGAAGATCATTCCAGTCAGCGGGAAGACCTGCGGCTGGAACATGCTTAGTGTTATACGCAATTGCGCCAACTGTAGTGATGCCCGTAGGATAATATGTCCCATCACTGGCAACATACTTTTTTGCTGTGTCAGTCAGGTTCGAGGCATTCGATGGCTGCCATTTCAACAGCAGGTTTTGATCGGCGAGGGTTTGCATAGTTACATTACCATCAAACCATGTAACATCCCACTGAGGATTGCTCCCTTCGGCTGCAATTTTTGCCAAAAGATTCCCCGTACTATCATCAACTAATTTGGTGGTAATTCCTGTCTGTTTCTGAAATGCTTTAGCGGCATCGGAGTCGTAGCCCTGAGCTGAATAGAGCGTCAACCCCGTCGTCTTATCGCACGTTTGAGATACAGAACCAGGGGTGCTAGACGTGTTGGTCGAGGTAATCGTACCACCACATGCCGAAAGGAGAATAACAAAGCACGAAAGTAAGAAAAATAGGTTGAGGCGAGACGTTTTCCAGCGTCCAGTGGGCTTGGGTGAGGTGTACATATGAATGTATGTCTCCTTAGATAAGGTAGAAGAACACGGTGAGATAAGCATATAATTCCCACTACCTTAACTATAGGAGACAGCTATTAATAGACCTTTATTCAATTGTTAAAGCATTATTAAAATGAGATGATGATTTCAAAGTAGATATACTATGTTACGTGAGCAACACTACATCACCATGCGCGTCGCTGCGATCACACCACGTTTACTCTTCTCACCCTCGACCACAAGCACCATACCCTCTTGCACGTTACGCACGTTATCAGACGGTATGCGCTCTCCATCTCGATTGAGAATGATGGTATCGGCACTCACGACAACCGCGACAGGCTTTGTCTCACCGGTGGCCTGCTTGACCGAGCCACCCGCGATGATATAGGTCCCTTTTTTCTCTGGATTCGGCGCCTTGCCGACAACGGTTACTTTTCGCCCATTCGTTAAGAGCGAACGAACCAACCCTGGCAGTTCCTTACGGATATCCTCGGTGTGCTTCTTATTTTCTTCTTGCTGCTTATCCAGTTGCTCGGCGGCACGCGACTCTTCAGCCTCGGTTCGTTGCTGCGACTCCGTTTGTGGGTTTTCATCCTTGTGATGATGTAGCTTCTTATGGCCTTCATCATGCGCTGAGGAATGCTCTTGCGACCCCTCACGACTGTTCGACTCCTCAAACAAGTCGTCATTATAGGCATTGGGAATAGCGATATCGAGGGCGTGTGGCAAGGCATCAAACCGATAGGTAATCATCACATGCTCTGACATTGGCGTCTGTTGCAATGCCTCGTAGTCAGCCTTTTCGAGATAATCTTTGAGTTTTACCGCACTTCCATCGAGCTGCATTGGTACAGAAGATGGCACGGTAATAGCAAGGTGCGCTCCGTGAAAGTATTCGGCACTCAGGTTATCAGGTTTACGTCGTAGTAGTAGTGATGAAATTTGTTGCATCGTTGAAATTGGGTTGCCAGCGGTAATAACACAGACATCCAATATGCCATCATCAATGTATGCATTTGGTGTCATCTCCGCTATGTCACCATAACGGCGCGTGTTGCCAATGACGACTTGTGACGCTTCACCTTTCCAAAGTGGCTCTGCTGCATTATTTTCGCTATCCGTGCGTATTTCAATGGGAAACGAACGATACGTTGACAGTTCTTTAGCAGCAGAAAGGCCAACGGCAAGCGGCCCAATGCGGTACTTGAGCGGTTTAGAGACGTTGCCCATGATCGCGGCATCTATACCTAAGCCAGCCATGAGAAGGAAATGATGCTTAGCCTTACTACTGCCTTTACTAGGCTTGCCCTTTTTTTTCGCCGTCTTCTGCTCACCTGAACGCGCCTGTTCATTGCTGTTGGGAAACGAGATACGTTCTATCGAAACATGTCCAACATCCACTTTTCGCGCTTCACTGTTCACAAGCGCGAGTGCTGCTTTCACCGGATCAATAGGAACACCAACCTCACCAGCCCACACATTCGCTGTGCCTCCTGGAATCACGCCAACAATACCATGTGGCTCCTTACTTGTCAGCACGCCGTTGATAACCTGGTTTAACGTACCATCCCCACCATAGGCAATCACAAGGTTTTGTCCATCTTCAGTGGCCTTATTTGCAAGCTCCATTGTATGGCCGCCATACTCTTTCAAGGCAATTTTTGTCTTCCACCCTGCCGCCGATAGCACCGCTAACACATCTGTTATCTTCGCTACATTCTGCCCCGTCCTGGGATTGATGACGACTGCTGCACTCTTTGCACGCATAAAAAAATGCTCCTTCGTGTTGGGATAGGTGACACATCTGTTACCTTAAACACGGAAGAGTATGTCGTTGAGTTTCAAACTAGGACTTAACGCTTGAGAGCGGCAATAGCTTGTAGGATGCCACCAACAGCCGCCCAGATGCCAATAAGGAAAGGCCACGCTCCACCGTGACGCTTACGTGCAACAGCACTACTTACGGTATCGAACCAGCGCCTAGAGCGTTTGCCTGCCATGCGCCATGCGATAAGTGGCGAGAAAATAAGCAGAATGATCTCGGTGACAATAGGCCAGTAGTTGCCATGCTTTGCTCCATTCCACACAGTAGGGATGAGTGCCAGGCCACCTAGAAAACCGAGGGCGTTGAAGCCGAGTTGAATAAATCGAGTCCAACGCCAGCCACGCCGTATGCCCTCACCAAAAACGGCGAGCAGTGCCGCGAATGGCAGCGTTACCAGAGTCGAAAGGAGCGTTCCTGGCACTGGAGCAAACTGTTTGAACATGCCTGGTAGCCCAAGAAAATATGATACTACTGGTGTTATCAGGATTTGTGTAGCAAGTCCCCAGTCAAAAGCGACCGCCATGCCGACCCCTTGCGGCCCCGGTTGCGTATCCGCTGCTATATTGTTGGTCTTAGAATTTATTGAGTCAGGTGTGTCTTTCATAAGAAAAATCTCCAGCTCTTTAACTTTTTCATCTGGGAACGGGCGACCCTTGTGGTCGCCCCTACTATACCACCTCGGCGCGGCTCAGCATCGTGTATGGTAGGGGCGACCACAAGGGTCGCCCATTGGGTTCTCTTGCCACAGTATTTTTTTAAACTAGCATAATCGGTCCCTACAGAGGGAGACGATTACCAGAACGATTTGGGATAAGCAAAGGGACAAGACACCCGTATAGGTTATCTTGTCCCTTCTTAAAACAGTGATATTGTCAAAAAACGAACATTACTTTGCCGAGAGTGCGTCGTCTACTCTCCCTTTCAGGATTGCCTTCGTTGCCTCGACAATGTGGTGAGCACTGATACCAGCCTCTTCAATTAACTGAGCAGGGGTGCCAGAGCCGGGCATTGACTGCACTGCAAGTTTGACGATCTCAGGAAGTTCACCATCGCGCTGTGAGAATGCCGATAGCACAGCATCGCCGAGACCACCTTCAGGCCAGTGGTCTTCAACTGTGATGAACTTATTGCCAGCTTCTTCAGACGCTGCAAACAGCGTCTCTTCATCTATCGGCTTCACCGAGTAGGCGTCGATGACACGAATAGTAATATTGTCTTGTTGCTGCAATTGATCGTATGCTTTGAGGGCCTCATGTAACGTGATACCAGCACCGACAACCGTGAGTTGATCGTGGTCGGACTGCTTTACCACTCTACTACCACCAACAGAGAACTTCTCATCGGGACTATAGAGGGTGGGCAGCTTTTCACGCGTGGTACGCATGTACACGACGCCATCATGATCCGCCATTTCAGCAACAAGTTGTGCAGTCTGGTTAGGATCACTTGGATAGAGAACAGTGCTACCAAAAATGGCTTGCATCATTGACAGGTCTTCCAGTGCCATCTGTGAAGGACCGTCTTCACCGATTGAAACACCAGCATGTGAACCAACGAGGCGAATGTTTGCGCGTGAGATCGCGGCCATACGAATGAAGTCATAGGCACGTGAGAAGAAAGCCGCAAAGGTCGATGCGAACGGAATTTTGTGGCGCACGCTCATACCAACAGCCGAAGCGACCAACTGCTGTTCTGAGATGTACTGCTCAAAGTAACGTTCTGGATAGGCTTTGGCAAACTCGTTAGCATAGGTCGAATTGCTGACCTCACCGTCAAGTCCAACCACATTGGGATTTGCAGCACCAAGTGCTTGGAGTGCATCACCATAGGCTTTACGTGTTGCAGCTCCGTTTTCAGCATCATACTTTGGTAGCTCAATGGCTTTCTTGGCAGGTTCCGCTGCGGGTTGTGCGTTGGCAGGCTTTTGCACAGGAAAAACTGTGCTACGAGGCGCATTTAGTTCCTGCAATGCCTTCTCTTCCATATCCTTTGGTACAGGCTTGCCATGCCAACCATCTTTGTTTGCGAGGAACGAAACGCCTTTACCCTTAATCGTCTTTGCAACGATACAGGTAGGAGTACCTTTCGCCTGTGTTGCCTTCGCGTAGGCATCGTTGATTTCGTCATAATTGTGACCATCAATGACAATGGCGTTCCAGCCGAAAGCACGGGCACGGGCAGCATAAGCTTCTGTATTCCAACCAAGGTCAGTTTCGCCACGCTGTCCCAGGCGATTGACATCAATGATCGCGGTCATATTATCGAGCTTGTAGTGCGATGCTTTGTCGAAAGCCTCCCAAATGGAGCCTTCCGCCATCTCACTATCGCCGCAGAGTACCCAAATGTGGTAGGGAAGCTTATCGAGGTATTTACCCGCGAGGGCAATGCCTACACCGATGGGGAGGCCCTGTCCGAGCGAGCCGGTGGCAACATCTACCCAGGGAAGGACAGGGGTAGGATGGCCTTCGAGACGACTGCCAAATTTACGCAGGGTCAAGAGTTCTTCGTCTTCAATTGCACCCGCAGCCTTGTACATAGAATAGAGCAGAGGTGATGCGTGCCCTTTGGAGAAGATAAGATGATCGTTATTCGGATTCTTGGCATCTGCAAAGTCATAATGCAGGTAGCTATTCATAAGCACAGCCATCAGGTCTGCCGCTGACATAGATGATGTTGGGTGGCCTGAACCAGCCGCCGTTGTAGAGCGGATGCTATCTACGCGTAACTGTTGGGCAAGATTTGTCCATGTCTGTACCTGAGATTCTGTATGCGCTGTTGTCATTTAATGCACTCCTATCTGAGCCGTTACTGTGTTTTCCCTCAAGTCCTCTACCATTGTAAAACGTAGGGTTACAAAACTGCAAGTTCAGCAGGAAAACTATCTAGGTCTTCCTGTCTTTCTTTATTACATTTGGGGGAAGTGTCATTATATACTATCACGTACAAGAACACGGAAACGCTTCTCAATTCCCACACAATATGGCAATATATACACTATGACACGTTACTCTCAAACCCTTTTTTCAAATCGGCTCCTCATGCTAATATATAAATAAAGGGAAGGACTCTTTTGTTTTACAGGAAACGTAACAATAAAAAGGTACAACGGTGCTGATGAAACAACGATATACGCAAAGTTTTCGTGCAACAATGATAGTAACTACGATTTTATTGATTGTAACTCCTGTTATAGGTTTTATTTGGGATTGGGCAACGGCACTTGCATGTCTTATTGGTGGCGCATTTTTTGCTCTATGTTGTTTTCTTTCATATTATCAGCGCATCTGGTTTTCTTTTAACAATATCCCCGATACGAATATGAATAGCACAGTTGCGCTTATGACACGTAATATTCCTAAAGCAAAAGTGCCGCCACATCCCGATGAGGAGCTTGCGGTGTTCAAGCCCTTCACCTTTAAGCAGGACGAAGAGCAGGAGTTGGAGGACATGAGGGTACGCGCACTGTTACGGCAGGTTTTTTCTGATGGAGATACTCTCTGAAGAGGTTGCTTTTTATATGGTAGACAACTTTGATGCTGCGTTTGTGCTACACTTATGTTTATGGTAACGTACTATGTACGTTTGTAGACCTTACAGTATGTACATTTATCGCCTTATGTAAAGGAGATGTTGCATGTCTAAACGCCTATTGTCCCAACTCGCACACTTCGAGATTATCACGCCCAGATTGGAGGAGTCGGTGAACTTCTTCAAAGAATTGATGGGGATGGAAGAGTCCAGCCACCAGGATAAATCTGTCTACATGCGTTGCTGGGGCGATTAATTACCATCACACTTTGGTACTTACAGAGGGACCTCAACCAGCCTTAGGTCACATCGGCTGGCGTACCGAGGGAGCAGAAGAACTTGAGACGGCTGTGAAGCAAATTGAGACGAATGGTCAAGGCGAAGGATGGGTCGAACACGCTGTTGGGCATGGGCGAGCCTATCGCTTTCGTGGCCCAGGCGGCCATCTCAACGAAATCTTCTGGGACGTGGAGCGTTACGTAGCTCCACCGGAACTCAAATCATCCTATCCTGCCCGACCACAGCGATTTACTGGTCGCGGAGCAGCCTTGCGGCTCATCGATCATGTGACGCTTGCGACAAAGGACGTGATGCAGGATATAGAGTGGTACCGCGACACGTGTTGAACGTCAATTAATCCTGCTGGTGCTGCGAATTACCTTTGTTGATTTTTGTAGATAATAGAAAAGGGTGCCCGTGACTCGCTGAATATTACCTAGCGAGTCTCGGACACCCTTTTCTGTTAGCCGTCATTCTCATTTGGTCAAGGCTCGTTTGGGATTGGTGGTATCTCCTCTTGCTGATGGAGATGCTGATAGTTAGCTTCTTTGGCACGATAGCTCTCCACACCCATCATGTCCAAAATGACTGAGTGATGCACCACTCGGTCAATGGCTGCTAATGTCGTCATCGGGTCCTTGAAAATCCTGTTCCACTCACTGAAGACCAAATTCGTGGTAATCATCACTGATTTGCGCTCATAGCGTTCAGCCAGAAAGGTAAAAAGCACTTCCATTTCATCACGATCTTGCTGGACATAGCCAATATCATCAAGGATGATACACGCGAACCTGTCCAATTTCGTCAGTTCCTGTGGCAATCGTAAATCCCGCTTAGCGGCGAGGAGTCGCTGAACAAGAGCAACGGTACTCGTCCACAACACGGAATATCCAGCGACGATGAGTTCATGGCCCACAGCAGCAACCGCATGACTCTTCCCAACTCCTGGTTTCCCAACTGCAATCACATTGACGGCGTTCTCCAGAAACGCTCCGCTCTTGAGGCGCTCCATCTGAAGCCGAAGAGCTGCTGGGAATCGCTCCATCTCCAAGGTCCGAAAGGTCTTGTCTTGGGGGAGTCCTGATTGACGAAGCAGTCGTGTGGTGCGTCGTTGCGCCCTCATCTCTTCCTCTTGCCTCGCAAGTTCGTACAAATAGGCTTCATGAGAAAGGCCCTCCTTGGCGGCTTTGAGGGCGAGATCCGCAAAGTATTGGGCCATACCACCAAGATTCAGGCGTTCTAACAGCGAGTGCAGTTCGGTGTGACGGTTCTCGTGACTACGCATGAGTCCTCCGTGAAGGGATGAGCTGATCATACGGGGTGAAATCGGGCGTGGGTATCTGAATGTGTGGGATCGTCAACGGGTGCGGAACACAGACCAGGTCACGGACTGCATCGAAGGTCGGGAGCTTGTCTGCTTCTAGGAGCAGGGCGAGTGCGATTTCGACTTCCGATTCGCTGGTACTTGCCGCCAGATGGAGTACTCGCACATACTCATGATCGGCACGCTTGGGACGCTCAGATACCAAGCGATCATACGTCTGTCTAAATATGACGGTTGGAAACAGATCATCACGATAGCGATAGGCTGCAAACGCTCCCGGCTTGCGAACAAGAGACCAGATAATGTGGTGGTAGCTAATGCGATGCTGCTGTTTGCCCAGTAAGCGAGGCAGAGTGAATGTGAGAGCGGTTCCGACATATCCTTCCAGGTTTTCTGCCCGAACCCGAATCAGGACGCTGGTATGAATGAGGCGTGAAGGAACAGAGTAGGTATTGCCGAGGACAGAAATTGTACTGAACCGACTGACGGTGACTCGCAGTTCCTTGCAAGGACTCAATGGTGCGGCGGGGAGAGGCGTAACGCTTGTCGTTCAGCAGCACCACGAGCGACACGGGTCTGGTTTCGTTTGAAAACCAATGTCTGCAAAAAGTGCTCGTAGGCACTCCGGTCTGCAAAGTCACGGCTCCCTCGCACCCGCAATGCCTGATCAACAGCCTCTTTGAAGCGGTGATGTGATTGTTCCACGTCACCATTTTCATGGGCAACCCCTACATTGTTCCACGTGGGCTGCATCCCATAGTGAGTCATGAGTGCCTGGTAGCGTGCTGTCCAATCCTCTTGCCCAGCCTTGTCGAGTCGTCGGACAGCAGCACTTAGATGGTCGGTTCGATGAAATTTCGGCACGCCACCCGTCTGCCACAATGCTTTTTCGATCCCTTCTGCGAGCGCCTCGAATGTTTCACTGAAGCAGATGCTGATGGCTTCCACATTCGAGTACGTCAGGACAAAATGATAGACCAGATGAGGAAAGGCTTCTCCCGCGATGGTCACATGCAGAGCCTCCATATGCGTGAAATCGGATTGCGCTCACTCTCCTGGAATGTGTCGTTGTTCAAAGATGACGTCTTGAGGTGCGCCGTGCATAGCTCTCCATTGTGCAATATGTCGTTGGAGTGTGCGTACCTGAGCTGGACGGTAGCGTTCTGGATGCTGCTCACACAACAGAGCAAACAAGGTCGAGCCTTGCAATGCCGGATCACGCTCCAGTTGTGCCATGACCCACGGCCAATCTTCCTCAAAAGGGTCCGAACGGGTCTTCCACAGGTGCGGACGTTTGAGCTGGCTTGGTACTTTCCCTTCATGTTCATACTTGCGGGCAGTCCTTTCGCTCATACCCGCACGAGCAGCAGCTAGACGCTGCGTTGTCCCTTTTCTTCTTTCTTGCATATAAAATTTGACCTCTTGATCGTTTTTCACATGACCCTCACTGTGTCTTTGACAGTACCATTCGCTGGCAAGAGCAAGGAAGAAGATACCTGTCTCTTTCGTGAGGAAAGAAAATGTGATATGAGAGCATCATGTGAGGAAAGACACTTTTTGAGAGAATACTCCAAGGAAAGGGAACACCATTTCCACCGTGTGAGGATATGGTATTCTCCTCCTGCGAGAAGAATCAGACGCTCACCAGCAAGACACCCGTCAGGATCACTCCCACTCCGACCCACTGTCCAGTCGTCAACCGCTCATGGAGAAACATCCAAGCGAGCAGAACGGTAATAGCACTGTACAATGAGGTTAGTGCGGTCGTGATCGTTGTGTAGGTTTGTCCGATCCCAAGATTGAATGAGAGCAGTGCTCCTGAATCAAGGACAGCCGCGACCAGTAGCAAAGGAGCCATCTGCCATGCCATTCTCAGTTTGAAAGGCCCACGAATGCGAAGAACGAGCAACGCGCAAAGCAGTTGCACCAGTCGTGTCACCCACACCGGCCATAGCACTCCAAACGTCGGCGTGATGCGGTTGAGCGCCCAGAAGTACACCCCAAAGCAGATGGTGACTCCTACCGCTTCTGGAATTCCAGCAAGCGAGGAGGAACCCATGACTCCTCGTGCGCGAGCAACGACAATCACTCCCACAACAAGCAACACCGTTCCCACAAGCGTAAGGGTGGGGGGACGCTCGCCTGTCGAGAGAGCGAGCACAGCAGTGACCACCGCAAACCCAGATGCAATCGGTGAAACGAGTGAGAGCGTTCCAAGAGCAAAGGCTCGATACAGCAGCAGTGTTCCGACAAAGTTGATGACACTGATGCCAATCATGAATGCCCAGACTTCAAAGGACTGAGGAGGAGCCTGCTGTGCGACGGCGAGTACCCCTCCAACGACGAGCACCCCAAACAGTTGGATCGCAAAAAGTGCCTGAAGCACACCAATACGCCGGGTGGCCTGCGTCACGACAAAGTCCGCAAGGCCAAAGCAGATCGCTGCTAACAACCCGAAAAGGATGCCCATACCATACCTTTCATTCCTCTTTGTCTCGATCTGAAGGGTGTATTTGCTCGTCTGGAGCAATTTCGGCAGTGTACACCTTCATGAGCCTTTTTCATGATCGTCTCCGATCTGGTGAAATCCACCACAATCTTGTCCTTCCAACGCCTGTCAATGCATCGTCGTTTTTTGCAAAAGAACTGACAGGACAATCCTGCCCCTGAGAACAGACGCATATCAGCTCCGAGATGAGTCCACGTCTGCCGTGACTGTAGCGAGGTCCTCTTCTGTCAGACGCAGACGCGCTGCAGCGACATTTTCTTCTACATGAGTCACCGAGGATGTACCAGGAATCGGAAGGATGACTGGCGAGCGAGCAAGGAGCCAGGCAAGGGCGAGTTGGGCTGGTGTCGCTTGATAGTGTCGCGCCAAGCGTGCGAGAGATCCATCTGTCTGTGCGAGCTTCCCTTTGCCGAGAGGCAAAAAAGGTAAAAAAACGATTTGCTGTTGTGTACACCAGTCAACGATCTGCTCTGAACTACGATCAGTAAGATTGTAGAGGTTCTCAACGGTAGCAATAGGGACGATAGCCTGTGCCTCTTTGAGCAAAGCAAGGGTGACATTGCTGAGACCAATGTGACGAATCTTTCCCTCACGTTGCAGGTCTTGTAATGCTCCAAGCGACTCCATGAACGGAACTTCGGTGCTGCCACCATACCGGAAATGCACAATATCCAAGTGCTCCACCTTCAAGTGACGAAGATTCTCCTCACATGCAACGCGAAGACGCTCCGGGTGTGGATCTGGCTGAAAGCTCCGATCCTCTCCACGTTTAAAACCGATCTTGGTTGCAAGCACGAGATCCTTGGGATAAGGATACAATGCCTCAACGATGAGGCGATTAGCGACCTGCGGACCATAATAGTCTGAGGTATCAATGAAATTGACACCCAGATCGATTGCTCTCCGCAACACCATTCGTACATTTGCTGGATCGGCTGGTTCTCCCCAGGAGCCTGCCCCCGGAATCTGCATCGTCCCAAAGCCCATACGGTGAACGACAAGATCACCGCCAATCGTGATAGTTCCTGCTGCCGCTGCTGACGGCGATTCAAAGAATTGAGACGGAAAATCCATAGTCATCTTCTTGTCCTCTTTCTATCTTTCTATGTTTTCTTCATCCTGAATGAGAAAGCTGAATGGGAATTGCTCTCTTTCTGTCCTTTAATTAGTTGCATAGAGCATTGTTGTCTGTACAACAAAGAAAGCATAACACAAATTTGTTGCATGTGCAAGTATTGCATAGACAATGAATGTGTGGTACACTTGGGGCATGAATCAGACATTGGACCGAACACAACTGAAGGCTTGGCGAACGTTCATTGCTGCTCACGCGACAGTAATTGATCTCATCGAACACGAATTAGCTGACGCGGAGCAACTGCCACTTTCATCCTATGATGTGCTACTTGCGCTCGTCGAAGCTCCCAACCGCCGTCTGCGCATGCATGAACTTGCACAAGCCGTTGTGCTCAGTCGCAGTGGTCTGACACGCCTTGTAGATCGTTTAGAGCAAGAAGGACTCCTCAGACGCGACCGTACTGGCTCAGACCGGCGAGCAACCTATGCGGTCCTCACGCTCAAGGGATTTCGGGCCTTTCGGCACGCGTGGCCGATCTATGCTCAAGGAATCGTGAAACATTTCGTTCAGCATCTGACGGAGCAGGAGATGTCTACACTTACCCAGATGCTTGGACGCGTGTTGGCTACTGCGCGTGAGTCATCTTTCCCCACCTCTCCAGAACCATGAAAAGAAGCCGAGAGGGTACTTCTCATGTGGAAACAAAATGAGGTCGTCAATCAGATATGTGTCTGATTGACGACCTCATTTTTCAGTGAGGCAAATCTCATCTCTGATTGTACTCCACTCTCAGCCCTGACTATTCCCAGATGTTCTTTACAGAACCAACACGATAAATTATCGCTAGTAGGTCAGCGCATATAAATGTCATCAATCCTACAGGTAATTGTCAGAGAGGATAATTGCCAGTACCAGCAAGGATAATTGTCGCTTAACATGCTCGCCGCGCACGAAAGACATGACGCTCTCTTCCATTGGCATCTTACCTTTCAGGAGCACATCCCATCCTTTTGGTTGCCTCACTCGAGACGAACAGTT
>JAABVA010002612.1_pt1 | contig 17762 bp, 5 predicted proteins | sample 5560331 | NCBI WGS metagenome assembly JAABVA01 (sample SAMN12812661, study PRJNA571458) | rock metagenome | isolation source: Antarctica rocks | place: Antarctica: Victoria Land, Mt New Zealand sud | collected 2016-01-07 | reverse complement strand
ATGGGCTTATTTATGATCGTCCTACACACAGAAAGGAAAGCTATCTATTTACGATCTTGCGCCAAAATCGTGTCTTGACAAAGGGGTCCACCATATAGACACGCTGCGGACTTCAACACCAACAATAAGACATGCAGGGCAATCACATGACGGCCCCTTCTCCGCCGGCCGTTCGGTATCGGGCGTGAACGCGCGGGCGTCACCGAATCGGGTGGCCGTAGGCAAGGGCGACGCCGACGATCTGTCGGTAAAGGGCCCATGATGCGATTGCCCTGAGGATGGACCAAGTCGAGTTGCCATCAATCCTCGCTTCTTAGTTCGACGTGCCACATCGCATTTGGGAGCTGTCGAAGCGCATCCTCAAGTTCGTCAAGCAGTTGGTCTATAAGCCTTCCAAGCTCCTCTGGATTCACAATATCCAAAGCGGAAAACTCATCAGCCACAGAAAGAGCCTTCAACAGAGGTGGTGGTACATCAGAGAACTGTGCGAGAGTTTCGCGCAGATGAGGCCGTCCTAACGCCCAGATACCGATGTCGGGCGATAGTGCCCGAGCTTTGATGGCAGAAAGGGTACCGATAACTAGGCACAAGAAGAACCCGATTTGCTCTTGCTCATCGATTCTTACAATAGTAGTGCGTTTCCTAGGGAAATTCATTTCTTGTTGCCTTGAGTAAATGACAATGAGAACAGAGCAGAAGCCTGCCCTGCCTCCGCCTGTTCTCATTGTACGCTAGCGCTGATAGCATAAAGCGGCCAGTATCCGGTGGCGTGATACAAGCTCACGCGTGTGCGATCAACTGTTCGACCATCCCGGCACTACCTTCACGTCGAACACACTCCCGGAGGAATGAAGAAAGTAATGGACGCTAACTCTCTGCCCTTGCGAATACCCATCCTCATACACTTTCATCCAATCGCCGGGCGCTACTTGTCGTAGGTCCGCCAAGAGCTGCTTGTTGTTGATGGTCACCTTGCGTAGACCATTCGTCACGCGGGTGAAGTCTTTAGGCCAGTTGGGCGCCAACGTTTTGCCGAGATAGGTGCAGAGGCTATTGTGCACCAACACCCGCGCGTTGCCGACGAAGAAGGTATGGTCGCGCGCGACGGTAAGCGTGTAGACGACGGCGCGGCCCACCCCACGCCGCACACCAGTCACGGTCACGTCGCGCCCATCCGCCGTGCGCAGTCGGTCGCCCGCTTGGAGTTGTCCCGATGGGAGCCACCCCGGCCCAGTCAACTGCTTGCCGCTGTCGATCCAGAAGGGGTGATCTACTGTGACTGTTATCGTGCTTCCATCACTGAGGTCCACGGCCATGAGCGACGAGACAGGGCGATGGATGATGGCCTGTACCGGCTCGGCCTCGACCTTGCCCGTATCCGTATTCTCGGACAGGACGTTATCCCCGACATGCAGCGATTGAATCGACGTTTCGCCAGTGGGCGTGGAGACCTGTGTTCCCGCAGGGAAGCATGAACATCCGCCCAGCAGATCCTTAACCGTCTGTCGCGCTGTATTGACGAGATCCCGCCCACCACCACTACGTAGCAGGTCAGATCCGGCACGATACACATTGGGGAGCAGCTTGAGGGTTTGCTTCGGATTGCCGACGAATGACACGATGTTGCACGCTGTCTCAGCTTTGGCGCCCCCCACTCGGCTGATCAACCCGCAGGCCAGGTTCCACGCGACGCCCTGCACGATAGCTCTAGCGAGGAAGAGCCCGGCAGCACGCCCAACAATGGCGGCGATGCTAATAATGCTCGCGTATTCCGCCGTGTCATAGCCGCTGGGGTCCATGCCGTTGATTGGGTCGCTCGCGGCGTAGAGGTAGCGGTTCAGGTTGGTCGGGCTGGACTGGTCGAAGCCCGCCGTGTCACGGCTCAGGAAGCGGCCGTCGGCCGGGTTGTAGTAGCGCGCCCGCAGATTATACAGCCCCGTCGTCGTGTCGTACTGCTGCCCCGTGTAGAGATAGGGGTTGGCCGTCGAGCCCTGGCGGTCCTGGAGGGTGCCGAAGGCGTCGTAGCTATAGCGGTCGGTGACGGAGCCGCTGCCGTCGGTCAGGGCGCGAGTACTGTTCTGACCGTCGCGCAGGTAGTAGCTGGTCGACGCACCGCGCTTTTGTGAGAGCAACTCGCTGTTGCCGAGCGTGTAACTCGCTTGCGGAGTTCCGCTCCCGGCGGTCTCCAGAGCCACGTCGCCGTACGCGGACGCTTCGTCCCATAGGTAGCCCGTGGTCGTGCCGCTCGTGGTCGCGTTGACGCGCCGCCCGGCCGCGTCGTAGCCGTAGCTCGTCGTGGTCCCGTTAGGCGTCGTCGCACCGGTCAAGTGGTTGGCCGCGTCATAGCCGTAGCTCGCCGCGCTGCCACCGTCCGCGACGCCGACGAGGTTGCCACGCCGGTCGTAGCTATACCGCTTCGAGCCGGCGTTCACCAGTTGGTCCGACGCATTGTAGCTGTAATCCGTCGTCTGACCGTTGGCTGCCATGCTGAGGCGGTTGCCCACGTTGTCATAGCTGTAGGATAGGCGCGAGGTCACGGCGCCGTTGCCGCCGTAGCGCGTCTCGCTCGTTACCCGGCCGGCCTGGTCGTAGCCCCACCCGATCGAGCTGCCGTCGCCCTCCACGGCACCCACGCGGTTGCCATTGGCGTCCAGGGTGTAGGCATAGGAGGCCAGCGGCGACTGGCCCGCCTTGTGCTGGACGATGCCCGTGAGCCGGTCGAGCGCGTTGTACGTGTAGTCGGTCGTGACGCCGTTGGGAAGCGTGAGCCCTGTGCGGTTGCCGACAGGGTCGTAGCCGTAGGTCGTCGTGCCGTGCGAGGGGTCGGTGACGGTAGCAAGCCTGTTCAGCGCGTCGTAGCCGTACGTCGTCGTGCCGGCCGGCGTCGTCAGGGACAGGCGGTTGCCAGCGGCGTCGTAGCTATACGCGACGCTCAGGCCAGTCGGTTGCGTGATGCCGGTCGGCCGGTCCTGGTTGTCGTAGGTGTAGCGCGTGACGCCGCGCCCGTCGGTCACGGTCTGCTGCTGGCCCGTCGACGTGTAGGTGTAGTCGACTCTCTGACCGTCGAGGTATGCGACCCCGCTCAACCGGTCCAGCGCATCGTAGCTGTACCGGTTAGTGTGGCCGTCGGCAAGTTGATGGCTAATCTGATTGCCGACGGCGTCGTAGCCGTAGGACTCGGATGACCCGTCAGGCCAGGTCTGCGTGGTCAGCCGATCCAGCGCGTCGTAGCTGGAGCCGGTTTGGTGACCGTTGGCGTCGGTAACGGTTATCAGGTTCCCCGCAGCGTCGTAGCGGTATGCGGTCGTGTCGCTCAGGGGGTCCGTCGTCGCTAGCAACTCACCCGCGGCATCGTAGCTGTACGCCGTCGTCCGCCCCAACTGGTCGGCGCTGCTCAACACGTTGCCCACTCCGTCGTAGCCCTGGAGCGTCGTCGTGCCATCGGCATAGGCGGTCTTGACAAGGCGACCGCGCACGTCGTAGGCGTAGCCTGTCTGATGGTCCTTGGCGTCGATGTGGCTCGCCGTAAGCCCGTTTGCGTCGTAGGTGTACGTCGTGGTATGACCCAGAGGGTCGGTCACCGTAGTCAGGTGGCCGGTCGCATCGTAGGTGTAACTTGTGGTGTTCCCTAGCGCGTCAGTCTCGCTCGTCTTGCGGCCGGCCGCGTCGTAGCCATAGCTCGTGGTGCTCGCGTCGGCCGTCCCGTCCGCGACCGTGACGTTCGTCAGATTCCCCGCTTGATCGTACTGGTTGCGCGTGACGCGGCCAGCCTGGTCGGTCTCCGTCAGCGGATTGCCGCGGTAGTCGTAGGTTGTGCCCGTGGCGGCGTCGTCTGGAGAGGCGGTCTTGATGAGCTGGTCGGCGGCATCGTAGGTGTAGGTCGTGCGCCGCCCAGCCGGGTCGACCTCTGCCGTCCGGTTGCCGTTGGCATCGTGCTCGTATCGGGTTACCTGACCCAGCGGATCGGTGGTCGTGACCAGGCGACCCTGGCCGTCATAGCCATAGCCCGTCGTGCGGTCCAAGGCGTCGGTGCTACTGATCTGCCGCCCCATGTCGTCGTAGGCGGACGCGGTCGTGCGGCCGAGCGGGTCGGTCTCACTCGTCCGGTTACCGTAGGCGTCGTAGGTGTAGCTCGTCACCTTGCCGTTGGCGTCGGTCTGGGTCTGAATGTTGCCCTGGAGATCATACGTCATGCGGCCGAGCGTCCCCAGGCTGTCCTTGACGCTGCTGGGTAGATAGTCGCCTGGGACGTTGATGACCCCTTGATCCATGGCGCGGACCGGCGCGTTTATACTATCTCGGACGCCGGCGGCGATGCTGTCGTTGCCCGCGAGGCCGTACTGGATCGTCTGTGTGTAGCCCATCTGGTCGACGATCGTACTTGGCCCGCCGTACCCGCCGTACGTGACATGGATCGTGTGGCCGAGCGGGTTCGTGAGCGACGTCGGATGCCCCGCTCCGTCGTAGGTGTAGGTGGTTGTGTGCCCTTGAGGGTCGGTCTGCGCGGTCCGGTTATTGCTGCCATCGTAGGTGTACGCCGAGGTATGCCCGAGCGGGTCGGTCTGGCTGAGGAGGTTGCCGTTACTGTCGGCCGTCGAGGTGATGACGCCGCCGTCGGGATTGGTGACGTACGTCGTGTTGGTGCCGACGCTATAGGAGTAGCTCGTTGTGTTGCCCAACGCGACCGTGAGGCTTTGGAGCCGGCCGTCAGGGTAGTAGGTCGTCAGCGCGGCGTGATTGCCGCGCGCGTCGGTCGCGGCCTTAAGCAGGTGGCTGCTGTCGTAGGTAAAGGTGAGCGGCGTCGCCACGGTCGGCAGCGTGACGGACGCGAGATTTCCCGCCGCGTCGTACTCGTAGCGGTAGACGTGGCCGTCGGGATCGGTGATGCTAGTGATGCGGCCCTGGCCGTCGCGCGCGAACGAGACGACCTGGTTGCCGGCGCTGCTAACGATGCCGCTCGGGCCGACAGTGAGCGTGTTACCCGAGAGGTCGCGTACGGAGCGTAGGCTGCCGTCGGCGCCGTAGACGTAGACGCGCCCGTAGGGATCGGTGTAGGTATACGTGCTCGGCTGATACATGCCGTTGGGGCCGTCACCGAACAGGCAGTAGTAGCCGTTGCTCGACGGCTCGAACAGGAAGCAGCCGTCCGCTGTGAGGCTGCCGTAGACGCCGGGACCGGGGTTATAGGACGGAGTGTAGTACAGGAGGTGCCCCTGCGGCGCGAAGTAGAACGTCGAGCGCTTGCCGTTTGGCAAACTCAATGTGACATTCATGGCCGGGTCGACCTGCAGATGCGCGTTGAACTGGTCCAGCGACCACCCACGGCCGAAGTCGCCGACGCGTCTCCGCGTCAGACTGTCGTAAGTTCGCCCGATCTTGATAGGCAGCCCCGCCACTGGGACGGTCAGGTCGGTCTGCGTGAAGGTGACGCGGCCCGGCTTCAGGTCGCCCACGACACTGATGTACACCTCGCTGGTCAACTTGTGCCCGTTCGTGTCAGTCCCGCGCACGCGGATGATGTAGGAGCCGTCCTCCAGGGTCGTGGTATCCAGCGTGGCGATGGTCGGGCTGGCGGCGTCGCGTGGGGGCGCGGCGAGGCCGGCGTGCCGCCCCGCCAGCGCCAGCGTGTTCACCCTGGCGCCGGTGATGGTGGCCAGCGTCGTGATGTTGCTCGGATCGTCGGCTGGGTAGTAGTCGACCGTGCCCGTCTGCAGCGTTTCGCCGGGCGTGAGCGCGATGGGCACGAGGCCGGAGACCTGCGCGCCATTCACCGGGCTGCCGATCCAGCCGGGCATTTCGAACGGTGGCTGAGGTGTCGCCGATGGGCCGGGCGTGTTCGTGGGCCCCTGCGTCGGTGTATCGGTTGGGATAGGTGTTTGTGTAGGTGTGATAGTCGGCCGTGGCGTTGGCGGAGCCGACACCCAGGTGACGCTGATAGGGTCGGAGGTGAAGGTCGCGCCCGAGGAGTTGGTGACCGAGGCCGCGAGCGCATCGGTCCCGGCGACCGTGCCCGTGTAGGTGAACGCAGCGATGCCGCCGCTATCCGTCGTGCCCTGCCCCTTCACACCGGCGTTCGGGCCGCTGTTGATGGCGAAGTCCACGGCGACGTTGGGCAGCCCGTGGCCCGACGGGTCGGTTAGTTGCGCCGTCTGCGTGTACGGCGCGCCGATAACCGGATCAGAGGACGGCGCTATCAGCACCAGATTTGCCGCCGCCTGGGTCGAGCCGATGGTCCCGAGCGCGCGCCATTGGAGCGATTCATTGCCGTAGCAGTTAACCGAGTCGACCCCGCCTGTATCTAGGATATGGCCCGTGTCGGAGAGGACCGTCGTCGTGCCATCGCCAACTTTGATCGTAATCTGCGGCGGGCTATCGTTCGGACCGGCGAGATTGCCGCAGCTGAAGCCTGGGATGCCATAATCGCTCGTGTCAAAGTTTGCGCCGTTCGTCTCGGCCAGAATGGTCGTGCCGTGCGGCGCGACAGTAAACGAGCCCCAGAGGTCGATCGTCTGGCCGTTATATTCGTTGTGGTTGGGGAAATGGGTCGACACGTCCGAAACGCTAATCGTGGTCCCGGTCGTATTATCGAGCCGGATCGCACCCGAGTCGTAGGAACCACCGTCGCCGATGAAGGTTGTATTGGGAGAACCGCGCCATGGCACCGGCAGGTTCGGGTTGGCACGCGCGTTGTCGGCGTAACCGACGAAGACGTCGAGCCCGTTAGCCTTGTACGGCAGCGGTGTATTGGTCGGCGTGTCGGTCGCGGTGTCCGTCGGGGTCGGCGTACTCGTGGTCGTGCCGGTCGCGGTGTCCGTCGGGGTCGCCGTGTCCGTCGCCCGCGGGGTCGCCGTCGGCAGCGCGATGATGCTCGTTGTCGTGGACGCCGTGCGCGGCCCCAGGGCGTTGCCGGCGTCGTCCTGCCACGTCACCGCGGCCAACGCCGGGACGTCACCGGCGGTCTGTGTGGCCGGGATGGTGAAGGACACCGGGATGGCGCGGCTCGCGCCGGACGCGATGGGGCCGCCGGCGTCGAGTGTCCGGCGCGACCTATCGGGGAAGATGAGGGTGACCCGCGCCGCGTCGGCCTCAGCGCTCGTGCTGCTGGCGGTGTTGGTCAGGTTGACGGTATAAGTGATGGTGTCGCCCGCCGTGGCCGTGGCCGGCCCGTCCAGGCCGATCCGCAGCGCCGGCTCGTCGGCGACGGTCGTCGAGGCCACTGCCGCGCGCGGGCCATAGGCGTTCTGGGCGCTGTCCTGCCAGGTGACGCGGGCATGGGCTGTGAAGGCACCCGCCGGCAGCGTGAGCGGAACCGAGTAGGGGATCGTGACCTGCCGGCTCTCGCCCGAACCTAGCGCGACGCCGGCGTCAGGGACGCGCAGCGAACGATCGGGCATCACCACGCTCAGGTTAAGCAGGGCCGCCGCGATGCTGCCGGTATTAGTCAGCCTCAGAGTGTAGGTCACGGTCGTGCCTGGGGCAGGGGTCTCTGGCCCGTTGATGCCGATGGCGACGACTGGGACGCGCTCGGTGGCCGTGCGATCCGCGCCGATCTCGCCGTAGCTGTTGAGCCGTCCGTCTTGCCAGCCGAGGCCGACCATAAACGGCTGGGTATGCGTATCCTGGGCAGCGAGGCGCGCCGCGTAGGCGACGTCACCCTCCGTCGTGACGCGCGGCATGGTCGGCACAAGCCAACTCACCTGCAGCGTGGTCGCGGCGCCGCTGTCCAGCGGTCCACCTTGGGCGCCGCTGATCGAGCCATCCGGATTCGTCACGCGCGCCGTGACCGACGACGCGTCGCCGCTCCCCGTGTTACGGACCACAACGGTCGTCGTCACAACCGTGCCGGGCACGAGCGTGTCCGGCCCCGAGACGGCCGTGTACTGGAGGATGGGCAGGTGCTCGATCGACGCGGCTTGGGCGGCGATGGGACTGGACGGCGCGCCCGTCACGTCTTGCCAGGAGAGACTGGCGTACGCCGCGAGGCTCGCCCCATCGGCCTGACCGAGCCGAGTCAGATAGTCGGCATCGGCTTCGGCGACGCTCTTGGCGGGGACGGCCGGCACGACCCACGACAGCGTCCCCGTGACCGTCGCGCCGGGCGCGACCGCGCCGAGGGTGAGCAGACTCGAGGTTCCGTCAGGGAAGGTCAGGGTCACGACGGTCCGCGTCGCCGGCGATGTGCTCACGTTCGACACGGTCATGACGTAGGGGACGGCCATGCCCGGCGTCGCGGACACGGGCGCGGTCAGGGCGAGGGTGAGGCGTGGGGCCGGCGCCGGGGTGGTACTTGCGGGAGGTGGAGGCGTGGGGGATGGTGAAGGCACGGCCGTCGCGGACGGCACCGTCGTGCGCGTCGCGGTCGGGAGCGTCAGGCCACCGGACGCGGGGGTATCGGACGGAATCGGCGTCGTCGTTGCCGATGGAGAGACGGTCGTCGCGGACGCGGCCGGATTGAGGGATGTCGCCGTGGTGGATGCGGCCGGATTGGGCGCGGTCGGCGTCGCCGTCGCGTGCGGCAGCCCTGCGAGTGGCGGACCTATGGGCGGCTGAGGACCCGGTCCTTGCACGGCCGTCAACGCGACGGCTGGGAGCGGGATCGCCTCCTCGCTCACGAATGTGGAGGCCACGCCACTGGCGCTCTGCGCGTAGGCCACGAACCCGTCGCGCGTCGCCGCGAGCGTCACGCCGAGGGGACCGCGCGGCAGGTTGAGCGCGTCCACGTCGTACAGCACCGTCCCTCCGGCGGGCACGACGATGGCGCGCGCGGCCGTACGTCCGCTCACGGTGAACCCGCGCACGGTAACGGTGAGGGCACGCCGGCCGGGGTTATAGACGGTGATGAGCGCGGTCGCCGCGCCTCGATCCGTGCGCAGGTACGGCAAATGGGCATACGGCGCGACACTGGCGACCGCCGAGATCACGTCGCCGGCGTGACGGCCAACGTTCGGCGACCCGGCGCTGTACTGTGGGACCTCGACCAGGATGGGGCGATCGGCGCGCACGACGAGGGCGATTGGTCCAGCTACCCGCATGCCGCGCGCCAGCAGGACGGTCGCGCGGTGACCACCGGGGATGAGCGCCCGCGGCAGGATGAACAGGTGACCGCGCGCGTCGCGCACCTCGACCGTGGCGTGCGCGGACCCGCCCGGGGCGACGAGCGCGACAAACGGCTGGTCCTGCCCGGAGAGGCTCGCGCCCGCCGCATACCACCGCGTGCTCGGTGCCGGTAGGCCGGGCTTCGCGTCGGCGCCGAATTGCCCCGCGTCCCCGTTCGCGCCCCAGTACAATGTCCGCCCCGCGACCACCGGCTGGGTACTCGTAACCAGGAGCCCGACGGACGGGAGCGCGGCGCGTCCATAGGCTCGCCGCACGTTGAGCGCCTGTTGTCCGAAGGCGGGGACACGCAGATGGATGGGAGCGACCGACGAGAGGCCGTGCCCCTGGGACGCGAAGCGGACCGTGACCCGCGCGGCGCGCGACCCAGGGTTGAAGAGCGTCAGCGTCTCGCGGTAGGTCAGCCCGACATAACCCTCAGGGAACGACCAGGTGCGCGACGGAGCCGACACGCCCGGCGTGATATCGACGCCGAAGGGGCGACCGTCGCGCTGTCGCCGCACGAGCACGCGCTGCACGCTGATGACCCGCGGCGAGACGATGGAGAGGGCGACCTGCGTGGAGCCCAACGTCGCGCCCCGTGTCGCGTTGTCCAGGTCAACGACGCGCGAGACGCCAGCCCGCAGGGTCAGGCGGACGAGAACAGGGGTTGCATGTCTGGCGATGTAGACGGCGATCGTGACGGGGGCCGGGACCGCGTTGGGGTTGAGGAAGGCTACCTCTTGCCGCACCCGCGCGCCGGGAGCGACATACTGGGCGGCGAGATACCAGTGCGTCCCGGGAACCATCGACGCGTCGGGGGCTCGCTGGGACCGCGCGGTGGCGGCGTGGGTCGGGAGAACTGGACGTGGGGGAACGATGATGTGCGTGGGCGAGGCGGGACCGTGGTCCAGGGGTGTCGAGCGCGGGATCGGGGCGACAGGCAACGTAGCGATCAGAGTGCAAAGCAGGGCCGACACGGAGAGCAGGTGGACCGGACGGGACAGGACGCGCATCATCGTCTCCTACAGGGCTAGGTGGGCCTGATGAGGTCTACACGTGGCGCCGCCCTGCGGCGCCCCGCAATCCGACGCACAAACGTCGTGGACAAGGTGGTGAGAGAACTCGTCGAGGACGCGGGGATAAACAGGATGGACAGGCGGACACACGATACCACGGAACGCGGCGTGACTGTCTGCTGGCATGTTAATCCCTTCGCCTCGTGGCACGTCGCGGGACGACAGACTGTATCTAAGGAGAGACGGTGCTGCCTGCTCCCTCGTCGTCCTCTCGTGTGACGAGGTGCATGATGAACAGGGACGGCGGCGTGTGAGGAAAAGTAAAGGATCGAGGTCGAGGTGCGCGATTCAGGTGCGTCAAAACTATAATTTTTGTTGCAACAATACATCAAAGCGGCCCTATAGTACTATGCTGATCTGCCGTTTGTCTAGGTCTCCCTGTCGTGGTGTGATCTCATGGTCACGTCACGCCATAGTGAGAGGTCGGACGCAAGAACCTGGCGAGCGTCAGTCGGGGGAAACCCTCCAAGAATTGCGATAGAAGCCCCGTCCATTCTTCAATACCGTCAATATCGATGGCAGGTGAACCACGACCGGGAATACGTCGGCATGCACCGCTAGAGCTTGCGGTACGGAGACATCTCTGCCGCCTACCCACCAACGCCGCGCATGCACCCATCGATGCGCCGTTCCGGACGCTGCCAGTAGGAGCACGGTGCTCGCTCCCGGCGGCTTGGCTCTATTGAACCACAGAAGGCGCATGATCTGAACCGACAATGAGGACAAATGCCAGGAAATACCACCGTTGCTCACGTGACGCTCGCCAACACCTCGGCAACGATGTGGTCGACCGACAACGCCTGCCCCCCTGCCCACGCGTCCTCGAACGCGTGATCGCCGAGCGCCTGCCGCAAGTTGACCAGGTTTTGCCCATAGTAGTGCTCATGCTCGGCTGGCGGGAGGGGGAGTTCAGCGGCGGTACGCAGGGCGTTTGCCGCGGCGAGGAGGCGGACCGCGCGCAACGGATCGGCCGCCGCGCTCTCCACCTGTGCCGCCATGTGCGCCATGCCTTCGCACCCGAACGCTATACCCCCATGGTCGCCTAGTGCGTCATACAGGGCCACGCTGTCCCGATACAGGGTGGCGGCGTGCAGGTAGTCGCCGTCCGCGCTCGCCACATCGGCCAAGTTCCCCAGGGTGGCGGCGGTGCCAGCGCTGTCGCCTATCTCTCGTTTCAGGGCGAGGCTCTCGGCGAACAGGGCGCGCGCCCACGCCCGATCACCCAGCTCATGAACGGCCCTCCCCAGGTTGTTGAGCGCGGCCGCGATGTTCCACCGGTCGAGGTCGCGCTGCTGCCGGTGGAGCGCCAAACTCTCCTCATAGCGCACCTGGGCCCCGCCCACGTCGCCCCGCTCGTGCAGGACCATGCCGAGGTTACTGAGTGCGCGGGCGATGCCCCCCGCGTCGCCCACCTGCCGCCAAAAGGCGATGCTCTCCTCATACCAGGCCGTGGCCCTAGCGTAGTCGCCCTGGCTCCACGCCAGGTTGCCAGCGCCATTGAGCGCCCGCGCCCGTACCGCGGCCGACCCTCCGCCGCGGTTCAGCAGCCCCTCCAGCCACCGCCGTCCCTCGGCGAGATGGCCGCGCATCCACCAGAAGCGCCAGAGCGCCCCGGCAAACTGGAGCGCCATCTCATTGCTGTCGCCCGCGTGCTCTCGCGCCCAGTCGAGCGCGGCGCGCATGTTATCGTGATCGGCGTCCAGGCGCGTCAGCCACGTCGCCTGCCCCGCCCCCATCAGCCCCAACTCGGCCGCCTCCGCTAGTGCCAGATAATAGGCGGCGTGGTGCCGCCGCACGGCCTCGGCCTCCCCAACGGCCTCCAAACGCTCCAGTCCGTACTCTCGCATCGTCTCGAGCATCCCCACGCGCGGCTCCCCATCGCCCGCGCCGTCCACCGCTCCCTCGACGCGCGCCAGATTGTTGTCGATGAGCGAGGCCAGCCCGTCCAAGACCGGTATCGGCGTGGGGCCGGGCTCAGCACAGACGGTTTCCGCCGCCTCCAGGGTGCAGCCGCCCACGAACACGGCCAGCCTCCCGAACAGGTCCTGCTCGCTCGGGGCAAGCAGGTTGTAGCTCCAGTCGAGCGCGCCGCGCAGCGTCCGCTGCCGCTCCGGCAGGTGGGGCGGGCCGCCCGACAAGACGTCTAGCCGGTCGTCCAGCCGATCGAGCAGCGCGCGCGGCGAGAGCAGCTTGATCCGCGCCGCGGCCAACTCGATGGCCAAGGGCAGTCCGTCCAGGCGACGACAGATCGCGGCGACGGCCGACGCGTTCGCGGGCGTGAGGGCGAAGTCCGGCGCCAGCGCGCGGGCACGCTGCACGAATAGGTCGACGGCCGGGTACTGTACCACCTCCTCCACCGACGAGTGTGTAGGAGCGGGGCTGGCCAGCGGCGGGACAGACAACTCTTGCTCGCCGTCGACGCGGAGCGCCGCACGGCCCGTCGCCAGGACATCGACCGTGGGGCACGACGCCAAGAGGTCCGCGACCCGTGGCGCCGCCGCGACCAGGTGCTCGACGTTATCGAGCACCAGCAGCAGGCGCCGGTCGCGCAGGTAGACGATCAGTGTCTCGATCACGGGCCGGCCAGCCTCCTCGCGCAGGCCCAGTGTGCGCGCGACGGTCGGGATGACCAGCTCCGGCGCGCCTAGCGGGGCGAGCGGGACGATATAGACGCCGTCGGCGTACGCCTCGCGCACCGCCGCGGCGACCGCCACGCCCAGCCGTGTCTTGCCCACGCCTGGAGGGCCGGTCAGGGTCAGCAGACGCACGTCGGATCGATGCAGCAGCAGGGCCGCGTGCGCCACTTCACGCGCGCGGCCGACCAGCGGCGTGAGGTGCGGCGGGACAGTGAGTAAGGCCCGCGTGTCCAGCAGCGTCGCCGGGTGGAGGGGGGCGGTCAGAAGGTTCTGCGTCCACTCCTTGCGTTCGTCGGCGTCTTCCCGCAACAGACGCGTGTCCTCGTTCGTCACGAGGTTCTCGAAGCGCGCCGCCAGCGCTACGGCCAGTTTCGTCAGGGTGGAGCGCGTGGGACCACGCTCCGCCCCGCGTTTGGCGCGCACCACGCCGTTCACGATGTGGCTGATGGTATCGGTCGACACGCCGGATGCGGTCTCCAACTCCCGGTACGTCCACTTGGCCTCTTTGAGGAGGTACGCCAGCCATGCGCCGAGGGTCGTCGGTCTGCCTCTCTCCACGGTCCCATCCCCGTGCCGATCACGCTATCCCACCATCGTCCGGTCATGTTATACGCCATGGCGTGTCCGCAACACAATGTTCGATGCTTACAATAGTGATGCGTCGTGCTACACGTCTGCATGATTGGGACAGACCGTGCGCTAGGACTGCTCGTAGGACGGAGGCCATCGAGGGCGGATGCTCGATTGGGCGCGTCAATGCGCCGACGTGCTGGGACGCCGCCGGCAGGCCTATCGCTCGGGGTGGTCTACCATAGACAGCTACGAACGGACGTGTCGCTAGACGCGGAGGTAGCGGCTCGACCCGTCCCCTGGCCGCGCGTGCGTGTACCGCGAGGTCGTGGCGAGGCTGGCGTGTCCGAGGCACTCGCGCACGAGTGAGACGGGGGCGCCGCGATCAAGGGCATGGCTCGCGTGGGCGTGGCGGAGCCAGTGCGGCGACAGGGCGTCGGCCGTTGGTAGTCCGGCGCGTGCTGCCGCGGATTTCACGACCCGCCACGCCTGGGTCGATGAGAGCGGGCCACCACGCTGCGACCGGAAGACCGGATCATCGGGACTGGCACCGAGGGAGCGTAGCGCGAGGAGTTCGCGCCACGTGCCGCCGGTCAGCAGTATCGCGCGCTCGTAGCCGCCCTTACCCCAGACCGTTACTTGACCAGCGGCGCCACGCTGCTTGAGGTCGCGCCAGCGCAAGGCGCACGCCTCAGAGATGCGCAGGCCGCCGGCGTACAGAAGCCGGATGAGCGCGTGGTTGCGGCGATCAGGCTCGTGCGCGAGCAGGGCTAGCACATCCTCCTCCGATGGGATGCGCTCGGCAAGCCGCGAGCGCACGGCAGGTAATCGCAGGGGCCGCCCGACATTTGTGGGGAGATACCCGGTCTCATGTGCGAAGGAGAGCAAGCTCTTAACGACGTTGAGCATGCGCGCGCGCGTACTTGGCGCGAGACCCTCGTCCGCAAGCCCATCGGCATAGGCTTGCAGGTCATGCAGCGTTATGGATGGGAGAGGCTTCTGCGCGTGCGCGAGGAAGCGCGCGATGTCGGCATGATACGCACGGCACGTGTGCTCCGGGCGGCCATGGAGCCAGCGCGTGAGCAACACCTTATCCTCGGGATGCGGCCAGGGCGGCGGCTTCGTTCTCGTCGAGCCATTCGCATTGCTGTACACCTGACCGTCCACGTTCACCACATCCATCTCCGCGCGAAATATATCTAATTGTTGCAATAAAAGCTGTTGAAGATAAGAAATATAACGCCACTTATCTTTCAATAGCATATTTTCGCTAATACTGCTTTACGCGCGTGCGCAGCTGTAGTACCATGATGGTGGCCTGCTCAGGCCGCTGCATGGAGTTGTTCGCGCAAGGAGATCGTCCGATGGAATCGGTCGTTCGTGCCTGTGTTCGCCTGCAACGCGCCCTCCGCGTTGCCTCCGTCGTCGTTCCATCGCTCGCCGTCGTCGTCACCCTCGCATCCGGGGGCCACGTCCAACCCGACCTCGGCAAATGGCGGTAAGCCTCCGCTAGGGTGACTAGTCGGTCCTTGGGGGCGCGAGAATCCCTTCTCGATCTATCTCGCGCCCCCTATCCAACGTCACGGTCCTTCTGTCGTGGAGCCATACCCCCCGGACCCTGACGGTTTTTGTGCCGTACGATGAAAGATAAGTGGCGTTCTATCATATTGGTAGACAAGACAAGAGCTACTTGTGACGCGGTCGTGGAGGCCCGAGATGTCCGTGGCGATGGCAACTGGTTTCACCAGGACAGATGAGGGGAGGGGTGTATGGACCACGTACGGCCAACCCTTCGCCGGTATCTCCTGGGTGTCTACCTCGTCGCTGGCGTCCTCGTCGTCTATGCCGTCATTGGTCTAGCCCGCGCCGGCAGCCTCGCGTGGACAGACCTTGTCGCTGCCCTCGTTTTCCTTGCATTGGCGTATACCGGCGAGCGGATGGTCGCTCGGGTGCGCGTTAGCATCGTCCACAGCATGAGCACGGTCATGCTCGTCGCGGCGATCCTTGTTCTGCCGTCGCCATACCCTATCCTCGTGGCTGTCGGCGCAGCACTCGCGGCGGAGGTGGGCGACCCCCAGCCTCTCTATAAGCGCCTCTTCAATGTTGCTCACGCCACGATCGTCGTCGGCGGGACGTGCATCGCCTTCGCAAGGGTTGCCTCGCCGCTGCCACACTGGGACGCGGTGCTCTTCCTCTCGCACGCCCCATCCCTGATCCTCTTCGGCCTCGTGTACGCGGTCCTCGACCTCGGCGGCTTGCAGATCGTCGTGGCGCTCGCCGACGACGTCGACGGCGGCGCGAGAGTGTTGGTGCCGGATGCCAAGGTCGCGCTCCTTGAGGGCGTAAGTATCGGCATGGGCGTCGTATCCGCCGTGGCGTGGGCCTATAACCCGGTCGCGCTCTTCCTGTCCCTCCTCCCCCTCCTCACAGTGCGCGCAACGTACCGGACTATCGAGGAAGACGTGGCCCGCGCCGAGGCGCTCCGTCGGCGCAACGAGCAGCTGGAGGGTGTGATCCACGCCGGACAGCGGCTCCGGTTGCAGCAGCCCCGGATCGACCTGGTCCGGCCCCTCGCCGAGCATGCCCGCGATACGGCCGGCGCCGAGGTCGTGGCAGTGTATCTCGTGGAGGATGAAGACCCGACAGTCATGGGCCGTGCGCTCGTCCTCCCATCCGACGCTATTAGGATGGACCTCCCAAGCCTCGTTCCCGCGTCACCTGAGACGACGGACGGGCCGGCGCGCGTTACGCCCGATGGAGTGCTTATCCTTCCACTGCATGTGGATGACCACGTCGTGGGCCAGGTGCGGCTTCTTGGTGTGGTGGGGAACGATGAAGACACGCACCACGCCCTAGCTCTGCTCGCGAACCAGGCGGCGGTCGCCCTGCAGAACGCGGCGCTGCACGAACGCATCCTGGCGCAGGTCTCGATCGATGGCCTGACAGGGCTTCCCAATCACCGGGCTTTCCATGCACGCCTTGACGAGGAGATGGCTCGTTGTGGTCGTCTCGGTCGACTGGCAAGCCTCATTCTCGTCGATATCGATGGCCTCGCCGCGATCAACGCAGCCGGCAGCCTCGCCCTTGGGGACGCGACCCTGACGGCCGTTGCCACGGCCATCCGTCACGTGGTGCGACTGGGCGACATCGTGGCGCGGGACGGGGGCGATGAGTTCGCCGTCCTCTTGCTCGATACGGGCCGTGCGGAAGCAATTGCGACCGCTAACCGCATCCAGATGGCGGTCCGGGCAGGAGGCGCGACGCCGTTCGGCGTCCGTGTATCGCTCGGAGTCGCCGCAGTCCCGGATCATGGCACGACGCGTGAAATCGTCGTGCGGGCGGCACAGCAAGCGCTCGCGGGGGCGAAGGCCCTTGGGAAGGATCGGATTGCCGAGCCGGACGATGGAGCCGGGCTTGCGGCCAACGACGACGCGCACCTCATCGCGGATCTCGTCCACGCGAACCTCGCGACCATCAAGGCGATGGCCGCCGCCGTCGATGCCAAGGACCCATATACGCAGGGCCACTCTCAGCGCGTGAGTCGCTACGCTGTCGCCCTTGGCCGAGCCCTGAATGTGACGGCGGCCGACCTGGAACGCTTGGAACTGGCGGCCCTGCTCCACGATGTCGGCAAGATCGCGGTACCCGATGCCATCCCCAAGAAGGAGGAGCGCCTCACCGAGGAGGAGTTTTCTATTATCAAGGAGCATCCCGTGACGGGCGAGAGCATGCTCTTCGGCTTACCCTACCTCTCCAAAGATATTCTACCGGCCGTCCGTCACCATCATGAGCGATGGGACGGGCGCGGGTATCCCGACGGCCTCGCCGGCGTGGCGCTGCCGCCCGACGCGGCGATCATGGCGGTCGCCGATTCTTTCGATGCCATGACGAGCACGCGAACGTACCGCCCAGCCTTGACCAGCAAGGAGGCCGTGCGGCGCATCCGGGAAGGAAGCGGGACGCAGTTCGCGCCGCACATGGTCGTGGCCTTTGATCGGGCGCTTGCAGCGGGTGATTTACTGATAGCGGAACAACGCATCCTAAATGAAGCTCGGCCAGCCTAATACGCCGAGGACATCCTGATATGAGCGAGAAAGGCCGGCCGACAATGTCTCGCTATGACACATAAATGCGTTAGGAGACTCCGTAATTGACGTTGGGCGCAATGGGTAGACCTTGGCGCGTCGTTGTCGCCGGCGTGGGACGTGCCACGCAGCGACGCAGGCGCTACGCTCAAGGCATGACATCTCCTTCTATTAACCTTTGGTGCTAGTGGCACAATGTCACAAGCTGAATGGAGCAATGGAGCGATGGGTGTGGCCATGTTCATCGACGGGGAGACCCTCCCATTGGACGAGGATATTGAACAAGGCCACGGTGGAGG
>JAABVA010002609.1_pt1 | contig 17772 bp, 20 predicted proteins | sample 5560331 | NCBI WGS metagenome assembly JAABVA01 (sample SAMN12812661, study PRJNA571458) | rock metagenome | isolation source: Antarctica rocks | place: Antarctica: Victoria Land, Mt New Zealand sud | collected 2016-01-07 | reverse complement strand
CGGTCGAGGGACTCCGTCAACACCTCGATCGCGGCGGGATCCACGCCTTGGAAGATCCCTGCCCGGGCCAGTACCTCGTCCACCGTTCCGCTCCTCGCCGACACCTCCGACACTCCGCGGTTCGCGAGGGGCGTGGGCCCGCCGCGCGCGTGTGTCACCGATCACGTCCGCCGCAGCATAGTCGGGCGTGAGCCCAAGATCACCAGGGCTCAGCCCGGGACCTTCACCTGACGGGGGCCGGCGCCGTGGCGCTTGCCGCGGTTGCGGAGCCGGAAGAGCTGTAGCGCACCCCCGATGCCCTGCCGGAAGAGGGCCTTCACCTCGTCGGGACGCGCGCGGTCGAGGAAGTCCTCGATCTCGTCCTCGCGGACCGTGCCGGCGCGCAGACGCCTCTCCAGCCGCTCCATGGCGAGTGCGAAAACCATCACGAGCAGCGGGATGAGGATCGCGAGCCAGGCCGTCATGGTCGCGCCATGGTCCCGCACGACACCGCGCGCGCCGGCATCGGGGGGCCTACGGCGTGTCGGACCCGCCGACACCGCGTGCGGGAGCCGACCGACGGCGACTCTAGGCTGGGGTGATGACGTCGGGCGAGGTGGGTGGGGGCGTGGTCTCGACCGGGGAGAGCCACCTCGCGCTGGTCCGCCGCGCGCGCCGCATGCACCGTGCCCTCGCGATCGCTCATCCCGATGCGCGCTGCGAGCTGGACTTCACCACGCCGCTCGAGCTGCTCGTCGCGACCGTGCTCTCGGCCCAGACCACCGACGTCCGCGTCAACTCCGTCACCCCGGCGCTGTTCGCCCGCTACCCCGACGCCGCGGCCATCGCCGGGGCCGACCGCACCGAGCTCGAGGAGATGCTGCGGCCCACCGGGTTCTTCCGCGCGAAGGCGAACTCGGTCCAGAACCTCGGGATCGCCCTCGTCGAGCGCTTCGACGGAGAGGTCCCGGGGCGCCTGCCCGACCTCGTGACGCTGCCCGGGGTCGGGCGCAAGACGGCGAACGTCGTCCTCGGCAACGCCTTCGACGTCCCCGGGATCACGGTGGACACGCACGTCGGGCGGCTCGTGCGCCGCTGGGGGTGGACCGGGTCCGAGGACCCCGTCGCGGTGGAGCGGGAGGTCGGGGAGCTGATCCCGCGCAAGGACTGGACCATGCTGTCGCACCGCGTGATCTTCCACGGGCGGCGCGTCTGCCACTCCCGCACGCCCGCATGCGGGGCCTGCTCGCTCGCCCGCGACTGCCCCTCCTCCGGCAGCGGGCAGCGCGACCCGGTGAAGGCGGCCACGTTGGTGAAGGGGCCCGACGCGGATCACCTGCTCGCCCTCGTCGGCATCGAGCGGTGAACCGCGCGGAGGTGCGCTCCACCCTCGTCGTGCTCGTCCTCGTGGCGGTGGCCATCATCGCGCTGTGGCCCCGCGGTCACGACGCCGTGTCGCCGGACCCGGCCTCGTCGGTGGCGGGGGCGTCGGTTTCGGGGGCGTCGGTGGCGGGGGGGCCGGCGGGCGGCGGGACCGGCGTCACCGTCGGGTCGACCGACCCGGTCGCGCTCGCCGGGGCGCGGGCGAGCGCCGCGCTCGCGCCCTGCCCGGCCCCGCTCGCGCGCATCGCGCCCACGTCAGCCGCTTCGGGTGCGGTCCCGCCGGCCGGACTCCCCGGGTCCCCCGGACCCCTCGGGGGCCTCGTCCTCGACTGCCTCGGCGCCCCCGGTGTCGTGGACCTGGGGCCCGCGCTGGCCGGACGCACGACCCTGGTCAACCTCTGGGCCTCCTGGTGCGGCCCCTGCCGCGAGGAGATCCCGGCGTTGTCGGCCTACGTCGCGGAGCCCGGCGCGGTCGACGTGCTGGGGGTCGCGGTCGCGGACTCCCCGGTCTCGGCGCTCGGACTGCTCGACGCCCTCGGGGCGCGCTACCCGTCGCTCGCCGACCCCGACCAGGTGCTCGCGCGACGCGTGGGCGCTCCACCCGTGCTCCCCGCCAGCGTCGTCGTCCGTCCGGACGGCTCCGTGGCCCCGATTGCGCCGCAGGTGTTCCGCAGCCCCGGTGCGGTCCGGGCCGCCGTCGCCGCCGCGGTCGGCGCGACCGACAGGGCACGGTGAGCGACTCGTCGAGCCCGCCGGCCGGTTTGCGGCCCGCGGCGGCCCCCGCCTGGCTCGCGCCCCTCGTCGAGGCCTGCGCGACCCTCGGATCCGACGACGTCCCGTTCCGACGCCGAGGAGGCGACGTGGGTCGGGAGGCGGCGGTGCTGGTCCTCTTCGGGGACGGCCCGGACCTCCTGCTCACCGAACGGTCCGCGGATCTGCGCACCCACGCCGGGCAGGCCGCCTTCCCCGGCGGAGGTCGGGACGCCGCGGACACCGACCTGGTGGCGACGGCGGTGCGCGAGGCCACCGAGGAGACCGGGCTCGACCCGGCGTCGGTCGTGCCGCTGGCCACCCTGCCCCCGCTGACCATCCCGGTCACCGGGTTCGCCGTCACCGCGGTGCTGGCCCACTGGGAGCGCCCCGGCCGCGTCGGCGTCGTCGATCCCGACGAGGTCGCCGCGGTCGTGCGGGTCCCGCTGAGCGCGCTGGCCGACCCGGCCCGCCGGTTCCGCGTCGTCGGACCGTCGGGGCGAGTCGGTCCTGCCTTCGCGGCCGGCGGACTGCTCGTCTGGGGCTTCACCGCGGGCCTGATCTCCTGGCTGCTCGACCTCGGCGGCTGGAGCGTGCCGTGGGACACCACGGACGTCCGCGGCCTCGACGAGGCGTGGTGCGCCCGTCACGAGCCGGTGGGCGGTGTCGTTGACCGGGAACGGCATGCTGCGGGCAGCACGGACGGCGCGGTCGGCGAGATCGCCGCGAACGGCGGGGACGGCGCAGTCGCCGGAGGAGGAACGGGTCGATGAACTGGGTCGACATTCTCGTGGTGCTGCTCGCGCTCGGGGCCGCCGTGTCCGGGTGGCGCCACGGGCTCGCCGTGGCCGCGCTGTCCTTCCTCGGCGTGATCGGCGGCGCGCTGCTCGGCCTCAAGATCGCCCCGCTGGTGGTGGGGACGTTCGAGGGGCAGACCTCCAAGATCGTGGTCAGCGTCCTCATCGTGGTCGCCCTGGTGGCGCTGGGCGAGACGCTGGGGGTCTATCTGGGGCGCGCGCTGCGCGACCGGATGCGACTGCCCGCGGTCCGCACCGCCGACTCCACCTTCGGGACGGTGCTGCAGGCGCTCACCGCCCTCATCGTCGCGTGGCTCATCGCCCTTCCGCTGGCGAGCGCGTCGAGCACGGCCCTCGCCGGGGCGCTGCGCGACTCCCGCGTGCTCTCGACGGTGGACGCCGTGATGCCCACGCAGCTGCGGCAGCTGCCGTCCGAGCTGCGGGCGATGTTCGACGCCTCGGGCTTCCCCGACGTCCTGAGCCCCTTCGACTCGACCCCGGTGGCCGACGTGCCGGCCCCCGAGCCCGACCTCGTCCGGGACCCGGTGGTGGCGCGGGCACGCTCGAGCGTGCTCAAGGTCCGCGGGAAGGCGCCGTCCTGCCAGCGGGCCCTCGAGGGCACGGGATTCGTCATCGGACCGCAGCGGGTGATGACCAACGCCCACGTGGTCGCGGGCACCGACGAGGTCTCCGTGGAGGTGCCCACCTCCGGCGGCGACAGCCGCACCCGGGCCGCGCGCGTCGTCTACTACGACGACCAGGTCGACGTGGCCGTCCTCGCGGTCCCCGACCTGGAGCAGGACCCGCTCCCCTTCACCTTTTCCGGGGCGAAGCAGGGCGACAACGCCGTCGCGCTCGGCTACCCGCTCGACGGACCGTTCTCCTCGACGCCCGCCAAGATCCGGCAGCGGATCATGCTGCGTGGACCGAACATCTACGAGTCCGACACCGTGACCCGCGACGTCTACACGATCCGCGGGGTCGTGCGGTCGGGGAACTCCGGGGGTCCGCTCGTGGACCCGCAGGGCCGGGTGATCGGCGTCGTCTTCGGTGCCGCCGTCGACCAGGGCGACACCGGGTTCGTGCTCACCGCCGACCAGGTCAAGGCCGCCCTCGACGCCTCGGCCGGGAGCACCACGCGGGTGTCGACGGGGTCCTGCGCGGCCTGACGGTGCCGTTCAGGGTCGGGCGAGGAACGCCGCGATCTCGCTCGCCGTGCGGTGCGGGGCTTCCTGGTGCGGGAAATGGCCCACCCCGTCGAGCACCCGCACCGTGAGGTCAGCGCACCAGCGGTTCGATCCGCGCATCGTCGCCTCCCGGATCCACGGGTCGTCCGCGCCGTGCAGCGCCAGCACGGGCACGTCGACACGGCGGCCGACGGCGGCGGCGAACCGTCGGCCGTCGGGACGCAGCTGCGAGCGCACGGCCCAGCGGAAATACTCCAGGGCGCAGTGCGGGACGCGCGGGACGCCCATGGCGGCGCGGTGGCGCGCCACCTCGTCGTCGAAGTCCGGCGTCTCCGGCCACCCGAGGCCGCCGCCGGTCGCGAGCAACGTCTCCACCCGGGCGGCTCCGGCGGTGCGGAGCCGGTGTTCCGGGAGGCGGGGGAGCTGCACCCCGAGCACCGGGCCGAGCGCCCGTCCCTGCCCGAACGGGTCCCGGAGGGCGGCGCGGCGCAGGGCGAGCGGGTGCGGCGCGCCGAGGACGGCGAGGCGCTCGACGACGCCGGGGTGCAGCGCGGCCATCGTCCAACCGATCGCCCCGCCCCAGCCGGCGCCGGCCACGGCCGCTCGGCGGGCACCGAGGGCGCGGACGAGGCCGGCGACGTCGCCGGCCAGGGTCCAGAGGTCGTAGCCGCGCGGAGGACGGTCGGAGCCGCCGTAGCCGCGCAGGTCGCACGCCACCACGCGGTGCGACTCGGCGAGGGCGACCAGTGGGTGGCGCCAGGACCACCAGAACCCGGGGAAGCCGTGCAGGAGCAGCACCAGCGGCCCCTGCCCGACCTCCACCGCGTGGAGCCGCACGCCGTTGGCCGACACGTCGTGGTGGCGCCACGGCCCCGGCAGCGCGACCGGGTCGCCCGGGTCGCCGGTCAGGAGGCCCGGGAGGACGACGGGGAGGAGCGTCCGCGGCGCAGCACCTTGACCGACTCGCGCGCGGTCTCGATGGTGCGCTTGGGCTTGCGGATGCGCCGGACCTTGAGGAAGCCCACCAGGCCCGTGACCCCGGCGATGAGCAGCATGAGCGCGAAGGTCACCGCGTAGCCCGCCCACTGTTGCGAGGGCCAGATGAGGTTGAGCGCCTCGGCCACGGCGAAGAAGAAGTAGAAGAGGCTGAACAGCGCGATCACCGCGGCCAGGACGAAGAAGATGCTGCCCTGCACCGCTCTACGCGCCTCGACGGTGATCTCGGTCTTCGCGAGCTCGATCTCCGCGCGGACGAGCGTGGAGACGTGCGTCGTCACCTCCTTGACCAGCGCGCCGACCGAGGCGTCGCCGGTCTGGCGCACCGGCTCGGCGTTCAGCGGGATCGACGGCACCACGGGCGCTGCGGACGAACCGCCGCCCGTCTTCTCGGGGGTGGTCACGGGCCCTCCTGGCAGGATCGGGTCGAGAGGGGGGTCATGCTGCCACGTGACCACGACTCCGGGGCGCGCGGCGCCCGCACGGGTCCCGATCTCCCGCCCGACGTCCTTTGTGATCGGCCCGGTGCCGGTCGGTGGGTGTCAGTCCTGACGAGGGTCGGGTCGCTGCCGGTCGCGCTTGCGATCGCCCTGACGGCGCTTCGCCTCGAGCCGCCGTACCGCGGCTCCCCGCGACGGCGTCCGGCGCCGGCGGGTGGGCGGGTCGGGCGCGAGCGCTCCGCGCAGGAGTGCCGCCAGCCGCACACGGGCCGCGTCGCGGTTGCGGAGCTGGGACCGGTGCTCGGAGGCGACGACGGTGAGGACGCCGCCGCGCAGGCGCCCAGCGAGCCGGTCGAGGACCCGGGCCCGCGCCTCGTCGGGCAGTCCGGAGGAGGAGGTGAGGTCGAGCGAGAGCTCGACCCGCGAATCGGTGGTGTTGACGCCCTGCCCGCCCGGGCCCGACGCCCGCGAGAAGCGCCAGGCGAGCTCGGCGGAAGGGATGGTCACCGCGCGGGTCACGACGAGGTCGGTCACGGGAGGGATGTGCCCTCCCGCGGTGCCCTCCCGTGGCGGTGAACGCGGTGGCGCCGAACGTGTTGGCCTTGAACTCCCACATCCCGGCGAGCAGCTGGGCGAAGGTCGTCACTGGCCATGCTCAGGGCTCCTTTGCCGATGTGTCGGGTGTGTCCGCACATCCCTCGGGTACGGGCCGAACGGTGGATTCGATGTGAGGTCCGTGTGACGTAGCGGCGAGTTCCCGGGGAGGTCGGGGCGCAGTCGCGTGACGCGCTCGGAATCGATTCAAGACCGGACGGGTGCCACGATGTGGGCGTGCCCGCCCGGACGCGCGACCCCCTTGCACCGCTCGTCCGTCTCCCCGGGATCGCCGCCGAGGCGGAGACCGTCCGACGGGCCGTGGCCGAGGTGCACGCCCACCGGAGGAACCGCCGTGACTGGCCGGCCACCGCCGCGGAGGCCGTCGTGCGGGCCGCCCGCGCCTCGGCCGCCCTGGACGGCGGCACGACCGAGCTGCCCGCCGACGGTCCGGTGCGCGACCCGATCCTGGCCGGGGCGCTGCGCGTGGCCGAGGCCCTCGGGGGCCTGCTCCCCACGTGGCGGCGGGCGCCGTCGCAGGCTCTGGCGCGGATGCACCTGCTCGCCGCCGCCGACCTGCCCGACGTCGACCCGGACACCCTGGGGCGGCCGCGACCGGGTGTCGGCGTGGCCCACCGGCTCGATGCGCTGGCCGGGCTGATCGCCGGCGGGACCGAGGCGCCCGGGCCGCTGCTCGTGGCCGTCGTGCACGGCGAGCTCCTCGCCCTGGCGCCCTTCCCGTCGGCCTCCGGCGTCGTCGCCCGGGCCGCCGCGCGGCTCACCGCCATCTCCACGGGCCTCGACCCGAAGGGGCTCGCGGTCCCCGAGGTCGGGCACTTGCGCGCGTCGGCGGAGTACCGCGCCGCCGCGGACGCCTTCGCCGGCGGTGGCCCGGAGGGCCTCACCCGCTGGTTCGCGCACTGCGCGGCCGCATGGCAGGTCGGCGCGCGGGAGGCCCTCGGCATCGCCGGAGCTGCCGCGGGCTGAGGGGCGCGCTCCACAGGTGGCCCACGCGCCCCGTTCCGTCCACAGCCCTCCCCGCCGGTGCTCACCCCCGCCGCCGCGACGGCCCGACGCTCCCGAGGACCGCCCCGCCGGGGCGGAGCCGGGAGGACCGACGGTGAACCCACGACACGTGGTCGTGATGGCCGACGACGAGGAGCTGCTCGACGACGTGGTGCGCCTGGCCGCGGCCGCGGGCGCGGAGCTGGAACGGGTGCCCGACGCCGCCGGGCTGCGGCGCCGCTGGAGCGCGGCGGGTCTGGTGCTGCTCGACGCCGCGGCCGCGCGGGCAGCGGCTCCGGCGCGCCTCGGACGCCGCGACGGCGTGGTCGTCCTCTGCCGGGGCGAGCCGCCGAGCACGCTGTGGGAGCGCGCCGTCGCCGTCGGTGCGGAGCACGTGGTGTCCCTGCCCGAGGGTGAGGAGTGGCTGGTGGGCACGTTGTCGGACGCGGCCGACGCCGCGGGCAGCGAGCCCAGGACCGGCCCCGGTCGGGTCGTCTCGGTCGTCGGGGGACGCGGTGGGGCGGGTGCTTCGGTGCTGGCCGCCGCCGTCGCGGTCCGCGCCGGCGAGGACGGGACGCGGGTGCTCCTGGTCGACTGCGACCCGCTCGGCGGCGGGCTCGACCTCGTGGTCGGAGCCGAAGAGCTCGAGGGGCTGCGTTGGCCCGAGCTCGCCCTCGGGAGCGGGCGGGTCGCCGCGGCGTCGCTGCACGAGGCGCTGCCCTCGCCCGACGGCGTGCTCACCGTGCTCTCGTGCGACCGCTCCGGCGGCGGCCCCGCGCCGGACGCCGCCGCCGCGGTGGTGGAGGCGGGGAAGCGAGCGGGGGAGACCGTGGTGTGCGACCTGCCCCGCCACCTCACCGACGCGGCGGCCGCCGTCGTCGACGTGTCCGACCTCACCGTCCTCGTGGTCCCCGCGGAGGTCCGGGCCGTCGCGTCCGCCGCGCGGGTCGCCGAGCAGGTCGCGGCACGCGGCGCAGCCCTCGCCGTGGTCGTCCGCGGCCCGGCGCCCGGCGGGCTCGACGGGGACGACGTCGCGCGCGCCCTCGGGCTGGAGGTCCTTGCCTGTGTCGCCCCCGAGCCGGGGCTCGCGGCGGCGATGGACCGCGGCAAGGTCCCCGGCGTGCGGCGCGGGCCGTTGCGCGACACCGCGAGTGCCGTCCTCGCCGCGCTCGACGGTGCCGCGCTGTCCGGGGGCCGCGCGGCGTCGTGAGGTCGACACCTGAGACCCTGCGTGACACAACGGAGGCAAGCGACTGCTCTCCGTGAAGGAGGCCACGGTGTCCGGACCGTCCGCGCCGCGGGGGAACCCACCGACCCGCCGGATGCACGCGGCACCACGGCGGCTGGCCTCGCCCCGCGCGTCCTGGGTGCTCGCCGCGGCGGCAGTGGTCGTGCTGGTGACCATCGTGGCCGTCGTGATCCTCGTGCGGAACCGCAGCGAGGTGCCCGCGGCGGCGCCGACCCCCGTCCCGACGGCACCGCCCACGGGAGGCGGCGCCCAGAACGGGCGGTCCGGGCTCGACGGGCAGGACGGTGCCGACGGTCGAGACGGCGCCGACCGCGCCGACGGGGCCAACGGGGCCGACGGGGCCGACGGGCAGGCGTCGGGCGAGGTCGTCCTCGAGGTCGACGGCGACGCCGGGGCGGCCGCGATCGTCCTGCGGGGGGTGGACGGCCCGAGGTCGCTCGGCGAGCAGCGCCTGCCGTGGCGAGCTCCGGTGACCGCCGGCGACGTCTACGGGGTGAGCGCGACCAACGTCGGCGGCGGACAGATCACCTGCCGCATCGTGCGGGACGGCCGCGCGTCCACGACCAACTCCTCGAACGGTGGCAACGCGACCGTGACGTGCGGGAGCTCGGGGTCCTCGTCGTCGAACACCTCGTCCTCCTGATTCGTCCACAGGTGGTCGGGGTGGCCTGATCGGTCCACAGCCCTCGATGCTCGTTCTCACGGTGTTCGGGTGGGTTCGGGCAGCGTGGTCGCCGCGAAGGGGTGCGGCGGCGAGGGGTGGCAGCGGTGACAGCAGCGGTGACGGCGGTGGACCTGGTGGAGCGGGTGCGGGTGCGCCTGGCCGCCGCGGGTGGCGAGGCGGGGGTCGGGGAGCTCGCGGCGGCGGTCCGCGCCGAGGCGCGCGGGGTGGTCGGGGACGCGGACGTGCTCGCGGCGGTGCGCACGCTGCAGCGCGAGTTCGTAGGGGCGGGCCCGCTCGATCCGTTGCTGCGCGAGCCGGGGGTCTCGGATGTGCTGGTCACCGGGCCGGGCGCGGTGTGGGTGGACCGGGGCGCGGGCCTGGAGCGGGCCGAGGTGGTGTTCGACGACGAGGACGCGGTGCGCCGGCTCGCGCAGCGCCTTGCGGCGGCGGCGGGTCGGCGGCTGGACGACGCCAGCCCCTACGTCGACGCCCGGCTGCCCGGGTCGGGGGTGCGGCTGCACGCGGTGCTCCCGCCGGTCGCGGCCGACGGCACGTGCGCCCGGCGCGTCACGATCTCGATGGGCTCCGGGTGTCGGGAACCGTCGACGCGGAGGGCGTGGCGTTGCTCGAGGCGGTGGTGGCGGCGCGGCTGGCCTTCCTCGTCACGGGAGGGACCGGCAGCGGCAAGACGACGGTGCTCAGCGCGTTGTTGGCGCGGGTCCCGGCCCAGGAGCGCATCGTCTGCGTCGAGGACGCCGAGGAGCTGCGCCCGGCGCACCCGCACGTCGTGCGGCTGGTGTCGCGGCCGGCGAACGTCGAGGGAGCGGGCCAGATCCTGCTGCGCGACCTCGTCCGCCAGGCGCTGCGGATGCGGCCCGACCGGCTCGTGGTCGGCGAGGTCCGCGGCGGTGAGGTCGTCGAGCTCCTCGCCGCGCTGAACACCGGCCACGACGGGGGCGCCGGCACCGTGCACGCCAACTCGCCGCGCGAGGTGCCGGCCCGGCTCGAGGCCCTCGCCGCCCTGGGCGGGATGGCGCCGAGTGCGCTGCGCAGCCAGCTCGCCGCGGCGATACAGATCGTGCTGCACATGCGCAGGCTCTCCTCGGGCGAGCGCATCCTCGAGGCGGTCGGCGTGGTCCGGCGCGGAGCCGACGAGGTCGCGGTGGTTCCCGCCTGGTCGCACGACGGCGAGCACGCTCCGGCCCGTTCCGATCTCGTCGCGTTGCTGCGCGAGCGCGGGGTGGAGCCGCCATGGCCGGTTCCGCCGGAGCTGCCGCCCCCGGCCGTCGCGCCCGCCGTGTGCCCGGCCGCGACTCCGGCCGTGAGTCCGGCGAGTCCGGCCGCGCACGCCCCGGTCCTCGTCTTGCCGACGGGCTTCGGGCACGTGACCGAGCCGCCCCTGGCCCGGCCGCTCTCGGCCGGTGTGGCCACGTTGCGTCCACGGCGGCCCGCGTGACCGCCACCCTCGTGCTCGCCCTCGCGGGTGCCCTCACCTGCTGGCCCGCCGCGCCGGCGCGACTCCGGGTCGCGCGTGCGCTCGGTCCGCCCGCCGTCGGCACGATGCTGCCGCGTCTGCAGGGACTGGCCAGAGGCGCCCGCGCCCGACCGCTGCCGGCGATCGCCGCGACGGGCGCCGTCGGTGCGTCCCTGGCCGGTGTGGGGGGCGCGGCCGCGGGCCTCGTGCTGGGTCTGGTCGTGGTCCGGGCCCGCGGGGCGGCGCGGAGCGCCCGGGACCGGGCGACGGCCACCGGAGTCCTCGCCGAGGGCCTCGGCTCGTTCGCCGCCGAGCTCCGGACGGGATCCCCGCCGGCCGCCGCGGCACGCGCCGCCGCACGGGACGGCAGCGGGATCGGCGTCCGCGCCCTCACCCTCGTCGAGGCCACCGCGCGGCTCGGTGGCGACGTCCCGGGCGCCCTGCGGACCGCGGCCGGCGGGCGGGGCACCGGGGAGCCGGGAACGGCGGACCTGCGACGGTTCGCCGACGCGTGGGCGCTCGCCGAGCGGCACGGGATCGGGCTCGCCGGTCTCGCGGAGGCCGTCGCGGTCGATCTCCGGGCCCGCGCCGGTTCGCCGGGAGCGTGCAGGCGCAGGTCGCCGGCCCGCGGGCCACCGCGACCGTGCTCGGGGCCCTCCCGGTGCTCGGCGTGCTGCTCGGCGAGGGGATCGGCGCGCACCCGTGGGCGGTTCTCTCGGGCACCGTCGTGGGGCAGGCGCTCCTCGTCGTCGGTGTCGTGCTGCTCGGTGCGGGGATCGAGTGGACCGAACGCATCGTCGTCGGGGTGACCCGGTGACCGCGGTCCTCGGCCCGGTGGAACGGGCGTGGTCCGCGGCGGCACCGTCGGCGGCGCTGCTGGCCGTCGCCCTCGTCGTCCTGCCCGGCCGGATCGACGCCGTACGCCGGGTCGTGGCACTCCTCCCCGCGGTCACGTCGCGCCGCTCGGAGTCCGGGAGCGAGGGCGCTGCACTGTCGCCGATGCTGCTCGCCACGGTCGGCGGCCTCGTGGCCGCGGTCCTCGGTGCGGTCGTGGCGGGTGCGGTGACCGGTCTCGTCGGCGCGGGAGTCGGGGCCGCGATCGTCGCCGGGCTACGGCACCGTCGTGCGCATCGCGCCGCGCGGACGGACCCGTGGGACGAGGCGGGAGCGTGGGACCGCCTCGCGGCGTGCCTCCGTGCGGGACTGCCCCTGGAGCGGGCGGCGCGGGCCGTCGTGCCCGGTCTCGCCCCCGCCGCGGGTGCCGCCTTGACGCGGATGGCCGACTTGCTGGCCCTCGGCGCCGACCCCACCGACGCCTGGGAACCCGCCCTCGCCGAGCCCACCACCGCCCGGCTGGCCCGTGCCGCGCGGCGCTCGGCGCGCTCCGGGGCGGCCGTCGCCGACGTCGCCGAAGCGGTCGCCGTCGACGTCCGCGCCGACGCGGGTGACACGGTGGCCGCCCGGGCCGAACGCGCGGGCGTGCTCGTGACCGGGCCGCTCGGCCTGTGTTTCCTACCGGCCTTCCTCGCCCTCGGGATCGTGCCCGTGGTGATCGGGCTGGCCGGCCCGCTGCTGGAGCAGCGATGACCACCCACGCCCGCCCGGGGCGTGCGAGGAGAGGAGAGATCGATGTCCCGTGTCCTGCCCGGCCCGTCGCCGACGGTCCGGTCCCGCCTGCGCCACCTCGCCCACGACGACGAGGGCATGTCGACCGCGGAGTACGCGATCGGGACGATCGCGGCGGCCGGGTTCGCGGCCCTGCTCTACGTGGTGATCCGGGGGGACGCTGTCGTCGGCGCGCTCACCGGCATCATCCAGCGTGCCCTGACGGCCGCGTTCTGACCGATGGTGCCGGCGGCCGTGCCGTGCGGCGGGTCGCGCTCGACGACCGGGGGTCGGTGACCGTCGAGGCGGCCATCGCCCTCGGGGCCATCGTCCTCGTGCTCGGCGTGGTCCTCGCGGCCGTCAGCGGGGTCGTCGTTCGGATCCGCTGCGTCGACGCGGCGGGAGAGGCGGCACGGCTCGCGGCCCGCGGGGACCCCGGCGGCGCCCGCGCGGCGGCCCTACGGCTCCTGCCCGCGGGCACCGAGGTGGTCGTCGAGCCCGTCGGGGACGACGTCCGCATCCGTGTGCGCGCGCCACCGCTGGGCGGCGCTCTGCAGGGGGTGCGGGTGGGGGACGACGCGGTCGCGGCGCGCGAACCCGAGACGGCGGGCCCCCTGCCCGGCACCGACGTCGCGCCGGACACCGCCTCCGACGTTTCCGACGGAGCTCCGCCGTGACGGGCCTCGGGACCGCGGGTCACGACGGCGACGCGCACCCCGGCCAGGAGGGATTCGCGACCGTGGCGGCGGCCGGGTCGATCGCCGTGCTGGTGGTCCTGCTCGGGCTGTTGCTGCAGCTGGGCGCGGTGGTCGCGTCGCGGCACGGCGCCGAGAGAGCCGCCGACCTCGCGGCGCTGGCGGGGGCGGGTGACGGGGTGCTGGGACCGGAGGTCGGGTGCGCGCGCGCCGCGGCGGTGGCGACGGCGAACGGTGCGTCGCTGCTGGAGTGCGCCTGGTCGGGGTGGACGGTGTCGGTGCGGGTCACCCGTCGGTGCTCCTGCCCGCTCCCGGTGTCCATGCCCTCGTCTGGGCGGGCGCGGGCGGGGCCGGTCGGGCTGGGGGAACCCCGATGACCCGTGCGCCGTCGTCACCCGACGCAGACGTCCTTCGGGTCGGAAGGGACGAGTGGAGCGTGACGCTCGTCGAACGGCAACCCGTTCGGGCGAATGGAGGCTCCGTGAGGCGAACGGAGGCGCTGATCCGCTCAGCAGCACCGACGCCACACTCGTCGTGCCCGCGGCCCCGATGGGCGACAGCGGGTGGAAATGAAGCCGTCACCGGTCGTTACTGGGACACAGGGAAGCCACGGGAACGTCACCAGCAGGAGGACCGCATGCAGTGGTGGGACAGCTACCGCGCGGTCTACGGCACCGAGCTCCGTGCCGAGGCCATGGTGCTCGTCGACCACGGATGGGCCGTCGTTCCCGGCACGTTCCCGCAGGGCGATCTCTGGACCGGTCGCACCCAGGCGCCGCAGGCCGGCCCGAGCCCCGTGCTCGAGGACTGGGCCCGCGAAGCCACCACCGACCGCGGGCAGGTCGCCGCGTGGTGGTCGGGTCTGCCGTACTCGATCCTGCTGCCCACCGGCCTGGCCCTCGACGTCATCGAGGTCCCGGCCAGCGTCGGGCGCCGCGCGGCCGCGGTCCTGCGCTCCATCGGCGTACCGGTGCCGATCGCGGCCACCCCCACCGGGGAGTGGCTGTTCCCGGTCCGGTCCGGGGAGCCGCTGCGGCCCGACCTGGCGGGCCGCGGCGGGATGGTCCTGCACGGGCGCGGCAGCTTCGTCGCCGTGCCGCCCTCGACGTTCCCCCAGGGCTCGGTGCACTGGCGCGTGCGCCCCGCCGCCTGCGGCTGGGCCCTGCCCGACCCGTACCGGGTGCAGGAGGCGCTGGCCGAGGCCGTGCGCCTGCGGCCGTACGTCGGCGCCGGAGGGTCCGGATACCGGATGGCGACGGTGGCGACCGGGATCCGCTCCTAGCGGTCCCCCCGAGCTGCCCCGCGGGCCGGGTCGACACGATCCCCGGCCCGCGGGGCACCAGATCTCAGCCCGGCAGCCGCTCCAGCACCGCGTCGAGCACCAGGATGGCCCCGGACTTGTCCAGTGGGTCGTTGCCGTTGCCGCACTTCGGCGACTGCACGCACGACGGGCACCCCGAGGGGCACTCGCAGTCGGCGATGGCGTCGCGTGTCGCGGTCAGCCATTCCCGCAGCGCCTCGTGGCCCCGGTCGGCGAACCCCGCGCCACCGTGGTGACCGTCGTGCACGAACACCGTCGGGCGCCCGGTGTCGGGGTGCAGGGCGGTGGAGACGCCGCCGATGTCCCACCGGTCGCAGGTCGCGACCAGCGGCATGAGGCCGATCGCGGCGTGCTCGGCCGCGTGCAGCGCTCCCGGCACCCGCGCGGGCGGCACCCCGGCGTCGGCAAGGAGGGCATCGGTCAGCGTGTACCAGACCGCCCGGGTCCCGAGCGTGCGCTGCGGCATGTCCAGCGGTACCGACTCCGCGATCCGCCCCGAGGAGAGCTTCCGCAGGTAGCCGACGACCTGCTCGGTCACCTCCACGGTCCCGAGGCAGACCTGCAGGTCACCGTACGTCGCGCACCGCTCGGTCTCGATGACCTCGATGTCGATCACCGAGCGGGCCTGCGTCGTCCAGTCCGGGGTCTCGGCGTGCACGAAGCACAGACCCTCCTCGAGGTCGAGGGAGTCCACCACGTAGCTCGCGCCCTGGTGCAGGTGCACCGCGCCCGCGTGCACGGTCGCGGGGGCACTGCCAGGGTCGACGGTGCCGAGCATCCGGCTCGTCCCCGACTCCACGACCACCACCTGCTCGCCGCCGCTGCCCCGGATGTCGACGCCGGCGTGCGGGCGCTCGGTCGGCGACGCCCAGAACCACCCGCCGCGGCGTCGGCGCACCAGTCCCTCGGCGACGAGGTCGTCGAGCACCGCCCGCGCCGGCTCCCCGCCGAGGACGTCGTCGACGTCGGACGCGGTGAGCGGCAGCTCGGCGGCGGCGCACGCGAGGTGCGGGGCGAGCACGTAGGGGTTGGTCGGGTCGAGCACGCAGCGCTCGAGCGGGGCGCCGAGCATCGCGTGCGGGTGATGCACGAGGTAGGTGTCGAGCGGGTCGTCGCGCGCGACGAGCACGACCAGGGCGTCGTCGGTGCCCCGCCCGGCCCGCCCGGCCTGCTGCCAGAACGACGCGCGGGTGCCCGGGAACCCGGCGACGACCACGGCGTCGAGACCCGCGATGTCGACCCCGAGCTCGAGGGCGTTGGTGGTGGCGACCCCGCGCAACGCCCCCGTGAGCAGCGCCTGCTCCAGCTCGCGCCGCTCCTCGGGCAGGTACCCCGCCCGGTAGGCCGCGACCTGCCCGGCGAGCTCGGGGTCGACCTCGGCGAGGTGGCGGCGCGCGCCGAGGGCGGTGAGCTCGGCCCCGCGACGGGAGCGGAGGAAGGCGAGCGTCCGGGCGCCCTCGGTGACGAGGTCGGCGAGGATCCGCGCGGCCTCGGCCCCGGCCGGGCGACGCACCGGGGCTCCGTTCTCGCCGGTCACCTCGGGCAGCAGCGGCGGCTCCCACAGCGCGACGGCGCGGGCGCCGCGCGGCGAGGCGTCCTCCGTGACCTCGACCACCTCCAGGCCGGTCAGCCGCGACGCCGAGACCGCCGGGTCCGACACGGTCGCCGAGGCCAGGACGAACGTCGGGTGCGCGCCGTAGCGGGCGGCGATGCGGCGCAGGCGCCGCAGGAGCAGCGCGACGTGGGAGCCGAAGACCCCGCGGTAGGTGTGGCACTCGTCCACCACGACGTAGCGCAGCCGGCGCAGGAAGGTCGTCCAGCGGCCGTGCCGCGGGAGGACGCCGCGGTGGAGCATGTCGGGGTTGGTCACGATCCACCGGGCGTGGTGGCGCGCCCAGTCGCGCTCGGCAATCGGGGTGTCGCCGTCATAGGTCGCGGCGCGCACGTCGCCCGGGTCCAACGCGCGGATCGCGCGGAGCTGGTCGGCGCCGAGCGCCTTCGTCGGCGACAGGTACAGCGCGGTCGCGCGGGGGTCGGCGGTGAGGTCGACGAGCACCGGGAGCTGGTAGGCCAGCGACTTGCCGGACGCGGTGCCGGTGGAGACGACGACGTGGCGTCCCGCGTGCGCGAGCTCGGCGGCCTCCCCCTGGTGGGCCCACGGGGCGGTGACGCCGCGCTCGGCGAGGCGGGTGCGCTGGGCGTCGGGCACCCAGTCCGGCCACGGCACCCGCGTGCCAGCGCGGGCGGCGAGGACCTCGGCGTGCGTCAGCGGCCACTCGCCCTGCGGGGTCCCGGCCAGGACGCGGCGCAGGAGCGCGGTGCCGCGGCCGGGGTCCTCGGGAACGCCGGCCGAGCGCGCGATCGCGCCCACCGTGCCGCCCCGCTGTTCGGTCCCCACGCGCGACGAGCCTCGCACACGCCGCCGACCGGGCCGCGTCGGACACCACCGGGGGAACCGTCGCGACTCGCGCCGGAGGGCTACCCATACACTTCGTCCTCTGTCCACCGTCGGAGAACGCTCGGTGGCTGTCGAACTGCGCGCCGTGGTCGCCGCGTTGCCGGCCCGGCGCGTCCGTGTGCCGATCAGGAGGCTGGATGCAAGCGTCCGTCCTCGCTCAGGGAGTCGAGTTCTCCTCGAGCGAATACGCCGTGGTGTGGGCGGTGGTGGTCATCGCCGTCGTCGCCATCGCCATTGGGTTCGTCCTGCGCCAGCAGGTCCTCGCCGCTGACGAGGGCACGCAGGGCATGCGCGACATCGGTCGAGCGGTGCAGGAGGGTGCGCAGGCGTTCCTGAACCGCCAGTTCAAGACGCTCGCCCCCTTCATCGTCGTCGTGGTCGTCGTGCTGTCCTTCCTGCCGGCCAACAGCCTCGACGAGCGCATCGGCCGCTCCGTGGCCTTCCTCTTCGGCGCCGGGTTCTCCATGGCCATCGGTTACCTGGGGATGAACCTCGCGACGCGGGCCAACATCCGCGTCGCCGCCGCGTCGGTGACCGAAGGCGGCCGGGACAAGGGCGCGCGGATCGCGTTCCGCACCGGCGGGGTCGTCGGCATGTTCACCGTGGGGCTCGGCCTGCTCGGCGCCGCCCTCGTCGTGATCATCTTCATCGGCGAGGCCCCGCGCGTGCTCGAGGGCTTCGGCCTCGGCGCGGCGCTGCTGGCCATGTTCATGCGCGTCGGCGGCGGCATCTTCACCAAGGCCGCCGACGTCGGCGCGGACCTCGTGGGCAAGGTCGAGCAGAACATCCCCGAGGACGACCCCCGCAACGCCGCGACCATCGCCGACAACGTGGGTGACAACGTCGGTGACTGCGCAGGCATGGCCGCCGACCTCTTCGAGTCCTACGCGGTGACTCTGGTCGCCGCCCTGATCCTGGGCTCGGTCGCCTTCGGCACGCTGGGCCTCACCTACCCGCTCATCATCCCGGCCATCGGTGTCGTCACGGCGATCATCGGGGTCTTCATCACACGGACCCGGGCCGGGGAGAACGCCCTCAAGGCGATCAACCGCAGCTTCTACATCTCAGCGGGCATCTCACTCGTGCTGTGCAGCGTCGCGGCGTTCGTCTACCTGCCGTCGACCTTCGCCGCGCTCCCCGGCGTGAACGCCGAGCGCATCGGGCGCGGCCTCGCG